>Ga0307373_10007157_pt1 | contig 17491 bp, 11 predicted proteins | sample OX2MG_FD_202534 | JGI IMG/M metagenome (GOLD analysis project Ga0307373, IMG submission 202534) | Soil microbial communities from Risofladan, Vaasa, Finland - OX-2 | ecosystem: Environmental > Terrestrial > Soil > Coastal area > Acid sulfate soil | place: Finland: Risofladan, Vaasa | collected... | reverse complement strand
GAAGGCGTGAAGTGCCTCCATGCCCACCTGGCCTGGTGGCTGACCGGCGCCGACGACCCGGTCGGGGAGTGGACGGCGCGTCGGATCGGGCTCCACCCGGCCTGAGGGCGGGAGCGGAGCCATCCGGGTCGGGGGTGCACGGATTCGGGTCCGGTGCCGCCGTGGTAGCAAGGACGTCATGGATACCGGAGCAGCCGTGGCGGCCATCGACTGTGGCACCAACTCGACCCGCCTGCTCGTGTCGGACGCCTCGGGTCGTCCGATCGAGCGGCTCATGCGCATCACCCGGCTGGGCCAGGGCGTCGATGCCACCGGGCGCCTGGCGCCGGAGGCCGTCGAACGGTGCCTGGTGGTGCTCCGGGAGTTCCGTGGGGTGATGGACCGGACGGGTGTGGGACGGGGCCGGCTGGCGGCCACGTCCGCCGCCCGCGACGCGTCCAACGGAGCCGAGTTCCTCGCTGCGGCCGGCGAGGTGACGGGCCTGGCCCCCGAGCTCCTGACCGGACTCGACGAGGGACGGCTGTCGATGGCCGGAGCGGTGGCCGACCTCGACCCGGGCGACGGTCCGTTCCTCGTGCTCGACATCGGCGGGGGCTCCACCGAATTGATCGCCGGCGACGGTCCGGACGACCCGGCGCTAGCCGCCGTATCACTCCAATTGGGCTGCGTACGCCTGTCCGAGCGGTTCTTCCGCGACGACCCTCCGACCGAGCGCGAACGGGACGAGGCCGTGGCCGAGGTCGCCGCCCAGCTGGAGTCGGCCGTGGCCTCCCATCCCCGCTACCAGGACACCCACCGGTTGGTCGCTCTGGCCGGGACGGTCACCACGCTGGCCTCGTTGCAGCTGGGCCTGGACGAGTACGACCGCGACCGCACCCACCACCTCGTGCTGAGCGCCGAGGACGTGGCCCGGTGGTTCCGCCGACTCGCGTCCGAGCCGGCGGCGGCCCGACTGGACCGCCCGGGCATGGTGCCGGGGCGGGAGGACGTGATCGTGGGCGGTGCCCTCATCCTGGACGCCGTCATGCGACGGTTCGGGTTCGGCGAGTGCCTGGTGTCCGAGGCCGACATCCTGGACGGTCTGGTGGCCAGCCAGCTGGCGGCCTGATCGGACCCGACCCTCAGCCGCAGACGGGCTCCGGATCGAGGAGTGCACAGGCGGTGAGCACCCGTTCGACGAATGCGCCGGTATGGCCGAACTCGCGTTCGGCGTAGTTGCGTCCCTGGCGACCGAGCGGGTCGCGGACGGACGGCGAGCACATCGCGTCGACGCACCGGGCGAGCTCGGCGGCGCCGCGGAACCACAGTCCCCCCGAACCCCTCCGAGCGTGCTGCTCCGCTCGGGAGCCCGATGGCACGATGATCGGCGTTCCGTGGAGCATCGAGGTGATGCACGTCCGGGCGAACAGCCCGCCGGGGCGCAGGTCCACCGTGGTGTCGGCCCATGCGAGGAGCCGCTCGAGGTCACTCGACCGTTCTATCGGCCAACCCCGTCGCACCTCGCCGCCGTGCCAGACGCAGAACGCGTCCCGGTGGGACACGGCGATCGTGCGATCCGGAAAGCGGACCCGGAGCAGGCGGGCCAGATCGTTCTCGGTACAGTCCTCGTCTTCGGACGCGGCGGTCAGTACGAAGACGTACTCGGACCCGTCGACCCATGCGTTGGGCTCGGTCCGGGCACTCGGGTTCGCGGCAAGGGGTGCGCCGACCACCCGGGTCGGGGCGTCGGGACGCACGGCTCCGACGGCCGTCCGCTCGGCGTCCGTCACCACCAGGACAGACGAGGCCCGATCGACCACCCGGGCGACATGGGGGAAGCCGAGTGCCTCGCGCTCCTCGGCCAGGGCCACCAGGACCATCGGCAGTTCGGGGTCGTGGCGGTCGAGGGCGGCGACCGCTCCGAGGGTGTGGAGCCCGACCACGAGGACCAGGTCCGGGTGCAGGCCGTCGAGGACTTCCACCGCGTCCTCCCACGGATCGAGGAGCTCTGGGCGCAGCAGGCCCGTGAGGTCGGGAGACGAGGTCCGGCGGGAGCCTGTCGGGACTGCGGCCAGGGCCGAGGACAGGAGCTCGGTCCGCAGCTCCATCGCCGGGGTGACGGGTGTGGCCATCCTGTGGAGGGTGAAGGCGCCGTCGGCCGACACACCCGGCGAGGACCCGTCCGGAGTGATGACGTGTACGTCCGCGCCGTGGGCGAGCGCCCCCGCCACCTGCCGGGTGAACCACCCACCCTCCGTGCCGTTCGACCAGTGGGTGGCGAGCACGGCGGCGCGCGGACGCTCACTCATGCGCCGGTTCCGGGGTGGACCGTGCCCCTCCCGGGCCCTGCGGGTCGCGCTGGAGCCACAGTGCCAACTCGGCGAGATTCGCCGCCTCGGCCACCTGGCGGTCGATCATGTCCTGCTCGAGCTGCTCGCACCGGAGCGTCAGCGTGTCGCACCGCTGCTCGAGGGCGTCGTTGACCCGCACCAGATGGCCGAGGAGCGCACGCTCCTCGCGCAGGTAGGGTCCGAGGACCCGGAACGTGGCCCGACCGACCAGGGCCACGATCCTGCCGCGGATGCCACCGCCGGCCACCGCCGGGTCGAAGGCGTCCGGAAGGGCCCAGTGTTCGTGGAGGTAGGCCAGATCCGCACCGCTCCGGACCTGGCCACTGCCGGTGGGACGCCGTACCGACGACGGGGCGAGCGGCTCCCAACGGAGGATCCTGTCCTCGTCCCGCAGCCGGTCGAGCAGGTCGGCGGGGTCAATCTCAGGCTGCTCCACGTCGGCGCTCCTCTTCCTCGGCCACCGCCCGCCTGACGGGTGGGCGAATTCGCTCATGGTAGCGTCGTACCCGTCGTATCGGGTCGGCGCGGTCCTTCAGGACGACCGGAGGACCGGGAGGCCAACAGGGGTGGACGGTCCGTCAGATTCCAGCAGCTCGGAACCCGGGTTGCCGTCGACGCACGGGGTCGCCGGCGGACGGGAGGCCTCGGGACCGGACCTGGCCCTCGCCGTCTCGCGACTGCTGGACCGACTCGTGGAGTCGTCGGCCCGGACGGAGGTCGGGACCGACGAGCCGGCGGTGTGGGGCCCGGACGCGGCGTCCTCACCGCAGGACTACTGGGCGTGGCAACACGCGTGGCGCGCCGATGCGGAGGTGCGCTCGGCTGCGGGCGAAGTGGATCCCCTGCCCACGGACGGACCGCTGCTCAGCGTCGTCGTCCCGGTGTTCCGACCGTCCCGATGGTTCCTCGAGGACTGCGTCCGGTCCATCGTCCGCCAGACGTACCGGAACTGGGAGCTCTGCCTGTGCGACGACGGTTCGGGGGACCCGGAGCTCACGGCGACTCTGCGCGAGCTGTCGGCCGCCGACCCCCGGGTGACGGCGGTCGCGCTGCCGGTCAACGGCGGGATCTCGGCAGCCACAAACCGCGCCGTGTCCGAGGGCACGGGCACCTTCGTCGTGATGGTGGATCACGACGACGTCCTCGAGCCGACCGCGCTCGCCGAGCTCGCCAGCGCCATCGCGTCGGACGAGGGAGTCGATGTGGTCTACACCGACGAGGACCACCTCGACGGGATCGAACGTCCCTGCCGTCCGCTCTGCAAGCCGGACTGGGATCCCGACCTCCTGCTCACCTATCCCTACCTCGGGCACCTGCTGGCGGTGCGCCGGGAGCTGCTGGAACGGATCGGCGGATTCCGCACGGAGTTCGACGGCAGCCAGGACTTCGACGTCATGCTGCGCAGCACCGAGCTGGCCCGCCGGGTGGTCCACATTCCGAAGATCCTCTACCACTGGCGCATGGTGCCCGGCTCGGCCGCAGGTTCGCCCGACGCCAAGCCCTGGGCCCACGACGCCAGTCGCCGGGCACTGGCGGACACGCTGACGCGCCGGGGTATCGACGGTGTCGTGGTCCCGGGGCCCTTCGCCGGTGCGTATCACGTCCGCCGGACGGTCCACGGTTCCCCGTCGGTGAGCGTCATCATCCCCTTCCGCGACCAGCCCTCGCTCACGGCGGCCTGCCTCGCCTCACTCGAGCGCGGCGACAGTCGGTGGATATCCGAGGTGGTGCTCGTGGACAACGGGAGTACCGAGCCGGAGACCACCCACCTCCGCCGGTCATGGGAAGCGCGACCGGCCACGCGGGTCCTGGACTACCCGGGGCCGTTCAACTGGTCGGCGATCAACAACCTCGCCGCGTCGCACTGCACGGGGGACATGCTCCTGTTCCTCAACAACGACATCGAGGCCACCTCCGACGGGTGGCTGGAGGCCATGGTCGAACTGGGGCAGCGACCGGAGGTGGGAGCGGTCGGAGCGCGCCTCCTCTATCCGGACGGTGCCGTGCAGCATGCCGGGGTCGTCCTCGGGATGCAGGGAATCGCGACGCACATCTTCCAGGGGATGCCGCCCGGCGGGCACGGATACATGGCCTGGGACCAGGTCGTCCGCGCCTACAGCGCGGTGACCGCCGCCTGCCTCCTGGTCCGCAGGGAGGTGTTCGAGGAGGCCGGCGGCTTCGACGAACAGCTCCCGGTCGCCTTCAACGACATCGACTTCTGCCTGCGTGTTGGGCGCCTCGGCTACCGGACCCTCTACACACCCCACGCCGAGCTGATCCACCACGAGTCGGTCAGCCGTGGGCTCTCGGGCTACACCGCCGACTTCCAGCGCTTCCTGTCCCTGTGGTGGGGACTGCTCCAGGAGGATGACCCGGCGTACAATCGCAATCTCGGGCGGTTCGCCCCGTGGTGCCCGCTCCGGCAGCCGGGTGAGGACGAGCGCTGGAGGGAGCAGGTCGGTGCCCTCGTTCCACCCGGGACGGATCCACGCGCCGGTGCCCCAGAGGCCCGCGACGAACCGCTCCGCGTGGCCGGCGATACCCGCTGAACAGGCATTCCTGTCGACCGGGACCCCGTTCGCTAGCGCTCGAAACGCTGACTCTGAGGAGCCGGGAGCCCGTGTGATACTGGTAGAGTGCGGGGGTGCGAAGAGAGGTGGCGCCACGGGGACCGCTTCGTGGGCGATGATCTGAGCAGACCAGCCTCCGTCGTGTTCGTGGTCGCCTGTCCGGGCAGCGACCTGCAGTCCATCGCACGGCTGGTCGCGGACTTCGGGCTGTGGACGGTGCCCGACGCCGGGCGGGACACGCGTGGACCGGCCGGCGACCTGTCCCGGTTCAACGACACGCTTCTGGCCGACCTCGACGCTTCGCGCACCGCGCCGGCAATGGTCCCGCATCTCGAGCTGTGGAGGAAGCTGGAGCACCGCGCAGACGAGGCAAGGCGGGTCTTCGCCGCAGCGTCCGAAGTGGCCGCCGCCCCCCAGGACGGCCAGCCGATCTTCTGGGTGGACTCGCGGAACATGATGCTCGCCCCGTTCTGGAAGAAGGTGCTCGGCGCGGAGGTGTCCGTCGTGCTCGTCCACCGTCATCCCGCCGACGTCGCGGCGGAGCTGTCCGGCGACGGGCTGTCGTCGGAGGACGCACTCGCCGTATGGGACGAGTACAACCGGATGGGGATGAGCCTGTGGCATGACCTGTCCGGCATCATCGTCGCCCGGGACGACGTCACCGGTCCCGGCGCACCTGGGCTCGAACGTCTGCTCGGCTTCCTCGACCGGATGGGCTGCAAGCCGGACGAGGCGGCGGTGGCCGCGGCGCGGGCGGGAGCCGGGTCGACCGGTCCGGACCCGGCGGAGGACCCGGACCGTGGCGTCCCCTCCCGCTTCCTCGTGCTCCACCGCGTGCTGGCCGGGGCGGACAGCGAGGGCGCGGTGGAGCCGTCGGCAGTGGTGAACGAGGTCGCCAACTACTACGACCAGGACTACTACGAGGACTACGGGAACCCGGGCGATGCCCCGTACCTACCCGGCGAGCCGCAGTGGGTCGACTTCTTCGCCATGGTGGCGGGTCGGATCGTCGAAGATCTGGCACCCCGGACGGTTCTCGACGCAGGGTGCGCGATCGGCTTCCTCGTCGACGCACTCCGCCAGCGTGGGGTCGAGGCCTGGGGCGTCGACGTGTCCGAGTGGGCCATCGCACACGTACCGGACTCAGTGCGGGACTACTGCAGCGTGGCGTCGCTGACCGAGGAGCTCGAGGGACAGTTCGACCTGGTCACCATGATCGAGGTGATCGAGCACCTGCCCGACTCGGTGGCCGACCAGGTCGTGGGCAATCTGGCGCGGCACGCGGGAGCCGTCCTGTTTTCGTCGACGTCCACCGGGTTCGAGGAGGCGACGCACATCAATGTGCGCACCCCGGACCACTGGGCCGACCTGTTCGCCTCCCACGGGTTCTTCCGGGACTTCGGTTACAGCGTCGATTACATCTCCAAGGACGCCATCCTCTTCCGTCGGTCCGCCCCGGGCGTCAATGAACTGGTCATCGGTTACGAACAGGCACTGTGGACGACTCGGGAGCACCTGCAGGGGATCCTCGACGACGTGGTCCCCGAGCGCGACGCGCTGCTGAGGGGCACGACCGACCACGCCGAACCGACGACACACCTCGGCAGCAAGCTCGGTGAGCTCGAACAGGAGTTGGAGGGCGCACGGTCCAGGCTGGCCGACCTCGAACGGCGCCGTTCGGCCGAGATGCACGCGACACAGGTGGAGCTCCTACGTCGGGAGCACGAGACGACCGGCCTCCACCAGGCATTGAACGCGGCCCGTCTGGCGGCGACGGCCAACAGTGCGGAGATCGAACGCATCGAAGCCACGAAGGTGTTCCGGTACAGCTCCGGCCTGCGCCGACTCTACGGAAGGGTCCGGCGTCGCTCCGTTCGCGCCGGATCGTCGGCCACCGACGAGGTCGAGTCGCGTCCGGAGCACCCGAAGCTGAGCTTCGACGAATGGGCGGCCACCTACGACGTACTTGGGGATGCCGATCGGAAGGCGCTTCGTCTCCGGTGCAACGCGATCGCGGACCCGCCGTTGATCTCCGTGATCCTCCCGGTCTACAACACGCCGCCGCAGTACCTGCGCGAGGCGATCGACTCGGTCCGCTCGCAGCTCTATCCGCACTGGGAGCTGTGCATCGCCGACGATGCGTCGACCGACCCGCAAGTGCTCGCGATCGCCGACGGGTACGCCACCGAAGACTCCCGGATCACGGTCGTCCGCCGGACCGAGAACGGCCACATCTCCGCGGCCTCCAACTCTGCCCTCGGAATCTCCACGGGGCGCTGGGTGGCCCTGCTCGACCACGACGACCGACTGCGCGAGGAGGCGCTCGCACTGATGGCGATCGCGGCCGACGAGCACCCGTCCGCCGGCTTGCTCTACAGCGACGAGAGCATCGTCGACGCGGAGGGGAACCGACTGTCGGCCTACTTCAAGCCCGATTTCGACCCGCTGCTGCTTCTCGGCATGAACCATGTCTGCCATCTCGCCGTCCTCCGAGCCGACCTGGTGGAGGAGGTCGGCGGCTTCCGCGAGGGGCTGGAGGGAAGCCAGGACTGGGATCTTCTGCTGCGGGTCAGCGAGCTGCTCGACCGGGACCAGGTCGTCCACGTCCGGCACCTCCTCTACGACTGGCGATCGCACCCGGCATCGACGGCCCAGTCCCTGGCCGCCAAGCCGTACGCGGCGAACTCGGGACTCCGCGCCGTCGTCGACCACCTCGAGCGGACCCACCAGGACGCCACGGTCGCCACGATCCCCGCCCTGGGGTGGAACCGGGTGCGTTGGCCGCTGCCCGACGAGCCTCCGCTCGTCTCGATCATCGTTCCCACCCGGGACGGCAAGTGGCTGGAGCGCTGCCTCACAAGTGTCTGGGGTCTGACGACGTATCCCAACTACGAGGTCGTGGTCGTGGACAACGGGAGTGCGTCCCACAAGACCCTGGCGTTCCTCCAGGTGAACGAGGGACGGCTCACGGTCATCCGGGACGACCGTGCGTTCAATTATTCGCGCCTGAACAACGAGGCGGTGGCACGGGCACGGGGCTCGATCGTCTGCCTCCTCAATGACGACACCGAAGTCATCACCCCCGACTGGCTCGATGAGATGGTGGCGCAGGTCCTGCGACCCGGTGTCGGTGCGGTGGGCGCCAAGCTCTACTACGACAACGGGACAGTCCAGCACGCCGGTGTCGTCCTGGGGATCGGCGGGGTGGCCGGCCACGTGCACCGCGGTCTGGACCGTCTGGAGATCGGCTACTTCGGACGGGCCGTGTGCGTGCAGCAGCTCTCCGCGGTCACCGGCGCCTGCATGGTCGTGCGTCGGGAGGCATGGGAGCAGGTGTCAGGGCTCAACGAGACGGATCTCGCCATCGGGTACAACGACGTCGACTTCTGCCTGCGCCTCGGTGAGGCGGGATGGACGGTGACCTGGACGCCCTACGCCGAGCTGTACCACCACGAGTCGCTGACCCGGGGATCCGACGTCGAGGGTGCCAACGCCGAGCGCCTGTCCGCGGAGGGCCGGTACATGCACGAGATCTGGGGGATGCGACTCCGAGAGGATCGCGCCTACAACCCGAACCTCACGCTCGTCTACGAGGACTTCAGTCTGGCGTTCCCTCCGAGGATCGGCCGGGTGGAACCGTGAGCGCAGGTCGCCCCGTCCGGAGTCGGAGCCGTCCCGGCTCCGGGTGGTAGCAGGGTGTGGCCGGTCGCACCGGCGTCGGGTGTCCGCCGGCGTCGCGCACTCGCACGGATCGAGGCATCCGGGTTCTTCGACGAATCGTGGTACCTGGCACACTCGCCCGACCCGTCCCGGCCACCGGCATCGCCACTTCAGGACTACCTCGTCGACGGGTTCCGGCACGGGCGGAACCCGGGCCCGCTGTTCGACGGCGAGGACTACCTCGGGCGGTATCCCGACGTACGCGCGGCCGGCGTCAACCCCCTGCTCCATTTCCTCCGGGCACCATCGTCCGAGGGTCGGACGGCGTCGACCGTCGCCGTGCCGGCACCGGCGGGTCGGGAGAACGTCCGGGTCAACCTCCGGTCCCACATCCCCGACCCGCCCTCGGTGGCCGTCATGGTCCACGCGTTCTACCCCGACACGTTCGCCGAACTCTGCACATCTCTGGCGTCGATTCCGGTTCCCTACTCGCTGTTGGTCTCCGTCCCCACGCCTGAAGTCCGGGATTCGGTCGAGCGCTCGGTCCGCGACCATGGTCTGAACTGTGGCCTGGACGTCCGGATCTGCCCGAACCGGGGGCGGAATTTCGGTCCACTCGTGGCCGAGTTCGCGTCCTCGATCGCCACTCACGACCTCCTCCTCCACCTGCACACGAAGAAGTCGCTCTATACCGGTGGCGAGCGGAGCGAGTGGCGTTACGAGCTCGTGGACTGCCTCGTTGGCCCTCCGGCCAACGTGCGGGCGATCCTGGATCTCCTGGACAGCCGGACTGACGTCGGGATCGTCTTCCCACAGACGATCCCGACGCTCTCCTACTGGGCCCACCACTGGCTGGGCAATGCCCACCATGTCACGGCGCTCTTCGCGAGGCTCGGGGTCGAGGAGTACCCGCGTGAGGGGTACTTCCCCTATCCGGTAGGCGGCATGTTCTGGGCCCGGGTCGACGCCATCCGTCCGCTCCTCGATGCGCAGTTCACCTTCGACGACTTCCCGGCCGAGGACGGGCAGACCGACGGCACCCTGGCGCACGCCATCGAGCGGTGTCTGGTTCCGCTGGTCCACGCCTCGGGTCGACGATACGTGGAGTACGACCGCCCATCGGGCGGGTTCCACCTCGACTGGAGCGCGCTCAATCTCGACCAGTACCTCGACTTCTCCCCCGAGCGACTCCACCACGCCATCGAACGTGCGGACCTGGTGTCGTTCGACATCTTCGACACACTGCTGACCCGGTCGAGTGTGCGACCGGACTCCGTGCAGCGGGCCGTCGGGACCAGCGTCGAGCGCGCATTCGCGGGGGCACACGGGTTCTTCGAGCGCCGAAAGGAAGCAGAGACGGCGGCGCGCGAGCGCAAGGGTTGGGTCGGCGATGTCACGCTGACCGAGATCTACCGGGAGTTTCCCGTCGACGGCGCTTGGACATCCGAGGCGGTGGAGGCGGCCCGGTCGACCGAGGTCGCCCTCGAATCCGCAGTGTCCGTCCCGCGCGTTGCGATGACCGATGCGCTCGCACGTGCCGACCGGATGGGGAAGCGGGTGATCGCCATGAGTGACACCTACCTCGAACGGCCGGAGATCGAGCGCCTCCTCAAGGCGGCGGGCGTACTGGACCACATCGATGAGCTCTACCTCTCATCGGAACGCGGCGCTCGCAAGGACCGGGGCGACCTGTGGGAGGTCGTCCGCCGTGCCGAACGGTCCCGTGCCGGCACATGGCTCCACATCGGGGACAACGAGCACTCGGACATCCAGGCCGCGGTCGACCGGGGAATCGACACCTTCCACTGCATGAATCCGGTGCCGCTGCTCGAGCTCCGCGGCCTGGGCGACCTCGTCGCACGTGATGTCGAACACTGGGGCGACGATCTCCTGTTGGGCCCCGCCGTGGCGCTCCTGGGGAACGGTCCCTATCCGGATACCGGCCGGTACCGACCGGTCGACGTGCCGCGGCCGACGGATCTCGGTTATGCCGTGTTCGGTCCGGTAGTGATGGGGTTCCTGATCTGGCTCGCACGCCATCCGGAGCTGGCCACCGTCGACCGGTTGTACTTCCTGTCCCGGGAGGGGTACGTCCTCCACGCTGCATGGGAACTGTTGCGAACCGAGTCCGGTTCTAGCCTGCCGCCGTCCACTTACCTCCTCACGTCCCGCCGATCCGCCATGTCCGCTGCCCAGGCGGTCCAGTTCGATCCCGAGGCAGTCCTCGAAGGGTCCGATTTCCACGGGACGGTCCACGACCTCCTGTCGAGCCGGTTGGGATTCAGCGTGGGACCCGACAGTGCACTGGGCCGGCGCGTCGTCGACCTCCCCGCCGACCGCGACGACATCCGGGAGATCCTCCGGTCGCTCGAGGGCGACCTGGTCGCTCACGCCCGCGACGAGCTGCGTGGCGTCACCGACTACCTCGACGCGGTCGGCCTCACCGGGAGCGCCAATCCGGGTCTGGTGGACATCGGCTATTCGGGCACCATCCAGAAGCATCTCCAGACTGTTGCCGGGCGGGGGTTGACCGGGTTCTACATGGGGACCTTCGCCAAGGTGGGACAAGTGCAGGAGGGCGGGGGCTGGGCGTACGGATGCTTCATCGACGGACACCCGGACTGGCAGACCCCGTCCACGTTCCTGCGCCACTCACTGGTCCTCGAGGCCTTCCTCACGGCGCCGCACGGTCAGACCGAGCGGACCGAAGTCGTCGACGGGCGACCGGTCCACACGTTCCGGTCGGACCACCGCAGCTCCGACGAGCTCCGGGTCCTCGAGGAGCTGCAGGAGGGTGCCCTCCGGTACTGCCGTGACCTGCTCGACACCTACGGTGCTCTCCTGCTGGACGTGCCGTTCGACCCACAGCGGGTACTCGGCCCAATGGCCGCGTTCGCCACCGGCGCCATTCGGTCGCAACGGTCGGCTGCCGCACTCGTCGTGGACGACGACTTCACCGGGGTCCCTCGCCGGGAAGCTCACGTAGGGGCGGTCCTCCAGGGCGACTGAAGCATGCGTCGTCGAACACGGAGGTCCGAGCAGTTGGTCGCCGCCGCCGGTTTGACGGAGGTCAGCGCTTGGTCATGGTCAGTCCGATGACGAGGTTCGCATCGACCGACGGAACCCGAAGTGGGAAGAACGTCCGGTGCTCCACCTCGAACACCCGCTTCAGTTCAGTCAGCACCTCGCGCGCGGTATTCACGTGTTCGTACTTGATCATCCAGGTATATGGCATGTGGTAGCGCCGTTCGAACTGGCGCTGGACGGTCAATCGCCTACCCAGCGCGTACCCAAGGCCCCCTTCCGCCGGGATGACGACCGAAAACCTGCCACTCGGCTTCAGTACACGAGTGATCTCCTTCAAGGCTGCCGGGAGGTTGTCGAGGTGCTCGAGGACATGGATCGCCAACACGCGATCGAACGTACCGTCGGGGAAGTCGAGCCCGGTCTGACAGTCGCCGATCACCACCCGGACGTTGGGGTGCTCGTCGCCGATGGAGCGCGAGAGCGACTCGCGGAGCTCGAGGGCGACGTACTCCTGCTGGGATGCGAGGTCCTCGAACCCGAGATGCGAACCGTTTCCGGGGCCGATCTCCAGGGTGCGTGCGCCGTCGACGGCGCTCCGGAGTGCGTACGCATGATTGAACGTGTCCACCCAGCCGTACTTGCCGGGAAGCACGTTGGTCAGGAACTCGCCGTACCAGTCCTCCATGGCAGCCGATTGCTCCGGTGAGAGCTGGGGGCGCGTCTTCGGCCACCTCGACGGCACTATCGCTCCTCGAGGCACTTCGGCGACGTCCCGTAGGCGTAGAGGTTTGATATCAGACCGAAGGTGCGCACCCCGGACACCGTTACGGTGCAATCGGCAGGGAACAGGCCACGCAGCTGCTTGCCCGAAAGGAGATTGAGGTTCTCCGTCTTCGCCCACTGGTCCTTCCCCATCCAGCGGAGCAACTGCTGATGGACGGGCTGGGGTAACCAGTGGATGAAGGGCAGGATCGTGTGGAGCTCCAGTGGATACCACCGATTGGGCGTCGTGATGAAGAACCTGTCGCTGACTCGGAGCTGTTCGCGTACGAACGCTCGCTGTTGCTGCCGGTTCCCGACGTGCTCGACGACCGCGGAAGAGAAGGACACGGTGAATTCGTGGTCGTCGAAGGGGAGGGGTCCGTCGGTCGTCTGGACGAACCGGAGTCCCGGAAACTGCTGCTCCAGCACGGACGCGTCCTCGATGCTGGTCGCGGTGATCTGTGACGGATGCGGGTACCAGCGTTCGAGGAAGTTGGTGTCCTCGAACTCCGTGTCCGGGGTGACTCCGATGTCGACAATGGTGTCGCCCGGTCCCGGTCGGACGAATCCCAAGAATGACTGGTACAGACGCCGCCGAACCACCAGCGCCCAGTGGCTGATGGTTCCCCTGAGCCGGTGGGACTTCTCCCAGTAGTCGACCATCGACGGTCCATCCCTCTCGTTTCCCGAAGGTACATCGCACAGGTGGGCACGATGACCGGCAAACCCTAGCGTGACATCAGCGGAGGTCTGGTGAGGAAGAAGCTTCCGAAGATCTGTCCCGGCCGAGTGGGATGCCGATGGCTAGCGGGTGAACCTCGAGTACGCTCGTCGGCCGAACTCGGTGTAGCGGAACGTCTTGGTGCGCTGGAGCGCGGCGAGCTCCCCCTGGACGACGCCGACCTGCTGGTTCTTGAGCTCCACCTGCGCCACCAGCTCTTGGAACTGTGCGCCGATGGACTCCGACTTCGCTTCGAGCAGGCGCAGTTGCAGTTGCTCGTCCATGTGTCGCGTGTGGACCTCTCTCCACGAGTTCCACGCAAGATCGAACCGTTCCGCCATCACGTCGGGCTGGAGCGCAATAATCGACTTTCGAAGGAGGATGCCGAATTCGATGCTGTCGTCCCCCCCCTCCTGTGTCAACAGCGCGTCGACGAATTCCCATCGCTGCCCCAGTTGGCCGATGCAGAAGGTGACTACGGGGATGAACTCGTCCTGATCCCAACAGTGCGCATGGATGGAGCGGTCGCGGTGCACCCGGATCTGGCGTCGGCGTTCTTCCGGGTCGTCGGACAGGAACTCCGAAAGGGGAGCGTCGCGTGGAGCTGTCGCCCGGATGAACTCCACGATGTGGGAATCGTCTACCTCGCGGACATCATCCTCGAACTCTGCGATCAGGTGATCCAGTGCCGTCGGCTCCCGGAAGCGATCGAAGGTCACATGTCGATCCGGTAGGAGGATCAGGAGTACGCCTCCGGGGCGCAGGACACGGTAGACCTCGGCGATCATGGCGATGGGGTTGGCCAGATGCTCGAGCACATGGCTCGCGATGACGAAGTCCTCGGAGTCGTTGTCGAGCGCTTGGAGCCGATCCGAGTCCAGGTTGGCGATGATGTCCGGTTGCGGAAAGACCGTACCTTCCCCCAACTCGGGGAACAGCCGGGTGTTGTCTTCGGGCTCCCAGCGGTCGACATAGCGCACGGTGATTCCTGGAATGTCGACGGGAAAGGGATTGTGCCCCGGACCGAGTTCGATGCCGCTTCCGAAGAGACAGCCGACCAGTTGCCTCCGTCGTGTGATCAAATCCACGGTCAGACTCTACTTGGCACAGATCAGCCACGGGGGTGCTCGAGGACGACGTACGCACTGCACGCGGCGGTGACCCGCGGGCGGTCAAATCCGGGGGTCACATGGCCACGTGGTCGGCGGGGTCAGGTCCGACGACGCACTCTGGGCGGATTCCCCACTGCGTGCCGAAGGACGGGCCAGGACGCGAAGGCCCCGATCACGAGACAGAGCTCCGCCGGTGTCGCGAAATCGGTCCAATAGATCGGTCCGGTGAACCCGAGACCCCCAACTGCGGCGGCGAACACGGCCAACGTCATCATGCCCAAGAGTGTGGACAGGAAGAACAGAATCGAGGTGGTTGCGGCGCGCCAGTCAGCTCGACGGGCGGCCTTCTGGCGAGTGACCAACCGACGCGCCAACCAGGCCAGGGGGCCGAGGACTGCGATGGCCAGGAAAGCGATGTTGCCCGCCCCGAATACGCTTCCCGTCGATCGGAGGAAGGAGTAGACCCATTCCGGCGTCGAGCCATGGGTCACATTCGAGAGGGAGGACATCCCGGGTACCACCGTCTTCCAGTAGGCATATTCGGCGGGCGTGACGTTCGGACTGTCGGGAGGCCCTACGGGCAAGTTCAGAGTGACCATTTGCCAGAGGCCGCGGGCGGTGTACGAGGCCACGGATATCACAGGGATCTGGTTGAGCGTGGGGAGGCCCGTCGCCAGCACGGGACTCGAGGAGCATCGCAACCTTCCGGATGCGCAAGCGCTGGAGATCTCGTCGGCAACTCGGCCGAAGTACGTCTGGATGTCATGGACACTTCGGACCTGATTGGCCGATACCGCCGCAAAGCGAAGGTCCCATTCGAACCACGGCCCGGAATCGTTGCAGATCCTCAGCGGCGATTCGCAGTCCACGGTCTTCCAGAAATCGTGGGGCGATTCGAGGAAAGGTTCCAGTTTTGCAGCCGCCGGGCTCACCTCGTAGACCGACCTTCGCATGGCCTCGGTGATTGCCACGTCGCGCACCGGAGGACCTGCCTCCACGCTCGCCCAGACCTTCCATGCGCGGGCGAGTGCCCCGGAGGAGAGGTCTTCTACCAGCGCGACGTGGTAGGTCCTCCGGTTCATGGCGGTCGTGGAGGCCACGACCGCATACGCACCGACCATCATGATCAGACCTGCGAGGCTCATGCGCAGGACCACCGCCCAGCGTCTCTCGCGGATCCGGATCCGACGCACGATCGGGTAGGTAAGGGGGGCCACGACGGCAAGGAGGAGCCATTGCCACGTTGGCTTGGTGATGACTGCAACACCAATCGCCAGGCCGATCAGGAACGAGAGGACGTAGAGGTACGACATCCGCAAGGCGGTGGCGATTCTTGACCGGCGCGGTGTGTCTGCCGTGGAGTCCACGGTGCGCTGATGCGACCATTCGGTGGCGCGGGACGTACCGAAGTGGACGGCGATGACGAACGAGAGCCCGATCGCCATTGTGGCTATCGCGTTGATGAAGTTGTCGCGGTAGATCCGTTGGCTCGACGTGGCGAAGTAGATCGGGTGAAAGGCAAGTGCGGCAAGGATCAGGGTCACTTGGATTCGGGATCTGCTGATCCGGTTCCAGCTCCAGGCGATGAGTGCAGCTCCCACGAGATACAGGCAGTAGACGGTGAACACGGGAGTCCACGGCAAATAGTGGGCGCCGGCGAGCAGGAGCGGATAACCGACGGGCTTCGCCATGGTCACGACACCGGTGGTCGCCCAGTCGCTGGACCAATGCCCCTCGAGGAAGCCCTTCGCCATGCGGACGAACAACTCGTCGTCCTCGCCGTAGCCGAAGGAGTACAGCGGTGCCTGCAGAAACTTGAGCGTTAGCGCGACGGCCAGGATGAGTGCCCAGCCAACCCTCCAGTACCACCGGTAGCGGGAGCGATGGCCGCCCGCCTTACTCACGACGATCTCGACGACCTGGAAGGGACCGCGAAAGCGCAGAGAGGTCGATCCGTCATCGGCAGAGGCTACCAAAGCGGACGTGCCCGGCTTCCGCAATTGGACGTCGTGATCGAGGGTCATGGGCCTCCTGCGCCAATTCGAGCTGCGATCGATCGGATGGTGTTCGAGGCGCGCGCCGCCCGCCAGCTGCGCGCACGGCCTTCCGTTCCCGTGTCGACTTCCGCCTCGTCCCTCGGCGGGGAGAGCGGGATGAATCCCGTCCCGAGACCGCTGCGGACAATGTGCGTCTCACGCTCCTCGGGAGAGTGTGGCGGGGGCTGGTTACCCCGACGTCAACTGGCGGTCACCCCGGGGGTGTGACGCCCTCGTCGGTAAGGAACCTGTCGAGTTCCTCGATTCCCTGCGGGGACCCGATCTCGAAGAACCGCTGGCGTACCTCGTAGGCGCCCAATTGTGACCGGAGGCTGAGCGGCTCCAGGAGCTCGGCAAGGTCTGACGGCCGTCCTGCCGGGATCGATCGGGTCACGAGTTCTCGACGGAGCACCAGCAGCCCGTAGTCGATGAACCGCATGGCCGGAGGAGGGGTGGTGAGGCCCTTGCGGTACTCGACGACGAGCGTCCCGTCGAAGACCACGTTGCTGGTGTCCCACTGCCCGTCGTTCGCGAACACCGTCATCAGCGCAGGGAGGCCCCGTTCGGCGAAGCTCGCATCGACGTCCTTCAGGTCGACCCTCAGGTAGGAGTCGCCGTAGAGGACGAAGAAGTGCTCGTCGAGGACACCCTGGTCGGCCGCCAGGCGGATGGCGCCACCGGTCCCGAGGAGGCCGTCGGTCTCCTCCACGAATCCGACCTCGACGCCCCAGTTGGAGCCGTCACCGACGAAGGCTCGGATCTGGTCGCCCTTGTGGCCGATGCTGTAGACCACCGAGTCGACGCCCTGGCCGGCGAGCCACCGCAGCTGCCAGTCGGCGAACGGCCGCCCGGCCACCGTCAGCAGGGTCTTGGGCAGCGACGGGTCGACCCCCAGCATCCGGGTGCCGAGGCCCCCGGCCAGGATCAGGCACTGCATGCAGTGGCTCCATCCGGCAGTCGGGTACCGCGCGTGGTGGCCGGGCGGCCCTCAATCACGGGCCAGGACGACGGACCCGTCGTGGTCGAACAGGAACCGGACCTCGGCCAGTCCCTCGGCCTGCATGGCCCGACGGAGCATGGTCGGGTCCTCCGCGTAAAAGAGCAGGAAGCCGCCCGCACCGGCGCCGACGAGCTTTCCGCCGAGCGCGCCGTTCTCCATCCCGCGCTTGTACCACTGGTCGATCCTGTCGTTGGTCATCCCGACCGACCGCTCGCGCTTGCGGACCCAGTGCTCGTGCATCAGGTCCGCGAAGCGGTGCGTCTCGCCCGCCTC
>Ga0307373_10007154_pt1 | contig 17496 bp, 12 predicted proteins | sample OX2MG_FD_202534 | JGI IMG/M metagenome (GOLD analysis project Ga0307373, IMG submission 202534) | Soil microbial communities from Risofladan, Vaasa, Finland - OX-2 | ecosystem: Environmental > Terrestrial > Soil > Coastal area > Acid sulfate soil | place: Finland: Risofladan, Vaasa | collected... | reverse complement strand
CCGCAAAGCCAGCGTGGTTTTTCCATGGCGATCTATCGTGACACGATTCATGGGGTCCGGCAAATCCTCCGATTGCAGCCAGAAATCGATGGAATGTTCCGCCATGTAGTCGAGAGCGAACTCGGGCTTCCAGACGGCCCAGGCGGGCGCTTCGCCTTTCAGTATTTCGCCGTCGGTTTTTCCCAGCATCTGGATGCCGCCCAGAGGGTATTCCCAATCATCGGAGCGAAAGTAAAAATCGTTCAGGCCGAGCGTTTTCTGAAAAACGGTTGGATTCGGATGCTTGGAAATGGCCATGAAGGCTTCGCAATTGTGCCGCATGTAGTGCCGGCCCACGACGTCCGAACTGTTCGCCAGCCCGTTAGGATGTTTGTCGCTGGCCGAGCGCAGCAGAAGAGTCGCTGAGTTAATGGCGCCGCACGAAACGACCACGATGTCCGCGGAATACTGCTCGGGGACCCCGTTGCGATCCACATGAACTTTGGTCACCGTGCGTCCGGCGGCATCGGTTTCCAGACGCTGCACGTAGGCGCCGGTCAGGAGCTGGACGTTGGAGTGCTCCAGCGCAGGGTCCACGCAAATAATTTGCGCATCGGCCTTTCCGTTGACCAGGCACGGAAACCCATCAAACGCCGGGCAGCGCACACAGGCGCTGGTGTGGAGCGCCTTGCCGTCCTTTTCTTCCAGTAGGATGCCGAGCGGCAACGGGAAGGGGTGGTAGCCATCCCGCTGAAGATCATCGTACAGCTCCTGAATGCGCGGTTCGTGGCTCACCGGCGAATGGCGATAGGGCGCGCTGGCCGGGCCTTCGGTGGGATCGACGCCATGCTCTCCGTGCACGTGATACAGGTGCTCCGCCCGTGTGTAATACGGTTCGAAATCCTCATAGTCGAGCGGCCACGCCGGCGAGATGCCGCCAAAGTGCCGCACTTCCCCAAAATCTTCCTTGCGAAACCGCAGCAGCGCCGCTCCGTACACTTTTGTATTCCCGCCAACGTAATACTGAATTCCCGGGTGAAATGCGTTCCCATCCTTGTCGTACCAGGTTTCCTGGGCCCTGTATTTCGATTCAAGAAAGACGGCGCGGGAATCCCAGTTGTCCTTCTCCCTGGGCAAGTACCCTCCCCGCTCCAGCAGCAAAATACGCTTGCCCGAGGGAGCCAGATGGTAGGCCAGTGTCCCGCCACCAGCTCCGGTGCCGATGATGATCACGTCAAAGTGATTTGCTTGGGGCAATATTCCTCTCTCTTCCCGCCTCGCGGCCGCAGGTAGGCTCTTTCGCCCTCCCCGTCTCCAGTTTGGACTCGCAACCCGCCCGGAAGTTGCTATCCAGCCGAAAAAAAGTGAATCGCCGTGGCGCATATTGCGTCGCAGGGTTCAGAATAGCAGCAAATTCAACTCCCAATGCAGTTGTCGAGGAATGATTCATCTTCAATTTATCCTCGTTTATTCCTGGCGTCACCCCGCTCGCCGGCGGACCCGGCAATGCTTTCCCTGGATGCATGCGTCGACACACCGGATGGTGATATATGTCACAGATTTCGATGAGGGTCCAAGTCATGCTGCGCTTGTACTTGGGTTTTGAAAAATGTTGAACAGTAAGAGTGGACTGGCCGTGATCGCCGGGGCGCGAAAACCCGGGTTTTGCGGCACACGAAGCGCATCCAGGCTTTTATTTGTATTGGCCTGGAAAAGTCAATCGGCGGCGAGGGTGCATGACAAAAGAGGGGATTCGGTTGGAGGAATCCGAAGCAGGCCGCGTGGATTGGAAACAATGGGGCCCCTATGTCAGTGAACGCGCGTGGGGCACAGTGCGGGAAGATTATTCGGCCGAAGGCACGCCCTGGGAGTATTTTCCGCATGACCATGCCCGCTCGAGAGCCTACCGCTGGAGCGAAGACGGCATTGCCGGCATCTGCGATCGCCATCAGTTGCTATGCTTCGCCATCTCCCTGTGGAACGGTCACGATCCCATTCTGAAGGAGCGTCTGTTCGGGCTCACAAACAGCGAGGGAAAACACGGTGAAGACGTCAAAGAGTATTACTTCTATTTGGACTCCACGCCAACGCATTCCTACATGAAATATCTGTATAAGTATCCCCAGGCCGCCTTTCCCTATGACCAGCTGATTCAAGGCAATCGCCTGCGGAGCCACAAGGAACCGGAGTACGAACTGTTGGATACGGGCGTATTCGATCAGGACCGCTATTTCGACGTGTTCGTGGAATACGCCAAGGCGGCCGCCGACGATATTCTGATTCGAGTTACGGTGAACAATCGGGGCAATCAGGCGGCCACGCTGGATTTGCTGCCGACCATATGGTTCCGCAACACCTGGTCGTGGGGCCTCGATGTGCGGCGTCCCCAACTCCAGGCCGATCCCCCACTGCCGGATGCCAAAGCAATTCATCTCAGCCATTTCGACATGCGCGAGCACTGGCTGCTGTGTGAGGGCGAACCGGAGTTGCTGTTCACGGAAAACGAGACCAACTTTCGGCGCCTCTTCCACGTGGAAAACCGTACCCGCTGCGTGAAGGACGGAATCAACGACTACGTTGTCAGCGGGGCGCTGCAGGCAGTCAACGCGCAGCCGGTTGGAACCAAGTGCGCGGCACGCTACCACCTGAGCATCGGCGGCGGTGAATCCTCGACCGTCCGCTTGCGCCTGACCCAGCGCAAGCCCCCGGAAGGCATGTTCGAAAACACGTTCGACGAATTGTTTTCCGCGCGCGTCGCGGAGGCAAATGAATTTTATAAGGCGATTGCTCCCTCCGGCCTCACCGAAGACGCGCGTCGCGTCCAGCGGCAAGCATTCGCCGGCATGCTTTGGAACAAGCAATTTTACAATTATGACGTCCACCGCTGGCTTCGGGGCGATCCGGCGGGGCCGGAGCCTCCGCGCCGGCGGCTGCACGGCCGCAACAGCGGCTGGACGCACCTTCACAACTCCGACGTCCTTTCCATGCCCGATAAATGGGAATACCCGTGGTATGCCGCATGGGACCATGCTTTTCATAGCGTCACCCTGGCCCTGATCGATCCGGATTTCGCCAAGGAACAGCTCATTCTGCTCCTCCGGGAAAGGTACATGCATCCGAACGGGCAGTTGCCTGCCTGCGAATGGAATTTCTCGGATGTGAATCCTCCCGTTCATGCCTGGGCGGCCTGGCGCATTTATAAGATTGAGGAAGAGCATTTCCGCCGCCGCGACCCTCGTTTTCTCGAACGCGTCTTTCACAAACTCCTGCTGAACTTCACATGGTGGGTGAACCGCAAAGACGAGGAAGGTAATAACATTTTCCAGGGCGGATTTTTGGGCCTGGACAATATCGGCATCTTTGACCGCAGCGCGATCGTGCCATCCGGAGGCAGTATCGAGCAGTCGGACGCGACCAGTTGGATGGGAATGTTTTGCCTGAATATGATGACCATCGCGCTGGAACTGGCCCGGGAAGATCCCGCGTATGAGGATGCGGCATCGAAGTTCCTTGAGCACTTTGCGTATATCTCCCGCGCGACAAACAACATTGCCGGCCAGGGCATCGAACTGTGGGACCGCAAGCAGGGTTTTTACTATGACGTGTTGCGACTGCCGGGCCGCAAGTCCGCGCCCATGCGCGTGCGCTCGATGGTGGGCCTGATCCCGCTGTTCGCCGTCGAAACGCTGGAATCAGAGCTCATTGATACGCTGCCCGGATTCAAGCGGCGCATGCAATGGTTTATCGAGAATCTGCCCCAGTTTGGCGCCTATATCGAGACGCAAACGACGGCGACGAATATCAGGCGGTTTCTATCACTCATCAGTCGCGACCGGTTGCGCCGCGTGCTCACCGTCCTGCTGGACGAATCGGAGTTTCTATCGCCCTATGGGATCCGCTCTCTCTCCCGTATTCACCGGCAACATCCTTACACCCTTCAAGTGGGCGACATGAAACGCCGCATCGGGTATGAACCCGGCGAGTCGAAAACCGCGCTATTCGGCGGAAACTCGAACTGGCGGGGCCCCATCTGGTTTCCGCTCAATTTCCTGATTATCGAATCGCTGCAGAAGTTCCATCGCTTCCTGGGAGACGACTTCCAGATCGAGTGCCCTACAGGTTCCGGAAACTCGATGAACCTCTCGCAGGTCGGCAGCGAACTCTCGCATCGGCTGCTTCAAATTTTCCTGCGTGACGTTCACGGACGGCGCCCCGTCTACGGAACACTTGAGAAGTTCCAACAGGATCCCCATTGGCGGGATCTGATGCTTTTTTTCGAATGCTTCCACGGTGACAATGGAAGCGGCCTCGGGGCCAGCCATCAGACCGGCTGGACAGGGCTGATCGCCAATCTGATCCAGCAGGGTTTCGCGCAGCACCCTGAGGCTCGTGTTGCGGCAGTATCGGGTGGCCCGCTTGTCGTGGGCGAAACCGCCCGTCAAGTCAATCAAGTCAATCTAGAAACAGGAGAATGACATGGCAATTTTGAAGGGCAGCAAAACGCACGAGAATCTGAGAAATGCCTTTGCCAGCGAAGCCCAGGCCAACCGCCGCTACGTGTATTTTGCCAACCAGGCCGACGTCGAGGGCTACCCTGACATCGCCGGACTATTTCGCGATACAGCCGAAGGCGAGGCAAGCCACGCGAACGGACACCTCGACTTCTTAAAAAAGCTGGGGGATCCGATCACAGATATGCCGATCGGGACGACACCAAACAATATCGAAGCCTCCATCTCCCGGGAAACATACGAGTACTCCGATTTGTATCCGGAAATGGCCAAAACCGCGCGGGAAGAGGGGTTTCCCGATGTCGCTGAATGGTTTGAGACACTGGCCAAGGCGGAAAAGAGCCATGCCGGCCGCTTCAGTCGAGGCTTGAAATCAATCGGATAAGACGGGACGCGGCATCTCCCGGGCCGGGCGAGCCATGCCACGTCTCGCCTTTGGCTTTGCGAATCGCGAACGCCACTGAAAAACCGTTTCCTGCAATCTCTCAGTAGCGAATACGCGCGGCCCCATCCAGATCAGAGACTTTAAAAATTACAGTGGCCTTCCTGCATCCCTTGACGGCGCTCCCGTACGCTGTCGTGATGTTGATGTTCTGTTCGGCCATCTTTTCGGCAAATCCCCCAAGCGACCCCGGCAGGTTTTCCATTTCGACATGGAGCACATCCTGTTCGGTGTAGGAAATGTGTTCCCGGTCCAGGACATTTTTCGCCGGTTCCAGATTGTCCACGACGATATGGATGGTTCCCTGAACGCCCAGCGGAGCGCAGCTCATGGCCACAATATTCACATCCCATTTACCCAGCAGTTTCGCCACCCGGGAGAGTGTTCCGGGACGATCCTCGCAATTGATGCTGAGTTGTTTTGCCTTGCGGGAGAAGGTGACTTGCTTGGCTTCCGCCATTTTCCTGTACCTCTGATTTGCAGTGTAATCGATGCGAGGTCCCGCTGATTGTGATTCCAATCACAGCCGATTGTGCGCCGCTCATGCGCTCTGCTGTCGACTCGGCAGTGCGGGATCGTGACGATGCAGGAACCACCGGTCCAAAATCACGTGCCGCGCGAACCACCGGCTTCCCAACAATAATTTCGACAATGAGTGGATCACTTGCGCTGGAACGCGCCGCCCAACGGCGACGGACCAGTCCTCGTGAATTTTTCCAAAGCGCGCGGCAAGCAAACCGCTGTAGGGGCTCAACGTCTTCTGATTGTATTTCCTCCCGGCGGAGAGAATGCAATCCGCCGCCAACAACCCGGACTCCACTGCGGGGCGAATGCCTTCACCGCTTTGGGAATACGCCAGCCCGGCCGAGTCTCCAACCAGAAGGATGCCGTCGCCCACAACATTTCGCCGATGGCATTGATACAGCAGGTAGGCGTGCCCCCGCATCGTCGCCGTCACGTCAACTCCAAGTTTCCTGCCAAGTTTTAAAAACTCCATAAAGTCGGCAACCTGCTGCGGCAGACCGTGTGCATCGAGCCTGCCCACGCCTATGTTCAGAAAGTTTCCCTTTCGAAAACACCATCCATATCCTTTCATGTCGGGGCAGAAATAGAGTTCCGGCACCTCTCCCTGTATCGAACAATCCTCGCGCTCCCGCGGACTCAATTCAAATTCCGTTTCCTGGGCGACGACGGCAGCTTCCTTTCGGGCATCCGCCCCCAGATAGCGGGCCACCGGACAAAAATGGCCGCCTGCGCCCACGATGACTTTTGCCTTGATCCGGCCGTTCACCACCCAGTGATCTGAAAATCGTTCCAGGCGAGCCAACGCCGTCCCTTCGCAGACACGGGCGCCCGAGCGCCTCAACAGGTAATCGTCAAATTCACACCGGCGAATGCCGTAGCTGATGGGCTCCGCGTATGCCGTTTCCACTTCGCGATGGCCCATGCAGCTTGTTCGAAACCCGGTAATCGATTGCAGGACACGGCCGGACGCGTACTCGTTGCGATCAACTTCCAGTGCGTCCAGCACGGCAGGCGTAATCCATCCGCCGCAGATTTTGTCGCGTGGAAATGTCTTCTTGTCGAGGATGACAGTGTCGAGGCCAGCCCTTTGCAACTTCCACGCACAGGACGAACCCGCCGGCCCACCCCCGACGATCAGGACCTCGCATTCATCCATTTCTGTTCCTTTGCCGCCGGCGCTTCCGGCAGCGATTCCGCATAAAGGCCGGCGCGCGTCCATGGAATTTTTTGGCACCTGGAACCCGCAAACACGACCTGAAACAGTTCCAGATTCCCTACCCGGAAAGCGGCAATCGACCCGGCCAGATAGAGCCGCCAGGCCCGGAGAAATTCCGGTCCGAACATTTTGGTAATCGGATCTGTCGCGCCTTCAAACCGGCTCAACCATTCCTCCAGGGTTTTCGCATAGTGGCGTCTGAGGTTCTCCACGTCCTGCACGGAGAAATCCCAGGGCTCAAAGATCTCCATCACTTCACGAAGGCTCGGGGCATAGGCTCCGGGGAAAATGCGCTTTCGAATCCAGGGGCTGAAAGTGGACATCTGGTTACGCCCGATGAAGTGCAGGAGCCCTCGCCCGGAATCCCCAATGGTGCGGTGGATGATGCGCCCGATTTCTTGAAAATTTTCCTTTCCAACGTGCTCCAGCATCCCCACCGAGACAAAGGCGTCGGCGTGCCCGGAGATATTCCGGTAATCGTCCTCGATGAATTCCACCTGATGACTCAACCCTTCCCGCTGGGCGCGCTCGCGCGCAAAATGAATCTGCTCTTTGGAAATATTGAAGGCTTTCACCGTGGCGCCATAGTTCTTTGCCATATGAAGCGCCAGCGCGCCCCACCCGCACCCCGCCTCCACAACCTTGTCCCCCGGCCGCAGCTGGATTTTGCGGCACACATGGTCCATCTTCGCGAGCTGCGCATCCTCCAGCGTCGTGGAAGGAGTGGGAAAGTAGGCGCAGGTGTACACGAGTTGCGGGTCGAGCCAAAGCTTGTAGAACTCCGTCGTGAGGTCGTAATGCCGCTGAATATTTCTGGCCGATCCGGCAGGCGTATTCGCCTGAATGCGCTCCAGCCACCGGGACATCAAGGCGGATTTCCAGCCCATGGCATAGTGGGCTCGCATGGTTCGCAGGACCGCCTCCAACAGAGTGACGAGGTCTCCTTCCACGTCGATGCGGCCTTCGGTGTAGCCATCCCCGAAACCCATTTCCGGATCCAGAAAAAGCCGGGCGAGCGTGCTCCAATCGGTAATCAACACACTCGCTACAGGTTCCCCGTTTGCCGGCACAACTTCCGGGCCACGACCTAGGGCGAGGCGGATCGGCGGGCGGCCGATTGCTGCATAGATTTTCCGGAGTATCGCGGTTTCAATGGAAGAGGCGCTGGGTGCCATCACGACTGTTATCTCCTCTCTCGGATATTCCACTCGCATCGCATTGATCACACTCGCAAAGCCGCAATCATCTTCCCGTATTCTTATCATTGGCGGCTTTATGCCGCAATATTGCTGAGAAAAATCCCTCGATATGGAAATTCCTGATCCCCGTGGCGTGTTCACCTTCCCTTGCGGTGGCGGGAAAGGCGCACAATTTGCACGGCGCATCCGGCATGGCGGGCTATGGATTCCGCTACGCTCCCCAGCAGGAATCGTTGCAATCCCTTTCGCCCGTGTGAACCGAGTACGATCAAATCGGCGCCCCATTCCTCCGCAACTTCAAGAATTGCGCTTCGCGCTTCGCCCTCCACCACGCGCGTATTGACGTGGAAATGGGCGGCTCGGAGCGCCTGGCTTGCCAGGTTTACCGACTCCTGTGCGCGTTCATGGTCCTCTTTGAGTATTTTTCCCCGCTCGGAGGCGTAAGTTTGCTCCAGTTGCGGAGAAGTTGCAAACACGCGTGGCTCTACCACCCGCAGGACGAGCACCTCGATACCCTCCGGGCGCATCCGCAAAGCCAGGGCCTGCGTTGCTGCTTCGGAATATTCGGAACCATCCACGGCCAGCAGTATCTTCATCGCACCTCCCCTTAGGCGTGCATTCGAGAGCCACATCTCGCAAGGCGAGTTGGCAGCCTCTTTGTACTTCTCAGGCCTGCCGTGATCTGTGATAGGGGTCACATCGCTTTGCCGTCATACTCAGCCAGACACTCAGCCGGACAGGATGCGAAAATGGATATAATGTTGCCTTCGCACGCGTCAGCAGGACCGGAACCGCGCGCAGGCGGCGCGCAAAGCAATGCGCGGAACTCTACAGCAGGCAGCGGCAAAGGAAGAGCCCCTTGTGGAAGCCGCTCTCTCACAGCTCCGGGATTAAGAACCCGGCCTGCTCAGCCCGAGTTCTTAATCCGGAAGCGGTGAAAGAGAATCGGTCATTTGAGCGGACCGGGTCTTTAGGGGTGTTTCGCCTGGACCCAAACGCTATTCGCCGACTCAAGTTCGACATCCGCGACTTTGGTACTCAGATAAACGTGCTGCAGTCCCGGCTTTGCTCCTGGAATGGCTTGAAACTGCAAAATATATTGATTGTCCAGCTCCTTCTGCAGAGCGTCCAAATAGGGTTTGAAACTGACCGCGCTATGAGGTCCGAAATTAAAAGAGTCGCCGCCAGTTTCCTCGGAAAGTTTGGCCATGCTGTTCAGACCATTGTTTATGGCCCAATAGTTGCGCACCAACCGGCCTACGCCTGGCGTGAAGATTGTGTCAATGATGGTTCCACTACGCTGTGCGATGCCGCTTGCCGATTCCATGTCGGGGCTGATGAACATAAGACCTCGACTGTCCATGGCTCCGCGAAATCTGTCGATACCATCCGAGACCATGATCACCTCGCGCCGGGATGAATCTTTCGGCCAGCGATTCAAGAGGTCAATGAGCGAAAGGTAGGGATTCCCGTACACACTGGAGGAAGCGTTGGGAAGCCGCAAAGCTTTTGCGGCTTGATTATGGTAAATGGTGAAGTCTTGCGCGATCTGTACCGTCCCATTACGCATATATCCGACTCCCACCAAAGTGGTTGGCGGCTGAGCGTTGATGAATGCACGCAAATCGTCGAGCTGCAAGCCCAGCTTCAGGTCGGATGCGTCGTCAATCAGAATGAATAGATCAAGCCCTGCGTGCTCTCCACGCGCCGGCGTCCAGTCCGTTACCTTTAGAGGATTTTCGCCCTGCTTGACGATTACATCATCTCGGTTTACTTCGGGAATGCTCTTGTTCCCGCCCAGCGCATCAAGTGTAACGGTCATATGTACCGGCACGGTCGCCGCAGGCGTTTCCGTCTGTGCATGCAAGGGGAGCAGCCCTGAGAGTGCAATCCCTAATAGCATGAACAGGTTACGTATATGTGGAATCTTATGCATCGTTTTCCCCCTCTCTTCTCAAGAACTATTCGAAAAGTTATCTGCTTCGGGTACCCATTCAGCAGAACTCCAAGCATCAGGGACAATTCCCTGTGCAGGTGAATCTCCTCCATTCTCAATTGACTAGTGTGCGGCGCGGGACTGGCGGAAAACAATTTACTTTGAGAGAGGGGAAAGCATACATCGAACGTTATATTGGGAAGAATTCCAGCGGCGTTCGGTCGTTTCCTGTCTGGCGCGTGGCAGTTACCTTCGAATTGTTCTGTCGAGGATCACTTGCCGCCAGACCATGCCGCTCCGGCGCTTCAACACTGAGTGATTGATTTTGCTTTTCAGGTTGCCCGCCCCTTCGGATTCCAGAAGGGTCGGAGGTTGGAGTTTTTCTTTTCGGATGAGCGCGAAACCGGGGCGCCACTCCAGCCACGCGCATGCATCCTCGCTCACGACTCGTGTCCATCAGTTCCCACAGTCTTCGCCGCAACTTTCCCGGCAAACGAACGGTAAACAAACGTGAAATATCCTGCCGCGAGGATCATGCCGACCGTCCACCAGACCAGGCCGACCTTCAACCCGTACGGACCTGCCTCGGCATTGTTCACGGTCAACGAATTCGTCATATCTCGCGCCGGCAACACCATTGGATAAACGCCAAACACCACGCTGGTCAGCATCCCGGCGAGATAGGCGCACGAGCCAAAAAACGCGCCCCCCTCGCTCTTCTTCATCAAACCCCATCGCGCCGCGAATGCGCCGACCACCGCCAACAGCGGAAATACAATGCCCCAGTGCCACATTTCAAAATTTGCCCGCACTTGCGGCTGCACATGAAAGGTAACCATCGTCACGATCACCGTAAGCGTCACAACCGCCCACCAGACTCTTGCCGCCAGGCGTCCCGCGCGCGCGCTCAAATCATCCGCCGTCTTCATCTGCACCCATAAACTTCCGTGCAGCATCAGTGCTGCAAGCGCCAGCATCCCTACCAGCGCGGTGTACCAATCCAGAATTCCTGTCTCAGCGCCCAGGCGCCAGTTTGTCCACAAGGGCTCGAAGAAATACCCACTTCGGTCCAGTGGAACTCCGCGAACCACATTGCCCAGCGCCGACCCGAAAAACACCGCCAGCAGTAGACTCGACGCGCAAAACAAGAAATCCCAAAACGGGGTCCACACGGGGCTTGCCATGTGATTCCGGAATTCGATGGATACGCCACGGAGGATTAACAGCCACAGGACCATCATCAGAGGCAGGTAGAATCCGCTGAACGCCGACGCGTACAACGCCGGAAATGCGAAGTACAGCGTGCCACCGGCTGCCAGCAGCCATACTTCGTTCCCGTCCCATACCGGCCCGATGCTGGCAATCACTTGCCGGCGTTCCTCGTCCGTCTTCGCTACCAGCAGGTGAATCGCCCCGGCTCCGAGATCAAATCCGTCCAGCAGCACGTAGACCGCGATCATGATCGCTACCAGGCAGAACCAGACCGTCCCCATCACCCCTCCTCAATCCGTCACAGGATGGACCGCCTGCGGCTCCAGCAATCTTGGCTCCGGCCCGCGCTCAATTTCCCGATACACCAAAAACAAGAATAAAATCGCCAGCACCGAATACATGCCCATAAATCCGAGCAGCGTGAACATCACGTTTCCCCCGGACACGCGGGGCGATATGCCGGCCGCCGTCCGCATCAACCCGTAAATCAACCATGGTTGCCTGCCCAGCTCCGCCGTCATCCAGCCCGCCATGTTTGCGATGTACGCAAGCGGCATGCAGATCATCAACAGCCACAGCATCCACCGAGAATCGTATAACCGTCCTCGCCACAGCAGGCCTGCGGCGAGCAGCATCACCGCGATGAAGATCGTGCCGAGTCCCACCATCACGTGATAGCTGAAATAGAGCAGCGGAATCTGGTCGGGCCACTGATTTTCTGGAAAATGGTCGAGCCCTTGTACGTCCGCCTTCCATTGTTGGTAAGTCAGGAAACTCAACATGCGCGGCACCACCAGGGGATTGTCCAGCCGGCGCCTCACCATGTCGGGCTGGCCAAGAATCGCAAGTGGTGCGCCGCGTTCTGATTGAAACAGGCCTTCCATTGCGGCGAGCGTCGGTGGTTGATTCGCCGCAACCATTTTTCCCTGCATGTCGCCCGTTGGAAAAAGCTGAAGCAACGCCGCCGCTACGCCAACGAGAACACCCGCCTTCACAAAGGTTCTGCCATAGGCTTCGAATCTGCCCGTCAACAGATAGAACGCGCCCACTGCCGCCATTACGAAGCATCCCGTTTGCACGGCCCCAAGCATGGTGTGCGCGTATTGCCAAAGTCCCCATGGATTGAACAGCAATTGCCTGAAACTCGATAACAGAATTTCTCCACCAGGCCCTCGCGCATACCCTATGGGGTGCTGCATCCATGCATCGGTCGCGACGATCAGGTAACCCGAAAGCCACGAGCCGAGGAACACGAGGAATCCCGCCCACCAGTGTCCAATCCGTCCCAGCTTTTTCTCGCCAAACAGAAATAATCCAAGGAAACTCGATTCCAGAAAGAAGGAAAACACTCCCTCCATCGCGAGGGTTTGGCCGATCACGCCGCCCGCCGTTTTCGAAAATTCTGCCCAGTTCGTTCCGAACTGGAATTCCATGGGAATGCCCGTCACTACGCCAAGAGCAAAATTGATCGCAAAAATCCGGGCCCAGAAACGCGCAGCCCTGTTGTAATGCTCGTCGCCGGTACGCAGGGCTTTCGTTTTTAGATATACCAGTAGGAGCGCAAGCCCCATGGTGAGCTGCGGAAAGATGTAGTGAAATGTCACCGTAAATGCGAAATGAATCCGGTCGAGCGCTAATGCGTTTCCCATCGTGAGCAACCTCGCTGTGTAACCCGGGAACAGAACGCCTGCGCGTCAGCAGAGGGACTTTACACGAGGCATGCCTCTCAAATGCAAACCCGGCCTCTCCCCCTTGGAACTCCTTGGCAGTGTTCTCTACGGTTCGGTGGACCTGGTTTTTGGAAGCTGACTTTCACCTCTCAGGCAACATCGCTGGTAGCATCGGCAGATGTTTTTATTTTATCGCGCCCTTCCGGGGTCACGCGGCGTGGAGCGCTTTGCTTTTGGACGCCACGCAGGCCATAAGATCATTCCAGGAATTGACGAACGATTTAGCCCCTTCCTCCTGAAGTTGCGCTCCCAACGCGTCCACGTCAATGCCTGCCTTGGAGAACCTGTCCAGCACGTCGCCGTGCGAATGGCCAAGCGCGCTCAAGGTTTCGCTGATGTCACCGTGGTCGGCGAGGGCTTTCAACGTAGCCTCGGGCATCGTGTTTACCGTGAAAGGCGCGGCGAGGGCTTGTATATAAAGGGTGTCGGAAGCTTTGGGGTCCTTCGTTCCTGTGCTGGCCCACAGAAGGCGCTGCGAACGGGCGCCCGCATTGAGGGTGCGTTGCCATCGCGGCGATTGGAGCAAGCGGCGGTAGCTCTCATAAACCTGTTCCGAGATGGCGATGCCGAGCTGATTGTGCAGCGCCTCGGGCACTTTGTTCGTCACTGCGACGTCCCACCGGCTGACGAACAGCGAAGCCACCGAACCGACCGCAGGATTCAGGCCGGCGGCGATGCGCCGCTCGATGCCGCGCAGATAGGCCTCGGCAGCCGCAACATACTGCGCGCTCGAAAATAGCAGCGTCACGTTGACCGGCACGCCCGCGAAGATCGCCTCCTCAATTGCGGGGAGGCCCTGCCTGGTTCCCGGAATTTTGATGAACAGATTGGGCCGTTCGGCGCGAGCGTGAAGATCCTTGGCCGCCGCGATGGTCCCGGAAGTGTCGTAGGCCAGCAGCGGCGAGACCTCCAAAGACACCCAGCCGTCCACTCCGTTTGTCAGATCGTGGACGGGGCGAAACAGGTCGGCGGCATGCCTAAGGTCTTCGATCGCCAGTTCGAAGAACAGCGTCTCGCCCGACTTTCCTTCCGTCACTTTCTGCCGGATGGCGTCGTCATAATCGTGACTCTTATTAATGGCGTGATCGAAGATCGTGGGATTCGACGTCAGTCCCGTGACCGACAATTCCTGGATGTACCGGCGAAGCGTGCCGCTGGTCAGCAGGCCACGCGTGATGTTATCAAGCCAGAGACTCTGGCCGATTTCGTGCAGTTTTTGGGTCGCTCTCATATTCTCTCTCCTCGTAAATGTCTTAAATATTTTATGGATAAATCGGTACGGCGATTGGCCTGCGGCCCGCCCGGTTACGATCAATTACGTTCAGTTACGATCAGTATGGCCAAGCGAGCCCGTACGGCGGCCTCATCCTCTGGATCTCCGAAGCGGCCTGGGAGCGTGCCAGCCGCCGTCGGAAGCGATGATGCTGTCCGCTTCCTTCGGACCCCAACTGCCGCGCTTATAGGGTTGAACGCGATGGTGCCTCTTAAGGACGGGATCGACCACCGCCCAGGCAGCTTCCACCGCGTCTTCGCGGGTGAACAGCGCTCCATCGCCGATCATGGCGTCGCCGAGAAGCCGCTCGTAGGGTTTTTCCTCTCCCAGCTCTTCTTCGAGCAGGTAGAGTTCCCGCTGATCGCCCACAAACTCCTTCCCCACGTGCTTAACGCGGGCGGCCAGGGCGACAGCGGAACCTGGGGAGAGCTGGAATCGAATATAGTTGGCCCGGCCTTTCGTCGGCGCCGAGTCGGCGAAAAGCCTCTGCGGAGGTGGTTTCAGCTCCACAAGGATTTCGGTGGCCTTTTTGGCAAGGTATTTGCCTGAACGCAAGTACCAGGGCACGCCCTGCCAGCGCCACGAATCGATGAAAAGTCGCAGTGCGCAGAAAGTTTCGACGTCAGAGTGTCTGTCCACGTGCGGCTCCTTCCGGTAGCCGACGTACTGGCCGCGCACAAGGTCTTTCGGCTTCAAAGGACGCATGGCTTGAAAGACTTTGGCTTTCTCGGTGTGCACGGCGCCAAAATCCCTGCCGGCGGGAGGCTCCATGGCAAGCAACGCCACGATCTGAAAGAGATGATTCTCGATCACGTCGCGCAGACAACCGGCGGTCTCGTAAAATGCCCCGCGGTCTTTCACGCCGAAATCCTCGGCTAACGTGATCTGGACGCTGGCCACATAGTTGCGATTCCAGATCGGCTCCAGGAAGGAATTGGCGAAACGAAAATAGAGGATATTCATGATCGCCTCCTTCCCCAGGTAGTGATCGATGCGGAAGATGGAATCTTCCGGGAACACGCTGCGCGCAACGCGGTTGAGATCCTGCGCGGAGGCCAAGTCGCGTCCAAACGGCTTTTCGACGATGACGCGCGCATGCTCGGCCAATTTCGAGGCGCCCAGTCCTGTGATGACGGTCTCAAACAGCGATGGCGGGATGGCCAGATAGTAAGCCGGGCATTTAGCGCCGCCCAACGCTTTTTTTAACGAGGTGAACGTGGCCGGGTCCTTATAATCCCCGCTTACGTAGCTAAGCCGGGATAGAAGTCGATGCAGAGCGCGTTTGTCGTCGATCCCGCCCGACCGCTTGATGCTGTCGGTCACGCGAGCGTGAAGGCGCGCCAGACTCCACTCCGGGAAGGCCACGCCGATGACCGGGGCCTTAAGTGCGCCTCGCTTCACCATGGCGTACAGGGATGGGTAGATCATCTTGTGGGCAAGATCGCCCGTGGCACCGAACAGTACCAGCGCGTCCGAACGGGGAGCGGCCATCAGTTCCCTGTCTTTCCGACGGCTTTTTCCTCATGGCCGCCAAACTGGTATCGCAGGGCCGACAACATCTTGTTTGCAAAATCGGCTTCGCCGCGCGAACTGAAACGTTCGTACAGCGCTGCGCTGAGGACTGGGGCCGGGACGGACTCGTCAATCGCCGCCGCGATCGTCCAGCGCCCTTCGCCCGAGTCCGACACGCGGCCGGCGAACTTCGCCAGGTCCGGGCTATCGAGCAGCGCTTTCGCCGCAAGGTCCAGCAGCCAGGAAGCGATGACGCTGCCGCGGCGCCAGACCTCGGCGATGTCGGCCAAATTCAAATCGTACGGATAAAGCTCGGGGTGCCGCAGGGGCGTAGTTTCGGCGTCGACGGTGCGCTGCTGTTTGCCGGCGTTGGCGTGGCGAAGGATGTTCAATCCCTCCGCATAGGAGGCCATCATGCCGTACTCAATGCCGTTGTGGACCATCTTCACGAAGTGGCCTGCGCCGCTCGGGCCGCAATGCAAGTAGCCGTGTTCGGCGGTGCCACCCCGCTTTTCCCGGCCGGGAGTGCGTGGCGCTTCGTCGATGCTCGGAGCCAGCGCGGCGAAAATCGGATCGATGCGCTTGACGACGGCTTCTTCACCGCCAATCATCAGGCAGTAGCCTCGCTCTGCTCCCCACACTCCTCCGCTGGTTCCGGCGTCCACATAGTGGATGCCCTTGGATTTCAGTTCGCCGGCGCGGCGGATGTCGTCGTGATAGTAGGAATTCCCGCCGTCGATAATCACGTCTTCACGTTCGAGGTGCGGAACGAGGCTCTCCAGCGTCGAATCGACTGCCCCGGCCGGCACCATCATCCAGACCGTGCGGGGCGATTTCATTTTTTTTGCGAAGTCTTCGAGCGACGTTGTTCCGGTGGCGCCCTCTTTGGCCAGCGCCTGCACGGTTTCCGCGTGCAGGTCGTAAACAACGCACTTGTGACCGGCGCGCATCAGCCGTCGCACCATGTTTGTTCCCATCCTTCCCAACCCGATCATTCCCAGTTCCATATGATTCTCCTTTTTACAAAAGCTGCGCGGCCGCCACGCCCGGACCGATCTGCTTGCTGCTTCCGTTTCAATGATTTCAATGAAATGATTTCAGGCCCTATGGCGCAGGCGTTTCGAACCCCCTTGGCAGTACCCATCACAGAATAAACCATAATGATGACATTCGCTCGTTGGATGCTTTCCTATCCAGCCAGGGAGCAAAACTTCAACCAGGAACCCCTGCCCTTGAACAGCGACAAGATCGGGCCAGCCGTTTTCCGCCGCTTGGTAGAACAAGCTTCTGCCTGTGTGCCTCTATTTTTGCCTTTGGGCAGGCCACACGCCGCGGCATGATTTCCCAACGGAACGGCGCGAAAAAACAAATGCCCGCCCTTCCGAGAAGCGCGCGCATCAACTCTCTTCGGTTTCTCAGGGATTGGACGGTTGGTGGCCGGGTAAATGGGGCGTGAATCTCCGGCTGAAAAATTCCTGAAACAGATTGAAGGCGGCAGAGGCGCCAATCGCGAAAGCCGCGTTTTCAAGCGTTAATTGCGCTCGATTGCGGCCGTCTGCGGGGTAATAGAGATTTGAGATCCCGCCCGCGGCAAGGCTTCCGAGGATTTCGGAGTAATTTGCCTGCCAGCGTCCATTATCGCCCTTGCAGATGACGGCATTGGCGATAGCATACAGAATCCGCGATCGTCTGCTCCCGCTTCCTTTATAGAAATAACGCGGATCTTGCTTCAGCAGCGACGGCAGTATCGCGCTTCCGATGAACGTGCCTGTAGCAAGGTTGGCGTAGAAAGCGCCGAAGCGCTTTCCATAGCCTTGCGCGCCTTGCCCAAATTCACTGAAATCATTGCGCGCCTGCTCGACTCCCGCAACGCCTCCTGTCAGTACCAGTGTGACCGGATCCACTGCCGTCCGCCAGGCTAGCTCGAACTTCTGTTTCGGGTCGAGTGGAGCCGCATTGGG
>Ga0307373_10007152_pt1 | contig 17499 bp, 13 predicted proteins | sample OX2MG_FD_202534 | JGI IMG/M metagenome (GOLD analysis project Ga0307373, IMG submission 202534) | Soil microbial communities from Risofladan, Vaasa, Finland - OX-2 | ecosystem: Environmental > Terrestrial > Soil > Coastal area > Acid sulfate soil | place: Finland: Risofladan, Vaasa | collected... | reverse complement strand
AGGTCGGGTGTCTACACACATCTACATATCGATCTTACCTTCTGCCGTAGCTCCACGACTTGTGAGGCTACGGCATGTTTGTTTGTGGAAGGTGGCACGTCGGACGTGAGGGCAACAAGGCGGCCCCTGAGCTCGCTTCAGGAGGCCGGGGCTCGGAAGTTCGAGGTCGGGGCGCGGGCCGCGTCCGGGCGCTCCGGCGCCGGGCTGGGCGCGATCTCCCGCGCCTGGACTGTTCCACCGGGAGTGCCCCATGCTGACCTCCGCTTCTCGCACCGCCCTGCGGGGCGCCGTGACCGCCCAGGCTCGCCGTGAACACAATCGCACCTATGCCGAGGGCTTCGAGGCCCTGATCGGCGTCGATTGCGGCGGCACCTTCCACCAGATCGTGGCGCGTGGGCGCGACGGGCGGCGGAAGAAAGCCATCCGCGTGGACGTCGATCACGCCGGCTTCGACGCCGCCCACGCGTACTTGCAGCAGGCGTTCCCGGGCCTCCGGCCCAGCGAGATGCTCGTCGGCATGGAGTTCGCCGGGCACCACGGGTTCACCTTCGCCCAGTTCCTGCGCCAGCAGGGTTATGCGATCGTGACGGTGCTGTCCTCGGTCACGAAGAAGCTCCGCGAGGTCGAGGATAACAGCCCGCGCAAGGACGACGCGAAGGACGCCGCGCAGATCTGCCAGCTCGTGAGCGACGGGTTGTTCGTCGGGTACGCCGTGCTCAGCGACGTCGTCTCGCAGTTGCGCGTGCTGTCGACGGAGCGGCTCCGGCTGGGGATCGAAGAGACGCGGCTCCGCAATCGGCTCCGGGCCGTGCTCGACCTGGCCTTCCCGGAGGTCCTAGCGGCGTTCTCGACGCTGCGGCACCGGACGCCGTTGGCCATCCTCGAGCGATGGCCGCTTGCGGCGGACTTGGCCGCGGCTGCCCCGCAGAGCGTGCACCGGCAGTTGCGGCTCAGCTCGCAGAATCACATCGGCCGCGATCGGGCCCGATGGCTCGTGGACGCCGCGCGCTCAAGCATCGCGCTCACGGACGCGGCCCCCGCCCGGCATGCGGAGATTCAGCGCCTGCTCGCGCGGCGGGCATTCCTGATGGAGCAGCTCACCGCCTGCGAGGCCGAGTTAGCCGTGTTGGTGGCCGCGCATCCGGGAGCGAAGGCGCTCCTGACGGTCCCCGGGATCGGGGTCGTGGCCGCGGCGGCCCTGGTGAGCGAGATCGGCACGCCCGAGACCTTCGAGTCGCCGCGCCAGGTGCTCAAGCTCGCCGGGATGAATCTGGCGGGGAAGTCGAGTGGCACGTCGGTGCGGAGTCGGATTCGGCAGACGAAACGGGGTCGTCCGCTGCTCCGGCGCCAGCTCTTTCTGCTCGCCGGGCGCTGGTGCCGCCAGCACGGGTTCTACCGCGAGTACTACCTCGCCTACGTCGCGCGGAATGGGGGCTCCAAGATCAAGGGGCTGAGCGCGGTCGCCCGCAAACTCGTGCCCATGCTGCTTCACATCATCCAGACCGGCGAGCCGTTTGACGCCGCGCGCTGGGGGAGGAATCGCCACGTCGCCTGAGCGCGCCTGACTCGCTGATCGTTCACCAGAGCCGAGCGGAGCAGGCGCGGCCAGACCAAACACAAGCTGCCAGACGCGTGGTGGGACTACCCGCCACGACGTTCGTATTCACTCACGTCGTACGCCGGCCTGCGATCCGAAACCGTCCGTGAAGATGTGTCGTGCCAGGGCACGCCCCTCGAGCACCGTGGCCCTTTGATCGTCGCGGTCCGGGTCCAGACGTCCGCTGCAGCATCGGCGCTGTTTGAGAATCGAAGGACGAAGACGCCACCGGCGCGGGAGAGGCCATCCCGCGCCGGGAAACGTGCTGTGCTCATCAAGGGCGTCCGCCGAGGGATGCCGTGAGGTTCACTATTCCGGACGTGTCGCGAATACCATCAACACCCTTGACCCCGGCACCCTCCACGCGACAAGCGCCTTCCTGCGAGGCCCTGGGATCCGGACAGCCCGCGAGGCTCGAATTCACACCCGGCCACTCCGCTTGTTGCATAGCAGACCCATCTCAATCCCCGATGAAGCGAACAAACAAATGCGGGGTATTCGCGCACTGCCGACAGAGTTCCGCGACGCGATTCATGAACGTGCGCTGCTCTGCGGTCGTGCAGGCGTCCGTTGCACGCTGCCATTCGCGAAGAAGCGGCTGCATCTGCTCGCCGTTGAATACCGTGTCGCCGTACCGATCGATGTACGGGAGATAGTGAAAGAACTCATCCTCACCGCGGGGCAGCACGCCATCGAGGCTGACCGCATCCTGCGGGACGCTCGCGGTCGGGACGCGCTTCGCGTTCTCAAGCACAACCGTGAATGGCATCGCGTGCCTCGGTGTTAGGGATTGGGGACTCCGGGGAACATCGTCACCAGCCCATTCTTGGCGTTCGTGATGATTGTATAGAACGATGTCGGGTTGCCTGTGCTGCGGTCCACACCGATGTCTCGTCCGGCGTTGACGATTCGCTGGAAGTTCCTGCCGAATGACTGACGTGTAGGCGAGACTGATTCGCCTCCGCGCACCAAACCAGTTATTTCTTCACCCTCGTTGAAAATACTCTTCCCGGCGTTCAGCGCACCCTCGACCGTATGCCGCTCCACGACCTGCTCCAGAGCCTCTTCGCCAATCGTAATCGCACCTTCGGCTTCTGGCGCGAGGCCATCGGTCGCCAGCGCGAGCCCGCCCTGAATCGCACCTTGTCCGGCTAACGACTTGAGCTTGTTCTTGAGCGAGTTGCCCAGGTCACCGAGGAACGAGACGGCCTGATTGATCTTGTCATTGACGTAGTTTCGAACTTGCTCACCAACGCAATCCGGATCTTTCGGATCGGTGCACAGCCCAAACGGATCTGTGGTGTTGACCGGAATAGAATTGCGCACTCCACATGCCCTGAGAGATTTTACACGCCTCGCCCACAGCGGGGCGTCGTCGTACCTGGGCCGCCCGCTGGAGCCTCCCCATGGAGCCGGCCTATTGATGGCATAGGGGTGTCGCGCGCCCGATGCGGGCGACATGGGACACGTGTCGAATACCGACGACTGCCTCCGAGGGGAGGCTGCGCCGCTCAAGCATGACGACGTACGGCTCGCCTCGATGGGTCCTTCGCCGTGTAAACGCCGGTGTCCAGCCGTCTGTCGGCAAGAGTTCGATATGAAGCGCGAGGCTGGGCGCATCGTGGCGTGCCCCGGCAAGCTCGCCCTTGACATTGGGGAGAGATTAGCCATATTGCTAATTAGCAATTCCGCTAATCCATCGAGCGCCATGCGCGACCCGTTCACCGGCTTGTCCGACCCCACCCGACGGCGCATCCTCGACCTGCTGCGCGAGCGCCCGCAGACGTCGGGCGAGCTGGCGGCGCAGTTCGACGTCGCGTGGCCCACCATCTCGCGGCACCTCGCCGTGCTGCGCGAGGCGGGGCTCGTCACCGTCGAGCGGCAAGGGACCACCATGCTGTACGAGCTCAACATGACCGTCCTCGATGACATGCTCAAGACAGTCTTCGGCTGGACCACACCCACCGCACCAAAGGGGAGGTCACGCAAATGACCGACGAATCGCCCGTCTCGCCCGCCACGACGCGCCTCCAGTGGCTCACGCTGGTCGCCCTGATCGCGGCACTATTCGCGATGTCGTGGTGGGCCTACTACCGCCTGCCCCCGATGATCGTCCTACGCACGCTCGTTTCGGGCCAACATGACCAGCCAGAGTCCGCCGCGCGGGTGGCCTTCACCGTGCCGGCCATCGTGGCGATCGGCGTGCTCGGCAACCTGCTCGCCGGACACTGGAACGTGCTGTTCTGGCCAAGGAAGGCACTGTCGTCGCGCGACGGGGGGGCGATGTGGCCCCTCGCCATCCGCATGTTCACCATCGCCGCGGCGCAGTTCATCGTCGTCCAGGCCTTCACGCTGGCGGCGGCGCTCGGGTTGATCTCGGAGATCGCCGGCCTGCGCGGGGCGGGGGTGACGCTCGGCATTGGCGTCGCCGTCATTGGAAACGCGCTACCGCTGGTCACGCGCCGCAACAGCTTCGTCGGCTATCGCCTGTCAGTGCTCTACGACGATCCGGACCATTGGCGCGATGCCCAGCGCATGGCGGGCTACTTCTTCGTGGGCGCCGGGCTCCTGCTCGCCGTGCTGTTCGTCGTCGCCCCTGTCCTCGGCACCCGGCTGATGATCCCGGTCATCGCGGTCACCGTGCTGGCGCCCGTCCTTCTCACGCGCCTAGCGGCGGTTCAACGCGGCTCGGCCTGACGCTCACGCCTCAGCGCATCAGGCTGTGGGTCACTGACGTTCCCAAGTGCCCAGTCGTTATCGTCCCCGCGTCTCCCACCAGGAACTCCATGCTTTCCTCCCGCTCCCTCGTCCTCGCCGTCGCCGTTGTCATCGCTGCTACCGCCCGGGCTGCTCGCGCCCAGGAGCCGGATCCGGCATCCGACTCGCTCGTTGCCGCCGTCGAAGCCGCGGTGGCGAGCGGCCACTTACCGGGCGCGCAGGTGCTGGTGTCCCACAACGGGCACATCGTGCTCGATCGGGGCTTCGGCGTCCAGTCGCTCACCAGGAAGCAGCCGGTCGACGTCGACACCCGATTCGAGATCGGCTCGATCACGAAACAGTTCACCGCCGCGGCCATCCTGCAGCTGGTCGAGCAGCACAAGCTCTCGCTGGATGATTCCCTCGGGAAGTTCGTGCACGACTACCCCGCCGGCGCGAACGTGACGCTTCGCCAGCTGCTGTGGCAGGTCACGGGGATTCCCAACTACACGGCGGTGAGCGGATTCGAGACCTACTCCACGACGCGCGCGGGGGGCATCGGGGGCGTACTCGACCTGGTGCGCGCGAAACCCTTGGAATTCACCCCCGGCACGAAGTGGATGTACAGCAATACCAACTACGCGTTGCTGGGTCAGGTGGTCGCCGTCGCTTCCGGCGAATCGTGGGAAGCCTACGTCAGGAGGCACATCTTCGGTCCGGTAGGCATGACGCATTCGACGTTCGTCGTGGACGAGCGTGGCCTGAGCGACTTTGCCACCGGGTACACCAGCGTCCATGGCACCCGCGCGTCCTCGCCGCCGATGGGCAACTGGGCGCTCGGCGCCGGGTCGATCGTCTCGACGGCCGAGGACCTGGCCAGGTGGGACGACGCCTTCTTCGGCGGCCGCGTGATCGCGCCGGCCGACGTCAAGCTCGCGACCACGCCGGGCCGTCTCGCGAACGGATCGCCCACAAGCTACGGATTCGGGTGGGAGATCGACGCCCACGACGGACAGCCGTGCATCGAGCACAACGGAGGGACGTTCGGTTTCGCGTCCGTGAATCAGAACTTCCCGGGCCTGGGCGAACAGATCATCGTGTTGGTGAACGACGCGGGCGCCGGTCCGACCGCCATCGCGTCGGCGGCGTTCCACGCGCTGAATCCCAAGGTCGTCTCGACGGCAGACATGCCGGTCGCGGGCGAGGACACCGCGATCACCAAGCTCGCGCAGCAATGGTGGATCGCGCTCATGAGCGGGAAGGTCGATCGGAGCCGCCTCACCCCGGAGATGAGCCAGGCGCTCACTCCGGCGATGCTCTCGGCATCGGGGGCGCAACTCAGGGTGTTGGGGAAGCCGGTGCGCTGGATCTACCGTGGCGAGCAGGAGGGCGCGGGGGCCAAGGTCTATCAGTATCGGGTGGCGTTCGGCAGCGGGACCGTACTCAATGTGATCATGGCCCTCGCACCGGACGGCAAGCTCGCCGGGTATGTGGCGCGCCCGGGTTAGGGCGGCCGATATCGTGCAGGGACTTCAATCGACGCGGCCTGAGGCGCGACGCCGGAGCGGCCGTACGGTCCCGTCACGTAATCCGACAGTTCCGGGAGTTCTTCAATGAAGGTGGCCCCCCACCCTGAAAGTTGGACCAGGCAGGCCGGCGGAAAGCGGGTAGGTCTGGATCCGCCTGCAGCGCCCGGGTCGAGCCACGTTCGCTCCGTCAACCGTCGGCAATATAGATCTGAGGGCACACCTCCTGGGAGATGTGCCGGTATAACCGTATTGAGATCTCGTTGGGGACGGGAAGGCGAACCCTTTCCAAGACAACGGGATAGCGGTCGTCTCCTACGGGGCCGACGTGGCGGAGGTTGGGGGCCCCATCTGCTGGCTCCGGCAGCTCGATGCTGGCTCGATTACCCTTGCACTTCTACAGGGCGCACCATATCGTCCTGTAGAAGTCACAGGGGAACCCATGCCGCCGGACCGCCTCGACCTCCCGCAGGGTACGCTCGACCTGCTCATTCTCAAAGCGCTGTCGCTCGCCCCACAGCACGGGTGGGGCATCTCGGAGCGCATTCGCCAGATCTCTCGCGAGGTGCTCGACGTGCCGCAGGGGTCGCTCTATCCCGCCCTGCACCGATTGGAGCGCCGTGGTTGGGTCAAGGCGCGCTGGGGGACATCGGACAACAACCGGCGCGCGAAATTCTATGAACTGACGCGCCGCGGCCAGGCGCAGCTCACCGCCGAGACCGACGACTGGGAGCGGCTGGCGGCGGCGGTCGGCCTGGTCCTGCGGACCACCTGACGCCGGCCGATCCATGCTCCGAGACCTTCTGAGCGATCTGCGCTACCGCCTCCGCGCGCTGTTCCGACACGGCGACGTCGAGCGGGATCTCGCCGACGAGGTTCGCTTTCATCTGGATCGTGAAGCGGAAAAGCTCGCGGCCGGTGGCATTCCCGCCGATGAGGCCCGGCGGCGAGCGCGGCTGGCGTTCGGTGGGGTGGAGCACGTGAAGGAATCCGCGCGTGACGCGCGCGGCGTGCGCTGGATCGAGGATCTCGCGTCCGACGTCCGCTACAGCCTGCGTGCGCTCCGGCGGACGCCGCTGTTCACGGCCATCGTCGTGGTCACGCTTGCCATCGGGATAGGGGCCAACGGCGCTGTCCTCAGCATCATCGACCGCATGTTCTGGCGGAAGCTCGCCGTGCCGCATCCCGAACAGTTGGTGCTCATCTCGTCGGGGAGCACGCACGAACGGGCCACCCACCGCGTGGGGTGGAGTTCCTTTCCCGACTACCTGGACATTCGCCGTGATGCCCAGGGCGTCAGCGGCTCGATTGCCTATGCCATGGATGACGTGGCGCTGGGCGACTCACTTGGCGGTCGCCGATTCCTCGCCGCTTTCGTGTCTGGGAACTACTTCGCCGTGCTCGGCGCACTTCCGGCCCGGGGCCGCACGATCCGCCCCGACGAGGAGCTGCCTCGCGGGGCCCATGCGGTGGTCGTGATCAGCGATGCGTTCTGGCATTCGCAATTCGGCGGAGCCGCCGATGTGGTCGGGCGCGCGCTGACCATCGCCAAGACGAAGTTCACCATCATCGGGATCATGCCCCCGGGGTTCGTGGGGCTGCAGGCCGAGGGACGGACCGACCTCTGGCTGCCGTATACGATGCACGCCGAGGCGATGGGCGGGCCGTATGGGTTCGATCAACGGGACGCGCGGAAGGCGCTGATCTTCGGTCGGCTCCTTCCGGGCGAGCATCCGGCGGAGTTGCAGGCCAGCCTGGACCGCGTCGCCCACGCCCTCGCCGCCGCGTACCCGGCGACGGACGGTGGACGCACGCTGTGGGACATGCCCCACGACCGCCTCGCCCCGATTGCCGAGGCCCCGGCGGCGTTCTTCGAATTCATGGTCGTCTGGGCCATGATCGCGCTCCTGCACCTCGTCGCCTGCAGCAACGTGGCGAGCCTCATGCTCGCGCGCGCCGCGTCGCGCCGCCACGAGCTGGGCATCCGGATCTGTCTGGGAGCGTCCCGCGGCCGTCTCGTCATGCACGCGCTTACCGAAGCGGCCCTGCTCGCGGCGTTCGGAGCGACCGCCGCGGTGGTCGTCGCGCGGTGGCTCACCCAGCTCATTTGCCAGATGCAGTTCATGTCAGCCGCCGATCCCGGACTCGACGTCCGGGTCGTTGTCATCATCGTGGGCATCGCGGCCGTGACGACGTTGCAGTTCGGCCTCATGCCGGCGCTGGACGCCGCCCGTCGTGATCCGATCGACATGGTGCGTGGCGCCCACGGGGCGGGTGGCGATGCGGCTCGTGACCGGGCGCCCAAAGTGATTCTGGTTGTTCAACTCACGCTCTCCATCGTGCTCCTGGCCAATGCCGGCGTACTGCTGCAGAGTTTTCGGCGTCAAACGGAAGGCCCCTCGGGCTACGACTCCACTCATCTCATCGTGACGTCGCTGACGCGGCCTATGGATTCGGGCCCCACCACGTGGCTCGTGCAGTCCGATGCAATCGCGGCTCAACTCTCAGCGGTTCCGGGCGTCCGCAGTTTTGCCATCGCGATCGGCGCGCCGCTGTTCCGTACCGGTCGGTTTGACGACGTGGACGTGACCGGACATCAGTACCGACCGGGAGAGGAGAGGAAGCTGAGTCTGCAGTCTGTCGGCCCAGGCTACTTCCGCACCGTCGGCGCCAGGCTCGTGAGTGGACGCGAGTTCAACGCGGCCGACCTGGCGTCCATCGTTGGTGGCACGACGTCCGCCTTCAGCGCGGCCGTAGTAAACGAGACGATGGCCCGGCGATTCTGGCCCGGTCAGGATCCGATCGGCCGCCAGATCACCTACCACGGGAGAGCGGCCACGGTATTCGGCGTCGTGCGTGACCTGCACGACGTCAGTACCGTGGGCGTCGTGCCGCGTGTCTACTTTCCCCTGCTCCGGCAGGTTCCCACCGAATTCGAGGTGCTGGTGCGCACGGATGGCAATCCCGCGGACGCGCTCGGTGCCGTGAGCCGTGCGCTGGGGGCGGTGCGCGGCGCGCACGTCACATACAATCAGACCATGTCCGACCTACAGCGTGACGTGTTGGCGCCCGAGCGCGCCGGGGGCATCGGCATGATCATCTGCTCCGCCATCGCGCTCCTCCTCACGGCACTGGGGATCTATGGGCTGGTGGCAACCTGGGCCGCGCAGCGACGCGGAGAGATCGGCATCCGGCTCGCCCTCGGTGCGTCGGCGCGGCATGTCCACACGGTGCTGCTGGGCGGCGTCGGGCGGCTCGTCGCCATCGGGGCGGTGATCGGTGTGGCCGGTGCCGTCGGACTGGCGCGACTGGAACGTTCGTGGTGGGGGCCAACGTTCACGCTTGACCTGCTTCCACTGGCCGTCACGCTCGTCGTGATCTCCGTGGCGGCGATGACGGCGGGGTTTCTGCCGGTGCGCCGAGCCGCGGCTGCCAACCCGGCCGATGTTCTGCGGGTTGGGTGATCCATCCCATGCTGCGTGATCTCCTAAGTGATCTTCGCTACCGCCTCCGCGCGTTGTTCCGTCGAGAGCAGACTGGCCGCGACCTGAATGACGAACTCCGCTTCCACCTGGAACGCGAGTCGGAGAAGTACGTCGCCCAGGGGGTGGCGCCGGCCGAGGCCATGCGCCGCGCACGCCTCGCGTTCGGGGGCGTGCAACGCTTCACGGAAGAGACGCGCGACGTCGGCCGGATGCGGTGGATCGAGGCGGCGGCCTCGGACGTCCGCAACGCATTCCGCTCCCTCCGCCGCTCGCCGGGGTTCGTGGCGGTGGCGGTGCTGTCGCTCGGCATCGCGATCGGCATCAACGGCACGACGTTCGCGATGCTGGACGCGGTGCTGCATCCGTATGTGCCGTACGCGAAGCCCGATCAGTTGCTCACACTGCGAACGTATGGCTGGGCCACCGGCCACGTGGACCTCACCCCCGAGATGCTGGGCACGATCGTCAAGCGGCGCGATCTCTTTGCCGAGGTGATCCCGTGGGTGGTCACCGGGCGCGACCAGGTCTACATGGCTAACGGGCAAGGCATGCCGGGACACATCGTGCTCGTCGGGCCCGGGTTGGTCCATACACTCGGCATCACGCTTTCGCGCGGACACGGCTTCGCCCCGTACGCGGCCGGCGAACCATTGGCGAGCCCGGCCATCATCAGCTATCCAGTATGGCGGCAGGAGTTCGGCTCCCGCCGGGGTCTCGATCGTTTGGTGATCACGGTGGCCGGCGAGCAGCACCCGGTGGTGGGCGTCATGCCGCCGGGCGCCGACTATCCCGACGGCACCGACGTGTGGCTGCGCATGCCGCAGACGATGGCCGCGGCGCTCATAGGCCCGGCGCAGATGCAGGCGCTCGTTCGGCTGCGACCGAACGTGACGCTACTACGACTGCAGCAGCTACTCGGAGCGTATGCGAGAGGCGAGGCCCATGATCATGGGCTGGCATCGAACATGACGGCGGTCATGCTGGACGACGTGACGCCGAGGACCAACGGAATCTTCGGCTTCAACGCCGGCATCGCGATCGCGTCGCTCCTGGTGCTCATCGTGGCGTGCCTCAACATCGCGAACGTAATGCTGGCACGGGGCCTCGCTCGCCGACGTGAAATCGCAGTACGGAAGGCGATGGGCGCGACCGGCGCCGCGATCGTGCGGTACGTGATGGCCGAAGCGGTGCTGCTGGCGCTGGCCGGGGGCGTCATCGGCGGCACGCTGGCCGCTTGGGGCATCGACGTCGTGCAAGCATACATGCCCCTGGCCATGCTCAAGTACTGGTTCCGCGTGCCCGTGTTCAACTGGCACGTCATGGTGTTCTTCGTCGCGGCTACGGGCGTGACCGCGCTGCTGTCGGGCCTCGCGCCCGCCCTCGCCGCGCGTCGCGCCGACATTGGTGAGGCCATGAAGGACGGGGGCAATGCCGTAGCCGGTCGCAGCAATGGCGGGTACCGCGTGGTCGTGAGCGCGCAGCTCGTCCTCTCGCTCATGATGGCGATGGCGGCGGCAACGCTCCTCGCGGGCCTTCACCCCGCATCGCGGCAAGTCTCGCCGATCAACGAACACAATCTGTACGCCGGAACGGTCGTGCCCACGCATGCGGTGTGCCGGGCGATGTCGCACCCCGATCAGTTCATGCCCGACGTGCTGACGACCATTCGAAGCGTGTCCGGTGTGCGGCAAGGGGCCGCGGCCGTGTGGGCGCGGCCCGAGCGGGGCACGGTCACATCCGACCAGCCGAGCGGTCCAGTGCAGGCTCCGCTGACGCAGTACGCGCTGGCGACCCCCGCGTATTTTCGCGCCCGCGGGGTGCCGCTCATCGCCGGCCGCGACTTCGAAGCAGGCGACGTCGCCAGCGGCGCGGCGGTCGTGAACCTGGCGCTCGCCAAGCAACTCTGGCCGCTCATGTCCCCCGTCGGCCGGGCCCTCAAGTTGGGACCGGCGGCCTCCGATGCACCGTGGGTGCGCGTGGTCGGTGTGGCGAGTGCCCCCATCGAGCTGCCTGACGGTGAGCGCTTCGACCTCGCTCCGCGGCTGACGGTGGTGGGTCGCTCCACGTGCGCTGCGGCCAATTTCTGGGCGCGCGTGGATCACGACGACGCGCAGACGCTGAGCGCACTGTACCACGGATTGCGCGCAGCCTTTCCGGGCGCGGTGATCAGCGACATCTATGGATCCGCCGCGCAGACGGCGAAGGGGAACTATTCGGCAGCGGTCACGGCGTACACGTACACCGGGGTCGCGCTGTTCATGCTGCTCTTGTCGGCGGCTGGCGTGTTCGGCGTGATGAGCCTGGTGGTCGGAGGCCGTACGCGGGAATTCGCCGTTCGGGTGGCCCTCGGCGCCCGAACCCGCGACCTTTGGCGCCTCGTGATGCACGATGCGCTGCTGATGGGGCTCGCTGGCATCGCGATCGGCGCATTCGCGGCCATGCACTTCGGACCGTACGGCGGCCTGAGCGTGCAGTGGATGGACACCGATCCCGTCTCGCTCGTGATCGCCGAGGCGGTGGTCGTGACGGCGACGTTGCTGGCGTGCGTCGTGCCGGCCAACCGCGCCTCGCACGCCGATCCCGTAGAAGTAATGAGGGCGACCTGATTCGCATGCGCCCGTGCTGCCCTCCACGCCGTGCGCGATGGGGGCCTGGATCCATGAAGAGTGGTCCGGCCCCGCTCGTGTTCTGACACCGGGCCAGATCGGCCGGTGCGTCCTGCGCCATGGCGGGTTGCCAAGGCCACGAACGTAGCATCGCGCGCCTGGCGCAGGGGATTGCGGACATGCGGGCACACCTCCTGGGAGATGTGCCGACAAAACTATATCGAGGTCTCGTTAGAGACGGGGCGGCGAACTCTGTCGCACGAATAGACTTAGGTGGTCGACGAGGACGGGCTCCGCCTCCGTCGGGAGAGGTCCCCGCCGCTCCGGGTGACGACCACCGGGCTTTGGGCGGTATCCCGAACACAGCCATTCGTGGCGCAGTCAATCTCGGCCGCGCCGGTCTGGCGGATGGCAGTGGGCGATCTCAGCCTGCGTGCAGCACGCCTTGACATACTCCTTTCCGCCAGCCCATGATAAGGGTGTAGTCATTCTACACCGTGCCATACAGCGATGCCAATGGCAACGACCAACAGTGCTGCGTCACGCATCGAACTCCTGCAGGGGACCCTTGACCTCCTCATCTTGCAGACGCTCGCATGGGGGCCGCAGCACGGATACGGCATCGCCCAGATGATCCGCGCCCATTCAGGTCACGCGCTGCAGGTGGACACCGGCTCGCTTTATCCGGCGCTCCACCGGATGGCCCGCAAGCGGTGGGTTCGCGCGAGTTGGGAAACCTCCGACCAGAACCAGCGCGTCCGCGTTTATGCCCTCACGGGAACGGGCCGCAAACAGCTCACGGCCGAACGCTCGAGATGGGACAGCCTGGCCGCGGCCATCGCCGGGGTATTGCGCCCCGTTTCGGAGGGATGATGACGTGGTGGCACGGTCGCCGCCGCGAACAGGATCTCGACGCTGAGATTCGCGCGCACCTGCGGATGGCGGAGGCAGATCGCGTCGCCCACGGGGAGTTGCCGGATGATGCCGCGTCTGCCGCCCGCCGAGAGTTCGGCAACCTGGGGCTCGTGAAGGAAGCGACACGCGGGATGTGGGCGGGCATGTGGGTCGACCGTATCGCCCAGCTGACGCATTTCGCACTCCGAAGGCTTACACGCTCGCCGGGGTTCACCGTGGCGGTCGTCGCGTCGCTCGGCGTAGGGATTGCCGCCGACGTGACGATGATCGGGATTGCGGACGCGCTGCTCTACCGCCCGCCGGCGCACGTGCGCGATGTGAACCGGTTGGTCGCGGTGGATCTCAGCGGCACGCGCAACAGCTACCCGGACTACCTCGCGCTGCGCGAACACGCGGACGCGTTCAGCGGCGTGGCGGGGTACGCGCGCCGCGCGTACGCCATGGTGGAGCAGGGCGTCGTCACGCCGGTGCAGGCACTCCTGACGTCGCGGAGCCTCTTTGCGACGCTCGGCGTGCGGCCGCGGCTCGGGCGCTTCTTCCTCCCGGACGAGGATCGCCTCGACGGTCCGCACGTCGCGGTGCTGGGCTACCGATTGTGGCAGAACCGGTTCGGCGGCGACGCCACCGTGCTGGGCCGCACCGTTCACGTCGCGGGCGATGAATACACGATCATCGGTGTCGCGCCGGAAGGCTTTATCGGCGCGGGTTCGGCGCCCGTCGACCTGTTTCTGCCGCTCGCGTCCACCAAGTTCGATGCCGGCCGCGCCGCCATCACCAGCCGGCGCTACTCCTGGGTCGAGCTTGTCGCCCGCCTTACGCGCGGCACGACGGTTCAGGCCGCCAGGGCCGACGCGGCGCTGGTCTATCGGCGGGCGCTCGCCGCCGATTCGGCGAGCTCGAACTTCGGTGCGTCGGCCTCGTATGTGGCGGTGACGCCGCTCATGGAGGCGCGTCGCGCATCGGCGGGGGTGAACGGTTCGGTGTCGCTCCTCCTCGCCGCCATCGCAACGATGGTGTTGCTCATCGCGTGCGCCAATGTCGCGGGTCTGCTCCTTGCGCGCGGCGTCCGCCAACGCCACGAGACGGCGATGCGCGCCGCGCTGGGTGCATCGCGAATTCGTCTCCTGATTGAAGCGGCCGTGGACGGCGTGCTGCTGAGCCTCGCCGGTGGAGCGGCGGCGCTGCTGCTTTCCCGGCTCGGGACCTCGGCAATCGAACGCACGCTGCTCAGTGATGCCGCGCCGCACATTCCCATCGACCTGCGCATCGTGGCACTCACAGCGCTCGTCACGGCGGCGACGGCCGTCATAGTCTCGGTCTGGCCGGCGTGGCAGGCGACGCGCGGAGATCCGGCGCGCAGTTTGAACGGCGCCGCCCGCGGGGGCACCACGTCGCATCTCCGAGCGCGGCTGGCGCTCGTGACGGGTCAGCTCGGCCTGACCTTCGTGCTGGTAGTCGGCGCCGAGCTGTTCGGCGCGAGTCTGCGCAATGCGAACGATGTCGATCTGGGAATGACGCTCGACCCGGTGCTCGTCGCGCAGCTGAATCTGGCGGGCGCGGGCTACGCTCCGGCACGTGTGCGGGCCGAGCTGCCGGACCTCATGGCGCGGCTCGCGGCCGTTCCAGGCGTGATCGGTGTGAGCGGCACCGGTGCTGGCGTTCTCCCCGGCTGGATGAACTATCGGTACTCGGTGCCTGGGCGGGACTCGTTTCCGGCTGTGCGGGCGCAGTCGGGGCTGCCGGGCTACAGCGCCGTCACTCCCGGGTTCTTCGCCGCGATCGGGATGCCGCTCGTCCGCGGGCGCGACTTCGCCTGGTCCGATCTCACGCGGCACGTCATCATCGTGAGCGAGCCCTTCGCCAAGCTGTACTGGCTCCACGAGAATCCCCTCGGCCAGTGCGTGAAGGTCGGCGGCTCCGATGCACCATGTGAGGAAGTGATCGGCGTGAGCGCAGCGCGGCGCGGCGGTCCGACGAACGCCGCTCCGAGCCCGGAGGCCTTCGTCCTGCTCGGGTCCGTCGCTGAGCCGCCGCTGTTCCTCAAGCTCTTCCCACTGAGTCAGATCGTGGTGCGCACACGTGGAGCCGCGCCGGACGTTGCGTCGTCCGTTCAGGCGGTGCTCCAGCAGCGGTTTCCCGCGGTGCCGATCGCACCGATCCGCCCGGCGCTCTCGTTGCTCGACCCGGTCATGCGATCGTGGCGACTGGGGGCCGACATGTTTGCGGCGTTCGGCGTCATGGCGCTCGTGCTTGCGGCGCTCGGCGTCTATGCCATGGTCGCCTATAGCGCCTCCCAGCGGCGGCGAGAAGTCGGGATACGCCTCGCGCTGGGCGCCACGGCCCAGCAGATCGTGCGGCTCCTGATGTCGGACACCATGCGCGCGGTGTTCGTCGGCCTGGTACTCGGTGTGGTGGCTGCATTCTTGGGCGCCCGAGCGGCGTCAAAGCTGCTCTTCGGCGTCTCGCCGGCAGCGCCCGTCATCTATGCCGGAGGTGCCCTGCTGGTCATTGCGCTGGCCCTTGCGGCGGTGGCGATGCCGGCGTGGCGCTCGACCCGGGTTCCGCCGAGCGAGGCACTGCGCGAGGAGTAGACACCGACTCAAGACGGTGGGTTGACGGCGGCCGGCGCAGGAGCTCGGCGCTCCGCCTAAGCCCCGCTAGCTTCGCCCGCTTCATCGCTGAGCCCTTGAACGCGGCCCGGAACTCGTCTTCGCTCATGGCGAGGAGCTCCGTCGCCAGCGTCCGCGCGTCCTTGCCCGCGATCACCGCCCGCGCCTCGAACGCCGGCTCGTTCACCTCGCGTGCGAACTTATGGTTCCAAGGGCAAGAAGCTTGGGAGGCGTGCCGACAAAACTGTACTGCGATCCCATTGGAGACGGGTGGGCGAACTCGTTCAACGAAGTGTACATAGGGGGTACGCGCGGATGCGGCACCGGACGCGGCAACCTCATGACCGCGCCTTTGCGCGCCAACGGAGCCTCGCCTGAATCTCATTCGGCGCCAAGACATAGTTGCTGGATCGACACGCGTCACCGACGTGGGAAGCAATACGTGAAGAGCCCGGCCAGGACGTGATGGACCACCAAGCCGAGGTTCATTGCCAGGCCGGCGGGGAGCACCAGGCGAAGCCAGGCCGTCGGATGCAGGACGTCGCTGCTCATCCCCGCGACGAATGGCATGGCGCCCAGGACCTCCGGGTTCCAGAGCGGGGCGTGTCCGAGAATCCTCGTCTAATGTGCAGCCGAAGCGCGATATGCGTACCCAGATGCGAGCTGGTCGCATAGGGGTTGGCGAGCAGGGCACCGGTCAGCATCGCCAGTGAAAGCAGCGCGATCCAGAGCGAGAAGCACGCCGTCGCCAGCATGGCCGCATGGCGGGGCTCGAAGGCCGCCGGCGGTTCGGTCGGTGGTGGGGCGCGAGTTTCCGGCAGACGTCGACTTCTGGAGCGAGCGCATATCGCAGATCCCGGTGTCCGGATGGTCGCAAAGCGACCGGAGGGAAACGGCCCGCGCAAAAGGGCGGGCCAGGGACGGGTGAGGAAGACCACCACTTGCCGATCTGCGGCGCAGACGCCATGTTGGTATGGGTTGCCAATAGGAGAATCCATGGGCGGCAAGCTCGACATCCAGCAGGGAACGCTCGTCCTCATGGTGCTGCGGACGCTCGATGTCCTCGGCCCGCTCCACGGCTATGGCATCGCCCGTCGCATCGAAGAGACGAGCCGCCAGCAGCTCTCGCTGAATTATGGCACCCTCTACCCGGCACTCCTCAAGCTCGAGCAGGAGGGGTACGTCCGGGGGGAGTGGCAGCTGTCCGAGAACAACCGGCGAGCGCGCTACTACACCCTGACGAAGGCGGGGCGGAAACGGCTCGCACGTGAGACCGCGCAGTGGACGCAGACAAGTGCCGTGATCTCGTGGTTCCTGCATCCTGATCCGGAGGGGGCATGAGCGGGTTCCGTCGATTCGCCGCTCGAATCGCCGGACTGTTCCGGCGCGCGGCACGCGACGGCGACCTCGCGGATGAGTTCGCCTCACACATTCAGCTGGAGACGGACGAAAACGCTCGTCGGGGAATGCCCCCTGAGGAAGCACGCCGCATGGCGCTGCTCCGCTCGGGCGGAATGGAAGCCGCGAAGGAGGCGTACCGCGATCAGCGCGGCCTTCCATGGCTGGACCAGCTGGCGCGCGATACGAGTTTCGCCGCGCGTTCGTTTCGGAAGAGCCCGGGGCTGAGCGCGTCCATTGTGCTCATCCTCGCGCTGGCCATCGGCGCGAGCACGACGGTCTTCAGTGTCGTGAACGGCGTCCTGCTGGATCCGCTGCCGTTTGCAAACGCCGATCGGCTCGTGTGGACGGTCAATCGCGGTCGGCGGCCCTACGACGCGATGTCGCCGCCGGATTATGCGGACTGGGGGCGGCTCGTGACGTCGTTCGAGTCTGTGGGGACGTGGACCGAGTCCGCGGCGACGCTCACCGGCGGCCTGGAGCCTGCACATCTCTCGGTCGCCGACGTGAGCCGGGGCTGGTTCAGCATGCTTGGCGCACCGCTTGCGTTGGGTCGCGGATTCCGGCCAGGAGAAGAGGGCGTTGGCGCTCCGAAGGTCGCGGTGCTGAGCGACGCGCTCTGGCGCACGCAGTTCGGTGCCGACCCGGGCGTCGTGGGACGCACGG
>Ga0307373_10007149_pt1 | contig 17501 bp, 21 predicted proteins | sample OX2MG_FD_202534 | JGI IMG/M metagenome (GOLD analysis project Ga0307373, IMG submission 202534) | Soil microbial communities from Risofladan, Vaasa, Finland - OX-2 | ecosystem: Environmental > Terrestrial > Soil > Coastal area > Acid sulfate soil | place: Finland: Risofladan, Vaasa | collected... | reverse complement strand
GGCCGCTGGCGCAAGAGGAACGGCTGGTGGCGAACGGGAAGAAGATTTTTCTGCTGGCCGCGGGCGCGGCGGTGCAGAAATTCCGCGAGCAGCTTGCCGAGCAGCAGGAGATTGTTGCGTCGCTCGCGAACGTGGTGATGGAAATTTACGCGATGGAGTCGTGCCTGCGGCGCGCGCAAAAAGCGGCCGGCGGGAAAGCGGGCGAGACAGCGTCCATCATGGCCGATGCGGCGCGCGCGTTCATTGCCGATGCCGCCGACCGCATCGAGCGCGAGGCGCGGACGGCACTGGCGGCGACCGTCGAGGGCGATAATCTGCGCACGCAAATCGCAGTTCTGCGGCGGTTCGCCAAGCGCGACGCGGTGGATACGATTGCGCTGCGACGGCGCGTCGCTGCGGCAGTTTTGGCGGGAGATCGTTACCCGTTCGAGGGCCGTTGAAAAAAAGGGTCACGCGTAAACGTCCGGGTACTGTTGCGCAATCGCGCCGCAAGCCTGCTCGCAAGCGGGGGCCTGCTCGCCCTAGTGAGCGGGTTCGCCCCGGCAAGCGGGCGCGAAAACCTCCCAGTGATTCCGTCGCGTGGATTCGCACGCTTGCCGCGCCGTATTTGAAGGGCTACAAACCCGTGGCCGCGAAGGGGGGTAGTTTGCAAGGCTATTGGTTCCTCGCGTCGCCCAAAGCGCGAGTTCGAAAGGGAAGCAGGCCCGCAGGAAAGCCCCCGGCCAGCGGGCAATCGGCTGGCTTTTTCGTCGGCTATCTAATGGGGAGCGGCGGGTATTCGTTTTTTACACCCGAGCCGCCGGAATGCCTCGTTTTTGCCTGGGTCGGTCCCGTAGGAGGGTCGCTTCACCGGCGGCTTGTGGCGGAACCGGGCAGCTTGGTTCGCAAAACATTCGAATACATCCGATGGCTGACGCATCGCCCGCCGAGATTCGTGTTTCATGAGAAGGAATTGCCGGCAATGGCGCGGCACGGGTCAATGCGAGTTTGGCCGCCGGAGAAGCACCAGCATTTGTCGCGGAATTTCTTCATCGAGACGCTGGCATGGCTGGTCCGCAGCGTCCTGGTGCGCAAGCTCAAAGAACAGGCTAACTGAACGGAACGGCTGCAAGTCCCCGTAGCAACGAGTCAGGAGTGGACACACTACTTCGAAGGGGAAGGGGATATGGGACGTAGAGAATAGAGAACGCGGTTGATGTCTGCTTGCGAAAGCCTGCTGTTTGCCTGTGGCTCGGTGCCCATAGAAAGGTCGATCTCGCGGTCTTGTTCGTCGAAGGCGTAAATAGTGACTGGGTTGTTCCGTGCGGGACTGCCTTCCTGGAAACCGCGAAGCCATTTGGTCTGAAACGAATACAAGCCACCCTTTGCCGTCGCTGTCCATACCCCCTTGAGTGTTAGGAGAACCGATGTGGCTACCATTTGCCGCGGCCAAGAAAACAAACGTAGGTCTCGGGGCGTCAGACACAAGATTCTGGAGCGGAGGGCATAGTTTGAGCTCGCGGGCTGACTGCCGAAAACGTCCTCTATGTCGGTTCCTCGCCTCGCAGCATCCTGTTTCATTGCTTTTAAGTCATCAGCACCCTTTGAAATGGAAATAAAGTCTCCGTTCGAGAAATTCAGTATCGCGATGGATTCGCCTTTCCTTTCCTTCTTCACTTCAGTCCACGGCGACTCGAATTCATAGCCCAAGTAGGAGAATTTGTGCTCCGCGGATCGCTCAATCGAAAGGTCCGTCAGGGGCGTGGGCACAACCCACAATTCAGGGGCGTCTCGGATTTCCCACTTCGTATAAATAACGGCGGCGATTGCGGGACCATCGACGACGATGAGTATACAAAGCAAAATGCCAATGATCGCGGCGAACACCCGGACGGGTCTCATGCTCTTTAATCGAGAAACACGCGATTGTCGATGAGTCCTCAAAATCGTGAGCATCTGGCATTGTACAATGCTTGTCAGCAATTTCCGGGAATAACTCGCGTAAAACGGCCCAGCCGGAAGCCGACACACTAAGCCTGGGAGGGGAAGTGTGTCGGACCGACGTCGCAAAGAGGGTCACATTGTGGGAAATTGGCGCGTCAAATCCCACATACTCTGTGTTTCCGTTTTTTATAAATCATTGATGTGCAAACAGTTCCGCGACAGTTCGTTCGGCCCCCGGCTTGCATCTAATCGGGCGGGGGTAGTGACGGAGATGCGCGTCGATCATTTTTCCAAGTGGCAGGTTCCGAAGTGGCGAGTGCCGAAGTGGGTTTGGGCGGGAATTGCGGCACTGATCGCACTGCACATCTATTTCTTCCAGGAACTGGTGGCGGCCGAGCTGATTTTCGGCATCGTGTTTGGCAGCTTTCTGGTGCTGCTGCTGGCGATCTACCTAGTGAGCGAAATCGGGGATCGCGGGCTGGGATGGATGGAAGTGAACGGGCGCGTGGCGGCCAAGGCGGCGCGGCAGCAATGGGTCCGCATCGAGGCCGTCAGTAAAAAGACATTCCGCCGTCCACGTTCAGAGTCTGCCCAGTAATCGCGCTGGCCTCTGGCGAGGCGAGAAATAGCGCGGCTGCGGCAACTTCATCAGCCGTTTGAGGTTTTCCCTGAAGTATTCCCTGCAGAAAACCCTGAAAGAGCTTGTCTGCGTCCGCGTGCAGGCGTTCTGCGAGCGCTTTGCCCAGCGCCTGGGACATTTGCGTCTCGGGAACTGGACCGGGGCAAATTGCGTTGACGCGCACGCCTTTGCGGGCTGATTCCGCGGCGAGCGTGCGGGTTAGGCCGAGGAGACCCGCTTTTGATGCTGCGTAGGGACTATTCCACTGAAATGCGGCTTTGGCCGCGACGCTAGAGATGTTGATGATTGCGCCCGAGCCGCGGCGGTACATTTCTGGCAAAACAAGTCGCGACAGCAGAAAAGGGGCGCGCAGATTTACAGCGAGGACTTCGTCCCATTCGGCGGGCGAGATTTCTTCGGCGGCTTTCACCGGGCCGAGCAGGCCGGCGTTGTTGACGAGAATGTCGATTTGGCCGAAGCGCTTGCGCGCTTCTTCGATGATTTTCTGGCAGCCGGAGTCTTGCGCCACGTCAGCGGAGATTGCTGCGGCCTTTTGACCGGCGGATTGAATTTCGGCGGCGACGGCGGCGACTTCTTTCGATGTGCGAGCCGCGACGAGAACGGCTGCGCCTTCGGCGGCGAAGCGTTTGGCGATGGCGCGACCGATGCCTCGGCCGCCGCCGGTGATTACCGCAACTTTGTCTTTCAGTAACATGCAAATTTCTCCTGGCGACGGTAGTTGAGCAACAAAGAATACCATTAAGGGCGGCGCAGTGGACGCAGCTCGGAAATGTGGTGGCGTGGCAATGAGAATCGGCTTTTTTTGAATTTTCGCGAACTGCAGATTTTTCGCCGCCTGGCGGCTCCCTTCACCAAGTCATTCAGGGCGAGCGGGATGACAATCAGAAGGCTTTTTCGCCAAACAGGTGAAGCAGCGTCATGCGGAGACGTGAAAGGGTCATGCATGCGCGAAAGCGGGTGACGTTATGAGGGGGGATGGGGTAACATAAGATTCTATGCTTGGGGAGCTGACGCACATTCAAGGTACGGGTAATGGCGGCACGGCGAAGGGTCGTAAGGTGCTGGTGCGAGTGCGTCCGCGCGGCTTCTGCGCGGGGGTGGTGCGCGCCGTGGATATTGTGGAACTGGCGCTGGAGGCGTATGGCGCGCCGGTGTATGTGCATCACGAGATTGTGCACAACCGCTATGTGGTGGAGCAATTGCGGCAGCGCGGGGCGATATTCGTCGAGACAATCGGCGAAGTGCCCATGGAGGCGGTGCTGGTTTTCAGCGCGCATGGTGTTCCGCCGCGAGTGCGCGAAGAGGCCACGGAGCGCAGTCTGCACGTGATTGATGCGACTTGCCCGCTGGTGACGAAAGTGCATCTGGAGGCGCGAAAATTCGCGCGCGAAGAACGCACGCTAATTTTGATTGGCCATCGCGATCATCAGGAAATTGTCGGCACATCAGGCGAGGCGCCGCAGCAGACGGTGGTGGTCGGGAGCGTCGAGGAAGTGAATGAATTGCAGGTGGAAGATCCGGAGCGGCTGGCGTATCTGACGCAGACGACGCTGAGCTTGTACGACACGCAGGAAATTGTGACGCGCTTGCGGCAGCGATTTCCGAAAATTGTCGGGCCGGCGTCGGATGATATTTGCTATGCAACGCAAAACCGGCAGGAAGCGGTCGAGTCACTGACGCGCGAAGTGGATATGATTTTGGTGGTTGGTTCGGCGAACAGCTCGAATTCAAATCGCCTGGTGGAAGTGGCGCAGCGGGCGGGAGTGGCGGCGCGCTTGATTGAAGACGGCAATGATCTGCAGGCTGCGTGGTTTGAGGGCGTGGCGAGGCTGGGGCTGACGGCGGGGGCTTCGGCTCCGGAGATTCTGGTCGAGCAGGTGAGCCAGCGGCTGGCGAATTTCGGATTCACGGACCAGCGGGATCTGGATTTGATCCGCGAGGACGTGCGATTCACGCTGCCTCCGGAACTCGCCGCGCGCCGGAAACCCGTGGCGACGTAGACCGGCCGAATCCGGCAGGATTAATTCAGTCATAGGAGCGAACGAATGGCGGTGCGGATTGTGCGCCAGCCGAAGCAGATTGTCCTGTTGGGCGCGCCGACGAGTGCGGCGGCGCTCGGGGCGGGGCATGAGAAGGCTCCGCAGGCGCTGCGAGCCGCCGGATTGGTCGAGCGGCTGCAATCGCTGGGCTACAGCGTGACGGACATGGGCGACGATCCGGTCGCGATGTACCAGCCCGACGAAGAAAGCCCTCGCGCGCGGAATGTGTCTCGCGTCGTGAAGGCGCTCGAGGCATTGAAGCCTCGCGTGGAAGCCGCGGTGAAAACCGGGGGATTGCCGCTGATCCTCAGCGGCGATTGCTCATCGGCTCTGGCGGTGATCGCGGGCGTGCGGCGGTATTACCGCGGCGCGAGCATCGTGTACATGGATCGCGACGCGGATTTGAATATTCCGGCGACATCGCATTCGGGCTGCGTGGACGGCATGGTCGTGTCGCACTTGACGGGGCGCGGCGCGGCAGAGATGGTTCGCTTCTGGGGCGAGCCGCCGCTGGTGCGCGATCCGGATGTGGCGCTTTTTGGCGTCAATCGGCTGGATCCGCCGGAAGAGGAAATGCTTTCGCGGTTTCCGATTCGGATTTTCCGCGCGAGCGACATTCAGCGAATGGGCGCGGTGGCCGCCGCGGAAACGGCCATCGAACGCATCCACGGTGGCAGAAACGAATTGGTGGTGCATCTGGACGCGGATGTGATTGCGAGCGAGGATTTCGGGGCCACGGATTTGCCGGGCGCGGGCGGGCTGCGACTGGAAGAAGTCCGGGAGGCGCTGGAAGTGTTTGCAAAGCAAGGGCGACTGGTGGCGCTCGAAGTCGCGGCATACAATCCCGAGCGCGACTCGGATGGGCGCGGCGCGCGGATCGTGGTTGATTTGATTGCGGCGGCGCTGGGCGCGCGAATTGAATCGCAGGCCGCTGCTGTTGCTGATGCGACCGTTGCTCCCGTCGCCGATATTTCCGCCGCGCCTGTTCGTGATTCTTCTTCTGCTGATGTTGCGAATAGTTCCGCCATACCGGCAGGTTTGACGGCGCCGGGCGATACGGCGACACCCGATTCGTCCATCCAAGATTCTCCGGAAGAGGCAACATCCGCTTCCGGCGAGTGAATCTCTGCTTTATCTCCGCGGCTCCCCCCTGTGAAATGAAAATGTTCACCGGATGTCTCTCGACGAGCACTTCCCGCAAATACTTTCTTGAACTCCTTCGTGTGGTACGAGTGTGCGCATGAAACGCGCAACAAAGCACAGAGTGACGCCACGATGGGCGTTCGTGGAGGGCCGCGATATGCCGGCGATACGGGGAAATCGCAAGGGCATGCTGCGTTTGGACCTGAACGAGAATTTGCTGGGGTGCTCGCCGAAAACGCGCGCGGCCTTGCGACGCCTAAGCGCGCAAGAGATCGCAATGTATCCCGAAAAAGAAGCCGTGATTGCGCGGCTGGCGCCGTCGTTTGGCGTTCGCGCGGACGAAATGCTGGTGGTGGGCGGGATTGACGAAGCGTTGCGGCTGATCGCCGATGCTTACATCGAACGCGGCCGCGCTGTGCTGCTGGTCGAGCCGACATTCCCGATGTACCGCTTTTACGCGGAACAGCGAGACGCGAAGATTCGAGCGTTGCGCTACGACAGCGAAATGCGATTTCCCTTGCGCGCAGTGCTTGGGGCTTTGCGCGACGAGCCGGCCGTTTTCTTCTTGGCGAATCCGAATAATCCAACGGGGAATTTGCTTGACGCACGGACGCTGGTAAAAATTCTGAACACGGCGACGCGAACGCTGGTGGTGGTGGATGAAGCGTATTTCGAATTTTCGGGCGTCACAGTGTTGCGGCAGATTCGCCGGCGGCGAAATCTGGCGGTGACGCGGACATTTTCCAAAGCGACGGGGCTGGCGGGATTGCGAATCGGCAGCATTTTCGCGCATCGAGACGTGGCAAAGATTTTGAAACGCGCGCAGGCGCCTTTCCCGATTGGCGTTGCGGCACTTGCGGCGGCGGAAGCGGCGCTGCGGGATCGCGCTTTTGTGCGGCGCACGATAAAAGAAATCGGTCGGGGGCGAACGATTCTCGAACAAGGGCTTTCGCGGCTGGGCGTGCGAACGTTCCCGAGCGCGGCGAATTTTGTGCTGGCGGATCTGGGAGCGCGCGGCTCGAAAATAATCATGGCGCTCGAACAGCGCGGGATTCTGGTTCGCGATCAAGCGGGGAGTTTTGGACGCGCGGGCTACGCGAGGATTACCGTGGGCAGGGCGGCGCAGATGCGGAAATTTCTTCAGGCGCTGGGGCCGCTTCTGTGAAAGCCACGAAAGTTGCGAGAACAACGAAATGCCCGTGGGACGTGATCATCTTCGACGTGGACGGCGTGCTGGTTGACGTGCGCGAATCGTATCAACGCACTGTTCTGGAGACGGTGCGGCATTTCACGGGGAAGCGCGTGGGGCGGCGGGAACTGCACGAGTGGAAGAACCGGCCCGGGTTCAACGACGATTGGACGCTGACGCATACGTGGGTGCGCGACCTGGGGCGTCATTTTTCTTATGCGGATGTGAAGAAACAGTTTGAGAGCATCTACTGGGGCGGCGAAGGTGGTGGAAACGTCGCTCGGGAGCGATGGCTGCTGTCGCACAAGCAGCTTCAGAGACTGGCGAAGCGCGCCGAGCTTGCTATTTTTACCGGGCGTACGCATGCGGAATTGGATCACACACTTGAGCGGTTTGGCGCGCGGAAATATTTTTCGCGCATCATCACGGTCGAGAATGTTTCGAAGCCAAAGCCTGATCCCGAAGGCCTGTTGCGGATTCTTGACGGGCGGCCGCCGTCGAAAGCGCTCTACCTGGGTGACAACGTGGATGACGCGCTTGCCGCAAGAAGCGCTGATATTGCATTCGCGGGCGTGCTGCCTCGGCGAAGCGGCGAGCGGCGAATTCGCGCCCCGCGCCTCCGCAAACTCGGCGCGCGAACGATTTTGGGCGAGGCCGGCGAAATCGAAGAGTGGCTGGAGCGGTAGAAGCCGGCAGTGCGTCGATAGCGACAGTCTCGATGCGGAGAATAGACACGATTTGCAGTTGAATTCGCGCCACGACGAGTGTTCCGCGTGGCAGGCGATTTTGCCATAATGCGCGGAATAATAAACAGGAGAACCAACGCTAAACTTTTCCGGCATTTCGAATGATCGTCTGATTGGCCGGGCACTGCGGATCCCCTTCCGACTGATACCCGGGTCCACGGTCGTACGTATCCTTCAAGGACCTCTTCGCGGCAAAAGGTGGGTCGTAGGATCGAGCAATCATGGCTGCTGGCTGGGAAGTTACGAATATGACAAGCAAAAGTTATTTTCTCGGATCCTGGAGGCAGGTCAAGTTGTGTATGACATCGGTGCGAACGTCGGTTTCTACACTCTCTTAGCTAGCATGAGGGTTGGCTGTACTGGTTGCGTATACGCTTTTGAGCCGCTTCCGCGGAACCTGGAGTATTTGCGCAGGCATATCGGACTCAATCAAATTGGGAATTGCGAAATTATTGACGCTGCGGTTGATCATTTTGACGGGTGCTCTCTTTTCGATTCGTCGCGCCCTGCGTCGATGGGCCGCCTGTCCGAGAAGGGCCAGACGAGAGTTCGAACTGTGACGCTGGATTCCTTGGTTTCGCGTGGCGAAATTCTTCCTCCGCACGCCATGAAAATCGACGTCGAGGGAGCTGAAGCGCGTGTCTTTGAAGGCTCTGTGGAAACAATACGCAAGCACCGTCCGTTAATCTTTCTCGCTACGCATGGACCGGAAGTTCGCAAGAAATGCCTTGAGTTCCTAGAAGGCGAACAATATAGAGTTGAACCTCTCACTCAGGAAACCATCAGCACAGATGAGGAATTTCTCGCCCGACCTTGAGATGTGCCGGATTTTGTCCGGATCAACGAGGACGGAAGCGTGGTTTATCGCGACGAATCGCTCGGGAAAATGGCGGCATCGAAGAGCCATGCGACGGCAAGCAAAGTCGAGAAACGCGTCATAAAAATTCACGGCGACACTGCGCCGCTTACAGCAACTTATACGGAAGTTGGGCAATCCCCAGCGGGCTACTACCGCGTGGTTCTACATATCGCGGATATTTACCGGTGCGCGAACGGGAAATGGAGAGGGTCGGTTGGCTATGGGCACATCGTTGAGATGAAATCGGGGCAACCGAAGCCGCTCGGGCTTTGAAATTGCCCGGCGTGCGTGCATTTTATAGCCGAGAAGAAGGCGGTTTTTTGCGGCCAACCGTCGTGTTAACTTATCGTGAGCGCGTTGCCCGGGTGGCGGAATGGCATACGCAGAGGACTTAAAATCCTCAGGCCGCAAGGTCGTGTGGGTTCGACTCCCACCCCGGGTACCATTTTATCACGTTTGCACTCATTCAGTTAAGGCGGTCACCTTTCCCGCGTGTGTCTGACGCGTGGTTCGTCTGCATTAGGACAAGCGGATCGCGGCTCCACGCTCGCTGCAAATCGGCCTCAGCTTGCGCCTGACGCGACTCAATCCACGGTGAGTAGTGGCGCTCGGTCACACGGATGCTGCTATGCCCCAGAAGCACGCTGAGGCGTTCCAGTGGCACGCCAGCCAGCAGCAACTCCACGGCGAAGGTATCGCGGAAGCGATGCGCGTGCCCATGAGCGACGCCCGCAAGCCGGAAAAGTGAACGCAGCCGCCCTTGCCACATCGTAGTCGCCGTACTCAACTTCGACTGACCTGTCCAGAAAAAATAGCGGTCGCTTGTCGGCGGAGTCTTTCGCAGCGCATCCGCTACGAATTCGGGAAGCGAGACGCGCACCGGCGTCCCGGTTTTTGCCGTGTATAGGAAAAGCGTGCCACCGGTCAGACGATCCAGCGACAGCGATACCGCGTCGCCGATTCGCAACCCGGAGTAGCGCATCACCAGCACCAGCGAGCGAATCCGAATCGCATTCAACTTCGCGTTGTGCGCCGATTGCGCGCCGTATTTTTCCGCAGCCGCGAGAACCTTAACCATCTCGTCGTGCGTGAAAGGCAGCGTCGGCGACGCCGTTACTTTCGGCAACTTCAACTCACTGGCCGGATTCTCGGCAACCCAACGCCGCCGTTGAGCAAAGCGAAAAAATGCCCGCAGCCGTTCGAGCTTTTTTTGGCTCGCGCGCGGGCCATCCTTCCATTCCAGCCGGAAGCGAGTCAGCGCATCCACGTCCAACTCACGCAGCAAACCGTAGCCGCCACGCTGCGCGAAATCTCTCAATCGGCGAAAAAGCAGATCGTATTTGTAGACCGTCTGCCCCGCAAGGTTCCGCGCCCGCGTATCAGAGAGAAACTTTTCCACCGCGTCCGCGATGCTCACAGGATTTTGCCGGCAAACCTGCTGTTCCGCTTCCCACTGGCGAACAGTGCCGCTCGCTCGCTGCCAATCCGCAGTTTTCAGCGCGGCGCGAATAGGCTTTTCGCCGATAAATCCCTCAACCGAAATTGGACAGTGACAGCGCCGATACGCGCGGCCCTCGCTACGATGCTCGCAAGTTTTTAGATGACGCCGGAAAATTGTCAGCATGTCGGCCTCCCGCCCTTTAGGGCGAGCCGATAATACACCCTCGATGCAACTGATTCGGGAATCCGCAGCGTCCGGTAGCGCCGCTTGCCATAAACGCGCGGCCTTTCAATCGCCAGCACGCCCGGCTCGTTCTCGAAAATCCGGCGCACGGTGTCGGTACTCAGCGCCCACAATTCCGCGACTTGCTCTGGCGAGTAACAGCGTTCGAGCGCATCGTGCCCCGCCGTCGCACCGACTTGTTGCGCTGAACTCATAGCGTCTCCCAGCGCACACGCACCGCCTGCGCGGTTAATTGAAGGTTTACGGCCGATTTTTCGCCGATTCGATAACTGCGACGCGAAACCGGGGCGAGCACAGAGCCATCCGGCCCCAAAGCACGGCGAAAATGCGCCCCATGCGACCGCGCGAGCACACATCTGCGACGCCGCCCAGCAGCTTGCACCGTCCGAATTGTGAAAAGTTTCTTCATGGAGCCGCCGCATCGACCGCAAGACAATCGCCGAAATCCGTAGTACGGCCATCCCCATGCAGAGGCAGATAACCTTGCGCGACTAAATCGCCAACGAGACTCAGACGGGGAATCGAACCGCCATTCGGCAAAAATTTTCCCTCGAAGGAAAGCACTCCCGGCTTTTCCAGCCCCATGCGCCTACACGTCGGGCACGGACAATTCGCCTTTTCCTTCGTCGGGCACCTTCCGTAGAATCTCCCGAGCGCGTGAACTCGTTTCGCGCCGTCGAACGAGAGAATTAAAGCGGCCAGTCGCCCCGCCGTGACTGCGGGCGGCTTGCTCAGATACTTAAGCAGGTGATTCAGCGCCCAGCGAACCGCGCGCTCAGGATCGCGCCGGAATCCCTTCACTTCGGTTATATAAAACCCGGTACTAGGCACGCCGAATCGCTTTTCAGTTTCAGCCGCCCACAGATCACGTGTCCGTTCCCAATCGACATACGGCCCAAAGTACAGGCCGTGCGCGTGAAGATTCAGCCCGCCCGCGACGCGCAGCGCGTCAGGTAGGTGCCCGCGCTTCTCGAAGCCAACCTCGTCAGAGAAGAGAAAGCCGAAACCATTGCGCGAGCCAACCGACTTGCGCACAGTAAAACGCACCGCCGAATTGAAAGCCTTCACGCGCTCAGGCGTAATTTCGCTACCGTCAGAGCGAAGCGTGAAAGTCACACGCGCCAGCGTCCAACCTTTCGGGACGCCGCCAGCAACAGCATTCAGAATGACGCGCAGGTACTTCCCGAACAGCGCTCGCCGCTGGCCCTGAGCGCACTTCATGCAAAAATCCGTCCCGCAATCGTGCGGCGCGTAAAATTTGTGCTCGAACGGATACAGCGAACAAATAGCAGAACGGCCCAGCCGCCCGCAGTTCGCGAAACGAATCGCCTTGCGCTTTAACCGGAGAGCCTTCCGCTTCATCTTCGCATCGCCAGATTCCACGCCGCGCCGATTCCATTCCCGTGCAGCGGACATTAAAACCTCAGCGGCCTCGCCGCGAAATCCGAAAGCCTGATACTCCAACTCGAAATCACCGGCAGCCGATGGCAGCGACTCAGAAACCACCGGAGCCGCGAGCGGGTGCGAAACGTCGCAGAGCTTCACAGCGTGATAGCGCGCCGCCGCGAGATTCTGAGAAATATTTCCGCAATGCTCGCAAACTAAAGCCAAAAATGATGAGCGTGCGCCCTCGCCGGTATCGGCAATTCGTGTCCGCTGGCCGGACGCGCACGCCCACTCCCCCACGGGCAAATCGGGAATCACCGCGCGCGGCAGTTCAAAAGTTTGCGTTTCGCTCACGCGCTCATCTCCATCCGGTCCGGACAAATCCACTTCCGATGAGAACCAATCCGGTTTCGCGCAACGACCGCGCCACAATCGAAACAGCGCACGTCCGTGCCGTCGTGCTCCACGCGCACATGGTCTGCCATCTCCCGCTGGCCGTCGAAAGGCTGGCCGCATTGTTGGCATGTCCAAAGCAAGCCGGACGGATTCGCGGAAGTCCCAACGAGAGCAACGCGCACTTTTCTTTTCGCACATGCACGCGCGCGGGATTGCTCGCGCCGCTTCGCGGCACTCGCACTAGTCGATTGCGAGGCTTTAATCATGTTTTCCGGCCACTTGTCCGCTTGTTGACAAGTAAAAGCTCGCCGCTTCGCGGCTCGCACGCCGCGCGCTCCGCAGCGCATGACAGCGGAGAATCTTCGTTCACGGCGCGAATCGCCGCGTTGCGCTTCTCGGTCGCGTCAAGGCGGGCGACAAGGCGCGCGTGCGCGTGCTCGGTCTGGCTATGTGTGCCGCCCGCTACGCGGGCTGAAGGGGCTTCGCCCCTTTCGCTCACGGCGAATCGCTCGCGGCCTTGCCGCTCGCCGCCGTTCGCTATCCCCGCGACGATTCGCAACGCGGAAGGAAAATCGCATTGCTCGGCGCGCATGACGAAATCAAAAACATCGCCGCCCGCGTCACATCGCCCGAAGCACTTGAAAACTTTACGCTGAGGATCAACGTAGAGTGAGGGAGTCCGCTCGGCGTGGAATGGGCAGAGGCCAACAAATTGGCCGCCCGCACGATGGAGTGCCATGTACCGAGACGCGATGGCAACGAAATCAGCGGCGCGCTTTACTTCGCGGGGATCGAGCGGCGCGCGTATCATGCGGCCTCACTGTCCGGCAGCGCCAAACACTTCGCCGCGAGGCTTCGCAAAAATTCATATTGCTTCTGAGTGACCCACTTCACAGCCGGAAAGTACGCCGCGAAACGCGCGTACATGTCCTCGAAAAATCTCCGCTCAAATGGCGTCATCCGGGACACTGCATTTTGCCCGGCGAGCGATTCCAGCCATGCGTGCATCTGTTCTTTTTTAGAAAATTTGACGTACCGCTTGCCGCGAATCGTTTCGAGCGCATCGCGGTTTTCAAACGCGACGGCGCGCTGCTCGCGTCGCTCGGCCTTTTCGCGTTCAATCGCAGAATAGTGAACACTGACCGCGATCTGCGCTTGCAAAATCGCATCGACAGGTTTCGGATCGGGAACCTTGCCGCCCGGCCAGAAAACATCGGGCAGATCATCGTCCGTGGCGACGTAGCGCGAGACCTTGCCGACCGTGCGATTGAGCCGCGCGCGGATCATTGCGCCACCGATCCCGCGTCAGTGTGAATCTCCACAACCCACGCAGCGCAGCTACCGCAAAAGCCGTCATTGGAAAATCGACAACCCCGCGCGGTAGTACAAGCCGAGCAGTAAAGACCCTCGCAATGACAGCATCGGCGCAGACAGGTACCACAATCACCACAGCGAGCGCGCCGCCGCACGTGGATTTTGATGCTTGACTTTTCAGTGGAACGTTGCGAAACTTTCATTGTCACCTGCTTTCCGCTGCGTTTCTGGCGCAGCCTAGATTTTCAAATCCAACAAAAGCCTCGGCGAAAGCCGGGGCTTTCGTTTTTCAGTTCTCTGTTTTCCCGCGCACGAACATCGAATAAATTGCGAAACCGATTGCCGCGAGCAAGCCGATCTCCACGACTGGCGAGGAAAGCAAAGCGGATTGCGGCGCAGAAGTCTGCGGCGCGGAACCTTGCGGCTGGACTGGTGCGAAGCGATACGATGGCGCGGATACCGCCGATGCTATCCCCACGCCCAAGCCCGTAATCGATTGCGCGAGCGCCGGGAAGTTTGCCCAAAAAGAATTGCTTCCGCTCGCGCTCAACTCAGCACTCCCATCGTGGAATCCGGGTAGTAGTAAAAATTCCCGGTCGCTATATCTTTCCAAGTCGTGTACCCGCTCGGCGCTTGCAGAATCACGGCGTTCGTTCCGGGATCGAGCAACGCGGGAAGGCCCGTACCGGGAGGGACGCTCCCAGCGTCACCACTCGAAAATTGCGGGACGCCGGTATTTAAATCCGGCTGATACCAAGAGACGTGCGATGCTCCATGTAGCGACGGTGCCGATGCGCCTTTGCTTTCCAACAGATAAAAAACAAGTGCAACAAGGCCAGCGACCAGCACCCACGACAAACCGCCGCTTCCGTCGCTGTTCTTGCTCGCGTTCCGTATTGACTTGCTCGCCACTGCTTTCATAACCAGCGCCCTCCCCGCGAGAATCACTCTCGATGCCCACGCGCAATATCTTCCTCTGTTACCAGCGGCACTCCCGCTTCCGCTGCGAGCGCCGCGTGCGCCTTGATCGCGCGATGCACGGTTGAATGTTTCACCGTCACCGTCTTTTCCGGTTCGGTCGCTGCGAGAATATCCGCGTCGCTGAATCCGTCGTGTTTCTCCGTCATGTGCTTTTTGAGGTTCCCCACGCTCGAAACCGGCGCGTCGCACTCCGGGCAGACAATCGCTGGCGCTGTGCTCCGCGCTGGCGTCGCTGGCGCTGGCGTCGCCGCTATTGTCGGCGCTGGCGTTTTGCGAGGCCCGAAAAACAAATCCATACGCAATCCGCTGCGCATGGAGTCAAGAAAAGAACTGCGCGGCGCTGGCGTTTCTTCGCTGCCGTCTTGCGAAATCACTGGATCGTTTATCATCGCTGCCTCCTGAATTTAGGTGCGGACTGATTGGACGCGACCGGAGCAACACGACGCTTACGAGGGAAAATAATATCGAGCAAATCTCGTTTCCCTTCGCGGCTACCCTGTAGAGTTTTCAGATACTTACGAAGGCCCGGCTTTAGGCGCTCCGGGGTCTTGTCGCTCGCTAACGCCGTCTGCACCCCGATGATCCTCTCCGTGGTAGAAAACCTATGTCTTGGCATTTCTCAGTACCTCCCCTTTCAACCTATGCCCATCCAAACATCATTTACCGAACAGCGGGTGACAGACTTCCAACTTTAGTTTGTCCCTACAGCGCAGAGTATTTAGAGTAGTCTGTCACAAAGCCTAAAGGAGCCTCCGTGGAACAGGACACAGCGAATGAAATGCTTAGAGTACTCACAAATTCCTGCGATTTGCTTGGCAAGAACACGGGGATAAAATCATCACCGGACGAAATAATCAGACGCGGCGCAAAACTCTTGCTTATCGAATCCTCCACGCCACTCGCAAGAAAAGCAGCAAAAGTATCCGAACGTGGAGCACTTGCCTGGTTTCGCGCCCTCCCCGAACCCAAAGACGAAAGCGAAAAAAGGCAGCTTTTGTCTCTCATCAATGACCTGCCGTTCACTCTCCGCAGAGCCTTCGCGGGAGCCGCAAAAAAATTACCGAACCAGCAGGGAAAACACTCTAAGTTCAAATCCGAAGATGAGAAACGCGAAGCATGTGAAGCAGTCAAACGAGCACTTGGTCTCGGAAGCGAAAAAACCGCCACTTTCGATTTGGTCGCAGGAAAATACGATGTCAGCCAAAGAACGATGCGAAGGGCATGGAAGCTATACGCCGAGCAGCAGTCAAACGACGGACGCGCGAAGCGCAGCTAACGAAATCTAAGAACAACGACCGAGCCACGCCAGCCGCTTGCGGCCTTTCTCGGTGAGTCGATATTCCAATCGCGGGACCACCCGGCGCGAAAGCAACTGCCAGTCTGAAAACTTCCGCAGATATTGATAGGTTCGCGTCAGTGATCGCCAGCGGATCACGCGCTGAATTTCTACGGGCGACTGCCAGCCGCTCCGCGCAAAATGCGCGAGCACGATCCGCTTCGTCGCATTGTAGCGTCTCACCAAAACAGATGTCGCTTCGGCGGCTCCGTCGCTGCCACAACCGGCGCGGGAATGAATTTCGGAACGCGGAATAACTCGCGCAGCTTTTCCTTCGTTGGCTCAACCATGTCCCGCGTCCGCGTATCGAATGCAAGTCGCCGAAATTCTCCGTGCTGCATCGGCTCTTGGCAAGCGCGCCGGAATTCAGTCGAAGTGTTTTCCTCGATCACGTCCAAGTCGCGCGCCGTCCAGATCGGCCCGCAGACGATCCACAAATCAGCTTGCGTTCGCGCATTCGCGTTCAGATCGGCCAGCCGAGGCGACGCCAGCACTACATTTACGTTGCGATGCCGCGACTGACGAATCAATCTGCCCATTTCCGCGCCCATCGAATTCGCGGCCATGTAATCACTTGCTTCGTCAAAGATTGCGAGACATCCTCGATGTTCAAAAGCGCGGTACGCCAAATCCTCGCTCGCTTGCTCGACATCGTACCCCGGCGTATAGACCACCAAAAAAAACGGGCGATGCCAATTCCCCTTCACGGCCTCGAAAAATCCGTCTGCGTCACGAGCAGCCACCCGACCGGGAAGATTGAATTCCGAGCCATGCGGTTCGAGCGCAAACGTGCGAGGATGCAGCGATATGATCTCTCGCGCCGTATACGTCTTTCCGCCCGATTTTGCTCCGGTAAGAATCGCAATCGTGGATTGCTTCATTATGTCGCCCCCTCTGGCCGAAAACCCGATACCCACCGAGACGCGCCCGCCCCACTTCGCGCACTGCCCGCCCCAATCTCAACTGAACCACCCAATATCAAAAACAGCACGACGCCAGCCGCGAGCGCCCACGGCACCCAACTAATCGGCTTTGGCTTCGCGGGCCGCGCGGCACTGGACACCGGCTCAACGGCAGGCGGCCAGAATCCCTTCGGCGTCCGATTCGGGAAAATGTTGCTTTGCTCCGCTGGACTCGCCACGTGCGGATCGCGCGGCTTGGCCGCCAGCGCCCTCACGCGCCCGCTGGCAGGCCGAAGCGACGGATGCCCCGCTCTTTGAGGCAAGGCGCGCGGCTGGGGCGGCCCTGCTGGTAGCCTAAGGCGCGTGCTACGCTGCGGCACATGCCGCGCGATAGCCTCTGGCAACGAATCAAGGGCCTCGGGATGCGCCCGACGATAGTGGCCCGGCATATTCTGCCAGCGGGCTACAAGAGCGCCGCAAATCCCACAAGCTAAAGACACGGCCTAAAACCCTCCACTAAACTGTGACTGCGAGTGTGACTGTGACTGTGACCGCGAAAAGTGTGAGGCATGTGTGAGATCACCGGCTTGCAACAGACCGCTGTTTAGCCGCGCAATGCTTTTTATTCCGCTCACAGTTTTAATTTTATTCATTTTCAAATCTGTCTCCGCGCGTGTCGCGTGTGTGTCCGACCAGACTTTTGAGGCTTTTCCACACGTTCAGTACTTCACAAAACACGCAACTTGCGCCGTTTCTAGGTACAGGGTTGTTCCGACTCCCACCCCGGGTACCAATCTTTCTCATTGAAGACAAATGAGTTGTTCGATCGCCACTTCCCGTGTACCTCTGGTGTATCCAACTTTGCGAGAGAACAAACGGATCGCGGCTCCAGGCGTTGGCCAAATCCGCTTCCAGTTGATCCTGTCGCGAGCGCACCCACGCTGCGTAATGCCTCTCCGTGAT
>Ga0307373_10007148_pt1 | contig 17502 bp, 18 predicted proteins | sample OX2MG_FD_202534 | JGI IMG/M metagenome (GOLD analysis project Ga0307373, IMG submission 202534) | Soil microbial communities from Risofladan, Vaasa, Finland - OX-2 | ecosystem: Environmental > Terrestrial > Soil > Coastal area > Acid sulfate soil | place: Finland: Risofladan, Vaasa | collected... | reverse complement strand
GCAAGCGCGTCGGCGCCAACCCGTGGGGCGAGGGCGCGACCACGCTCGAATGGACGGTCTCGTCGCCGCCGCCGTTCCATTCCTATGACGAACTGCCGGTGATCGCCGCCGAAGCGGCGCATTGAGGGCGGACGCGTGAGCGACAGCGCCGCCCCACTCGCCCGCGCCGGCACGATCAGCCCCGCGGTCGGGGATTACCTCGCGCTGTTGAAGCCGCGGGTGATGTCGCTCGTCGTGTTCACCGGCTTCGTCGGGCTCTATCTCGCGCCCGGGCACCTTCATCCGGTGCTCGCGGCGGTGGCCGTGCTGTGCATTGCCGTGGCCGCCGGGGCGGCGGGCGCCATCAACATGTATTGCGACCGCGACATCGACGCGCTGATGCGGCGCACCGCGAACCGGCCGCTGCCGGCCGGGCGCATGGCGCCGGGCGACGCGCTGGGCTTCGGCTGCGTGCTCGCGGGCGCGTCCGTCATGATCATGGGCCTCGCGGTCAACTGGACGGCGGCGATCCTGCTCGCCCTCACCATCGCCTTCTATGTCTTCGTCTACACGCTCTGGCTCAAGCGCCGCACGCCGCAGAACATCGTGATCGGCGGCGCGGCGGGCGCGTTTCCGCCGCTCGTCGGATGGGCCGCGGTCACGGGGAGCGTCGGCCTGCCGGCGCTCGTCCTGTTCGCGCTCATCTTCTTCTGGACGCCGGCGCATTTCTGGGCGCTGGCGCTCTATCGCACCGACGATTACGCGCGCGCCGGCGTGCCGATGATGCCGGTGGTGGCGGGCGCGGCCGAGACCAAGCGGCAGATGCTGCTCTACACGCTGGTGCTGTGGCCGCTGGCGGTGGCGCCGACCTTGCTCGGCGTGACCGGATGGGTCTATGGCGGGGTCGCGCTCGCGCTTTCGGCGCTGTTCACCGGCGCGGCGATCCGCGTGCTGCGCGATCCGGGCGAGCGCAGCGCGCAGCAGATGTTCGCCTTCTCGATCGTCTATCTCTTTCTGCTCTTCGCGCTGATGGTCATGGACCGCGCGCCCGGTGTCGCCGGCGTCGTGGGATCATGATCGGGGACCTCGCGTTGGACGACCGCCAGCGCCGCCAGCGCGCCAAGAACCTCGCACTCATGGCCGTACTCGCGGCTCTGGTCGTGCTGTTCTACGTCATCGCGCTGGTGCGCATGGGAGCGTGGCAATGACGCGGCGACGCAATCAGGGAACGGCGCTGGCGCTGCTCGGTGTCGTCGCGATGATGGGCGGGCTGGTGGCGGCCTCGGTGCCGCTCTATCGCCTGTTCTGCCAGAGGACGGGCTATGGCGGCACGACGCAGCGCGCGAGCGCCGCTCCGCTTCACGAGGTCAGAAGCAAGTTCATCACCGTGCGCTTCAACGCCAACACGGCGGCCGACCTGCCGTGGGACTTCCAGCCGGAGCAGCTCCAGGTCAAGGTCCATCCCGGCGAGGAGAAGATCATCGCCTATCGTGCCGTCAACCGCTCGGCCGAGCCGATCACCGGAACCGCGACCTTCAACGTCACGCCCGACAAGGCCGGGATCTATTTCGACAAGCTGCAATGCTTCTGCTTCTCCAAGCAGCATCTCGATCCGGGCCAGAGCGCCCGCTTGACCGTGTCATTCTTCGTCGATCCCGACATCGTCAAGGATCCCAACACCGCCGACGTCAATACCATCACGCTGTCCTACACCATGTTCCGGGCCGAGGACGATGGCGGCCCCGCGGCCAGCGCCGCGTCGATCGACAAACAGCCCGTCAACTGACAGAGCCGGATCGAAATCATGCATCCCAGCCACGCCGAGCCGAAGCATCCCTATCATCTCGTCGACCCGAGCCCGTGGCCGATCATCGGCGCGATCGCCGCCGGCGTCCTGTTCTCGGGCGCCGTCGTGTTCATGCACGACGGCGGCCCGTGGATCATGATCATCGGCTTCCTGGCCGTGCTCGCGATCATGGCGGTGTGGTGGCGCGACGTGATCCGCGAGGCGGTCTATCAGGGCCATCACACCAAGGTGGTGCAGATCGGCCTGCGCTATGGCATGGCGTTGTTCATCGCCTCGGAGGTGATGTTCTTCGCCGCGTTCTTCTGGGCGTTCTTCAGCGCGGCGCTGTTCCCGACCGCGGCGACGGGCGGGGTGTGGCCGCCCAGGGGCATCCATCCGTTCAACCCGTTCGACGTGCCGTTCCTCAATACCTTGATCCTGCTGCTGTCGGGCACGACCGTCACCTGGGCGCACCATTCGCTGCTCGAGAACGACCGCCGCAATCTCATCCGCGGCCTTGCCATCACCGTCTTTCTCGGCCTCTGCTTCACCTCGCTCCAGGCCTATGAATACAGCCACGCCGCTTTCGGGTTCACCCAGGGCATCTATCCGTCGACCTTCTTCATGGCGACCGGGTTCCACGGCCTCCACGTCATCATCGGCACGTGCTTTCTCGCGGTCTGTCTCGTCCGCTCTATCAAGGGCCAGTTCACGCCCGACCACCATTTCGGCCTCGAGGCCGCGGCGTGGTATTGGCATTTCGTCGATGTGGTGTGGCTGTTCCTGTTCACCTGCGTCTACTGGTGGGGCGGCAGCGGCGCCACCTACGCGGGATGACCAACGCCAGCGCGCCTCATCTGCCGCCCTCGCTGTTGCAGGTTGCGCTGGGCTGCCGCTGCCCGCGTTGCGGCCAGGGCAAGCTCTATGACGGGCTGCTGTCGGTGGCGCCGCGCTGCGCCAATTGCGGGCTCGACCTCCAGGCGCAGGACGCGGGCGACGGGCCGGCGGTGATCGTGGTGTTCGTCCTGGGCGCCATCGTGGTGGCGCTCGCCATCGTGGTCGAGATCCTGTTCGCGCCGCCGCTTTGGGTCCACCTCGTCTTGTGGACGCCGGTGATCCTGGGCGGCGCCATCCTGATGCTGCGTCCGCTGAAGGCGGCGCTGATCGCGCTGCAATACCGCCACCGCGGCCTCGGCGGCGGCCCCGCGGAATAATCGGGGCCGGAATTGCTCCGGCCGGAAGCTCGGCCCGATGACCCGCGCCGGAAGGCCGGGCGATCGTTCATGGCCATCCGCCGTTGGCACAGCGTTAGAGCATGATGGCGCGCAAATCGCTCCTCGGCCCGACCCTCTTTACGCTTTTCGGCATGATCCTGCTGCTGGGGCTCGGCACCTGGCAGTTGCAGCGGCTCAAATGGAAGGAAGGGCTCATCGCCGCGCGCGAGGCGGCGATGACGGGAACGCCGGTGCCGCTGCCCGCGACGCTCGGGGCGGCGCGCGCGCTCGTCTATCACCGCGTCCGCGCCGAGGGCCGGTTCCTCAACTATCGCGAGCTTTATCTCCATGCCATCGCCGCCGACGGCGCGGCCGGGTATCACATCCTGACGCCGCTCGCGCTCGGCGGCGGCAGGTTCGTTCTGGTCGATCGCGGCTTCGTGCCCGAGGAACTCAAGTCGCCCGCCCGCCGCGCCGCCGCCAATACCGCCGGCGAGCGCAGCGTCACCGGGGTTCTCCGCCTGCCGGAGCAGCACGGCTGGTTCGTGCCGGACAACGAGCCGGCGCGGAACGAATGGTTCTTCATCGATCTGCCGGCGATGGCCGCCGCCGCCCACGTCGATTCGTTCCCACCGTTCTACCTCGCCGCCGATGCGACGCCCAATCCCGGCGGCTATCCCATCGGCGGCCAGACCCGGATCGACCTGCCCAACCACCACCTGCAATACGCCATCACATGGTATTCGCTGGCGGCGGCGCTCCTGGTGTTCTACGTCCTGTTGGTACGCCGGCACCGCGGAGAACGGACGTGAAAGAGGCCCCTTATCTCGCGCTCGAAGCCCGGTTCCATCGGCTCGGCGCCTTGCGCGAGGCCGGCCGCGTGCTGCAATGGGATCGCGCGACGATGATGCCCGAGGGCGGGGCCGTCGCGCGCGCCGAGCAGCTCGCGACGCTCAAGGTGATGGGGCACGAGCTTCTCACCGATGCGGCGCTGCCCGATCTTCTCGCCGCGGCCGAAAGCGACAACACGCTCGACGACTGGCAACGCGCCAACCTGCGCGAGATGCGGCGGCAATGGCGGCACGCCACCGCGCTGCCGAGCGACCTCGTCGCGGCCTTGTCCAAGGCTTCGAGCGCGTGCGAGATGGCGTGGCGCCGGGCGCGTCCGGCGGACGACTTCGCCGCGATCCTGCCCGATCTCGCGCGGCTTCTCGACCTGGTGCGGGAGGTCGCGGCGGCCAAGGCTGCGCAACTCGGCAAGAGCCCCTACGAGGCGCTGCTCGACGCCTACGAGCCCGACGGCAGCACGGCGGAGATCGACCGTCTGTTCGACCGGCTCGCCGCCATCCTGCCCGACCTCATCGACGACGCGCTGGCGCACCAGCAGGCGATGCCGGCCGAAATCCCGCCCGGCCCGTTTCCGATCGCAACGCAGCGCGCGGCGGGGCTCCGCCTGATGGCGGCGCTGGGGTTCGATTTCGCGCATGGCCGGCTCGATGTCAGCCTTCACCCCTTTTGCGGCGGCACGCCCGACGACGTGCGCATCACCACGCGCTACGACGAGGCCGATTTCACCCGCGCCCTCATGGCGGTGCTGCACGAGACCGGCCATGCCCTCTACGAGCGCGGCCTGCCGGCTTCCTGGCGCCGCCAGCCGGTCGGCGCCGCACGCGGCATGAGCCTGCACGAGAGCCAGTCGCTTCTGGTCGAGATGCAGGTCTGCCGCTCGCGCGAGTTCCTCGCCTTTGCCGCGCCGCTGCTGCGCGCCTCTTTCGGCGGCGACGGCGCGGCGTGGGGCGCGGACAATCTCCATCGCCTCTACACCCGCGTCCAACGCAGCCTCATTCGCGTCGATGCCGACGAGGTGACCTATCCCGCGCATGTCATCCTGCGCTACCGGCTGGAGCGGGCGATGATCGCCGGCACGCTCGATCCCGCTTCGCTGCCGCAGGCGTGGCGCGAGGGCATGCAGGCGCTCGTGGGGATCGCTCCGCCCGACGATCGCAACGGCTGTCTCCAGGATGTGCATTGGTACGACGGCGCGTGGGGCTATTTCCCGACCTACACGCTCGGCGCCATGACGGCGGCGCAACTCTTCGACACCGCCAAGCACGCCGATCCCGCCATCGTGTCCGGCGTTGCGCGCGGCGAGTTCGCGCCGCTGCTGCAATGGCTCCGGACCAACGTGCATGCCCATGCCTCGCGCTACACGACCGTCGAACTGATCGCCCGCGCGACCGGGCGTCCGCTCGACGCGGCCGTGTTCGAGGCGCATCTCCGCGCGCGCTACCTGGCCTAGGTTCGATCGAGGGTAAATCCCTTAACCAATTATAATTATTAACTTTTTATGCCGTGTTGCGGGGCGCGTCAGGGGGCGCTAGCCTGCTCCCTGGTTTCGCTTCTCCGTTCCCTGGACGCACGTGCCCTACATCTCTACCCGTGATGGGCGAGCACCGCCGGCGCGCCTTTCCTTCGAGGACGCGCTCGTCGCCGGGCTCGCCGCCGATGGCGGACTTTACGTGCCCGAGGCGTGGCCGCGTTTCGATGCGGCCGCGCTCAAGGCGCTCGCCGGCAAGAGCTATGCCGAGATCGCCGCTGCGGTCATGGAACCGTTCATCGAGAACACGCTCGCCCGCGACGCCTGGCAGCGTCTCGTCGCCGAGGCCTATCGCGGCTTTACCCACGAGGCGGTGGCGCCACTGAAGCAGCTCGGCGCCAGTCTGTGGCTGATGGAGCTGTTCCACGGGCCCACCCTCGCCTTCAAGGACTATGCCCTGCAGATCCTGGGGCCGCTCTTCGATGCCGTCCTGGCGCGCCGGGGCGAACGGGTGACGGTGATCGGCGCCACCTCGGGCGATACCGGCTCGGCGGCGATCGAGGCGTGCCGCGACCGTTCCTCGATCGACATCTTCATCCTCTATCCCCATCGCCGCGTCTCGGACGTGCAGCGCCGGCAGATGACCACCGTCGACTCCGCCAATGTCCACGCCGTCGCCATCGAAGGCACCTTCGACGACTGCCAGGACCTGGTGAAGGCGATGTTCGCCGACGGGCCGTTCCGCGCCCGGTTGAACCTGTCGGCGGTGAACTCGATCAACTGGGCGCGGATCATGGCGCAGGTGGTCTATTACGTCGCGGCGGCGGTCGCGCTCGGCGCGCCGGAGCGGCCGGTGGGCTTTGCCGTCCCCACCGGCAATTTCGGCAATGTCTATGCCGCGCATGTGGCGCGCCGCATGGGCGTACCGATCGCCGAGCTGATCATCGGCACCAACCGCAACGACATCCTGGCGCGCTTCATCAACCAGGGGCGGATGACGATCGGCGCGGTCGAGCCAAGCCTCAGCCCCAGCATGGACATCCAGGTGTCGAGCAATTTCGAGCGGCTTTATTTCGAGCTGGCCGCCCGCGACGGTGCGGCAGTGGCGGCGGCGTTCCGTGCCTTCCGCGAGACCGGCGCGCTGCCGGCGAGCCCGGCGCTGTGGCAGGAAGCGCGCGCCCTCTTCGCCGCGCACCGGGTCGACGACGACGAGACGCGCGCCACCATCCGCGAGACGTGGCGCGCCACCGGCGAACTGCTCGACCCGCACGGCGCCGTGGCGGTGGCGGCCGCGCGCGCCGTCCGGCGCGATCCGCAGGTGCCGATGGTTGCGCTCGCCTGCGCCCATCCGGCGAAATTCCCCGAGGCGGTGACGAGCGCGGTCGGATTTCCGGCCACGCCGCCGCCGCGGCTCGCGGCGCTGCTGCGCCGGCCCGAGCGCATCACCGTTCTTCCCAACGAGCTAGCCGCGGTCGAGCGCTTCGTGCGCGAACGGGCGCGGCGCCCGCAAGAGGTAGCAACCCCATGACTGTGCGCCTCACCCGACTCGAGAACGGCATGCGCGTGCTCACCGACCGGATGACCTCGGTCGAGACCGTCTCGATCGGCGTCTGGGTGGCCGTCGGCACGCGGCACGAGCCGGCCCTCATCAACGGCGTCGCGCATGTGCTTGAGCATATGGCGTTCAAGGGCACGGCGCGCCGCTCGGCGCTCGAGATCGCCGCCGAGATCGAGGCGGTCGGCGGCCATGTCAACGCCTATACCTCGCGCGAGCACACCGCCTATTACGCCAAGGTGCTCAAGGCCGACGTGCCGCTGGCCATCGACATCCTCGCCGACATCCTGCAGCACTCGACCTTCGACCCGCGCGAGCTCGAGCGCGAGCGCGCCGTCATCCTGCAGGAGATCGGCCAGGCCAACGACACGCCCGACGACATCATCTACGACCTGTTCCAGGAGCGCGCATTCCCCGACCAGCCGATGGGCCAGCCGGTGCTGGGCCGGGCCGAGATCGTCCGCCAGATCGACCGCGAGACCGTCTCGGGCTATCTCAAGCGCAACTACGCCGCGCCGGCGATGATGCTGGTCGCGGCCGGCAATCTCGAACACGGCGCCATCGTCGATCTGGCGCAGCGCGCGTTTGCCGCCCTGCCGGCCGGGGCCGCGCCCAGGACCGAGCCGGCGCGCTATGTCGGCGGCGACCTGCGCCAGGCCCGCGACCTCGAGCAGGTGCACATTCTGCTGGGCTTTCCCGGCTTCGCGTTCCGGGACCACGACTATTACGCGGCCTCGGTCGTGTCGACCGCGCTCGGCGGCGGCATGTCGTCGCGGCTGTTCCAGGAAATCCGCGAGAAGCGCGGCCTGGTCTATTCGATCTATTCCTTCACTCACGCCTATAGCGACGGCGGCGTGTTCGGCGTCTATGCCGGCACCGGCGAAGAGGAGGCGGCCGAGCTGATGCCGGCGCTCTGCGCCGAGATCCGCCGGCTTGGCGCCGGCCTGACGCCGCAGGAGCTGGAACGCGCGCGGGCGCAGCTCAAGGCCGGCCTGTTGATGTCGCTCGAAGGCACGACAGCGCGCTGCGAGCAGCAGGCGGCGCACATGCTGGTGTTCGGCCGGCCGCTCGAACTGAGCGAGCTGATCGCGCGGATCGACGAGGTCGATGAAGCGGCGGTCGAGCGCGTGGCGCGGCGCATCGCCTCGGAACGGCCGACGCTCACCGCGATCGGCCCGGTCGGGCGACTCGAATCCTACGACCGGCTCGCCGAACAGCTCGCAGGGTGAGGACCGCGCGTGCCGATCGAGCTTCCGGGCCTTCGTCTTCTTGGCGCCATCCCGCCGGCGTTCCGGCTGACCGGACGGAGCACGGTGCTGCGCCCGCCGGAACGGCGCGACTGGCAGGAGTGGGCCGAGCTCAGGGGTGAGTCGCGCGCGTTCCTGACGCCGTGGGAGCCGACCTGGTCGGCGGACGCCTTGACCCGCGCCGCCTTTCACCGCCGTCTGGCGCGCTATGCCGCCGATTGGCGCGCCGATCAGGGCTACAGCTTTCTGCTCTACCGTCTTTCCGACGACGCGCTCCTGGGCGGTATCGGCCTCAGCAACGTGCGCCGTGGCGTCGCCGAAACGGCGAGCCTCGGCTACTGGATCGGCGAGCGCCACGCGCGCAAGGGCTCCATGACCGACGGACTGCAGCTCGCCCTCGCCTTTGCCTTTCAGCGCGCGCGGCTGCACCGCGTCGAGGCCGCGTGCCTGCCGCACAACGTGCCGAGCCGGCGGCTTCTTCTGCGGAGCGGCTTTCGCGAGGAAGGCTATGCCCGGGCCTATCTCTGCATCGACGGGCGCTGGCAGGACCACGTGCTGTTCGCGCTGTTGCGCGACGAATGGACGCCTGCGGCGGCGCCATCGGCCGGTTGACGCGGGGCCGGGCCGAACCGGCGTTGCGACCGATCGACGGCGGCGACCTGCCGGACCGAAGCGAGGAACGATCCGAGCCGCATCAGCGACGCGGCGACCCGGGATCCGCTCATGCGGCGCCGGTCACGACGATTTGTAGATCATCGCCTGCTTCAGCTTCTTGATGACGGGCTTGGGCGTGGCGTAGACCTTGGTCACGAGCGCCTGCACGTCCGCGCCGGAGATCGGATCGATCGCGAGCCGCACGCGCTTGGCATCGGCGCGCAGCGCCGGATCCTGCATCGTCGCCATGAACGCCTTGCGCAGCGCCGCGACGCGGTCCGCCGGCACGCCCGGCGGCAGCACGTAGGGGCGGCCGAACACCTGCTGGCTGTAGAGCACGTCGAGGAGCTGCTTCTGCTCGTCGGACTTGGCGAAATCGAGCGTCAGCGGCACCCCCTTCGCGGTCAGCGCGGGATCGCCCTTGAGCGCCTCCTGCGCCAGCACGATCATCTTGCCGCTCGGAAGCCAGTCGGGCTCGGCCTCGGCGAGCGACGACTCCGCGATGCCGCACATGCCCTGAACCTCGCCCTGCTCGAGCGCCAGCATCATCTGGCGGCTGCCGGGATAGCCCATGACGAGGCGGAACTTGGCGCCGAGGACGTTGTCGAGCACGGCGGGATAGTCCCGGGTCGAGCCGCCCGAGGCGCTCGACGCGATCCGGAGCTCATGCGTCAACACGTCCTTGAAGGTCTTCACCGGCGCGTCCGAGCGGGCGATGCAGACATTGGTCTCGTTGTTGGCGCTGCCGACATAGTTGAACTTTTGCGGATCGTGCTTCACCGGCTTGTCGCCGATGAGCGGCTCCATGACCGCGCCGGGAAAGATCGCGCCCATGGCGGTGCCGTCCTTGGGCGCGACCGCATAGATGTAGTAGGCGAGCTTGTTGCTGCCGGCGCCGGGCATGTTGATCGGCACGATGGTCGGATGGCCGGGAATATGGGCGCCGAGATGGCGCGCGACGAGCCGCGCATAACTGTCATAGCCGCCACCGGCGGTCGAGCCGATATAGAGATCGACGTTCTTGCCGGCATAGAACTTCGCCACGTCGTCCTGCGCGCGCGCCGGCAGCACAACCGCCGCCGCCACAACGCAGGCGACCGCGCCGCTTGCGGCCCAGCGGACCAGACGCGGGCAATATGCCCCGTGCCGAAAGGCGACGCGGCTGAAGATTGGGCGATGCGTAGCGAACATCCTAGGTCCTCCCCTGTCGGTGCGGCGAGCGCGGATTGTTATGGTCGAAGGCCGCGTAGTGCTGGCGCAGCAGGTCGTTGCCGTAGTCGTTGCCGTTGGGCGTGCGCACGATGGTGTGAATGTGGCGGTGCGAGTGTTCGTCATTGTCGAGGGCGATGCCGGGCTGGTGATCGAACTCGATCAGCACGACCGGGCTGTGCAGGCGGTAATAGAACGGGCTGGCGTCGTCGCAATGGCCCATCCAGGCGAAATAGGTGTCGTCGAGATGGCGCTTCGCCTCGGCATAGCGGATCTCGGCATGGCCCGGCCGGATGCGGCCGACATAAAGCCCGAGCAGCCGCTCGACCAGCTCGCGCTGCTCGCGCGAAAGCTCGGCATAGCGTATGCCCTGATACGGCAATCTCATGTTGTCGTGGAAGGCGGTGGTGATAACGTCGAGGGGCAGGTTCATGCCGATGGTCGCCTTGGCGCGCTGCTCGGGCGTGAGCGCGCTCATCAGCAAGAAGCCCTTGCGCTCCTCTTCCTCGAACACGCGGGTACCGGCGTATTTTCCGCTCCGCGCATGGACCGGCTCGGATCCCATGAAGAGCGGCGTCACCACGAGCTGGTCGCCGAGCACGAAGCAGTTGATGATGAGGTGATGGCCGTCGATCTGCCAGCCCCAGGGCGCGCTCGCCGACGGCTCGCCCATTACGCTCACCCAATAGAGCCATTCGCCGTACTCGTCGGGCTTCTGCGTGATTTCGAGGATGGTTTCGTTGAGCTTCATCACGTCGCGCGCCGTGCGGTAGCCGTCGGCGCCGAGGCTGGCGCGTATCAGCGCGAGCGCGCCTTCGCGCTGCGTGCCGTCGAGGGTCTCGAGCAGGACGCCGTGGCGCAGCATGAAGGGATGGATGTTGGACCACGACCGCCACGCGTCGCTGTCGACCGGGAAGGTGGCGGCGCGGCGCTGTGCCGGGGAGAGCGCCGCGAGGAATGCGTCGGCCGCGTCAATCACCGGCTGCGGCGAGACGCCGGTCTTCTCGAGCCGGAACAGGCCGGGCGGCACGGTTCCGTCGGCGGTGATGCCCTTGAACGGCGCGGCGATTTCGGCCTTGCCGCGGTCGAGCATCTGCTGCAGCCGCTCCGGCATCTTGAACGGCGCGCGCGCCGGCGTGGGATGGCGCTTCCGCACGCCGGGTTCGTTCATGCCGTCGGCCATGGTTCCTCCTAGGGTTGCTCGCGCAGGCCCCGGCGGTGCAGCCGCGGCAGCACTTCGTCGCAGAAGAATGGCAACTCGTCGGCGTAATTGACGAACGACACGCCGATCCCGGTGAGCCCCGCCGCGCTCAACGTGGCGAGCACCTCGGCGACATAGTCGGGATCGCCGATGATGGGCAGCCCGCCCATGCCGTTGGCCCGCTCGTTGCGCAGCCGCTCGAACGCTTCGCGCGAATGGTTGTGCGGGGTGATGTCCTTCATCGCGAGGATGCGGTCGACCGCGTTCCAGTCGGCATTCTCGACGATGCAGTGGCGATAGTATTCCTGCGCCTCCTGCTTCGTACGCCGGCAGGTGACGACGCCGACGGTGTAGAAGTCGAGCTCGCGCCCCTCCTGCCGCGCCTGTGCCTGCACCTTGCGCACGTTGGCGGAATAGGTCTCGAGCGAGGCGAGCTGCGTCGACATGAAGAGCGCGTCGCAGTTGCGGATCGCGAAGGCCTGGCCGGTGGCCGAAGCGCCGGCATTCATGATGAGCGGCCGCGCGCCGCCATAGGGCTTGGGCCAGGCGCGCACCCGCTGCAACCGGATGAACGCGCCGTCGTAGTCGAATTCGTCCTCGCGTGTCCACGCCAGCCGGACCGCATCGAGCCATTCCTGGGCATAGTCGTAGCGCGTCTCGTGATCGCGCAGGGTCGCGCCGAACATGTCGAATTCGCCCTCGTTCCAGCCGCACACGACGTTGAGGCCGAAACGCCCCTCGCCGACGTGATCGGCGGTGACGAATTCCTTGGCGGCGATGAGCGGATGGAACAGCGGCGCATGCACGGTGCCGAACACGACGAGGCGCTTAGTGTTGGCAAGGAGGCCCGTAGCCCAGGTCACGGTCTCGAGCGTCGCGCCCTGGTAGTCGGTATCGCCGCCATAGCCCTTCCAACGCCCGACCGGCAGCATGAAATCGATCCCCGCCGCGTCCGCGATCCGGGCGAGCCGCAGATTGTCGGCCCAGCTTCCCGACCACCGCTCCGGCACCATCGTTATCGCGCGGCCCGACGAACAGTTCGAGCCGAACAGCCCGATCTTGAGACGGTTGCGGTTGCCCATCGAGGTCCGCTCGCGGCTCGTGGTGTCACGGACCGGCATGGTGCCTTCCCTGTTCCTTACCCCGGTCATTGTCATCGCACGCCCGCGCCGCGTCAACGTCACTGCCGCCGGGCCGCCGTCTCGGCGCCTCACCCCACCACGGCGATGGCGTTGATCTCGATCAGGTATTCGGGCGAGGTCATCTTGCACACCTCGACCATGGTCGAGGCCGGCGCGGGCGGCTTGAAATACTCGCGCCGCACTTTGTGAATGGCGTCGAAATGCTCCATGTTGCGCACATAGACATCGACGCGGCAGATGTCGTCCATGGTGCCGCCCGCGGCCTCGACCGCCGCCTTGACGTTCTCGCATACCTGGCGGGTCTGGGCCTCGATGTCGCCGATGCCGGCGATGGTGCCGTCCGGCCGTCGCGCGGTCATGCCCGAGATGAAGACGATGCGGCCCTTGGCCTCGATCACCGTCGCCTGCGAGAAATGGCCGCTCGGCCGGCTGATCCTGTCCGAGACGATCTGTTGCTTGGGCATCAGCGCGCATCCTCGTCGTTGGCATAGAAGGACGGCCGCTCGGGATAATGCGGCCCGTCATAGATCTCGACGACCATGGTCTCCTCGTGGGCGACCGCGGGCCCGTGCACGTTGCCCTTGGGATTGCAATAGAACGAGCCCGGCGTCAGCATCACCCCGGTCGCGGTGTATTCATAGCGCCCGCTGAGGCAGAACATGAACTGGTTCGCGGCGTGGCGGTGCGGCGCCGGAATGCCGGCGCCCTTGGCAAACTTGATGAGCGCAATCGAGGCGCCCGTCGCCGCGTCGCGCCATAACATCTTCTCGAACACGCCCTTGAGCGATTTCTCGTGCCACGCCATCGTCTCGCTCTTGATCAGGATCTCGCCGAGCGCCGCCGCCGCGCCGGCGCCGTTGGTCATGTCGCCTGGGTTCATCGCCGCGATTCCTTCTACACATTGACCGGGGCGGGCGGAACCCGCCCGAGGACGAGGTCCGCCGCCTTCTCGGCGATCATGATCACGGGCGCGTTGATGTTGCCGCCAACGAGGTCGGGCATCACCGAGGCATCGACGATCCTGAGCCCATCGACGCCGCGGACGCGAAGCTCGGGATCGACCACCGCCATCGCATCGGCGTCTTGTCCCATGCGGCAGGTGCCGAGCGGGTGATGCACGGTGATGGCGGTGGCGCGGACATGCGCATCGATCGCCGCGTCCTTGTCGCCGTCGCGGCCCGGCGCGAGCTCGGCTGCGACGAAGCTCGCAAGCGGCGCCTGGCGGCCGATGTCGCGCACCAGCCGCACGCCAGCGCGCAGCGTCGCCCAATCGTTGTCGGTGGCAAGGAAATTCTGGCGGATGCGCGGCGCGGTGCGCGGATCGGCCGAGACCAGGCTCACCGCGCCGCGGCTCTCGGGGCGCAAGAGCACGGCGCGGCAGGCGAAGCCGTCGGCATAAGGACGGCGGAACGGGCTGAGATAAGGGCCGGCGGTCATCGGCGCGGCGTTGAACAGAAGCTGGATGTCCGGCAGCTTCGCGCCGCGGCCGCTGTCGAGGAACGCCATCACCCCGCCGAACACGTCGGCGGTGATGCCGGTGCCACGGAACTGCGTCTTCGCGAGCTCGACGGCGACGCGGTCGATGCGGAGCTTCGCATGGATCGGGCCGGGCGCCGAGCGGGCATAGGCGACCGCGACCGAGATGTGGTCCTGAAGGTTCTGGCCGACGCCCTTGAGCGGCACGGCCACGGCGATGCCGTGCGCGCGCAGCGCGTCGGGATCGCCGATCCCCGACAGCATGAGAAGCTGCGGCGAGTTGATGACGCCGCCCGCGAGGATCACCTCGCGCTCGGCCCGCACGATTTGGGTGGCGCCGCCCTTCGCATATTCGACGCCGACGGCGCGGCCGCCTTCGAGCACGATCCGGGTGACCAGCGCGCGCGTCTCGACGGTCAGATTGCCGCGCGCCAGCGCCGGCCGCAGATAGGCAACCGCGGCGCTGCACCGCCGGCCGTCGCGGATCGTATTCTGCAGCGGCGCGAAGCCCTCCTGCTGCGCGCCGTTGTAGTCGTCCGTGACCTTATGGCCGGCCGCCACGCCGGCGGCGGTGAAGGCAGCGACGACCGGGTCCTCGAATCGCGTCCGCATCGTCGCCAGCGGCCCGTCGCCGCCGCGGAATTCGCTGGCGCCGCCTTCCCAGGTTTCCTGACGGCGGAAATAGGGCAGGACATGAGCATAGGACCAGGCGGTGAGACCCGAAGCGGCCCAGCGCTCGTAATCGCCGCGATGGCCGCGGACATAGGCCATGGCGTTGATCGACGAGCTGCCGCCGATCACCTTGCCGCGGGCGCATTCGAGGGCGCGGCCGCCCATCGTCGCCTCGGGCTCGGCGAAATACTGCCAGTCATGCATGCGGTGCAGCAGCATCCAGCCCCAGGCGAGCGGCACGTGCAGCAGCGGATCGCGGTCCCAGCCGCCCGCCTCGAGCACGAGCACGCGCGCGCCGTCCGCCGCGGTGAGCCGGTTGGCGAGCGTCGAGCCCGCCGACCCCGCGCCGACAATGACGTAGTCGTAAGCCTGGTTCGGCATCCCCTTTCCTCCCACGTCCGAAACTGGCCCGAAGCGCCGGGCACGTCAACTTGCCAGCACGCGCGATTGCGCTTATCGTTCCGATGGGTGTCGTTCCGATGGGTAAAGTGAGGAAATGCCATAATGTTCGTCCGTAACGGGTGGTATGCGGCGATCTGGGCGCAGGACCTCGGCGCGAGGCCGGTCGGCCGCGTCTTCCTCGGCGAGAAAGTGGTGCTGTTCCGCGGCGAGGGCGGCCGCGCGGCGGCGCTGGCGGATCGTTGCTGCCACCGCGCGGCACCGCTGTCGTGCGGCACGGTCGACGGCGATGCGCTGCGCTGCGGCTATCACGGCCTCAAATTCGATGCGGCGGGACAATGCGTCGAGGTGCCGATCCAGGCGCAGGTGCCGCCCGGGGCGCAGGTACGTGCCTATCCCGTGCACGAGCAATGGAACGTGGTGTGGATCTGGATGGGCGATCCCGCGCGCGCCGATGCGGCGCTCATTCCCGAGCTGCCCTGGCTCGACCACCCGGAATGGGCGGCGACGCCCGGCTACATTCGCATCGAAGCGAACGCCCAGCTCCTGATCGACAACCTTCTCGACTTCACCCATGTCAGCTACATCCATCATCGCACCATCGCCGGCGACCCGCGGGAGGCCCGGATTCCGACGCGAACCGAGCGCCTGCCGGACGGGATCCGCACCGGACGATGGATGATCGACATGGACCCGCCGCCGCTTTTCGCGAAGGCGGGCGGCTTCAACGGCCGGGTCGACCGCTGGCAATGGGCGACGTGGAAGCCGCCCTCGATCGTCTATATCGATGTCGGCTGCGCGCGGCACGGCACCGGCGCGCCCGAAGGCGACCGCAGCCAGGGCATTTCGATCTGGTCGAGCCATCTCGTCACGCCCGAGACCGAGACAAGCTGCCACTATAATTTCGGCTTCGCCCGCAACTTCCGCCGCGACGACGCGGACATGTCGCGCCTCCTGTTCGAGGGCTCGCGCGACACGTTCCTCGAGGACAAGGTGATACTCGAGGCGCAGCAGCTCAATCTCCGCGGCGGCGAACTGGAAGGGCTCATCGACGTCGCCACCGATGTCGCGCAGCTCCAGGTCCGCCGCATCCTCGACGACATGATCCGGGCCGAAGCGGCCGGATCGGCACCGGTTCCGTCGTAGTTCATCCCATCAACCCAGCAACGAGGAAATGATGCACCGACCCCCGGCATTTTCGCGTGTGCGCGCGGCCGTCGCTGCGGGCGCGCTCATGGCCTGTCTCGCCCTGACGCCGCATTCCGCGGCCGCGGCGGACGGCCAGACCTATTTGATGAAGCTCAGCACCGCCACGCTCAACGACGCGCAGCACGAATGGATGAAGCGCTTCGCCGCCATGGTCGAGAAGGACTCCGGCGGCCGCATCAAGGCCCAGATCTATCCGGCGAGCCAGCTCGGCTCGATCCCGCGCCAGATCGAGGGCACCCAGTTCGGTGCGATCCAGGGCTGGGTCGGGCCGCCGGAATTCCTCATCGGCGTCGACGAGCGGTTCGAGATCATGACCGCGCCCGGATTGTTCGAGAACCCGGATCACGCGATCCGCACCGCCAATGATCCCGAGCTGCGCAAGATGATCCTGGGGTTCGGCGCCAACAAGGGGCTCACCGGCATCAGCCTCTTCATCTCCGCCCCGACCTCGATCGTGACGCGCAAGCCGGTGCGCGATCTGGCCGGATTCAAGGGCTTGAAGCTCCGCACGCTCGCCTCGAAATTCGAGAACGAACAGGTCTACCGGCTCGGTGCGACGCCGGTGGCAATGTCGCTCGGCGACGTGCTGCCGGCGCTGCAGCAGGGCGCGGTCGACGGCGCAGTGGCACAGGTGGCGATCTTCACCACGATGCATTATTACGACGCTGCCAAGTACATCACCGAGACCAACCAGCGCTACATCTTCTCGGTCGCCGAGATGAGCCAGAAATGGCTCGCGACGCTGCCGCCGGATCTGCAGAAGATCATCCGCGACGACGGCGCCAAGCTCGGCCCCGAGATCTCGCCGTGGGCGGTGGCGTTCTATCAGCAGCAGCGCAAGGTGTGGGTCGACAAGGGCGGACAGCTCATCAGCCTGCCGCCGGCCGAGGAAGCTGCGATGATGAAGTCACTGTCGAACATCGGCAACGACTTGACGAAGTCGAAGCCGGCGCTGCACGCGGCCTATGAAACGCTGGTCGCGGCGGCAAAGCGGACCCAGTGAGCGTTCCGGCGAACCGTTCGGGCTAGGCCGGCCCGCCATCGCGCATGTGGCGGTCGCGGCCGTTCCGGTTGCCCGCGCGAGCGAAGGGGCCTATGGTTTCCGGTGGCCCTGCGGCGGGCACGATCGCCGGTTGCCGGTTGCCGGTCAATGACCGGGCAATGCGGGTTTGACATCCGCGAAAGCCCGAATCCTGGGGAGGAATCGATGCTCACAACGAGACCCGTGTCACGGCCGTGGGCGGCCGCCGTCCTTGCCGTGGGCCTGGCCGCGGTTGCGGCGGGGCCCGCCAGGGCCGCGGCGGACGGCCAGACTTTTGTCATGAAACTGGGGCTCGCCACCCTCAATGACGCGCAGCACGAATGGTGCAAGATCTTTGCCGCCGATGTGGCAAAGGATTCCGGCGGCCGCATCAAGGGCGAGATCTATCCCGCGAGCCAAT
>Ga0307373_10007146_pt1 | contig 17503 bp, 17 predicted proteins | sample OX2MG_FD_202534 | JGI IMG/M metagenome (GOLD analysis project Ga0307373, IMG submission 202534) | Soil microbial communities from Risofladan, Vaasa, Finland - OX-2 | ecosystem: Environmental > Terrestrial > Soil > Coastal area > Acid sulfate soil | place: Finland: Risofladan, Vaasa | collected... | reverse complement strand
CAGCCGTTCGCAGTTCGCGCATTCGTGTTTCTTCTCGGGCTCCACCATGACGGCAAAACCCTAATCAATCGCCGCAAAACTACCAAGATCAGTTCAAAACCCGTGAACGCTTACAAAATTTGGGTCGTAAATCGTTTCCGTCACCCCATCGTCGCTGGGGCAGAGAAACAGCGGCAGTTGCACGGCGATATACGCCGCGTTGCCGTTGATCCACGGGTCGCCCATGGCCAGGGGCCGGCCGCCGGCGGGGCCGAGAAGGGTGGCGCCGTAAGCCCCGTTTTGGTTGAGCCGGCTATAGAGCGCCTGCTGTTCCAAATACGGCAACATCAAGGCGAAACCATGTTTGTTCATGGTCATCTGAGCAGGATCGTTATAGAAGATATTCACATTCGTGTTGCCGTACCAGCCCTGGTTGATCCCCGAGGACGGATAGGTGCCGAGCATCTCCTGATAGTTGTGCAGCCCCAAGCCGATTTGTTTGAGTTGATTCGCGCACCGCGAGCGCCGCGCGGCTTCGCGGGCAGCTTGCACGGCCGGCAATAACAGTGCAATCAAGATGCCGATGATGGCGATCACGACCAGCAACTCGACCAACGTAAAGCCCCGCGAAGCGCCCCGGCGGATGGAAGAACCCATGAGTCACTCTCCAATACTGGAAAAACGCGAAAAACGAAACGCACACGCGCGCAGGCAGACCCCTGCGCAAAAGATCGAGCCGTGCCTTCGGCTCGGAAAAAGAAGAGATGAAAAAGCGCCGCAAGAAGCGAACGCGAAAAGCCAGCGGCCATGCATGCGAACAAACTCCTCCAGCGAACGCTGAGTGAGGAATTGGCGTTGCGATAGTACTTCCCCGCACACGACGAACGTCGCTTCGGGGCCGCCTGTTTCTCTTCCGCCGCGGGCATTCTAAAGCGGCTTTTGTCAATTTGCAATAAATTATGAGCAATTATCTACAAAAAAACCTAAGATTCTAGTTATTAGTGCGCGCGAGTCTTGAAGGGATTTCTACAAGATTCCATGCTCCGCTTGGGAATCCCAACCTCCAAAGCGCCTATACTTCGCCGCGGCTCTTGACGCTGGAATATTTTTACCGATATAGTTCATGGCAGCTAATCCATTAGAACCATCTCTGGCGACAAGCCCCGCTATGCGACGAAACCTCTGGGCATTGACGGTCTTGTGTCTGCTGCGCGAGCGGGAGATGCACCCTTACGAAATGCAGCGGCTGATTCGCGAACGGCATAAAGAGGACTTTCTCGACCTCAAACGCGGTTCGCTTTATCACGCGATCGAACGGCTGGCCAAGGCGGGCTTCATCGAAGAAGTCGGCGTCAGCCGAGAGGGGCGCCGGCCGGAACGCACCACTTATCGCTTGACGGAGGCCGGTGAAAGCGAAGTGCTCGATTGGCTCCGCGACTTACTCGCCCGGCCGGTCCGCGAAACCTCGTCGTTCGTCGCGGCCATGAGCTTCGTGGCGCATTTGGCGCCCGACGAGGCGGCCGATCAGTTGCGCGTTCGCGCTCGTCAACTCGAATGCGGGATCGTCGCGATCGGCGCGATCCTTGAAAACCTGACCCCGCAAATCGGCCGCGTGCCGCTGCTCGAAGCCGAATACGCCCTGGCCATGCGCAAGGCCGAACTCCAGTGGGTTCGCGCGCTGGTCGACGATCTGCACAGCGGCCAGCTCGCTTGGAGCAAGGGCCAGAGTCCTTGCTCGGGCGGAGGCCAAGCTGCCCGGCCGTCCGACGAATCATCCGCAGGTTAATCCATCCCGTTCACAAGGCTGAAACAAGGATTTCGATCATGGACCGCGACGCATCCTCGATGCCGGCGACGGAGTCGGCCGCGCCTGTTCCGCGCGACAACTCTGTTCCGCGCGACAACTCTGTTCCGCGCGACAACTCTGTTGTGCATGGCAACCCGGTTCCGCAGGACAAGCCCGTGACGATCGACGCGCCTGCGACGGCGGACCAGCCGCGAGCGATTCGCGTTTGGCCGGGCTTGCTGCTCGCGGGCGCCTTTTGGGCCTTTTGCGTCGGCATCGGCCAAGCGGGATTGCCGATCACGACTACCTTCATGAGCCGCGCCGCCGCGGGCGCCTTGTTGACGCTGTTGTTTCCCATTTGGTGGCTGACGAACGGGACCGTCCGTTGGGCCGACCGGTTGTGGATGTTGCTGGCGCTGGTCGTGGGGGCCGCGACGGCGTGCGTCGTCGCGCAGAAAACGCTCGGCGTCTTTGGCGTGCTGTTCTTCGGGCTGCCGGTGGCGTTTGCAGTCTGGGCGATCGGCCTATTGGCCTTGCGCCGCTTTTCGCCCCGGCACTTGCGCGCGGGACTGATCTTGGCCATCAGCTTGACGTGGGGCTACTTCATGCTGATTCGAAGCGACGGCATTTCCGGCGATCTCAAAACCGACATTCGCTGGCGCTGGAGCCCACGAACGGAAGACGCCTATCTGGCCGAGCGCGCCCGGGCGTCGCGCGCGGCCGGTTCGGCAGAGGGCAAGGCGGCCCACGTCGGCGAGACGACTGCCGTCGAACCTCGACCGGGTGATTGGCCCGTATATCGCGGTCCGCAGCGCAACGGCGAAGTGCGCGGCCTCGAGATTCCGACCGACTGGAACGCGGCGCCGCCGCAACTGGTTTGGAAGCAGCGGATCGGCCCGGCGTGGTCGTCGATGCTCGTGATCGACGGGCGTCTGTTTACGCAGGAACAAGTCGGCGAAGCCGAGGCGGTCGCGTGTCTCGACGCCGCGACCGGCCGCCGCATCTGGTCGCACGAAGACCAGGCCCGCTTCTGGGACAGCCAAAGCGGCGCCGGCCCGCGCGCCACGCCGGCCTTCGACGGCGGCCGCATCTACGCCCAAGGCGCGACGGGAATCTTGAACTGCCTCGACGCCGCCACGGGCGAACTTAAGTGGTCGCGCGACATCATCAAAGACTCTTCGGCGCCGCTGCCGATGTGGGGCTTTTCCAGCACGCCGCTGGTGAGCAATGGCCTGGCGATCGTGTTCACCGGCGGCCAGGGCGGCAAGGGCCTGTTGGCCTACCGCGCCGACGACGGCGAATTGGCCTGGACCGCCCCGACCGGCTCGATCGGCTACACGTCGCCGCAGCCGGTCGAAATCGGCGGCGCCGCGTTGGCGTTGTACTTGAGCGACGCGGGTTTGACGGCGGTCGAGCCGGCGACCGGCAAAGTCGCTTGGGACTACGAGGCGCCAGGGCGCGGCGTCTGGCGCGCGGTGCAGCCGGCCGTCGTCCGCGCCGATCGCGTGCTGATCGGCTCCGAAGATCTGGGCCTGGTCTGCCTCGACGTGCAGCGGACCGACGACGCCTGGAGCGCGAAGAAGCATTGGGCCTCGCGGAGCATGAAGCCCGGCTACAACGACTTCGTGATCCGCGACGGCAGTGCCTACGGCTTCGACGGCAGTATCTTCTGCTGCGTCGATCTGGCCAGCGGCAAGCGGCAATGGAAAGGGGGCCGCTACGGGCATGGCCAAGTGTTGCTCTTGGCCGACCAAGGCTTGCTCGTCGTCAGTTGCGAAAGCGGCGAAGCCGTGCTGCTGGAAGCCACGCCCGAGGCGCACCGCGAACTGGGCCGCTTTCAAGCGATCGAAGGCAAAACCTGGAACCACCCGGCAATCGCTCAAGGCTGCCTTTACTTGCGCAATGACGAGCAGATCGCCTGCTATCGGCTGCAAGCCGCAGCCGACGCGCCCGATGCCGACACGGCGCCGTAACGGGCGCCAGCGGCAGAATTCGCGGGGCGCCTCTCGTACGCTCAGCCTTTTCAGCCTGACAGACAATCACACAATCGCACGGACCAAGCAACTTCGCGGCCGTCAGGCTCAATGGGGCGGCCTGCCGATCCAACGTCGCGCCCGTCAGGCTGGAAAGCCTGACCTACGCCAGCCGGCGCAAACCGCTTGCCCCCGGCCTGCAATCATGGGTACGATGGCTGATGAGCCGCTACGGCAGAACCAAATTTCCGCACACTTTTCAGGGGAGAAATTCGATGCCGCGCGTTTGCGTTTCACCGATCGTGTTGTGCGCTCTGGGGTGCTTGGCGGCGACCGGCGGCGCCGCCGCAACGGCCCGTGCGGAATCGGCCGCTTCGACCGACCAGGCCCTCGAGCTTTCCAAAAAGAGCGGCCGGCCGGTCTTCGCGATCGCCGGCACGGAAACGTGAGGCGCCTGCGTCGAGTTGCAGAGGCGGCTCGTTACCGAACTCCCCCTGCAACCGCTCCTGGCACAGTTCGTGTCGGTCCATATCGATAGCAACAGCGAAGCATGGCAAGCCTGGGAACGGAAGTTCCCGAGCAAGAGCGACAGCATTCCGATCGTGTACATGATCCGGGCCGATGGCGAATCGCTCTACGCCCAAAGCGGATCGCTGCCCGGCGCCGAACTTGGGCTGCTGCTCGCGCAAACGCTGGCCAAGTCGGGCAAGATTCTAAGCGACGTACAGCTCAAGAAAATGTCCGAGGGCGTGGCCGCCGCCGGCAAGGCCCACGAAGCGGGCGACATCGCCGGCGCGGTGCTGGGCGTGACGCGACTGGCCGGCAGCGGCTCGTACGCCGAAGCGGCGCTGGCGGCCGACGCCCTGGCGAACAAACTGGCGCAAGAGGCCCTGCAAAAAATCAAGGCCGCCGACGAAAAACTGCAAAGCGAATCCACGGCCCTCGAAGGCGCGGTCGAGCTCGCCGCCGTGAATCGACTTTACAAGAAGCTGCCCGGAATCATCAAAGCCGTCAAGGAAACTTCGGCCAAACGCACGCTCGACGCGGCGAGCCGCGAACGCTTCGCCCAGGCCGAGCAGTTGGACCGGGCCAAAGCCTACGAAGACGAGCGCCAAGCGGCCAAAGCCGCCCGGATTTACGAGCAGGTGAGGGAGAAATATCCGGACGGTCCGGCGGCGGAGCTCGCGCGCTCGCGGCTCGACGCGCTTGGGCCGGCGGCAACCGCAGCCGACAAAAGCCCGGGCGGCGACAAAGCGGTCGGTTCGCAAGACCTGAAGAAAGCCGCCTCGCTGCTGAAGATGGCCAAGGTGCTCGCCAAGGGCAAGCCCGACAAGGCGAAACAATACGCCGAGCAGATCCTGGAACTGGCGCCCGATTCCGAGCAAGCCCAGGAGGCGAAATCGTTGATCGAGTCGCTCGGCGGCAAGTAAAAGCGGACCGTTTATGATTGCGAAGTTCTCCGAAGCGCTGAGCCTGCTCGCGCGCCATCTGGGGTTGTTTGCGGCGATCATTCTCACCGTCTGGCTGCCGGGCAATCTGGTCCTGAATTATCTGGCCTACAACGCGGACGGCGGCGGCGATCTCAACTTTGTCAAACTGGCCATGTGGATCGAGGGGATCTTCGGTCCGATCTACATCGGCGCCATGATGCACGCGCTGTTCGAGATCAAGTCGGGCCGGACCGTAACCTACCGGCAAGCGATGGCAGTCGGCTTCCGGAAGTGGGGCGCGCTGTTCGCCGCGAGATTCGTGGCCCAGTTGCTCATCGGGCTAGGATTGATCGCGTTCCTCATTCCGGGCTTGATGTTGGCCGTCCGCTATGCGCTGCTGGATGCGGCCGTGGTCATCGACGGCGAAGGCGTCTCGGGCTCGCGGGCGCGAAGCACGCAACTCACCGCGGGACGACGCTGGCAGATTCTCGGGGCCGCCGTGCTGTTTTGCTTCGTATTTACCGTATTCTCCGCCGCTCTCTATTTGCCGCTGGCGTTTTTCGAATCTCTCGACGTGATGCCGGTCGAACTCGCGTTGGACTGCATCGGCGACGTTGCCTTCGCTGTCTTGCAAATCGCCCTGTTCTTGTACTATTGGGAAGCCACGGAAAACGAGCGAAGCACGGAAGAAAGCCCGGCGCCAGAGGACGACGATGCAGCGCCGGCGTGGGACGCCGCGGCTGCGCAGGAGGCAGCCGGCGCGGACGACAATCCTTTCCGCTCGCCGATGTCGTAAGCGGCTAAATCCGCTTGAACTGCCGATCCAATTCTTCCCGCGTGAAGACGAGCGCGGTGGGGCGGCCGTGGGGGCAGTGGTGGGCGTCGTGGGCCAGGTGGCGCTGTTCGAGCAGCGCGTCGATCTCCTCGGGCGCGAGCCGATCGCCGGCCTTGATCGCCGCCTTGCACGACATCATGTGCAAAAGTTCGTCGAGCAAATCGCGGCGCTCCGGCGCGCGGCCGCCGGCCAACAGAATTTCGACCAGCGACCGCAGCAGCTCGGCCGGGCTGGAGGCCGACATCATGGCCGGATAGCTGGAAATCAAGATCGTGTCGCCGCCGAACGGTTCGACCTTCAAGCCCAGCCGAGCCAAAAGTTCCTGATGCTCGAGCACCACCGCCGCTTCGGGGCCGCTCAAGTCGACCGGCTCGGGCACGAGCAGGCTTTGCGATTCGACGGCGCCGGCCAGCGTCTTGGCGCGGAAGTGCTCGTACAAGATGCGCTCGTGCAGGGCGTGCTGATCGATGACCACCACGCCCTCTTCGCTTTCGGCGACCAGGTAGCGATTGTGGATCTGCAGCGCGCCGGTCGACGTCTTGGCCGCTTGAGCGACGACCGGCGCGGCGGAAGGCGCAGCATCAATCGCCGATGGCGCCGCCGCTCGAGCGACGAGCGGCGAAAGCTCCAGCGGCCGCTGGCCGGGCGCCGGCCGGGACAATCCGAACTCGGTTTGCCGCGCCGCGATCGGCGCCGCAGGGGCCTCGGTCGCCGGATCGCTGCGCCAGGCGCCCACTTGCCCTTTGGCCCAATCGACCAGTTCGCTGCGCAGTTGGGCGGCGCGCTCGGCGTCGTGCGCCGCGGCCGGATCGGCCGGGTCGCTCAAGCTCCCTGCGGCCCCGGCCGGGTCGAGCTTGTGGGTCAGATCGGTCTTCAGAAACTTCGTTCGCAACGTGCCGAGCAACTGGCTATAGAGCCGGCCGCCGTCCTGGAAGCGGACTTCGAGCTTCGTGGGATGGACGTTGACGTCGACCAGCTCCGGCGGCATCTCGAACGACAAAAACGACACCGGAAAGCGGCCCGTGAGGATCAGCCCGCGATAAGCTTCGCCCAGCGCATGCCCGAGCGCGCGGTCGCGGATCGAGCGGCCGTTGAGAAACAGGTACTGCATGCGGTTGTTCGGCCGGTTCTGGTTCGGATGGCCGACATAGCCGGAAAGCCGCACCTCGCCGTCGCGGCTTTCCAGCCAGATCAACTCGGCGGCCAACTCACGGCCGAAGAAGACGCCGATGCGGTCGAGCAACTGTTCGGTCGGCGGCAGGTCGTGAAGCTGCCGGTTGTTGTGCCTCAGGGTGAAATGCACCCGCGGGTGAGCCAGCGCCAGCCGCGTGACGATCTCGCTGACGTGGCCCATTTCGGTCTGCGTGGCCCGCAGGAACTTGCGCCGCACCGGCGTGTTGAAGAACAGGTTGCGGACCTCGATCGTCGTGCCCGGCGGCGAGCCGCAAGGGGCGACCGGCGAGGGCTTGCCGGCGACCACCTCCAGCTCGGCGCCGGCCTGGGCCTCGGCCGTGCGGCTGCGGACGAGAAAGCGGCTGACTTCGGCGATCGAGGCCAGCGCCTCGCCGCGGAAGCCGAGCGTGCGGACGCGAAACAGGTCGTCGGCGTCGACCAGCTTGCTGGTGGCGTGGCTGGCGACCGCCAGCGGCAGTTCGTCGGGCGAAATGCCGCCGCCGTTGTCGACCACGCGGACCAGTTCCAAGCCGCCTTGTTCGATCGAGACGTCGATTCGCGTGGCGCCCGCGTCGAGCGAGTTCTCCAGCAGCTCCTTGACGACGCTCGCCGGTCGCTCGACGACTTCGCCCGCGGCGATTTTATTGACCACGCTGGGCGGCAATTGACGTATCAAAGCTGATACTCTTTGATCTTGCGATATAGCGTGCGTTCGCCGATGCCGAGAATGTGGGCGGCCTCTTCGCGGTTGCCGCCGGTCATGGCCAGCGTTTCGGCGATGAACAGCTTTTCGATCTCGGCCAGCGGCTTGCCGACCAGCCCGCTGAGGTGATCGCTCGACGGTTCGGCGCCCGGCTCGGCTTGGTCGACGAGTTCGCGCGGCAGATCGTCGACGTCGAGCACGCCGTCGAAATCGACCACCACCATGCTCTCGATCATGTTGCGCAGCTCGCGGACGTTGCCCGGCCAGTCGTAGGCCATCAGCCGTCGCCGGGCGGCGGTCGAGACGCTCTTGATCGCCTTGTCGTGTCGCTTGGAGAACTGGCGGATGAAGTGCTCGATTAACAGCGGAATATCCTGGCTGCGGTCAACCAGCCTCGGCAGCACGACCGTGACCACCTTCAACCGATGGTACAAGTCGGCGCGGAACGTGCCGGCGGCGATGGCTTGCTCGAGATTGCGGTTGGTGGCCGAGAGGATCCGCACGTTGACCTTGATCGGATCGTTCGAGCCGACGCGCGTGATCTCGGAGTTCTCCAGCACGCGCAAGAGTTTGATCTGCGTGGCCATCGGCATGTCGCCGACCTCGTCGAGAAACAGCGTGCCGCCGTGGGCGTATTCGAACTTGCCGATGCGGTCGGCCGAAGCGTCGGTGAAGGCGCCCTTGATGTGGCCGAACAGTTCGCTTTCCAGGATGTTCTCGCTCAGTGCGGCGCAGTTCAAGGCCACGAACGGCTTGTTCTTGCGAGGGCTGTTTTGATGGATGGCCTGGGCCACCAGTTCCTTGCCGGCGCCGGTTTCGCCCTGGATCAGCACGCTGGCGTTGGTCGGAGCGATCCGCTTGAGCAGGCTGATGACTTCGTTCATCTTCGCGCTCGAGCCGATCACGCCTTCGAAGCCGAAGCGTTCGTCGAGGCGGCGATTCAGCTCGGCGTTGGTCCGTTTGAGCCGCACGCTGGCCGCGGCCCTTTCGGCGACGGCCCGCAACTGGCCCAGGTCGAGCGGCTTGAGCAGATAGTTGAAGGCGCCCTGCTGCATGGCCTGCACGGCCGAAGGGATCGTGCCGTGGCCGGTAACCAGGATCACCTCGGCGTCGGGCAGGTCGTCTTTGGCCCGCGCGAGGATCTCCAGGCCGCCGACGTCGGTCATCATGAGGTCGGTAATGATGATGTCGAACTCGTCGCGTTCGATCCGATGCGCTCCCGCGGCGCCAGAGGCGGCCACCGTGCAGTCGTAGCCGACGCGCGCAAGACTTTCCGCCACGGCCTGGGCGTGGGGTTCGTCATTGTCGACAATCAGGACGCGAATCGCGGTTGCGACGCCGTCGGCGGCCGGACTGACTTGTGCGGAAACCATCTGGCCGATCATACAAAATCGACCGCCGATTCGCCACGGGCGCAGAGCGTCCGCGTCGGGTGGGGCGCAGCCCCACGCGCTTCGAGGATCCGACAAACGCACGTGGGTTGCGCCCCACCCTACGCGCGTACCCCCAAGCGTTTGCCAATCTGGGCGACGATTCGCGCCTCGTCGGGAAACTCGCCGGTCTTGAGCTTGGAATAAACCAACTGACCGTTGAGCGAAAGTTCGAAGCAGCCGCCGCTGGCCGGAACGAGCGTGAAACCGTTGATCTGCTGCTTGAACTCGGAAAGAATGCGGCTCGCCAAACTGACGGCCTTCGGTTCGTAGTTTCAAACCGAGCAGTAACGCAATTCGATCTGCATTTGCTTACGCCTCCGGCGCATGATACGCCGTGTAAAAGGACTGAGTCGCGGTCGCGATGACGATCTAAACTCGCTTGGCCTTCTTGCGAGCGGCCGGTTTTTTATCGGCGCTTGCCGCCTTCTTCTTAACTTTGGTCGCCGCCCGGGCCGCCGGCTTCCCCGCGGCGGGGGATGCCTTCTTGGGCGCCGCCTGCTTGGCGGTCTTTTGAGCGGCGGCTTTCTTGGCGGCCGACTTGTCGAATATCGACTCCCACCCTGAGACGAACTTCTTAGTGCTGCCTGTGTGCAAAACCGTCATCGTCAGAAGATCTCCGGAAACAAAAGGTAGCGCCGGGCGTCTCCGCCCGGCAACAAGATGGAGGTCCGGGCGCCCTCGCCCGGTTGTATTGTCGTTGAAGTCACGCGGCGTCTGCCGGGCGAGGGCGCCCGGCCCTCCCTGAACTTAATGCTTCAGCTTCTTATAGCGGAAGCGGTGAGGTTCGTCGGCGTCCATCCCCTGCCGCTCCCGGCGTTGTTCCTCGTAAGTTTGAAAGTTGCCCTCGCACCAGTGGACGTAGCCTTCGCCCTCGAAGGCCAGAATGTGCGTCGCCAGGCGGTCGAGGAACCAGCGATCGTGCGAGATCACCACCACGCAGCCGGCGAAATTCTGGATCGCTTCCTCAAGGGCGCGCAGCGTATCGACGTCCAGGTCGTTTGTCGGCTCATCCAACAGCAGCACGTTCGAACCGCGCCTGAGGAGCTTGGCCAGATGGACGCGATTGCGCTCGCCGCCCGAAAGCGTGCCGACCAGCTTCTGCTGATCGGTCCCTTGGAAGTTGAACTTGGCCACGTAGGCTCGCGAGGGCACGCGGCGGTCGCCCATGTCGATATTGTCGTAGCCGCCCGAGATTTCTTCGTAAACCGTCTTGTTCGGGTCGAGCGCGTCGCGGTTCTGGTCGACGTAGCCTAGTTCGACGGTCGGCCCGACGCGCATTTCGCCCGCGTCGGGCTGCTCTTCGCCGACCAGCATGCGGAACAGCGTCGTCTTGCCGGCGCCGTTGGGACCGATCACGCCCACGATGCCGCCGGCCGGCAGGCGAAAGCTCAAATCCTCGATCAGCAGCCGCTCGCCGTAGCCCTTGCTCAGATGCTGTGCTTCGATCACCAAATCGCCCAGGTGCTTGCCGGGCGGGATCTGAATTTCGAATTCGTCCTGCCGGTCCTCGAACCGTTCGGCCGACATTTTTTCGTAGGCGTTGATGCGGGCCTTGTTCTTGGCCTGCCGGGCCCGCGGCGCCATGCGAATCCATTCCAGCTCCTTGGCCAGCGTCTTCTGCCGGGCGGAGGCGGCCTTCTCTTCCTTGGCCAACCGGTCGCGCTTCTGCTCCAACCACGACGAATAATTGCCCTCCCAGGGAATTCCTCGGCCGCGGTCGAGTTCCAGAATCCAGCCGGCCACGTTGTCCAAGAAGTAGCGGTCGTGCGTCACCGCCACCACGGTGCCGGTATACTCGGCCAGGTGCCGTTCGAGCCAGGCCACGCTTTCGGCGTCGAGATGGTTCGTCGGCTCGTCCAACAGCAGCAAATCTGGGTGCTCCAGCAGCATCTTGCACAGCGCCACGCGGCGCCGCTCGCCGCCCGAGAGCGTCGTCACGTCGGCATCGCCGGGCGGAAGCTGCATCGCGTCCATGGCGATTTCGATCTGCCGGTCCAACTCCCAGGCGTTGGTGGCTTCGATCTGGTCTTGCACGCGGGCTTGCTCGGCGAGCAACTTTTCCATTTCGGCGTCTTCGAGCGGCTCGGCGAACCGGGCGTTGATCTCGTCGTAACGTTGCAGAATCGCCCGAGTCTTTTGCACGGCCTCTTCGACATTGCCGAACACGTCTTTGTCGGGATTGAGCTGCGGCTCTTGCGGCACGTAGCCGACCGTAAAGCCGCTGGTGAGCTTGGCCTCGCCATCGAAATCTCGATCGACGCCGGCCATGATCCGCAGCAGCGTGCTTTTGCCCGCCCCGTTGCGTCCCAGCACGCCGATCTTGGCGCCCGGATAAAAGGCCAGCCAGATATTCTTGAGCACCTCGCGCTGACCGTGCTTTTTAGTCAGGTCGGAGATTTGAAAGATGTATTGTTGACCCATCGGGGAGTGTTTCACGCGCTAGAGCGGTTCCTGTCGAGCCCCCGGCGACCGGCGGCAAACTTTTATTTTAGGAAGTTGACCGCGATTTGCGAAGGGCGGGGCGAACGTGTGCAAAAGGGGCTCACGCGGAGCCGCCGAGCACGCGGAGGAGACTGAGCGAGAAGAGAAACCGCGAAAACACGAAAGGACGAAAACGCGAAAGGGAAGCGATCGGCATCCGCAGGAACGCACGGACGCCCGATCATTCCGCTTCCGGCGGCCAAAATCTTTCGACCGCGTCGATCAGCGATTCGGCGTCGTCGGACCAGATTCGCAGCGAAACGTCGGCGGGATAGGGGGCCTCGATTTTCAAGCACGTCAGGCCGTCGATTTCTTGCCAGGCGATGGCGTTTTCCTCCACGGGATATAAGCGGCTGATTCCCAGGTGGATCGCTTTCATCCATTCGGGCAGACCCCACCAGGTCCGTCGCGGTTGAAAGAATCGCATCGCCTGCAGCCGGTTGGCGGCCAGCCGCAGCGTCATGCGTCCCGGCTCGACGGCAAGTCGCGCAGGCTGCACGCTCTCCATTTTCGTTGGTCCGGAAGCGGGGTTATAGCCGAACATTCCGCTGAACGTCTGCGGGGCGTCTTCGCCTTCGAAGCAAACGTAAACGTCGATTTCGCTTTCGCGCCGCGGTTCTCGGCTTGGCAAATCGAGCGCGGCGCCAAGCGCTTCGGCCAGCCAGCGCAGCTCGTTCAGCGGCCGTTCGGCCAGAAATCGCTGCGGACGGCCGGAGCCGAACACCCACAAGCCGTGGAGATCGGCGTCGAAGCCGCGAAGCTGATCGCGGCGCCAACTGCGACTCGTTGTGCGCCACAGCCCGCGAATCGTTAGCGCCACTTGCTTCGGGGTCGCAATGATCTCGGCCGTGCGGCGGCTGGCCGCGAGCGTCCAAACGAACATGTGCGTCGTGAGGATCGTCATGAGCGCGCCAAACGAGAGGAAAATCACGAAAAACGCGATGCTGGCTGCATCTCGAGCGGCCCCGTTGCTCGCAAGCCACGCCCCAACGCCGGTGAGCGTCAGCGAAAACGTCATTGCAAACAGCGAAAACGCCAGACCCCACCATGCCGGCCGAAACCCGACGGCCGGCAAGCGGATCTCAATGGCTTCCTCGTCGAGGCGCAGCGAAGCGGAGCTTTCCTTGGGCGGCGGAATCGAACGCATCGCGAAATGCTTGCAAGAACTGGTGGCGGCGCCGACGCTTGCAAGCATATCAAAAGGCTGGAAGCCCGCCAGCAAGAGCGGCCAGTTTGCCGGGGCTCGAAACGGGCCGAAATCCGCCGCCCTAACGTGACTCGCTTCGCTGCCAGAGCCCGCCGAATTTGTTTGCAGCGATCGAGCGGGCGGCGATAAAATGGGACTATGCTGCAAATCAAGCTGATGTTGCTGGTCATCCTCGTTGCGGCCGGTCAGGGCATTGCCCGCCTTCCCGGATCGCGGATGACGCATGAGCGTGCCGGCATCGACGAACAAATCGCTCGCGGCGGTCTGCTCCAGCAATTGGAAGCGGTGCTTGACCGGTTCAATGCCGAACAAAAAGCGTCGCAGTTGCGCCTCGAGCGCCTTCGAGCCGCGCGGAACGAAAGGGAGCGAGCCACAAAACTGGCAGAGGCTATGCTCAATGAAAAGCTCGAAGAATTAGAGCGGCTGAGGGCCGAGCAAAAGCAACTGAACGAGGAACTGAAAAAGCTTATAGAACGGCGAAGGCCCGTCGGCCCAGGCCAATTCAAACCACAGCTCCGGCCGCGTTTCGACTTGCAGCCAATTGAACGGAAGCCGTTCAATTCGCCGCCTCACAAAATGAAAGGCCTCCCGCCGCCACGGATCGACGACATCCCGCCGTTGGGGCCAGTGGCGTTCGCCGGGGAAACGCCGATGATATCCGCCCGTGTGTGATCCGAACCGGACCTACTCGGCCTCCGGGCCCGTTTCTTGCCGCTTCTTGCCCGACGACTTGCTCGGGGATGATTTTGCCTTCGCCGCCTTGGCCGCTTTCTTCTTCGGCGGCGGTTGCATGTTCCAGGCGGTGAGCCATTGCTCCTCGCCTTCGCGCTTCAGGCCGAACTCGCTTTCCAGCCGTTCGGCCATGTCGGGCATGTGGCCGGCGCCGTAGAAGATGGCCAAACGCTTCTGGCCATCGTCGATGTCTTGTTTAAGCACTTCGAGGGCCTTCTTATTGCGCTCGGTGACCAGGGTCGAGCCTTCCGGGCCGCTCAAGGCGCCCATCGCCCCGTCGAGGTCCTCGAACTGCTCGGCGAACACCCGCTTCAGAGCCAGCGCCCGGTTGCGGTCGAACAGAGCCATGAGCAAATCGGCGTCGCTCGTGCCGCCGCCTTTCTTGCTCTGCTGCACCATGCCCTGGGCCATCATCTTCAGCAGCAACTCGAAGAAGCTCTCGTTGCGGTCGGCCATCGACTTGGCAAAGTCGTCGGGCGACATGTCGGCGTGCTGAAAGTTTTTCTGGTGATAGTCGATATGGTCGAGCTGAAAGTCCAGTTCGAGGACGTTCTTCATCATTTGCTGGAGCTGCCCCACCGGGTGCTTCGACTTCGCCCCGCCCTTGGGCACGCGCGTGCCTTCCGGCGCCACTAACTCGTAGAGCACGGCGTCGTACTGCTTGAACTGCTCATTCAGTTGGTCGTAGTACGCCTTTTCGCCGATGTGCACCACGCCGATCAGATCGACCACAAGCCCCTTGCGCTCGGCGTCGGGCGCGGCGTAGCGGACGGTCGAGGTTTGCAGCGCCGTGGGCGTGCCGTCGTCGTCGCGCAGCAGGCGAATGAACAACGGCTCGTCCTTGGGAGGCGCCTTTTTCGCCGCCGCTTGCTTGGCGGACGGCTTCGGCGCTGCCTCCTCGGCGAAAACGCTGGCAAACGAAACGGCCAACGCCGCCAGCCCGAAAACCACGCGCTGCCCGATATTACCGATAGACATCAAAGAATCCCTCGCATTGGAACGGTCCTGCCGCGGTAATCGAAGTATACGTTTGCCGGGCGGGCCGAACAAATCGAGGGGCCGTTCGCCAGCCGCCCAGGGTAATCGCGGCGTCCCTGGGGGCGACCTACGTGTTTGTGATCGCCGTCGTGGCGACCGACGGCTTCGGCCGCTTCCGCTCGTAAGTGCCGGCCGCAGTTTTCCAGCGTTTCTCAAAATGGTCCTTGTCTGTCGTCATTTTGACGACGGATCTCGGCCGCTCGACGCGTTTGGGGCGGTCGACTTGAAAGAAACTGCGGCATTTCTCGGGTTTTTTCGCAATCCTGGCGAGTGGCACGCGGCGTGCATTGAGAAAAAGGCGGAACAGACAAGAGCTTACCGCAAGCTCGGCTCCGAGACTCATTTCAAAGGAATGTCGCCATGAACCGCTATTTGTTGCCGCTGGCCTTCGTCGCTTTGTTCTTTTTTGCCGGTCACTCCGCCTTTGCCCACGACCACGACGGCGGATGTGGAGGTTGGGGCCATCACCACGGGTACTACGGCGGCTTTAACCCCGGATTTGGCCGCGGCTATGGGCTGGGCTATGGCGGAATGGGATACGGCGGCCAGGGTTATGGCGGCCTGGGCTATGGCATGAATTACGGCTTTGCCAACCCAGCCTATGGTTTCGGCTACACGGGCTTCGCGGCGCCGAATGCCTTCGGCAATTCGCAGAATTACTTCGCCAGCCCGGCCTATGGACAATGGGGCGGCTTCGGCCCGGGATTCTAGGCCGCGGCCGCGCGACGTGAACACGACTTCAACGGATTCTTGACGCCGCGTCTCGGCTGCCTGCATGATACGTGCAGTCGAGATAGCGGCGTCTTCGGTTGAGGGGACGAGGCGCGACGGCAAGTGCGTTTGGCGCTCCGTGCTAAAACAGCTCACGCGGAGTCGCGGAGCCGCGGAGAGTTGCAGATGACGGTCGCCTGACTTGTTTCTCTCTCCGCGGCTCCGCGCCTCCGCGTGAACCCATGACGCGTTTGAAACTTCGGCGCCTGTCGAATGAGTGTGACTCCCAAACGCGCGGTTTTGTATTTCCTACCCGTGCCCCCCCGGGTTTTAACCAAGGCTCGCTCGGCTTGGATCGCGCTCGGAGCCGACTTTCGCCCGAATCGCCTCGCACAGCTTGAGCATCGTCGGCACGTCGAGTTCTTCGGCCCGCGTTGTTTCGCCGAAGCCGAGTGCGGCCATGATTTCGTCGACGTCGGACTTCGCGAGCCGCTCTTTGTAGGCGCTGTAGATCACGCTGCGCAGAAACTTGCGGCGGTGGAAGAACATCGCCCGCACGCAGCTATGAAAAAACGCCAGGTCGGGGATCTGCTCTCGCCAGTCGGGGCGAACGACGATCTGCACGATCGCCGAGGTGACCTTGGGCCGCGGCCAGAACACGCTGGGCGGCATCACCCGCACCAATTGCACCTCGCACTGGGACTGCATCCAGATGCTCAAGGCGCCGTAGTCCTTGGTCGACGGCCGGGCCACTATCCGGTCGGCCAGTTCCTTCTGGATCGTGACGGTCATGCTCGCGGGCAGCAGGTCGCAGGCCAGCAGGTTCGAGATGATCGGCGTGGCGATGTTGAAAGGCAAATTTGCCACGAGCTTCAATCGCCGGTTCGGCGCGGCCGCCAACTTTTCGCGCAGCACGTCGAGCACGGCCGGGGACAGGGCGTTTTTGTTCTTCAGCGCGTCTTGCCGCAGCAAGGTCACGTTGTCGAAATCGACCAGTTCTTCGCTGGCCAGTTGGTGCATCTGCGGATCGACCTCGACGCTGACGACCTCGGCCGCCGCTCGGGCGAGCAGCGCCGTGAGCGAACCCGTTCCCGTGCCGACCTCGAGCACCACGTCGTCCGGCCCCGCGTGCGCCGTCTCGAACAGCAGCCGCAGCAGGTTCAAATCGATCAAGAAATTCTGGCCATGCTTCGTTTTCGGGTGGATTCCCGCTTGCTCGAAGCGCCGCATCAAGAAGGAGAGGGTTTGATTCGACATCGTGAAGCGGCGAGGCGAGGGGTGATTCGAGGATATTAGGCCAGAAATGGGCGCGATGGTCACGCGAAGCAGCATGGGTGACGTGAGACTGACTTCAAGGCATCTCCGGTTCGACCTCGCAGGCTTCCACTCCGAACAGTTTTCCGAAGTTGTAACGCCATTGCAGGGCGAAACTCATGCCAATCAGGCCATCGAGCGGGCCGGATCGTAGCCGCTGCCACTCGTTTTCGCTCGGCGCCCGCGCGGCATCTTTCAGAACTTCGATAACCCAGTTGTCCGCGGCATCAATCACCGCGGAATGGGGTGGGGAGAGCTTGGCGATCCGACGGATCGCGGTCAGGTCAGACTCCAGAATAAGCGGCTTGTCCTTCGCGATCGCGATTTGGTTTTTGGCGTTGAAATCATCGCATGCGTCGCTGATCAAGCGATTGACCGCCGCTCCGTCTTTCATTATCTCGACGAAGCGCAGAAGCGTTTCCGCACGCCAATCACTCTGGTTGACGTACGCCAGAAAACGAAATAGCTTCTGCGCCCAAGCTTCGTTTTCCGCGAGCAGCCAGTCGCGGTGCATGCGCGCCAAGCGGCAAAGACTTCTGTCGGCCACTTGCGTCCCGCTCAAGTACCGCCAATTGATGATTTGGTAACCGTTCACGCGCCGGGGAGGAGCGAGGCGACGGGTTGACCGCGGAAGTGGGCTTCGACAGCGGCTGTCAGGTAGCTGAAGATCGAGCGGCCTTGCAGGCGGCACGTCTCGCTGACGGTCAG
>Ga0307373_10007145_pt1 | contig 17504 bp, 19 predicted proteins | sample OX2MG_FD_202534 | JGI IMG/M metagenome (GOLD analysis project Ga0307373, IMG submission 202534) | Soil microbial communities from Risofladan, Vaasa, Finland - OX-2 | ecosystem: Environmental > Terrestrial > Soil > Coastal area > Acid sulfate soil | place: Finland: Risofladan, Vaasa | collected... | reverse complement strand
GCGACCGAGCGCCAGCCGCGTGTGACAGGCCCTCGGGGGCCGGAACGGAGCAGGCACCATGGCCGATTTCTCCCTGGACCTCAACGAGGATCAGCTGCAGATCCAGAAGTGGGTCCACGACTTCGCCGATACGGTGGTCCGCCCGGCGGGGCACGAATGGGACGAGCGGGAGGAGACCCCGTGGCCGATCATCGAGGAGGCGGCCCGGATCGGGCTGTACTCCTTCGACTTCATCACCCAGTGCTTCTCCGATCCGTGCGGACTGATGCTGCCGATTGCCAGCGAGGAGCTGTCGTGGGGCGACGCCGGCATCTCGCTGGCCATCTTCGGGAGCACGCTGGGTCTGGCCGGCATCGCCGCCAACGGGACGCCCGAACAGCTGATGGAGTGGGGCCCGCAGTGCTTCGGGACACCCGAAAAGATCCAACTGGCCGCGTTCGCCGTGTCCGAGCCCGACGCCGGTTCCGACGTGTCCTCCCTCCGGACCCGTGCGGTGTACGACGAGGCCTCTGACGAGTGGGTACTCAACGGTACGAAGACGTGGATCACCAACGGCGGAATCGCCGACCTCCATGTCGTGGTGGCCTCGGTCGACCCCGCCCTGGGATCGCGGGGCCAGGCGAGCTTCGTGGTGCCACCCAACACCCCGGGGCTGGCCCAGGGCCAGAAGTTCCAGAAGATGGGGATCCGTGCCTCACACACCGCCGAAGTGGTCCTCGACGACTGCCGGGTCCCCGGCCACTGCCTACTCGGTGGCAAGGAGAAGCTCGACGAGAGGCTGGCCAGGGCCCGCGAGGGTAAGCGGTCGACGAGCCAGGCCGCCATGAAGACCTTCGAGGGATCCCGTCCGACGGTCGGGGCCCAGGCCCTCGGTATCGCCCGGGCGGCCTACGAGTACTCGCTCGACTACGCCAAGGAGCGCAAGGCGTTCGGCCGGACCATCATCGAAAACCAGGCCATCGCCTTCAAGCTGGCCGACATGAAGACCCGGATCGACGCCTCCCGCCTGTTGGTGTGGCGGGCATCGTGGATGAGCAGCCAGGGCAAGGAGTTCGCCTCGGGAGAGGGCTCGATGTCCAAGCTCTACGCCGGTGAGACGGCCGTCCACGTGACCGAAGAGGCCATCCAGATCATGGGCGGCTACGGGTACATCCGCGAGCACCCTGTCGAGCGGTGGCACCGTGACGCGAAGATCTACACCATCTTCGAGGGGACCTCGGAGATCCAGCGGCTGATCATCGCCCGGGCCATCTCCGGGGTGCACATCAAGTAGCCGACCCGGGCCGCGGATCGGATCTCAGATCCCGTCGTGGCTCGACGCCGTGGATCTCGGAAAGCCAGGCAAGCGAGCGGGGGTGGTCCACACTGTGACCATGGACCGACGCCCCGTGGCCGACGGGCTCCTCCCCAGGGTGCTCACGCTGTGCACCGGCAACGCGGCGCGTTCGGTGATGGCCGGGGCCATGTTGTCCTCGGCACCGGTGCGCATCGTGACCGCCGGGACCCATGTGGTGGAGGGTCAGCCGATGAGTCGCCGGACCCGGAACGCCCTGGCCGCGGTGGGCTTCGCCGTCGAGGGTCACCGGAGCCGTCAACTCACCGACGATGACATCGGGGAGGCCGACCTGATCCTGGCCATGGCCGGCGAGCACGTCGCCTACGTTCGGCGCCGGCACCCCGAGGCGGCCGGCAAGACCGCCACCGTCAAGCGGCTGTGCCGCGACCTTTCCGCCGACCCCCGGCCTCTTTCCGAGCGGGTGGCGGCGCTGGGTCTGGCCGACCTTCCCATCGAGCCGTGGGAGGACGTCGGGGACCCGGCCGGTGGTGAGGACGGCGTCTACGTGTCCTGCGCCGAGGAGCTGGCCGGCCTGTGCGCCGAACTCCTGCCCCGCCTGTTCTGAGCGAGGACGGGGCGGGTGCCGGGCGGCACGCCGGGTGCGGTCAGTCGCCCGTCAGCCGGGGACGGCGCAGGGAGATGTCGGAGCAGGCGACGCAGACCTCGTCGGGGATCACCCCGGCCTTCATCAGGAAGCCGAAGGCGATGCACCCGAGGCAGATGCCGAGGACCGACTCGAGGGTGGCCGCACAGGCCAACAGGGCCACCACCGCCCAGGTGGCGGTGGTGAGCCCGAAGCCGAACCACAGGATGACGGCCGTGGTGGAGAAGACCACCCCGACGCCCTGGGCGAACCGCTTGGGCGGACCGGCCACCGGCTTCGGGCCCCAGGGGACTCGTGGGGCGATGACCCGGGTGGCCAGCTGTCCGAGCGGGCTCATGGTGGGACCGGTGAGGACGCGGGCCCAGAACCCGTAGGCCACGGGCAGCAGGATGAAGGGTTGCCGGAGGACGATGGCGGCCACGGCCATGACCGCCACGCCGGCCGCCACGGTGCGCGCCGCGTACTCGTCGACGGGGTTCGGGAAGTTGAACACCCAGTTAGTTTACCGATTCACTCGACTTTCTGACCCGCGACGGGCGCCGGAACCTCCTGACCGGCGACTGGTCCGGTCCGGGTCAGGCGGCCAAGCCGGACACCGCCCCTTGCAGCAGATGCAGCCCGCCGAGTCCGGGCAGGCGGTCGACCCGACGGTCGATCCGGTCGGCCATGGCCAGACCGTCCTGATCCCCGAACAGGTAGGTCCGAAGGAAGTCGACCTCGCGGTCGGGGACCACTCCGCTGCCCACCGGGGCCCAGAAGCGTCGGAGGGCCCAGCGGGTGAGCCTCTGGGCGGATCGGCTGTCGCCCAGTCGCCACCTGGCCTGGGAGGAGTAGAAGTCGATGTGGCGGCCCTCCTGTCTCATGATCCGGCGGAGCAGCTCCGACAGCGTCGGGTGATCGGCCAGCCTGGCCAGCCGGGCGTACGCGGCCTGCGTGGTCCATTCGTTCACCGCCCCCCACGTCATGTGGACCGCCGTCAGGTGGGGGGAGATGGCCGAGGCCAGTTGGAAGCTCAGGGGCCTCCACTTGTCGCTCCTCGGCAGCCTGTCCCGGAGGGCCGCGATGCGGCCGGTCCCGCAGGGCTCGTCGTGGGCCGCCAGGATCCTGGCGATGGCCTCTCCGTGCCAGAACTCCTCGTAGTTCCACAGGGTCAGGAACGTGGTCACCTCCGGGTCGCGGTGGGCCCGTGTCACCAGGACGTCCCGGAGGTAGCAGACAGTGTGGTTCTCGACGTCGTGCATGTAGCGGAGGCAACGGAGCGCCTCGGGACTCAGGGGTTGGCGACGGAACGACTCGAAATCGATGTCCTCGAGGTCGAGCTTCTCCGAAAGGGCGCGGTAGGTGGCGATGTCGAAACTCATGCACGTTCTTCGTCGCTGCGTCCGGTCGGGATGATCTCGACACGGCGGGGAGAGCCTCCGACAGCCTCCGGCCCCTACGCACCGGACTCCACGGTGATCCACCCGGGAGAGCACATCCGATGCCGTCCCCCGTTCCGAATACTGTTGCGTGATGGCCGACGCGGAGCAGGCGAGTGACGCCAGCCTGGTGGTCGCGGTGGGTCGATGGCACGAACAGGCGCTGGCCGAGGTGTACCGACGCCACGGCGGCGCCGTGCACTCCCTTGCCCGCCGGATCCTGCGGTCCGACCCACCCGCCGAGGAGATCACCCAAGAGGTCTTCTTGGACCTCTGGAACCACCCCGAGAAGTTCGACCCCGAGCGGGGGACGCTCCGGTCCTTCCTGTTGGCCCGGACGCACGGCAAATCGGTCGACCTCGTCCGATCCGAGGTGTCACGTCGGAATCGTGAGGAGCGGACCTCACGGGAGACCGCCACGGCGGGCTATGACATCGACCGGGAGGTCTGGGACATGGCCGTGGCCGAGCAGGTGCAAGATGCGCTCGGCGCACTGCCCGCCGAGCTGCGCCATCCCATCGAGTTGGCCTACTTCGGGGGCCACACGTATCGGGAGGTCGCCCAGATGCTGCAGCAACCGGAGGGAACCGTGAAGAGCCGCATCCGGTCCGGATTGAGCCGGCTCCGGGTCAACCTGGCCGAGCGTGGCGTCCAGCCGGCGGGAGCAGAGCAGTGAACGAAGGCCGTTCGGCGCCCGACCACCCCGCCATCCAGGAGCTGCTCGGCGTCTACGCCCTGGATGCCGTGGACCCGGAGACCGCCTCCATGGTCGAGCGTCACCTGGCTGAGTGCGTCAGGTGTTCGATCGAGGTGGCACAGCACCACGAGGTGGCCGGTCTGCTGGCCAACTCCGGTGGGGAGTCACCGGCCGGACCGTGGGACGGTATCGCCGCCCGGCTGGACGGCTCGGCTCCTCCCTCGTGGGACCGGCTGGTGTCACGTCTCGAGCCCGGCGACGGACGGGCCGACCGGTTGGTCGACCCGGGCGGGGACGACGGGTCCGATGCCACCGTGGTGTCCCTGTCCGCCGGGCGGCGCCGTCGATGGCTTCAGAGGGGAGCGGTCCTCGTGGCCACTGCGGCGGCGGCCATCGCCGTGGTGCTCGGGGTGCAGGTCGATCACCTCCACCATCAGGTCAGTGCGCTCCAGGGCCGCCCGTATCTCTCCGCAGCCGAGCGGTCCGCCCTCGCCCTGGCGTCGACCAGGCAGGTCCAGCTGACCGCCTCCACCGGTTCGTCCGCTCGGGGCCGGGTGACCGTGGTGTTGACGGCGTCGGGCACCGGCTTCGTCGAAGCCCGTCGGCTCCCAGCGCTGCCCGCGGGGAGGACCTACCAACTCTGGGGCGTGATCGGTGGCCAGACCATCTCGCTCGGCCTGCTCGGTCCCGATCCCGCCGTGGTCCCCTTCAGCGTTGCCGGGGACCGGTCCGTGCGGGCCTTCGCCATCACCGCCGAGCAGGCCGGCGGCGTGGTCCAGAGCACCAACCGACCGGTGGTGGCCGGGGTGGTGACGGCCTGACCGGTCGGGAGTGGTGCCGGTCGTGTGCCGGCGGCTTCAGATCCGGTGCACCTGGCGGAGACCGGCCCAGGCGAAATCGGCCAGGCGGGCGGCCAGCACCTGGGCCTCGTGCCTCCGGTCGGGGGGAGGGGGGCGGTCGACGGGCCCGGTCGAGGGCTGCTCGTCGGGACCTTCTCGTCTGACCTCCAGCCAGTGGCGGCTGGCACCCTCGGCCATGCCCACGACGGCGTGGGCCAGGAGCAGCCGGTGCTCAGGTTCGAGATCGGCGTCGATCAGGGAGCCGATGGCCTGGGCCAGTGTCTCCTCGACCCGACGGAGTGCCTCACCCAGCTCGGGATCGTCGGGAGCATCCCGCCCGTAGAGGAGTCGGAATGCCTGCTCGTTCTCGAGCATGAGCTCGAAGTAGGCCGCGAACCCCAGCTCGACCTGCCGCCGGGGTCCCTCGGCGTTTGCCGTCGCCTCCACGATGCGGGTGACCAGCTCTCGTGAGATGACGTCCATCAGCTCCAGGTACAGGGCCCGCTTCGACTCGAAGTGCTGGTACACGAGCGGCTTGGTCACGCCGGCCGCCTCGGCGATGTCGTCCATGGTGGCGGCGGCATACCCGTGCTCGGCGAAGAGGGTAAGGGCCACGTCGAAGAGCTGGCGGCGACGTGCTCCGGCGGTGAGTCGGCGCCCTCCGACGGGGCCGGACCGGGTGTCCCCACCGGCCGCGTCGGTGTCCGAGCTCAACCCACTGACCATGGGACCGCATCGTAGTCGGGGCCGGGTTTCGGGCCCGGGCCGACCCGGGGCCCGGGAGGTGGCCCGCCACGCGCCGACACGGGACGGACCGTGGCGCGGCTCACCAGGCCGGCAACGCCGCGGCGATCCTTTCGGGCAGGTGGCGCAACGAGAAGTGGGTCGCGGCCACTGCCAGATTCCGGTCCAGCAGCCCGGGGTCCGGTGTCGCCAGCCAGGCCGCCAGCCGCTCCCCCTCTCCCAGGCCGAACCAGTCGAAACCGAAGGCGGCCAGCTCGGCGGCCACCGGGTAGGGACCGATGGCCAGCGGTCGGCGGTAGACGACCGACTCGATGGTCGGATTGCCGAATCCCTCCCAGGTGGACGGGAGGACCACCACATCGCAGGCCTGATAGGCGTCGCCGACCGGCAGCGGACGGTTGTCCCCGGGCGGTCCCAGCAGGACCCGGCACCCGGCCGCGGCCACCAGGGCGTCGAGCTCGTCCCCGTAGCCGTCCTCGGCCGGGCCCAGGAGCCAGAACGTGGCGTCCAGGCGGGCGGCCACCTCCATGCCACCGGCCACGTTCTTGCGGGGGATGGCCCGGGTCGGCTGGAGGACCAGCCGTTCGTGAGGGCCCAGCCGGAGGGCCCGTCGGACCCGGTCACGAGCCCCGGGGTCGGCGGCGAGGGGATCGGTCCGGCCGTTGTCGTCGTCCCCGATCTCGAAGGCGTTGTAGATGGTGGTGGCCTCCAGCCCCCGGTTTGCCAGTTGGCGTCGGCTGAGCTCGTTGATGGTCACGTGCCGCCAACAGGGGTCGGTCGGAGGCGGAGGGTGGTGGACGAACGGGGGGCGCTGCCACGGCAGGTCGTGGTGGTGGAGCACGGCCGGCCGCCCGGCCAGGGCGGCCGCCACCGCGGTGGACGCCGCGGGATTGAGGGGGAGTGAACAAAGGTTCTCCACCACGACCAGATCGGCGGGGGCCAGGACCGAGTCGAGCTCCGCCCGCGTCGGCGGGTCGTCCGCCCCGAGGGCCAGGCCCGGCAGGAGTCGATCGACCGGACCCTCACCGGCCACGGTGAAGGTGGCGAATCCCAGGGTGGCCAACGCCCCCTGCCATTTGGCCGCCTCGACGGCGACGCCGTCGGAGCCTCCGAGGCGGAAGGAGAGGAACGCAGCGGTGGGAATTGCGCCACCGTAGTGGTCGGTGCGGCCGTGGCGGTCGGCCATCCGGTGACGCCCGCGCCGTGTCCCGGTGCTCCGGACCTCGAGCCAGGCTCCGGACCTCGAGCCGCGCCCAGGACCCGCAGCCGGACCCCGGACCACCGGAGCGGACAGTGACCGGGCAGTCGGGATAGCGTCGTCCGGTGCCCGGTCCCGCCCTCCCCGAACCGCCCGCTGGCCCGAACGGAGACCTGCTGGTCGGACGCAACGGGCCCGTCCTGACGCTCACCATCAACCGCCCGGAACGGCGCAACGCCATGACCTGGGAAGTCATCGGCGGCCTGCGTGAGCAGGTCGCCCGGGCCAAGGCCGACCCGGACGTGCGTGTCGTGGTGGTGACCGGACAGGGCGACCAGGCCTTCTGTGCCGGTGCCGACCTGTCCGGCATGGCGCCCCGGAACCCAGGTGGGGGCACCGACGAGTACCTCGACCACCACCTGGCCCGCGGGTGGCTTGCCGAGCTCTTCGAGGAGCTCTGGAACCTGGGCAAGCCGACCATCGCCCGGGTGCAGGGATGGGCCATGGCCGGCGGATTCGGCCTGGCGCTGGCCTGCGATGTGGTCATCGCCTCGGACCGGGCCCGCTTCGGGGCCCCCGAGCTGAACGTGGGGCTCTGGCCGTACATGGTCACCGTCCCCATGCTCCGCTCCATGCCGCCGAAGAAGGCGCTCGAGCTCATGCTGACCGGCCGGGTGGTCGAAGCCGTGGAAGCCGAGAGGATCGGCTTCGTCAACCAGGTGGTGTCCCCGGACCGGCTGGACGGGGCGGTGGCCGGGATGGCGGCGGTCCTGGCCTCCAAGCCTCCCGGTGTGATGAGGATGGGACGGGATTCGTTCTACGCTGTTCTGGACTCGGCGGCGACCGAGGCGCTGCCCTACCTCCACGCCATGCTGACGGTGACCAGCCAGACCGCGGAGGCGGCGGAGGGGATCGCCGCCTTCATCGAGAAGCGGCCACCGGCGTGGCAGGTACCGACCGACGACACCGATCCGAACTGATACCCGAGGAGCCCACCGCATGGCGAAACGAGCACTCATCACCGGCATCACCGGCCAGGACGGCTCCTACCTGGCCGAGTTCCTGCTCGGCCAGGGGTACGAGGTCTGCGGCATGGTCCGGCGATCGAGCACACTCAACTTCGAGCGCATCGCGCACATCCAGGACCGCCTCACCCTGGTGGCCGGCGACCTGCTCGACGAGGTCTCGATGATCAACATCCTGCGGGACAACCATCCGACGGAGGTCTACAACCTGGCCGCACAGTCCTTCGTGCAGACTTCGTGGAACCAGCCCGTCCTCACCGGCGAGACCACGGCCCTCGGGGTGACCCGCGTGCTCGACGCCATCCGCATCGTCGATCCGGAGATCCGGTTCTATCAGGCCAGCTCGTCCGAGATGTTCGGCAAGGTGCTCGAGGTGCCGCAGAAGGAGTCCACCCCCTTCTATCCGCGGAGCCCCTACGGCGTGGCCAAGGTCTACGGCCACTGGATCACCGTGAACTACCGCGAGAGCTACGACCTCCATGCCTCGTCGGGGATCCTGTTCAACCACGAGTCCCCCCGGCGGGGCCTCGAGTTCGTCACCCGCAAGGTCACCCACGGCGTGGCCCGGATCAAGGCCGGCATCGACGAGAAGCTGGCCCTCGGCAACCTCGACGCCCAGCGGGACTGGGGCTTCGCCGCCGACTACGTCCGGGCCATGTGGCTCATGCTCCAGCAGGACCGACCGAACGACTACGTGGTCGCCACCGGCGAGACCCACTCGGTCAAGGAGCTGGTCGAGTTGGCGTTCGCCGCCGCCGATCTCGACTGGGAGCAGCACGTGTTCATCGACGAGCGATTCCTGCGCCCGGCCGAGGTCGACCTGCTGGTCGGGGACCCGGCCAAGGCCGAAGTCACGCTGGGCTGGTCTCGCCAGGTCGACTTCCCGACCCTGGTCCAGATGATGGTCGAGGCGGACCTGGCGCTGGTGAAGAGCCAGCGGATCTAGGCGCCCATGCTCGACCCGGCCGCCATCCATGCCGATCCGCTCGGCCTTCTGGTGGCGTTCGGCGCCGGCATGCTGTCGTTCCTCTCGCCATGCGTGCTGCCCCTGGTGCCGGCCTACCTGTCGATGGTGTCGGGGCTCTCCGCGGCCGAGCTGGGCGCACTCCGGACGGTGCCCCGGCCCGGACCCCGGCCCGAGCCCCTGCCGGTGGCGATGACGGTGGTGGCCGGCGTCCCGCGGGCGGCCGGGGAGGCGCCGCCGTCCGCCCGGCCCGCGTCCCTGCCCCACGACGTGCCGCCACGGGAGGACGGCCCGACCGCGGTCGAACTGGCCAGGGAGCGCGGCCGGCTGCTCCGGGGGATCCTGGGCTTCATCGCCGGGTTCACCGTCATCTTCACCATCCTGGGGGCGTCGGCCTCCGCCGTCGGCCGACTGCTCCTCACCCATCAGCGTTCCCTCGAGACGGTCTCGGGCATCCTGATCGTGGTGTTCGGAGCGATGCTGGTGGCCATGGCCGCCGGGCTGCGGCTGCCCATGGCCCTGTCCGGGGAACGCCGGTTCGCGGTGCGGCCGTCGGTGCTCGGGTCCTGGGCCCCGCCCGTCATGGGCATGGCCTTCGCCTTCGCGTGGACGCCGTGCATCGGGCCGGTACTGGCCAGCGTGCTGGCCCTGGCCGCCGGGACCGGGGGTTCGGCTGCCGGAGGGATCGCCCTCCTGCTGGCCTACTCGCTCGGGCTGGGGGTCCCGTTCCTCCTGTCCGGGCTGGCGTTCGGCCGGATGACCGACGTGTTGGCCCGGGTGAGGAGCCGGCTCCGTCTGGTCGACCTGGTGGGGGGGACCATCCTGGTCGTCTTCGGGATCCTCCTGCTGACCGGCAACGTCAGCGTGATCTCCGCCCACATCTCGAATTGGCTTCATGACCTGCATCTCGACCGCCTGTCGGTGAGCTGAGCCTGCCGTCCCGAGCGCCGGGGCCGACGCGTCGCGGCGGCCGCCCCCATCGGGCCCGGCCCCGCTTGGCCCCGGAACGCCAGCCCCCGTACCATGGTGACCGGCCATGGCCCCCCCCGCCCCCTCCCACCCGGCAGTCTCCCTCCACGACGCCGTCGCGCTGTCGGGGCGGTTCCCCCTGCTGGCCGGCGTCGACCTGGAGGTCGCCGTGGGCGAGACGGTGCTGGTCGAAGGGCCCAACGGGGCCGGGAAGACCAGCCTCCTCCGGGTCTGTGCCGGATTGGTGCCCCTGTCGTCAGGGGTGGCGACGGTGCTCGGACTCGACCCCATCAGTGCACGGAACCAGGTGCGCAGGCGGGTCGGGCTCCTGTCCCACGCCTCCCACCTGTACGACGACCTGACCGTGCGCGAGAACGTCAGGTTCGCCGTCCGGGCCGCCGGGGCGGACACCGGACGCATCGCCGAGGCCTGTGACCGTTGGGGGCTGACCGGTCGCCTCCTCAAGACCAGCGCCTCCAAGCTCTCCGCCGGCCAGCGCCGCCGGACGGCCTTGGCCGTGCTCACTGCCCGGTGGCCCGAGCTGTGGCTGCTGGACGAGCCTCACGCAGGGTTGGACGCCTCGGCCCGGGAGGCCCTCGACCAACTCGTCGGAGAGGCCGGGGCCGCCGGGGTCACGGTGGTCATCGCCTCCCACGAGACCGGGTTCGCCGAGTCCCTGGCCGGACGGGCTGTCACCCTGACCGGCGGCCGGGTGACCGGCCATCGGGCCATCGGTGCCCGACCGCAGCCGTCGGGTTCGGTCGGTCCGCACGCGAGCCTCGACTCGAGCCCGGACGTCCCGGACACCACCCCGGTCGGACCCGCCCTGCGACCGGGCACCGGACGCCCCGCCGGAGAGGTGGCCCATGTGGCGTGACTCGCTCCTGGTGGCCGGCAAGGACCTCCGGATCGAGGCGCGGTCACGGGTGGGGCTGTCCCAGGTGGCGCCGTTCGGCATCGTGGCCCTGGTCCTGTTCGCCTTCGCCCTCGGTCCCGACCGCTCGCTGATGGCCAGGGGCGCGCCCGGGCTGTTCTGGGTGGCGGTGCTGTTCTGCACGGTGCTGGCCGTCCAGCGCAGCGTGTCGATCGAGTCGGGTGACGGCGCCCGGGACGGCCTCCGCCTGTCCGGTCTCGACCCCGCCGGCCTGTTCCTCGGCAAGTCGGTGGCGGTGGCGGCCCAACTGGCGGTGCTCGAGGTGGTGCTGGGGGTCGGTGTCGTCCTGCTCTACGGGGCGAGGATCGAGGTGCCCTGGCTCATCGCCGCGTCGTGCGTGCTCGGCACGGTGGGCCTGGCCGCCACCGGGACGCTGTACGGAGCGCTGTCGGCCGGGCTCCGGGTCCGGGAGACCCTGCTCCCCTTCCTCTTCCTGCCCATCGCGGCCCCGGTCCTGTTGGCCGGGACCCGTGTGTGGCAGGCCGCCATGGCCGGAGGTGTGGCCTCGGACGGCTCGCCGTGGCTTCGCCTCCTCCTGGCCTTCGACGCCGTCTACGTGGCGCTCGGCATCGTCGTCTTCGGCCCCATCCAAGAGTCGGCATGAGTGCGAACCGCGGTGTGCCCGCTCCACCGCTCCAGTCCCGGCGCGGCCGGTGGTGGACCCGGGGCATCGGGATCGCCGCCGCCGTGGCCACCGTGTGCACGGTGTGGCTCGGCCTGTGGGTGACACCGCCCGACGAGACCCAGGGGAACCTGGTCCGGCTGGTCTACATCCATCCCGGCGTGGCCTGGGTGGCGCTCTATCTGGCGTTCGGGATGGCCGCGGTGGCCAGCCTGCTCTACCTCTGGCCCCGCACCCGTTCGCTGGTGTGGGACCGCCTGGCGGCAGCCGCCGTCGAGGTGGGTGTGGTGTTCAACGTCTGCACCCTCGTCTCGGGGTCGATCTGGGGCAAGCCCACCTGGGGAGTGTGGTGGGCCTGGGACGCCCGGCTGACCAGCACCGCCGTCCTGTTGGTGCTGTTCCTCGGCTACCTGGCCCTGCGTCGCGTGCCGGCCGAGCCCGAGGTACGGGCCAAGCGGAGTGCCTTCGTGGCGCTGTTCGCCGCGGTGGACATCCCCATCGTCCACTTCTCGGTGCTTTGGTGGAGGACCCTCCACCAGGGGGCCACGGTGCTCAACGCCAACCTCTCGCCCACCATCCACGGCTCGATGGCCTGGACGCTGCTGCTCGGCTTCGTGGCCCTGACCCTGGTCTTCGTGTGGATGCTGCTGGTCCGCTACCGGATCGGCGTCCTCGAGGACTGGTTGGGTACCGGCGAGCTGGACGTCGCCCTCCGCGAGCGGCAGGCCGAGGGTGCCGCCGTCGGCGAGGAGGAGGCCGCCTGATGCGCTATGTCGTCGCCGGGTACGTCATCGTCCTCACCACGCTCTTCCTCTACGGCCTCCAGTTGGTGTGGCGCCGCCGCCGGCTGGACCGGGCCGTGGCGCGGGTGGTCCGCGCCCCGGCGCCCGGTCCGGGCCCGGCGTCCGTGCCCGCTGCCGGCGAACCGGCGCCGGGTCTGTCCGGGGCCGACCGGTGACCACCGCGCCACCGGTACCGCCCCACGCCCCGAGCGGTGCCGGAGGGGACTCGGAGGTGTCGGCGGATTCGCCGTCGCCGCCGTCCGCGGAGGGGCCGTCCGCGAACACCGCCCCGCGGGCTGTCGCGGTCCGGTCCGGACATCGCCTCCGGTATGGCGTGGTCGGCCTGGTGCTGGTCGGGGCGCTGGGCTTCCTGGTGGCCAAGGGCCTCGGCACGGCGCTCAACTTCTACCTTCCTGCCGACCAGGCCGTGGCGCAACGAGCCAGCCTCGGCACCAGGACCTTCAACCTGGAGGGCGTGGTCGAGCGAGGCTCGGTCCACACCACTCCGGACGGTGTGGACTTCGTGGTCGCCTCCGGTGCCACCAGGGTCCGGGTGCAGAACAGCGGCAGCCCACCCGACCTCTTCCAGCCCGAGATCCCGGTCATCGCCGTCGGTCACTTCGACGGATCGACCTTCGTCTCCGACCAGATCCTGGTCAAACACTCGTCGGACTACATCGCCCGACACCCGGGCAGGGTCACCGCGCCGAACGGGACCAGGCGATGACGGCCCGTCACGGCCGGTGCTTCACCCCCGTGGGCCGGCATCGGTGAACGGGTTCCTCGGCCACACCGGCGTCCTCCTCGGATTCGGCGGCGCGGCGGTGGGCATCGTGGTACTCGGTGTCGGCCTGGCCAGGGGCCGCGGCCCGGCCATGCGTGGCGCGCGGGTCTATGCCCCCCTGATCCTGGTGGGAGGCGTCATCGCCGTGGTGGCCATGGAGCGCGCCCTGCTCACCCACGACTTCTCGCTCTCCTACGTGGCCGCCAACAACAGTCGCTCGACGCCGTGGCTCTACTCCATCACCGGGCTGTGGTCGGCCCTGGCCGGCTCCATCCTGCTCTGGGGAGTCGTGCTGGGCGGCTACGCCACCGCCATGGTCTGGCGGTTCCGACGGCGGTCGGGCGACCCCCTGGTGGCGTGGGCCACGCTGGTGGTCTACGTGGTGGCCGCCTTCTTCTTCGGGCTGATGCTGGGGCCGGCCGACCCCTTCAAGCATGTGGCCGGTGCCGTCCCGACCAACGGCCCAGGCCCCAATTCGCTGCTCCAGAACAACCCGCTGGTCCTCATCCACCCGCCCATGCTCTACCTGGGCCTGGTCGGGTTCACGCTGCCCTTCGCCTTCGCCGTCGCCTCGCTGATCACGGGCCGGCTCGACGAGGACTGGCAGGGGGAGACCCGGCGGTGGACCCTGTTCGCCTGGGCCTTCCTCTCCATGGGGATCCTGCTCGGAGCGTGGTGGTCCTACCAGGTCCTCGGCTGGGGCGGGTTCTGGGGGTGGGACCCGGTCGAGAACGCCGCCCTCCTGCCCTGGCTGGTGGGCACGGCCTACCTGCACTCGGTGATGGTGCAGCAGCGCCGCGGACTCCTCCGGATCTGGAACCTGTCGCTGGTGGTGGCGGCGTTCAGCCTGACCATCCTCGGGACCTTCCTGACCCGCTCCGGGGTCATCCAGTCGGTGCACTCGTTCTCGGAGTCGACCATCGGTCCCCTGTTGCTGGGGTTCTTCGGGCTGGTCCTGTGCACCGGGGTGGGGCTGATCGCCTGGAGGGGCGACCGGCTCCGCTCGGTGGGCGGCATCGATGCGCCTGTGAGCCGCGAGGGGGCCTTCCTGGCCAACAACGTCCTCTTCGTGGGGTTCGCCCTCGTGGTGCTCCTGGGGACGGTCTTCCCCCTCCTCTACGAGGCCCTCGACAACGGCACCCAGGTCGGGGTGGGGGCACCGTACTTCAACCGGTTCTTCGTTCCCGCCGGGCTGGCCCTGCTCTTCTTGATGGCCGTGGCCCCCGCCCTCCCGTGGCGGAAGACCACGCTCGAGGTGATGCGGGGCCGGCTGGCCGTCCCCGCCGTCCTCGGGGTGCTGGTGGTGGTGGTCTGCGTGCTGGCCGGCGTCCGCGGGGTCGAGCCGCTGCTGGCCTTCGGGCTCGGCGCCTTCGCCGCAGCCTCGGCCGGTCGTGCCCTGGTGCTGTCGGTGCGGGGCGCCTACCGGGGCGCCCGTTCCGCCGGTGCCTCCGGTGGACGCGCCGCCCTCACCGGGTGGCGCGGCTTCGTCGGGCGGGCCAACGGGGGCATGGTGGTCCACATCGGCGTGGTGGTGGTGGCCATCGGACTGGCCGCCGCCACGTCCTATCTCCACCGGGGCCAGCTGCACCTCGCCACGGGGCAGGCGGGCTCGTTCTCGGGCCACACCGTCGAGTTCCTGGGCACCCGGGTCGTGTCCTCCCCGTCCCACTCGTCGTACCAGGCCGTCCTGCGTGTCGACGGTGGCGGACTGTTCTATCCGGCGGTCAGCCAGTTCGGCGCCGGGAGCGCCACCGTGGGCACGCCGGCCATCGACTCCAGTTGGACCAACGACCTCTACCTCAGCATCGCCACCAACCCCAAGGGGGCGGTGTGGGCGTTCGGGGTGGTCGAACAGCCGCTCGTCATGTGGCTGTGGGTCGGTGCCGGCATCATCGGCTTCGGCTCGGTCCTGTCGGCCATCCCCGGGCGCCGCCGCCGTCCCACCGACCCGGTCTCGGCCCCGGCGGTCGAGGTGGCCCCTCCGGTGGCCAGCGGTGACAGCACCCCGGTGGCCGGGCCCGAGGACCGACCGGACGTCGACGTCGATCCGCTCCCGGTGGCGACCGGGGGCCCGTCATGAGCATCGGCACCGAGGTCGACGTGCAGGCGGGGACGGTGACCTCCCCACCGACGCCGGCCACGGGTCGGCACACGGCCCGTTGGGTCGCCGTCATCGCCCTCGCCGTCTGCGCCGGGCTGGTGGCGGTCCTGGCCACCCGGCCCTCGGCCCAGACCGTCGCGGCCAGGAGCCCGTTGGTCGACACCCACGCCGTCGCCCCGCCGATCGCCGGAGCCACCCTCGACGGAGCCTCGTACCGGCTGCCGAGGGCCCCGGGCCACTACGTGGTGCTCAACTTCTTCGCCAGCTGGTGCATCCCGTGCCAGGAGGAGGGCCCCGAGCTGGTGGCGTTCCAATTCCAGCACCAGAGCACCGGTGACGCCTCCGTGCTCAGCGTGGTGTTCGAGGACACGGTCGGCGATGCCCGCGCCTACCAGCAGAAGTTGGGGGTCACGTGGCCGACCATGGCCGACAACGACGGCGCCCTGGCCCTGGCCTACGGGGTGCGGTCCGATCCGACCTCGTTCCTCATCTCTCCCGACGGACGGGTGGTGGCCTCGGTGACCGGAGGGGCGACGGCCAAGGGGCTGGACCAGCTCGTGGCCCGGGCCGAGGCCAGCGGGTACGGCACGTGAGAAGGCACCGCTTCCCGCTGTGGACGGCGCTCGGTGCCGTGCTGGTGGTGGCCCTGGTCCTCGGCAGCGGCCTCCTCACCTCGTCCCCACCGACCGACGCCCAGCGCGCCGCGGCCATCGAGTCCGTGGTGCGCTGCCCGACGTGCGAGGACCTCTCGGTGGCCCAGTCCACCGCCCCGACCGCGGTGGCCGTCCGGGCCGCCGTCACCCAGCAGATCGCCGAGGGGCGCTCCGACCAGCAGGTCGAGTCGTACTTGGTGGAGAGGTACGGCTCCTCGATCGTCCTCGACCCACCGGCCCGCGGGTGGTCCCTGCTGGTCTGGTTGCTCCCACTCCTCGGCGGGTGTGCCGCCGCCGTCGCTCTGGGGGTCGTCCTGTTCCGACGCCGGCGGCTGTCGGGCCCGGACGGCGGTCGACCCGGACCGGGGGGGCCAGGGCCCGACCTGACGCCCGAGGCCGCCGCCGAGCGCCGCACCTTCCTGGCCCGGTCGCTGGCCGACGCCGACGCCGAGTACCTGGCCGGCGACCTCTCCGATCAGGACTACCTGGCCCTGCGCCAACGGGACATGGTGCGCCTGGCCGCGCTGGAGGCCCGGACGGGTGAGGCCGCGGCGGTCGGGCCGGCCGTGACACAGGCCGCGGTTGCGGTGGACGAGCGGGTTCCCGAGGTCGGTATCGCCACGGCTCAACGCGCCGGGACCGCTGTCTCGACGGCTCCCGGGGCCGGGGCGAGACCCCGGCTGCGGCTCCGCAGGAACACCTGGTTCCTGGTCATCGGCTGCGTGTGCCTGGCGTCGGCCCTGATCGTGGCCGTGGCCACCTTCGCCTCGGACCGGCAACCGGGCCAGTCGGCCACCGGCACCTTCGCCCAGACCCAGGCCCAGCAGACCGAGGAGAGCCTGGCCCAGGCGGCCACCGACGAGAACCAGGGCCAGGTGGGTCAGGCCGCCCAGCTCTACCAGTCGGTCCTGCACCAGCATCCCGACAACGAGGTGGCCCTGGCCCAGCTGGGGTGGCTCGAGTTCGAGACCGGCCGGCAGGGGAACAGCGCCTCGCTCATCGCCGACGCCAGGGCCAAGCTCCTCCGGGCCGTCCGGCTCGCCCCCTCGGACTACGCCGGCCACCTCTACCTCGGCACCCTGCTGCTGCAGCGGGACGGCAACGCCGCCGGGGCGGTGGCCCAGTACCGGCGGTTCCTGGCCGACGGCCCACCGGCGGCGCTGGTGGGCCAGGCGTCACCGGAGGTCCGCTCCGCCTTCCAGCAGGCCGGGCTCCCCGTCCCGGCAGCGGTCGCCGGGGCCTGAGGCTCAGTCGGCGTCCCACTCTGACGTCGGATGCGCGGCCAGGGCCGCGCCGAGCTGGTCGGCCAGGGCCACGGCCACCACACACCGCTCGTGCGAGATGGGCCGGGCCGGTGTCGGGGTCAGCAGGAAGACGCCCAACACCTCACCGCGGCCCCGGACCGGCAGTTCGACGTGATTGGTGGGCAGGCCGGCCGACGAGGTGGGCCAGGTGAGGGGGTTCAGCCGGACGGTGCCGTCGGTCTGGATCCAGGCCCCCTTGCGACTGGGTTGGCGGCGGACGAAGCGGCAGTCCTGCAGGGCGAGGAGATCGGTGAGCTGCGCGGCCACGCTGATCATGACGTACTCGGGGTCCTCCCCCTTGACGATCTGCTCCGCCACCCCGTGGATGCGGGCCAGGCCGTGGCGTCCCTCGAGGGCGTCGCGCCGGTGCCGGTGGCCACGGGCGGCCACCTCGCCGACCAACAGTCCCACCAGCACGAAGAGCAGCTCGGTGGTCAGGTCGGACTGACGGTGGATCTGGAACGACTGGTAGGGGACGGTCAGGAAGAAGTCGAAGGACGCCGCCGAGACCAGGGCGGCCACGGCCGCCG
>Ga0307373_10007143_pt1 | contig 17506 bp, 11 predicted proteins | sample OX2MG_FD_202534 | JGI IMG/M metagenome (GOLD analysis project Ga0307373, IMG submission 202534) | Soil microbial communities from Risofladan, Vaasa, Finland - OX-2 | ecosystem: Environmental > Terrestrial > Soil > Coastal area > Acid sulfate soil | place: Finland: Risofladan, Vaasa | collected... | reverse complement strand
GCCGTTCACCGTGAACGTGCCCGGCAAGCGACCCGCCAACGGCCGCGGAGCGCGCGGTGGCGGCGAGAGCGCGCCGCCGCCCGCCATGGTGCCGCGCACCTTCCCGGCCGGCAGCTACGTCATTCGCATGGATCAGCCGTACTCGCGCATCGCCGACGCGCTGCTCGACTACCAGTTCTGGTCGCCCAACGATCCGCAGAAGCATCCGTACGACGACACCGGGTGGACGTTCCCCGAAGGCTTCGACGTCGAGTGCGTGCGCGTGACCGACACCACCGTGCTCGCCGCGGCCATGCAGGAGGTGACCGGCCAGATCTCGGCGCCGGGTGGCGTGCACGGCAGCGGGAGCGTGTTCGCCATCAACCACAACGGCGACAACGCGCTCGCCACGCTGCGCTACGCGTTGAAGGACGCGGACTTCCAGGCCGCCGAGGATTCGTTCACGGCCGATGGACGCCGGTTCGATCGCGGCACGTTCATCATCCGCGGCGTGTCACGGGCCGTCCTTGACAGCGCCACCAGGGCGCTCGGGCTCGAGGCGTACGCGCTGCCGTCGGCGCCGGCGGTGGCCATGCACCCGTTGCGGGCCGCGCGCGTGGCGATCGTGCACGCCTGGCAGGGCACGCAGACCGAGGGTTGGTGGCGCGAGGCGTTCGACTTCCTGCACCTGCCGTACGCCTACATCAGCACGCAGGACGTGGCCCGCGACGCCGACCTCAACGCCAAGTACGACGTGGTCATCTTCCCGCCCGTGGGCGCAAGCCCGCAGGCCATCGTCGAGGGGATGCCCATGTGGCGGAACCCGATGCCGTGGAAGAACACGCCCCAGACGCCGAACATCGGCACCTGGGCCCAGACCGACGACATCCGGCCCGGTCTGGGCTGGGACGGGTTGCAGCACCTGCAGGACTTCGTGGCCCGGGGCGGCGTGCTGATCGGCGTGGGCAGCACCGCGCAGCTCGCCATGCAGTACGGATTGACCAACGGCGTGAGCGACAACCAGCCGCGCGGCCAGGAAGTGGTGGGCAGCCTGCTGCGCGCGCGGATCGTGGACAACGCGAGCCCCATCGTGTACGGCGTGAGGGACAGCCTGGCCGTGTACAGCGAGGACGGCGAGAGCTTCGGCGTCAGCAACGTCCGCGGGGGACGCGGGGGCGGGCGGTTCGGCGGCGGCGCGGCGGGCCGTCCCACCGGCCGCGGCACGGCGGCCGACCAGGACGAAGTGCAGGGCCGGCCGGCGCTGGCGCCGGAATTCCAGGCGCCGCCGCGTCCGACCGTGGAGCCCTGGCAGGCGGCGCCGATCACCGATGAGCAGCTGCGCAATCCGCTCAACGTCATCCCGCCCGATCAGCGTCCGCGCGTGGCGCTGCGGTACACCGACCAGCACGACCTGCTGGTGTCGGGGCTCCTCGGCGGCGGCGCCGACATCGCCCAGCGGCCGCTCGTCGTCGATGACCCATACGGGAAGGGGCATATCGTGCTGTTCGCCAACAACCCGATCTATCGCGGCGAAACGATCGGCACCTATTTCCTGGTGTTCAACACGATGCTGAACTGGGACCACCTGAACGCCGGGCGGGTGCTGGACGCGCGGTAGCGCGTCGGAACACTTGCCCGTCCGGGCGGCCGGCCCCTATGTTTGCCCCGACGCGGAGGCTCCGGCGGGCCTTCCGCGCCGAACTCCCGGGCGCTCCCCACATCGGGCCCGCGGTCGGACGCCGTCACGGCGTCTGATCTCTCGTGCCGGCAGATCCGCCCGATCCACACGGAGCGCGCCTTGAGCGACGTCGCAGCCAGCCTTCGTAACGCGTTGCACGACCGCTACCGCATCGAGCGCGAACTCGGCGCCGGCGGCATGGCCACGGTGTACCTCGCCGAGGACCTCAAGCACGACCGCAAGGTCGCGATCAAGGTGCTGCATCCGGATCTCGCGGCCGCGCTGGGCGCCCAGCGCTTCCTGAGCGAGATCAAGACCACGGCCAATCTGCAGCATCCGCACATCCTCCCCCTGCACGATTCGGGCGAGGCGGACGGCCTGCTGTTCTACGTGATGCCGTACGTCGAGGGCGAGTCGCTGCGCGACCGGCTGGATCGCGAGAAGCCGCTCCCCATCGCCGACGCGGTGCGCATCACCTGCGAGGTGGCCAGCGCGCTCGACTACGCGCACCGCCACGGCGTGATCCACCGCGACGTCAAGCCCGAGAACATCCTGTTGCACGACGGCCGCGCGACCGTCGCCGACTTCGGCATCGCGCTGGCGATCCAGAGCGCGGCCGGCGCGCGGATGACCCAGACGGGGCTCAGCCTGGGCACGCCGCAGTACATGAGCCCCGAGCAGGCGATGGGCGAGAAGCAGATCGACGCCCGGAGCGACGTCTACGCGCTGGGCGCCGTGCTGTACGAGATGCTCACCGGCGATCCGCCGTTCACGGGGTCCACCGTGCAGGCGGTGGTGGCCAAGGTGATGAGCGCCGAGCCCGAGCCCGTGACGATGCTGCGCAAGAGCACGCCCGAGCCGGTGGCGTATGCCGTGCACAGGGCGCTGGAGAAGCTGCCCGCCGACCGGTTCCCCACGGCGCAGGCATTCGCGGATGCGCTCGCCGCGCCGGCCGCGCCGGCGGCGTCGCTCGGCGCAGCCGGGCGCGGCGCAGGCCATGCGGGCTCGCCCAGTGGATGGCGTGCCTCGCTCCGCCATCCGCTCGTGCTCGGCAGCGTCGTGATCGCCATCGCGGCCGTTGCGTTCGCCGCCCGGATGTGGATCGCTGCGCGCCGCGCGCCGGAGGCGACGGTGGAACGGTTCGCGGTGGATCTGCCCCAAGGCGTCACGCCGATGATTCGCAGCGCCGTGGGAACGAGTGGGGGGATGGGGGTCGCGATCTCGCCGGACGGTTCCACGATCGTCATTTCGGGAATCGGCGCCGACGGCGTCGCGCGGCTGTACATCCGCCGGTTGGACGAATTGGCGGCCTCCCCGATCCCGGGCACGGAAGGCGGGGTCCAGCCGTTCTTCTCGCCGGACGGACAGTGGATCGCGTTCTGGGTGGCGGGGCGGCTGTTGAAGGTGAATGTGCGCGGTGGTGCCCCGCAGCCCATCGCCGAAATCGCCAACATGGTCGGGGGCACCTGGACTCGCGACGGCACGATCGTCGTCAGCATCACCGGACACCTGGTCTCGTTCCCCGCCGCGGGCGGCGCGAAGCCGGCAGTCGCGGCGCTCGACACCGCGGGAGGCGAGGAGGGCCAGTACTTCCCGACGGCGATCGCGGATGGCGATCACGTGGCGTACTCCAGTTGGGGCTCCGGAGGGCTCGAAGCCGTGCGGGTCGGGATGCTGACGCTCTCTACCGGCCGGGCGCGCCGGCTCGACGTGCCGGCCACGAGCGTGCTCGGCGCCATGGATGGTTCGTTGGTTTATGCCAACACCACGGGAAGTCTGGTCGTGGCGCCGTTCGATGTCGCCTCGGGCTCCGCGACGGGCCCGGCGGTGCCGGCGGTGGGCGACGTGGCGACCGGGAATCGCGCCGGCGCCCAGGCCGCGCTCTCGAACGCCGGAACGCTCGTCTATGCCACCGGGGGCGCGAAATCCCAAGTGGTGCTCGCCAACGCCGACGGCGAGACGCCGGTGCTCCCGGAAGTCCGGGGCTACGGGTTTCCGCGATACTCGCCCGACGGCAAGCGGCTGGCGCTGTCGATCACGTCCGGCGCGACGAGCGACATCTGGATATATGATTTTGCTACTCGCGGCCTGCGGCGTCTCTCCAGCGGCGGCTCGGTCAACGAACGGCCGGAGTGGTCGGCCGACGGTACGCGGGTGATGTATCGCTCCGACCGCGGAGCGCGCTCCGCCATCTGGTGGCAGCCGATCGATGAGAGCGCGCCGGCCACCGTGCTCCTGGCCAGTCCCACGGCCGCCTATTACGAGGCGGTCATGACGCCCGACGCGCGCGCCATCGTGTTCCAGGTGGATACGACGGGCGGCGACGTCGGATACCGGATGCTGAGCGGCGACACGACGCTCAGGTCGATCGCCGGCACGCGGTTCCAGGAGTTCATGGCTCGCGTCTCGCCCGACGGGCACTGGGTGGCGTTCGTGACCGACGAGTCGGGCACCGCGCAGGTCGTGGTGCAGCCCTTTCCCGGACCGGGCCCGCGGATCCAGATCTCGAGCACCGGCGGGACGGAGCCGGTGTGGGCGCGCGACGGCCGGCGCCTGTTCTATCGGAGCAACGGCCGCTTCGTGGCGGCCGCGATCGCGGCAACCCGGCCTTTCCGGGTGACGTCGCGCACGACGTTCATGGACGACGACTATCTGCCGGCCGTCTCGCCCCACGCCAATTACGACGTGTCGCCCGACGGCAAGACCCTGCTCGTGCTCAAGGGCGACAATCCCCGTCTGGTCGTCGTCCACAACTGGTGGGCGGAAGCGCGCCGCGGGCTTCGCGCGGATTCGACGACCCACTGACCGCGCCCGCCGCGCGCGGCGGCCCCGATCAGGCCGGCCCCGGCAACACGAACCAGAATGCGCTGCCGCCGCCGGCGGCGCTGTCGACGCCGATCGTGCCATGGTGCGCGTCGATCACGAGCTTGCAGAACGTGAGCCCCAGGCCGCTCGATCGCCGCGGCTGCAACACGCCGGGCACCTGCGCGAACTTGTCGAAGATCGCCGCGCGCGCGTCCGGCGGCACGCCGGGCCCCTCGTCGGTCACGGTCACGGTGCAGCCGCGGTCGTCTTCGGTCACGGCCACGCGCACGGTGCCGCCCTTGGGCGTGAACTTCACCGCGTTGTCGAGCAGGTTGGTCACCACGCGGGCCAGCAGTTTGCCGTCGCCCTGGATCACGACGGGCGACGGCGGCGGCACGCACAGCATGCGCACCGATCCGGCATACATCCCGCGCACGGCCTCGGCGGTGAGGGCGCCGAGGTCCACGCGCTCGTGCTCCACCGGGAGGCGGCCGGCCTCGAGGCGGCTCACGTCCAGCAGATCGCCGATCATGTCGGCGGCGCGGCGCGTGAGGCGCAGCGCATCGCTCAGGAACGCCGCGCTGTCCGGAGGCAGCAGTTCGGCATCCATCTGCAGCATCTCGAGAATGGCATGCACGCCGGCCAGCGGCGAGCGGAGATCGTGCGCCACCATGTGCACCAGACTGTCGCGCAGCCGTTCCATCTCGCCCAGGTTCCGGTACTGCGCCTCGACGCGCGCGTGGAGATGGCGCGTCTGCATGGCGTTCCGCACGCGGAGCACGAGATCGGCTGTGTCCACGGGCTTGGTCACGAAGTCGTTGGCGCCGGCGCGGATGCCCTCCAGTCGGTCCTCGCGCGCGCTGAGCGCCGTGACCAGCAGCACCGGAATGGCGGCGGACGCCGGCGACGACTTGAGCCGTCGGCAGACCTCGAACCCATCCATCCCCGGCATCTGGACGTCGAGCAGGATCACGTCCGGTAGCTGGTCGCTCACGTGCTGGAGCGCCGCGGCGCCGTCCGTGGCCTCGACCACGGTGTGCCCCTGCGCGTCGAGCAGATCGCGCAGGAGCAGGCGGTTTCCGGCGTGGTCGTCCACGACCAGCACGCGGCCGGTGAGCGGCGCGTCGTGCGCGGAAGGCGGGACCGTCAGACGCGCCCCCGAAGGTTCAGGAAGCGCTCCACTTCCGCCGGGAATTGGCGCGTGTCGATCGGCTTGGATAGATATCCGTCGAACCCGACTTCCAGCGCCGACTCGTCGTCGCCCTTCATGGCCTGGGCCGTGAGGGCGATGGTCGGAATGCGCTCGGTGCGCAGGTCGTCCTTGAGTACGCGCACGGCCATCGAGCCCGGCATGCCGGGCAGACGGATGTCCATCAGGATGAGGTCGGGCTGCTCGGCGCGCGCCATCGCGAGCCCCTCCTCGGCGGTCGTCGCCGGACGCACGACGTGTCCCGCCGCCTCGAGCAGGTCGGTGACCAGCTCCATGTTGAGGCGATTGTCTTCCACCACGAGGATCGTCGCCATCACGCCCCCGCGGCGTCCGGACGCGCGATGCTCCGCAGCGCGTGGAGCAGCGCCTCGCGGCCGCGCCCCTTCTGCACGACGCCGTGAACCGTCGCGAGCTCGGCGCGCTCGCGGGCCGTGAGATCCTTCACGGTGAACACCACGATCGGGACGTTGCGCCCCTCGGCGCCGGCGCGGATCTCCCGCACCACGTCGAACCCGGAGACGTCGGGCATCATGAGATCGAGGACCACCACGTCGGGGGAGGAATCGGCGGCGCGCGCCAGCCCTTCGCGCCCGCCGCGCGCCGCGATCACCCGGAACCCCTGGTGGCTCAGCACGTCGGTGAGGAACTCGAGGACCGTGACCTCGTCGTCGATCACGAGCACGGTGGCGGCGGGGGCGCCGGGCCGGTCCGCCGCGCCCTTCGCGGCGCGTTGCATGGCGGCGATGAAGTCCTCGCGCCGCGCCGGCTTCACCAGCCAGTCCGCCGCGCCGAGGCTCAACCCCAACTCACGGTTCTCGGTGATCGAGACCACGACCACGGGAATCTCACGCGTCTCCGGCTGCGCCTTGAGCAGCGCCAGCACTTCATGCCCGTGGCGGTCGGGCAGGAGAATGTCGAGCGTGATCGCGTCGGGCCGGAGCGCGCGCGCCTGCGCCAGCGCCTGCACGCCGTTGGCGGCGCGCGCCACCCGATAGCCGACGCTGCTCAGGTAGTGCGAGAGGAGCTCGCCCGACTTGGCGTCATCCTCCACGACGAGCACGAGCGGACCGGCCCCGGCGGGTTCCGCGTCCCCGCCGTCGTCCGCCTCGACCGGCGCCGGCGGCGCGGCTGCCGGCGCCGCCGGCACCACGGGGAGCGTGAACCGGAACGTGCTGCCGGCCCCGAGTTGGCTCTCCACCCACAGACTTCCGCCGTGCAACTCCACGAGTCGGCGCGACAGCGCCAGCCCCAGTCCCGTGCCCTCCTGCTCGCGCGCGTAGTCGGAGTCGATCTGCTCGAACTCGAAAAAGATCCGCTCCTGGTCCTCGGGGCGGATCCCGATGCCGGTGTCCGACACCGCGATCTCCACCAGATCGTCGCGGGGGTGCCCGGCGGCGTGCAGGGCCCGGCGCGCGGTCACGGCCACGCGACCGGTGGCGGGCGTGAACTTGATCGCGTTGCTGAGCAGGTTGAACATGACCTGCTTGAACTTGCCCTGGTCGGCCACGATCCGCGGGAGCCCGTCGTCCAGGTCCACGTCCAGGACGAGCGTCTTGCGGTCGGCGAGCGCGGTGACGATCGCGCGCACGTCGGCCAGCGCGCCGGCGATCGAGAATTCGCTGGGCAGCAGCTCCATGCGGCCAGCCTCGACCTTGGAGAGGTCGAGGATGTCGTTGATCAGCGCCAGGAGCTGGCGGCCGCTGCTCAGCACGTTGCTCACGTAGCGCCGCTGCTTTTCGTTGAGCGCGCCGAAGGTCTCGTCGTGGAGCACTTCGGAAAAGCCGATGATCGAGTTGAGGGGCGTGCGCAACTCGTGGCTCATCTTGGCGAGGAAGATCGACTTGGCGCGATTGGCGCGCTCGGCGACCTCCTTGGCGCGGAGCAGGCCCTGCTCGGTTTCCTTGAGTTGCCGGCTGGCCGCGGCCACCTCCTGCGCGCGCAGGTACACCTCCGCTTGCGTGCGCTCGGCGCGCGTGCGGAGTTCGTCGGTGACGAGCCGGTTCTCGCTCTCGCGCTGCCGGAGGCGGACGAACTCCGTGACATCCTCGACGCGATGGATGATGTACGCCAGCGTGCCGTCGGAGCCGAGCACCGGGGTATTCACGGGGCTCCAGAACCGCTCCTCGAATCCGCCGCCCTCGGACTCCGGGCGGCGGATGTCGTACTTCTGCACCGGCATCGTGTCGGGCACGAGACTGGACCGCACATGGTCGAGCGAGGCTCGGAGATTGCGCGTGCCCGATGCCGCGGGGTCGCCCGGATTGTCGGGAAAAACGTCGAACAGCCCGCGGCCCAGGATGTGGTCGCGGGTAGTCATCGTGGCGCGCAGGTACGCGTCGGTGGCGGCGACGATCGTGAGGTCCGGCGCGAGCACCAGATACAGGCCGGGAGCGGACTCGAACAGGACGCGATGGTCCGGGTCGGAAAGCTTCTTGTGGTGGGATCGCGTCACAGGTGTCGGGTTCGCGGCGTTGCGGACCAACGATGCCAGATGCCGGTGGCCAGGGGGGAGGGCCGGCGCGTCGGCGTATGGCGATACAATAGATTAGCATGCCCATTAGTGGCAACAGTATAATTTCTGGACGCTGTCAAATTATTGGACGCGGCGACAGATATATGAAAACAACTATACGCCCCCCCGGGCGCCGGCGCGGCGCGCCTTCTCGACCCGCCTTGCCCCGGCCGGCGCGCCGCAAAGAAAGCACTGAGGACCTGCGCCTGTCATCGTGCTGATAGGTGGCCCGTCTACCTTTCTCCCGCAGCTATTGCCGCGGCCGTCGCGGCGGATGAGGAACGTGGCTGGGGGGCGGGTTGAAGGCTCGGTACGCGATGGCGGGCATCATCGGAATTCTGGGGGCGGTCGCGCCGCGCGCGTTCGCCCAACGGCCACAAGCAACGGTGCACGTGCTCGCCCGCGGAGACGGCGGGCCGATCGCGGCGGCCACCGCCACGGGCGGTGGCGCCACGGCGCGGACGGATTCCAGCGGCAGCGCCACGCTGCACCTCCCCGCGGGCGCGGCGCGGATCACGGTGACGAAGCTCGGGTTCACGCCCGACACCCTGCACCTGATGCTCCGTCCAGGGGTCGACACGTTGGTCGTCGTCCGCCTGCAGGCTGCCGCCCAGGCCGTGACGCCGGTGATCGTCACCAGCACGCGGGCCGATCGCCGCATCGAGGACGAGCCGCTGCGGGTGGAGGTGTTGGGCGGCGACGACATCAGCGAGAAGAACGAGATGCGGCCCGCTGATCTCAGTTCGCTGCTCGACGAATTGAGCGGCGTGCGCATGCGCACCACCTCGCCCTCGCTCGGCGCCACCAACATCCGGCTCGAGGGACTCCCGGGCCGCTACACGCTCGTGCTCAACGACGGACTTCCGCTCTTCGGCACGCAGGCCGGCGGCTTCGGGTTGGTGGAACAGCCGCCGCTCGACCTGCGGCAGGCGGAGGTGATCAAGGGAGCCGCGTCGTCGCTCTATGGGCCGGCTGCGCTGGGCGGCGTGGTGGACCTGGTATCGCGCCGCCCGCCCGATACGTCGCAGGTGGTGGTGAACGGTACGTCGCAGGGCGGAACGGATCTGCTCGGCTTCGACGCGCGGCAGCTCGCGCCCCACGTGGGCCTCACGGTGCTCGGCGGGCTGCACCAGCAGCGCGCCGTGGATCCGGATCGCGATGGCTGGTCCGACGTCACGGGGCTGCGCCGCGCCGAGGTGCGCCCGCGGCTCTTCTACGATGACAGCGCCGGCCGCTCGCTCATGGTGACGGCGGGCGTCCTCACCGAGCGTCGCGCCGGCGGCGCCCTCCCCGGCCGCACGGTGCTCCCCGGCCGGCTCGGGTTCGACAGCCTTTCCACCGATCATGCCGACGTCGGCGCCACGGGGACGATGCGGATCTCCAGCGCGGTCTCGCTTGCCCTGCGCGCTTCGGCCAACGTGCAACACCGCCGCCGCATCGTGAGCGGCACGCTGGAGCGCGAGCGCGAGGGGTCCACGTTCGGCGAGCTGTCGGGGACGGCCGTGTGGAGCCGGCAGGTGCTGATCGTGGGCGCCGCGTGGCAGGGCGACCGCTACGCCAACCGCGACGTGACGTGGGCCAACCGGGCGACGTCCACGCCGGGCGTGTTCGTGCAGCACACGTACTCGCCCACGGCGTGGATCGCGTCCACCCTCGACGGTCGCTGCGACGCCTCGAGCGTGTATGGCACCATCTGCACGCCGCGCGTGTCGTTGCTGTGGCGTCCGCTCGGCGCGGTGAGCGTGCGGGCGTCGGTGGGCGGCGGATGGTCGGCGCCGTCGCCGCTCAACGATCAGACCGAGGCCATCGGGCTCACGCGCGTGCGCCAGCCGCAGCCCCTCGAGGCCGAGCGGGCGCGCTCGACCTCGCTCGACATCACCGCGTCCCATGGCCCGCTGCAGGTGAACGGCACGCTGTTCGCCGACGCCGTGCAGCATCCGGTGGGCCTCCGGCCCGTGGCCGGCGACAGCACCGGACTCGTGGACCTGGTGAACGCGGCCGGCGATCTGCGCACGCACGGCGCCGAGCTGTTCGCGGTCTACAATGAGGAGCCGTACGTGGTGACGGCGTATTACGCCGCCACGCGGAGCCGCGAGATCTCGCCGGCCACCGGGCGGCTGCGCGAGGCGCCGTACGTGCCCCGCGAGGAGGCGGGCATCGACGCCGCGCTCGAGGACGACGATTCGGGAGCGTACCTGGCGGCCGAGATCTTCTATACGGGGCGGCAGGCGTTGCAGGACGATCCCTATCGCGCCGTGTCGGCGCCCTACACCACGCTCGGTATCCTGGCGGCGCAGCGCGTTGGCCGCGCCACGCTGTTCGTGAACGCCGAGAACCTGACCAACGTGCGGCAGACCAGCTTCGAGCCGCTCATGCGGCCCACGGTGGGCGAGGGCGGACAGTGGTCGGTGGACGCGTGGGGGCCGCTGAACGGCCGGCAGTTCAACGCCGGCGTGCGATACCATTTCTGAGGGCGGAGGGGACTCGCGTGTCGTCCGTATCCGGCGTAGAATCCGCTGCGCCGCGCGCGCTCCCGCCTCGATCCCGCCTCCACGCCTCCGATCCATGACCTACACGCTCATCCGCAACGGCACGCTCATCGACGGCACGGGAGCTGCCGCCGTACCCGACGGCGCCGTGCTTCTCAAGGACGACCGCATCGAAGCGGTGGGACGGCTCGACACCCTGCGGCGCCCCGACGGCGCGCTCACGGAGATCGACGCCGGCGGCGGCACCATCCTGCCCGGGCTCATCGATGCCCACGTCCATGCCACCGTGCAGTTGGAGGGGATGATCAAGGCGGCCACGACGCCCTTCTCGCTCAACTTCTATCTGACGCTGGGCTACCTGCGCCGCACGCTCGATGCCGGCATCACCACCGTGCGCGACGCCGGCGGCGCCGACCTGGGCCTCAAGCGCGCTCTGGAGTTGGGGCTGATCGACGGCCCGCGCATGCAGATCAGCATCGTCCCGCTCTCGATCACCGGCGGCCACCTGGATTTCTGGCTGCCATCGGGCCAGGAGCTGGGACTGTTCGCGCCCCACCCGGGATTGCCCAGCGGCATCTGCGACGGGGTGGATGGGGTGCGCAAGAAGGTGCGCGAGGTGCTTCGCGCCGGCGCCGACGTGATCAAGGTGTGCGCCACGGGCGGCGTGCTCAGCCCCACCGACCATCCGGAGTTCACGCAGTTCTCGCCCCAGGAACTGGACGTCATGGTGCAGGAGGGGGCGTACCGCCGCGGCGTGAAGGTGATGGCGCATGCGCAGGGCGCCGAGGGGATCAAGAACGCGGTGCGGGCCGGAATCCACTCCATCGAGCACGGCATCTATCTGGACGACGAGGCCATCGAGATGATGCTCGAGCGGGGCACCTTCCTCGTGCCCACGCTGCTGGCGCCGCAGGCGGTGATCGAGCAGGCCGAGCAGGCGGGGACGATCTCCGAGTGGGCGTTGCGCAAGTCGAAGGAGGTGCTGCAGGCGCATCGCGACAGCATCCGCCGCGCGCACCAGGCGGGCGTGAAGATCGCCATGGGAACCGACGCCGGGGTGATGCCGCACGGCACCAACCTGCGTGAACTGGGGCTCATGTGCGACCACGCAGGCATGTCGCCCATGGAGGCGCTGGTGGCGACGACGCGGGTGGCCGCGGAGTGCCTGGGCTGGCAGGACCGGGTGGGGACGCTCGCCGCCGGCAAGCTGGCCGACGTGACGGTGACGGCGATCGATCCGCTGGCCAACATCCACGCGCTCACGCCGGAGGCGGTCGTTCTGGTGGTGCAGGGCGGGCGGGTGGTGAAGGATACGCGGGCAGCCGCGTAGCCGGCCGCCCTACCGGAGCGGCGGCAACTCGACGAGCTCGAACCAGTAGCGGCCCAGCACCTTGAGCGCATCCACGAGCCCGGTGAACGTGACCGGCTTCGCGATGTAGGAATTCACGCCGAGTTGGTAGCTGTTGGCGATGTCCTCATCCTGACGCGAAGTGGTGAGCACCACGATCGGGATGTCGCGGAGGTTCTCGTCGGATTTGATCTCCCGGAGGCACTCCCGGCCGTCCTTCTTCGGCATGTTGAGGTCGAGCAGGATCAATCCCGGCCGCGGGGCCTTGCCGTTCTCGCCGGCGTACTCGGCCCGGCGGTGGAGGTAATTCATCAACTGCACCCCGTCCTCGACGTAGCGGACGTCGTTCGACAGATGCGCTTCTTCGAGCGCCTGCCTGGTGAGCAGGCGGTCGTCCTCGTCGTCGTCACAGATGAGAATCATGACGGGAATGGAGTTTCCCTCGAGCGTGGTCACATGTCCGCCGATGTGAATTGCGTGACGGGCAGGGAGACCGTGAACGTAGAACCCTGCCCGGGGGTGCTGATCGCGGTGATCGTTCCACCGTGGTGCTCGGCGATGCTTCGGCAGATGGCAAGGCCGATGCCGGAACCTTCGTAATCCTTCCGGTTGTGGAGCCGTTCGAACATTCCGAAAATGCGTTCCGCGTATTGGTCGTCGAATCCGATGCCATTGTCGCTGACCGTGAGCGCGCACTGCCGCGCATCGAGCGGCTGCGACTCGACGCGTACGACGAGTGGCTGATCGGGCCGGCGGTACTTCAGCGCATTGCCGAGCAGGTTCTGCAGCAGCTGTCGCATCTGCAGGGGGTCGGCGTCGATGGTGGGCAGGTCGCCCACCTCCACCCGTCCCCCGGCCTCGGCGATGGACGTTTCCAGATCGGCGATCACCTCCCGCGCCAGCGCGCCAAGGTCCACGCGCACGAACGGCTGCGCCCTGGTCGTCACCTGCGCGTAGGCCAGCAGGTCGGTGATGAGATTCCGCATCCGCGCCGCGGCGTCGGTCATCCGGTCCAGATACCCGCGAGCGTCGCCGTCGAGCACCGGCCCCGCCGCGGCGCTCAGCCGCTCGCCGAACGCGAGGATCTTGCGCAGCGGCTCCTGGAGATCGTGCGACGCGACCGAGGCGAATGCCCGGAGCGCGGTGTTCGAGCGCTGGAGTTCCCGGCGCTGGGCGCCGAGCTGTTGTTCGGCGTGGCGGCGCTCGGTGACGTCCTCGATGGCGAGCAGGATCATCCGCGGCAGGTGCTCTCTGGACGAGATCAGGCGGGCGTTCAACAGCATCACCTTGCGGCCGATGCCGGGGAACACGTGCTCGACGTCGAAATCGTCCAACTGGGCCTGCAGGGGCAGTTGGTGGTGCAACAGGGTATGGAGCGGAGCGATGTCCCACTGGCCGTTGCCGAGCGAGAAGATGATCTGGCCGATGGTGTCTTCGGGCGTCACCCGGAACGTGCGGAAGAACGAGCGGTTGGCGTGGGTGACGCGGAATTCGGCGTCGAGCACCAGCAGGGGTTCGCGCACGGTGTCGACGATGTCCGCGAGCAGCCCGAGGGCAGTGTATACGTCTGCGGTCGCATCGCCTTGCGGCAGCATCGGCTCCACCTCGGTGCGGCGTCCCACGGCACTTCCCCGGTCCGAGCGACCGCGGGCTGAGAGGCTCGCCGAGCCACCGGCCGGGTGCCGGCGTCGGATCGGCGCGCTATCGAAGTCCGCGGCGTCTCGTGCAGATGCAACTCGCACTGGCCGGTCGCTGCATCGGACAACCGGTCATCCATGACGTGCAGGGTAGCACATCAGATGGGTGTTCGATAGGCGCGCGGAGGATTTCGCCGCTGCGGCGAGGCATTACCTCCTTCGTGCGATGGCTCGTGCCGCGGCCCGTTGTTACTGATCAGGAGCCTCATGCAATGCGGCGGCGCGCGCCATTCGTCGCGCGCCGCGCGATGCGGTTCACGCGATGGTCACGTCCTCGAATCCCGGAGCGATCTCACATGTTTGCCCATTCCCGTTTCTTCATGCTGGCCGCCGCCCTGTTCGTGGCCGCCCCTCTCGCCGCGCAGCAGGTGTCGTTCGACTCCACGAGCCTGGGCACCGCGCCGACGGCCGTGTCCGCTCCGGCGGTGACGCCGGCTCCGGTCGTGGGGCCGATGCTCCAGACGGCTGCGGTCGGATTCCGGACCAATGCCGCGCCGGCCGTGCCGAACGCGCTGGCCGTCTCGTCAGAGGGTGAGAACTCGCAGAACATGGCGCTGATGGTGGTCGGCGGCGCCGGACTGATCGTCGGTGCGGTCATCGGCGGGCGCTCGGGAACGATCGTGATGCTCGGCAGCGGCATCATCGGGCTCGTGGGGCTGTTCCGCTATCTGCAGTAGCCCGTCGTCCCGGCGTGCGGTGTCGCCGGCAGGCTCTGCCTGCCGGCGACTCGGCGCGCACGGACGGCGGCGCCGCATGAACCGAGCGCGGAGCGTGGCCGCTGGCGTTTTGACGTGAGACACCGCAGATTGCGATCATGAGCAATCAGCCGCTTCGGATCGCGGGACGGCGCCGGGGGACTCCGGTCGCCGCCGCAAGGTTGCCGGTGGGCTCGGCATGATCACCGTCGCCATCATCGAGGACAACCGCCTCGTTCGCGAAGGCATGACGGAGATGCTCAACGAGCTGCCCGACGTGAAGGTCGTGCTCGCCGCGACCAGCCTCGAGACGGCGAAGCTGAAGGAGGCGAATCCCCGGGTCATCCTGTTGGATGTGGGCTTGCAGGACAAGAACAGCCTGCGCCTGGCCGAGTCGGCAAAGAACGAGATGGCCGACGCGCGGGTGATCGTGATGGATCTGCTCCCGGTGCACGAGGAGATCGCGCAGTTCGTGAACGCCGGCGTGGCCGGGTTCATTCTCAAGGATGCCACGTTCGAGGATTTCATCGGGACCATCCGATCCGTGGCCGACGGGGCGCGCGTGTTGCCGCCCCGGATGACGGGGACCCTGTTCTCCCAGATCGCGCAGGCGGCCGTCCAGCGCGGCGGGGCCGTAGCGCTCGAAGCCGTGCGCATGACGCAGCGGGAACGCGAGGTGATCGCGCTGATCGCGGTCGGGATGAGCAACAAGGAAATCGCCCAGCGGCTGAACATCGCCACGCACACCGTGAAGAGCCACGTGCGCAACGTCATGGACAAGTTGGCGCTGCACACCCGCCTGCAGATCGCCGCCTACGCGCACGATCAGGACGACTAGCGTCGCCGCCGTCCCCGGCGTGTCCACGCCACGCCAACAGTCAGTCCACTAGTTAGTTCGCATCCCGCGTGACGCGCGCCGCGCCGCGGGCTGGCCCCGGGCCCTCGCGTCGCCCGGCCGGCAGGTGGTTCCTGCCCCCCCAAAAGGAGTACCTCCTCTTTCACCTCATCAGGCGATACGTGGGGGAAATGGCGTGCACTAACGTCACTGCATCTCCCCATCGACGTCCGTCGTCGCGGCCGAGACGGGCCCGCCGGTGTCGGTGGCGAGCCGGCGATCCCCTCTCTTCACGGCCGCCGTGCCGAGGACCAATGAAAAACACTCTAGCTGCCGGACTGCTCACGTTCGGCCTCCTCGCATGCGCGGGCAGCGGGCCCAAGAGTCTTGCCGCCAAGGCCGGAGCAGCAAGCGACGCTCAGTCCTCCGCTGCCTCGTCGGCGCCCTCCGCGCGCACGCTGTCCGTTGGCACTGCCGTGGCGGCGACCATCCAGGACGCCATCTCCTCACGCACCAACAGCGTGGGTGAACACGTGAATGCGATCGTCAGCCGCGACGTCATGGACGATGGCGGTCATGTGGTGATTCCCGGCGGATCGGCGATCGTGCTCACGATCGCGAAGCTGGGACCGGCCAAGAACTCGGGCGAAGCCGACGGCATGATCGCGCTCGACGTGAGTTCGTTGACCGTGGGCGGGACGACCTATGAGCCGTCGGCGACGGTCGGGTCGGTGCCCCATACCCTGAAGGGCCGCGGCGTCACCAAGAGCGCCGTGGGGAACGTGGCCGTGGGCACCGCGGCCGGGGCCGTCATCGGCCAGGTCATTGGGAAGAATGAGAAGAGCACGATAATCGGCGGGGCCATCGGCGCCGTAGCCGGCGGGGCGCGCGCCGCGACCCTGGCCGACCGCGACGTCATCGTCACGCCCGGCACGCCGATCACGATCACACTCACGCAGTCGTTGAAGATCTCCGCGAACTAGGGCGCGTCCGCGTCCGTTCGCGTTCACATGCATCAGGTCAGGAGGAGTTCATGAAACACTTCATCAAGAGTCGCTTCGTACAAGCGCTGGCACCGCGGGCGCGCCTCGCGCGGGTCGTCGCGGTGCTCGCCGTCGCCGGGCTGTTCACGGCGGCGTGCGACGTGCACGGGGTCAGCAATCCCGGGACGTTGGCGTCGATGACGGTGACGCCGAACCCGCAGGTGCTGGCGGTCAACGGCACGCAGCAGTTCACGGCGCTCGGCACCGACTTCTCCGGCGTCAACGTCGGGATCACGCCCACCTGGACCGTGGTGGCCGGCGGCGGCACGATCAGCAGCTCGGGCCTGTTCACGGCGGCCGCCTTGGCGGGCACCTATACGAATACGATCAAAGCCACGAGCGGCAGCCTGTCGGCCACCGCGACCGTGGTCGTGACCCCGGGCCCGCTGGCGACGATCGTCGTCACGCCGACCCCGGTGCTCATGGGCAGCGGCACGACCCAGTTGTTCATCGCCGTCGGCAAGGACGCCGCCGGGAACATCGTCCAGTTCACGCCCACCTGGTCCGTCGTGGCCGGCGGCGGCGCGATCGACGGCACCGGCACGTTCACCGCTGGCGCAGCGGCCGGCACATACACCAATACCGTCCAGGCCAGCAATGGCGGCATCAAGGGCACCGCCACGGTGATCGTGACGCCGGGTCCGCTCGCCTCGATCACGTTGACGCCGAATCCCGTCACGCTGAACGTCGGCGCCGTGCAGCAGTTCACGGCCGTCGGCAAGGATGTGACCGGGAACGTCGTCCCGATGACGCCCGTGTGGTCGCTCGTCGCCGGGGGCGGCACGATCAATGGCGCGGGGTTGTTCACCGCGGGCACGACGCCGGGCACCTACACCAATACGGTCAAGGTCACCAGCGGGAGCATCTCGAGCACGGCCACGGTCATCGTGACCGCCGGGCCGCTCGCCACGATCACCGTGACGCCGACGCCGGCCACGATGGCCATCGCCGGTACGCAGCAGTTCACGGCCGTGGGCAAGGACCTCGGCGGCAACGTCGTGGCCATCAGTCCCACGTGGACCGTCGTCGCCGGGGGTGGCACGCTGAGCACGACCGGCCGGTTCACGGCCGGGAACCTCACCGGGACGTACACCAACACAGTGCGGGCCAGCAGCGCCGGCATCGCCGGCTTCGCGACGGTCATCATCACCAGCGGACCGCTGGCGTCGATCACCGTGACGCCGAATCCAGTGTCGGTGCAGGCAGCGGGCACGC
>Ga0307373_10007141_pt1 | contig 17508 bp, 17 predicted proteins | sample OX2MG_FD_202534 | JGI IMG/M metagenome (GOLD analysis project Ga0307373, IMG submission 202534) | Soil microbial communities from Risofladan, Vaasa, Finland - OX-2 | ecosystem: Environmental > Terrestrial > Soil > Coastal area > Acid sulfate soil | place: Finland: Risofladan, Vaasa | collected... | reverse complement strand
GGAGGTGCGTGAGGACGACGGTTCCGCGATCCTTGAGCTCTCGGTCGCACAGGACGACTACGGCAACGTCATCGGCCGTGGCGGCAGAACGGCAAGCGCGCTTCGCACGGTGGTGAAGACCGCGGCGGTGAAGCACGGCCACCGTGTCTTTGTCGACATCGTCGACTGAGGGCGGCGTGGCTGGCACGGCCGCGGATCGGGAGTGGTTGCGCGCGGGGCGTGTGGGACGGCCGCACGGACTCGACGGCAGCTTTCTCGTGGCGGATCCGAACCCGGAGCTGCTGCGGTCGGCCGAGACTGTCACGATCGGCGGCGTCGCGAGGACGATCGAACGCCGCGCGGGCCACGACAGGCGCGTGATCCTGCGTCTCGAGGGCTGTGCCGACCGTGACGCGGCGGACGCTCTGCGCGGCCAGGATCTGTTCGTCGGCCGCGAGCGCGCCCCCGCGCTGGGGGAGGACGAGTGGTGGGCTGAGGACCTCGAGGGCTGTGCCGTACGCGACGGAGACCGCGTCGTCGGCACCGTAGTGCGGCTCTTGGCTCTGCCCTCGTGTGAGGTGCTGGAGGTCGAACGCGCGCATGGCGGAGACGCGCTGCTGGTGCCGCTCGTCTCCGATGCCGTGCGGCGTGTCGACGTCGAGCGCCACGAGATCGACGTCAACCTTGCGTTCCTGGGAGAGGAGTGACATGGAGATCGAGGTGTTCACGCTGTTCCCGGAGGCGTTCGAGTGGTTCGGCTCGCAGCGCCACGTCCGCAACGCGTTGGCCGACGGCCACCGCGTCGAGTATGTGAACTACCGCGACCACACGCCGCTCACCGGCGGTCAGGTCGACGACACGCCGTTTGGCGGCGGTGCCGGCATGGTCCTGCGGGTTGATGTCGTCGAGGCGGCGATGCGCGCCCGCTACGGCGCCGATCCGACCGCGGTGCGCGATCGTCGCCGGATCCTCGCGCTGACGCCCGGCGGACGTGTCCTGGATGACGCGCTCGTCAACGAGCTCGCTGCAGAGCCAGCGTTGACATTGCTGTGCGGGCGCTACGAGGGTTTCGACGAGCGGATCCTCGAGCACTTTGCAAGCGACCGGCTGTCGATCGGACGCTACGTGCTGGCCGGCGGCGAGCTGGCGGCGATGGTGGTCTGCGACGCGGTCCTGCGTAAGCAGCCCGGCGCCCTGGGCCACGAGGAATCGGCGCTCGAGGAGTCGTTCAGCGAAGCCCTGGGCGGCGCTCCGGAGTACCCGCACTACACGCGCCCCGCCGAATACCGCGGCTGGCCGGTGCCTGAGGTGCTGCTCTCCGGTCACCACGCCAACATCCGTCAGTGGCGGCTCGAGCAGGCCCGCCTGCGAGACCAGCGCTTCACGCCCGGTTCGCTACCATAGGCCGCCGCGCGCTCTTCAGCTGCGCACCTTCTCTTTTTCCGTTTTGACCCCGATGCCGGTGCTGCCGGCAGAGCAACGAGCCATGAGCACCGTCATCGAAACCCTGGAGCGCGCACAGCTCCGCCGAGTTCCGCAGTTCGACGCTGGCGACCGCCTGCGCGTCCACTTCCAGGTGATCGAGGGCACTCGCCGCCGCACCCAGGTCTTCGAGGGCGTCGTCATCAGGCGCCAGGGCCACGGCGCGCGCGAGACCTTCACGGTCCGCAAGCAGTCGTTCGGCGTCGGTGTCGAGCGCACGTTCCCGGTTCACTCGCCGAAGATCGAGAAGATCGAGGTCGCTGCTCGTGGTGACGTCCGGCGCGCGAAGCTCTACTACCTACGCGACCGCGTCGGCAAGCGTGCCCGCGTGCGCGAGCGTCGCAACGCGGGCCCAGAAGAAGTGATCCAGCGCGAGCTGCTGTACGGCCAGGCGTTTGCGGAGCCCGAGGCAACCGAGCCTGAGGCAACCGAACCGGAGGCAACCGAGCCCGAGCTCGAGGTTGGGGATACCGCGGAGGCGCCCGAATCCGCGGCTGCGGAAGTCGCGGAAGCACCGGAGCCCGAGGTTGCGGAGGCCGCCGAGGCGCCCGAACCCGAGCCCCAGGCTGCAGCGCACGGGGAGCCCGAGCCTGAAGCTGTCGAGGCGTCTGACGCCGGCGCCGAGGCGCCGGCCGACGAGGCCTAGACCGCGATTCCAGGCACCTCGGGTATGGCCACGATGGCCGCTGCGCGCAAGAAGGCCAAGGGCCCGGTCGCAAACATCATCGAGCTGGTGGTCACGATCGTCGTCGCGATCGGCCTGGCGCTCCTGATCCAGGCCTTCCTGGTGAAGCCGTTCAAGATCCCGAGCGGCTCGATGATCCCGACACTCGCGATCGGGCAGCGGATCCTCGTCAACCGCCTCAACACGCATCCGGGCGTCGGCGACATCGTCGTCTTCCACCCGCCAGCCGGCGCGAACCCGACCCCAGCCGTCTGTGAGAACCCCGCACAGGGGTTCGGCAAGAAGCAGCCGTGCGACAAGAGCACGCCGGCTGAATCGAAGCAGACGTTCGTCAAGCGCGTTGTCGGGTTGCCCGGCGACCGCCTGAGGATCAAGGATGGTCACGTTTGGCGCAACGGCGTCGAGGAGACGGGCTCCTACATCCAGGCCTGTCCGACCGGGCCGACTTGCACTTTTCCGCGGGCGATCATGGTTCCGGCCGATGACTACTACATGATGGGCGACAACCGTGATGACTCTGACGACAGCCGCTTCTGGGGGCCTGTGCCGCAGAAATGGATCATCGGGGTCGCCTTCGCCACGTACTGGCCGCTCGACCGCATCGGCTTCTTCTAGGCCGAACGGCGCGACGGCCGGCGGCACCGAGTGCCAGCCCGCTGGCGAGCACTCGCAGAGATAGCCTGGAGACGATGAGGCGCCCGCAGCCCGGACCCAAGCTCTTCGCGCACGACCGCGCGCTCGGCGTGCGCTTCGTGGCAGGTGCCGACGAGGCCGGTCGCGGTTGTCTCGCGGGTCCGTTGGTCGCCGCCGCGGTGCTCTTCGACACCGAGCGGTTACGCCGCGAGGACGTCCGCGCGCTCGCCCGCTTGAACGACTCCAAAATGCAGAGTCCGGCAGTTCGCGCTGAGCTCTATCCGGTGATCCTGCGGGCGGCTGCCAGGGTCTCGATCGTCTCACGCTGCGCGCCCGGGATCGACGCGCGCGGACTCCACGTCACCAACCTCGCGGCGTTGCGTGAGGCGCTACGCAACGTCGCCTGCGAGGGCGCGGTCTGCCTGAGTGATGGCTTCAGCCTCGGGGAGATCGGTTATGAGCATCGAGCAGTGATCAAAGGCGATGCGACGAGTGCCGCGATCGCGGCGGCTTCCGTGCTGGCGAAGGAGACCCGCGACCGCTACATGCGCCGCGTGGACGAGCGCAACCCGGGGTGGGGATTTGCACAGCACGTCGGCTACGCGTCGCCTGAGCATCGCAGCGCGATCGAGCGTCTCGGCGTGACACCGCTGCATCGGCTCTCGTTCCAGTCGGCGGCCTACCAGCAGCTCACGCTCGGCTGAGCGCACGCGCCCGTCATTACGCCGCCGCCCCGGTCAGCACGCCGCCACCGCCCGGGTCAGCACGCCACCGCCGCCCCGGTCAGCACGCCGCCGCCAGAATCAGAACGCCGCCTCAACATGGTCCAGGCGTAGCAGCCGCCCGTCGGAGGCGAGTGTCACGCCGATCGCGTCAAAGCGCAGGTCGCTGACGCGCGGGTGATCGGAGCGGTCGGCGAGCCAACGGCCGGCGATACGACGGATCTGAGCACGCTTGCGCGGATGGACCGACTCGAGCGGGTCACGCCCGGCCCGGGGTGCGATCCGGGTCTTGACCTCGCAGAACACGATCGTGCGCTCGTCGCAGGCGACGATGTCGAGTTCTCCCCAGCGGGTGCGGTAGTTGCGGTCCAGGATCTGGAAGCCCCTGCGGGCGAGATGGTCGGCTGCCAGCTGCTCGCCGGCATCGCCGAGTTGGCGGCGTCTGTTATCAGGCATGCCGCGAAGTTAGGTGCGCACATGTGCCGAAACTGTGACGTGGTGTCACGAAAGTATGGAAAACACGCCCGCGGGCGGTCGGTTTTTACACTTTCGTGAGATGACGTGACACTTCCGTCACACATGCCGCCGTACGTTCGGCGACATGCTTGCTCGCGTAACGACTTTTGCCATCGACGGGGTGGAACCTCGTCGCATCTTCGTCGAGGTCGACATTCGGCCCGGCCTACCAGCGTTCACGATCGTCGGCCTGGGGGACATCGCCGTGCGGGAGTCGCGCGAGCGCGTCCGGTCGGCGATCCTGAACTCGGACTACGAGTTCCCTCAGCGCCGGATCACCGCGAACCTCGCGCCCGCGTCGCTGCGCAAGGTCGGCCCCGGCTTCGATGTCGCCGTGGCCCTGGCAGTGCTCGCAGCCAGCGGGCAGCTCGACGCTTCGTCGCTGGCCGGCGTCGCGGTCTACGGGGAGCTATCGCTCGGCGGTGAGCTACGAGCCGCCGCAGGCACGCTGGCGGCCGCGGAGGGGGCCCGCCGGCATCGGATCCCGGCGCTGATCGTGCCCGCGCAGCAAGCGCGCGAGGCGTCACTGATCGACGGCATCAGGGTGCTCGCCGTGAGCAGCCTGCGCGCCGCCGTCGATGCCGTCACCGGCCGGAGGATGCCGCCGGCGCCTGCTCCCATCGCGGCAGCGACCGAATCGCTGCCCAAGCTCGACCTCGCTGAGGTTCGCGGCCACGCATTCCCGCTTGAGGCGATGCAGATCGCGGCCGCCGGCGGTCACAACCTGATCTTCGAGGGTCCGCCCGGTACGGGCAAGACGATGCTCGCGCGCCGGCTGCCATCGATCCTGCCTCCGATGACCCGTTCTGAGGCGCTGGAGGTGACGCGCGTGCACAGTGTCGCCGGACTGCACAGCGGCGGGCTGATCACCACACCGCCTTTCAGGGCGCCGCACCACACGATTTCGGCGGCCGGACTGGTGGGCGGCGGCAACCCGCCACGACCTGGGGAAGCCTCGCTTGCAAACCGCGGGATTCTGTTCCTGGACGAGCTGTCGGAATTTCAGCGAAGCACCGTCGAGGCGCTCAGGCAGCCGCTCGAGGACGGTCGCGTGACAATCGTCCGCGGCCAGCGCGCGCTTGTTTTCCCGACGCGCTTCATGCTTGTCGGCGCCACCAACCCGTGCCCCTGCGGGTATGCCGGTGTGGGCGACAGGTGCTCGTGCTCTGAGGTGGACATTAGGCGGCACCAGCGCCGTTTGAGCGGTCCGCTGCTCGATCGGATGGACATGCACGTGGACGTCCAGCGCCCGACTGGCGAGGACTTGCTCGCCGAGCCGGTCACGGACTCGGCGACCGCACGCGAGCTCGTCACCGAAGCGCGCGAGCGGCAGCGGCGTCGCCTCGACGGGACACCGGCGAACTGCAACGGCGAACTGGACGCCGGACTCATCCAGTCGAAGATTCGGCTCGATGACGGCGGCCAGGCGGTGCTCAGCAGCGCCTACCTGCGGGGCACACTATCCGCGCGCGGACGCCACCGAGTCCTACGGGTCGCGCAGACCATCGCCGATCTCGATGGTCACGATCTGGTCAACAGGGCGGACGTGCACAAGGCGCTGAGCCTCCGGCAACGCTTTGCCGGCGCGGAGACGCTGGTCGCCTGAGCATGTGGGCCTGTGACGCATGCATGCGCCGCACCTGGTTGCTGGGGCGCATCAGTGGCTATCTGGAGTTTCATCGCAGACGCGTCGAGGAGATCCTGAGTCTCGATGATCAGGTCCTGATCCATCTGTGGCGCAAGACGATGCACGATCGGCTGGACCGCGAATACGAAGAGTTCACCGCGTGCCATGCGGAGGGTGCCCGGGCGCGGGCCGAGGCGGCGAGGCTCGAGCTGATCTGCCGATGTGATCCGAAATATCCAGAGAGTCTGCGCCGCCTACGAAGGCCGCCCGCAGTGCTGCACGTGGCGGGCGGGTTGGAGCGGTTTATCGAGCTCGCCGGCGCGGATCCGGTGGCGATCGTCGGGACCAGGGATCCGACCAGCTACGGGACACAGGTAGCCGAGACGCTCGGCCGCGGGATCAGTGTCTGCGGCCTGAGCGTCGTGAGTGGCATGGCGCTCGGCGTGGACGCAGCCGCGCATCGTGGAGCGCTGGCCGGCAATGGCCGTACGGTCGCCGTGCTGCCTGGGTGCGCGTCGCAGCCGTGTCCACGGCAACACCGGCAGCTGCACGGCCAAATCATGCGCCACGGCGTGGCGGTCAGCGAGTTCGGGCCCGGAACGTCACTTCGGAAGTGGACGTTCGTCGCGCGCAACCGGGTGATAGCGGCGCTCTCGCGGATGACCATCGTGGTGCAGGGCCGCGAAGGCTCGGGGGCGCTGCTGACCGCCGACTTTGCCAAACGGTGTGGCCGTACCGTCGGAGCGGTTCCCGGTCAAGTCGGGGCGCCCCAGTCGGCGGGTCCTCACATTCTGCTGCGCAACGGCGCCGTGATGATCCAGGGTCCCCAGGACGTCCTCGACGCTGTCTTCGGTGCCGGTGTACGGGCCGTCGCCGAGGCCGAGCGGGCGGCACTTGCGCCGCAACAACGAGCGCTGCTCGAGGCGATCGTCACCGGGACCGACACGATCGCTGCGCTCACGCGCGCCGGTGTCGCAGCCGGTGAGCTGCTTCAGGCGCTCGCCGAGCTCGAGATGGCCGGCTGCGTGCGTAGGGAGGCGGGCGGGAAGTACGTCGCGCTCGGATAGCCCGGGGACGACAAGTAGGGGATGCTCGGCGCCCGTCTGGCATAATCTGGCGGTGCGTTTTCTGCGGATGAAACCTGGTCACGGCGAGGTTCTCATCGCGGAAGGGGACGTCGAGCTTCCGCAGGATGAGCGGCGGCTGGTGGCGGAATTTCGCCGCCAGCTCGACGCTGGTCTGTGGGCTGCGGTCCCGGTGGCGCACGCCGACGGCCGGCGCGAGGCGGTAATGGTGCGCTCGTTCGCCGACGTGCAGCGCGACGCCGAGCGCGTGATTTTCTTCCCCCGCGCCGCCGGGGGCTGAGGCGGAGCGCGCCGATGGTTCTCGCTCTGGGCGCCTCGGCGCTCGTTGCACTGGCGCTGCTCGCGGACATCATCGCGCCGCGTGTCTTGCAGATCTGGGCGCATCACCGTGCCCGGCGGCGGGTCGTCCCGGAGACGACGCTCGACCCGGGTAGGGAGCGGAGGGCTGAACAGACGGCTCGCGAGTTGCTTCGCTCCTGCGTCGGTGAGGAGGAGTGGGCGATGTACCGCGAGCTCGGCTTCATCCGCGTCTGGGGCTCGCAGGTCAGCGTGCGCGGCGGTGGTGTCGAGTACGCCTACTTGATCTATCCGCACCGGCCGGTTATCGCATACGCCCCTCAGACGGGACGCCTGCTGGGCGAGTACTGCGTCGAGTTTCCCGACGACACACGGCCGTATGGAACTGCACGTCTGCCGGACTCCGATGACGTGCTGGCCAAGTGGATGGCGCTGACCGGAGACGAGCAGCGTCTGCTGGCCAGCGCCAACTTTCACCTGCCAGGCAGGCAGGTCGACGCCTCACAGGTCACTCGAGATCTCTGGCGTCTCTCGCGCTGGGAGCAGGGACGCATGCGCGATGTGGCGTCGACGCTCGGCGTCGCGCCGGCACCCCGTCGGTCCTGACCGACGTACACCCGGGATGACCGAAGCGTTCGCCGGCCACCCGTGTTAAGTGTGCTGTGCCTACCGGTACTCGAGCGTGGGCCCGGCCCGCAGATGAAGGGGATCTGACTTGAGAGACATAGCGCGGAGGTCGGCCCTCACACGCCGGGTGGCGGTAACAGCTCTCAGCACTCTGGCCGCCCTCGTGACGGTCGCGGCGCTCGGCACGCCGTCGGCACTGGCCGTCGGCTCGCTGACGATCAAGACGAGCTACGAGAACAGCCCAGTCAGCCTCAACACCTCTGACGCGATCGGCTACGGGTTCACCAACAGCTATGGCTCCGAGGTGACCGTCACCTTCACGGACACGCTCGCGTCGGGTGTCACGCTCGACAACCCCGTCGGCCTGACGAATTCCAACGGCACGGGCACATGCACGTTCCCGACGCCGCCGACACCGAACCCGGGGGACTCCTCGGTCACGATGACGGTGAACGTGCCCGCCGGGACGGGAACCGTCTGCACGATCGCGCTGAGCATCTCGGCGGGAGCTGCGAGCGTTGCCGATGCGCCGCTGACGGACCAATACAGCAACCTCTTGCCGGGATTCGTGACGGCGAAGCCCGGCGGCCTGGTGGTGCTCAGCAACCCGACACTGGGCTTCACAGCTCCTACCAACAACCAGGCGTTCGCGCTAGGACAGGTGTCCGACGCCAACTTCAACTGCGCGGCGACAGACCCGCTCGACGCGATCGACAGCTTCTTCGGCACCGATGACGAAGGCAACCAGATAGCGTCGGGCGCGCCGATCGACACCGTCGACCCGGGCACACACTCGCTCGAGCTTGACTGCTACAGCGCTGCCGGCGGCGGCGACCTCTCGGAGTCGATCGACTACAAGGTCGGCACATACACGCTGACCGCGGTCAAGAGGACCAGGACCGATCAGGTCTCGTTCAAGTCCGCAGTACCCGCCGGCAGGTTCGTGGCCGAGGTGATCGACGCCAAGAAGGTGGTGATCGGGACGACGAGGCTCACCGTCGCAACGCACCAGACCGCCAGCATCACGGTCAAGCCGACGACTGCAGGCAAGAAGCTGCTCGCCGCCATCAAGCGCAAAACCACGAAGGTTCAGCTGCACGTCGCGTTCACGCCGCAGGCGATCGGTTCGGGTGACTCGCAGATCTCCGCGGCGGCCGCGATCGTGGTTACCAAGAACCTCAAGCTCCGGATCGTGCACGTCACCACGAAGGCGACGGCTGCGAACAAGACGGATCGCCGGGCCAAGAAGAAGTAGGCCTGACGGCGGCGCCTTCGCAAAGGGCGCCCACGGGGAGCGTGTGGTAGCGGCTGAGGCCAGCGGGCCCCAGCCGCTAGAGTTCGCGCCCGCCATGCCGCCGATCGACGCAGCCTCCACCAACGGATTCGACGTCAAGCACCGCAGCCGGATCCTCACCGACGGCCCTGAGCGCGCCGCCGCCCGCGCCTATCTGAAGGGCATCGGCTACGACGACGAGGCGCTGTCCAAACCGCTTGTCGCGGTCGCGAACACGTGGATCGAGACGATGCCGTGCAACTTCCACCTGCGCGCACTCGCGGCGAAGGTGAAGGAGGGCATCCGCGCCGCGGGCGGCACGCCGATGGAGCTGAACACGATCGCCATCTCCGACGGGATCACGATGGGCCTGCCCGGGATGCGGGCCTCGCTCGTCAGCCGTGAGGTGATCGCCGATTCGATCGAGCTGGTCGTCGACTCGCACCAGTTCGACGCGGTCGTCGCGATCGTCGGCTGCGACAAGACGGAGCCGGGGGCGGTGATGGCCCTCGCGCGACTCAACATCCCCAGCCTGGTGCTGTACGGCGGCTCGATCCTCCCCGGCCACTACAAGGGCAAGGACATCACGATCCAGCAGGTCTTCGAGGCGATCGGTGCGCATGCCGTTGGGAAGATCAGCGACGCGGAGCTGCTCGAGATCGAGAACGTGGCTTCGCCCGGGGCCGGCGCCTGCGGCGGCCAGTTCACCGCCAACACGATGGCGATGTCGCTCGAGGTGCTGGGGCTCTCACCGATGGGCTTCTCGTTGATCCCGGCGGTCGTCGGTGAGAAGAGCGAGGCGGCCGAGAAGGCGGGGGAGATCATCATGGACGTCCTGCGTCGCGGGGTGCTGCCGAGCGATCTCATCACGAAGGAGAGCCTCGCCAATGCGATCGCCGCGATTGCGATGAGCGGCGGCTCCACCAACGGCGTTCTGCACCTGCTTGCGATCGCCACCGAGATGGGCGTCGAGCTCTCGATCGACGACTTCGACGCGATCAGTTCGCGCACGCCGCTGCTCTGCGACCTGGTCCCGTTCGGCAGATACGTCGCGCCCGATCTGTGGCGCGCCGGCGGCGTGCCGCTGTTGCTGCGACGCCTCAAGGACGCAGGCCTGTTGAATGAGGGTGCCGTCACAGTCACCGGCGAGACCGTCGGCGAGATCGCCGACGCAGCGGTCGAGACCGAGGGCCAGAGTGTGGTGCGGCCGCTGAGTGACCCGCTCGCGACCGAAGGCGGACTCGCGATCCTGCGCGGCAACATCGCCCCTGAGGGCTGTGTCGTGAAGCTCGCCGGCCACGCGCGGCGCCTGCACGTCGGCCCCGCGAAGGTCTTCGAGAAGGAGGAGGACGCGATGGCGGCCGTCACCCACGGGCAGATCGAACCCGGCGACGTTGTCGTGATCCGCAACGAGGGGCCGGCCGGCGGGCCTGGGATGCGGGAGATGCTGGCCGTCACGGCCGCGATCAGCGGCGCCGGCCTGGGTGAGGACGTCGTGCTGATCACGGACGGGCGCTTCTCGGGCGCCACGCACGGCTTCATGATCGCGCACGTGGCGCCGGAGGCCGTCCAGGGCGGCCCGATAGCCGCCGTGCAGACCGGCGACCAGGTCACCGTCGACGTCTCGGCCCGCCGCCTCGACGTCGCGCTTTCAGACGAGGAGATCGCCGCACGGGTCGCCGCCTATAAGCCTCCGGAGCGCCCGTACCCCGGCCCCGCGCTCACCAAGTACGCGAAGCTCGTGTCGAGCGCATCGCGCGGCGCGGTCACGCTCTGAGCCGGCGCGGCGGCTGAGCGGGCCCTTGCGGAGAACGCTGGCGTGGGCGATACCATTGATTGTCGGCGCAACGTTCAGCGCGTTGACGCATCTCCCAACGCACGGAGTGAGCGAGGATGCAGGGGGATCTATTTCATAACCAGGGACCTCGGAGACGCCGGCTGCGCTACATCGTGCCGGTTCTCGTTGCGCTGCCGTTTATCGCGATAGCGGTGGGCGCTGCGCTGGTCGCCAGCTCGAGCTCCAGCATCCGGCTCGACTCGCACTCGCTCGCCAGGGTGTCGCTGCCGCTTGGTGGCGGCACGATCACTCACGTTGTTGCGATCGGCGGACGCGAGCAGACGGTCGTGCCGGTGCGACTCGTCGGACACCAGATCCTGCCTGTCGGAAAGCTCGCGCCGGGCGAGCGGATCACAGTTGAGGCGACGATCCGCCGGCCCGGCTGGAACTCGTGGCTGGCCGGCAAGACCGAGCGCGTGAAGCTGACCGAGACGACACCGGTTGCTCGACTCACGTCGAGCTTCGTGACGCGTAAGCACGGCCAGCCGGTGACTATCGGCTTCGACGCGCCGGTGACGAACGCCGGCTACGGCGCGGTCGGGGCCAGCGTCAGGGCAGCGGTGCTGCGGACTCCGCAGCGGCTGCTCCGGCTCAATGAGAGCACGGCGGCGGGCACCGCGGACGTGGCCGTCGCCGCCCGCTCCTGGGAGATCCCGACGGTCACGCAGATCACCTGGTTCCCCGCGGGAGCGAGGGCGACGGCCGTCGCGACACCCAATCCCGGCACCAAGATCACCCCGAGCACGAAGATCACGCTGACCTTCTCAAAGCCGGTCGGGAAGGTGCTCGGAAAGAACCTTCCGCCTGTCTCGCCGCGAACCTCCGGGATCTGGCACCACGTCAACTCGCACACGATCGCGTTCGTCCCCGAGGGCTACGGATATGGGCTCGGCGCCGATGTTCGGGTGGCGCTGCCCGCCGGCGTGAACCTCGTCGGCGGGCAGGTCAAGGGCTCGGACCCGGTGGGCCAGTGGACGGTGCCGGTCGGATCGACGCTCGCGCTGCAGCAACTGCTCGCACAGCTCGGGTATCTGCCCGTCAACTTCACGCCGGCGAGCGGCGCCAACGACATCGCAAGCTCGCCGGCCGCCGAGGAGACGGCGATCGTGAACCCGCCGCAGGGAACGTTCAGCTGGCGGTACCCGAACACGCCCGTGCAGCTCAAGGCGCTCTGGTCGCCGACCAAATACACCGAGCTGACCAAGGGCGCCGTGATGGCGTTCGAGGACGCTCAGGGGCTGCCGACCGACGGGGTCGCCGGACCGGACGTCTGGAAGGCGCTGATCAACGCGGCCGTCAAGGACCAGAAGTCGACGTTCGGCTACACGTTCGTGATGGTGAGCGAATCCTCGCCGGAGACCGAGCATGTCTGGCACAGCGGCAAGATCGTGGTGCAGGGTCCGGTCAACACGGGGATCGCCGTGTCGCCCACGGCGCTCGGCACCTACGCCGTCTACGAGCACATCCCGGTCGGCACGATGAGCGGCAAGAACCCCGATGGTTCGGTCTACCACGACCCCGGCATCCCCGATATCAGCTACTTCAACGGCGGTGATGCACTGCACGGCTTCATCCGAGCCTCCTACGGCTCCCCCCAGAGTCTCGGCTGCGTCGAGATGCCGTTTTCCGAGGCCGCGGCCGTCTACCCCTACACACCGCTCGGCACGATCGTCCACGTGGCCGCGTAGCCGGGATCCGAGCGGAGGCTGGGTGCACGTATGGCTTGAGGGGTTCGCGGGCAGGTGCACACCACGACCGCGGCGAATCTACTCGCGTGCCCAGCGGCGCGTCGAGCATCCGCGATGACTGCTCCCCAGCATGGGAGCAGTCGCTGGCCGCGCTGGCCGCGGACCTGCATCGCCGCGCCGTCTCGTCGAACACGGTCGTCGCGTATATGAACGATTGCCGGCAGCTCGCGGGCTGGTCAACCGCCCGTGGGGTCGAGCCAGAGGCAGTCGACCTGCGCACCTTGCGTCGCTACGTCGCCGGACTGTCGGAACAGGGCCAGGCGCCGAGCACGGTCGCGCGCAAGCTCGCCGCGGTGAGGGCGCTGTTCCGCGTGCAGATGGAGCAGGGACGACTCACGCAGAACCCCGCGGATCTGGTTACCGCCCCCAAGCGCCCAAAGACACTTCCACGGGTGCTGAAAGTTGAAGAGGTCGAGATGTTGCTCGATCGGATTCCGGCGCTGACCCCGCTGGAGCTGCGCGACCGCGCGCTGCTCGAGCTCGCGTACTCCTCAGGCCTGCGTGCCGAGGAACTGGTGACGGTCGAGGTCGGGGCAATCGACTTCGATGCCGAGACGGTCCGCGTCGACGGTAAGGGCGGGAAGACACGCATCGTGCCGGTCGGCGAACACGCGCTCGCCGCGATCGCGCGCTACCTCGAGCGAGCGCGACCTGCGCTGCGCATCGAGAAGCGCGACACCGCGACCCTGCAACAGGAGCCGCTGTTCCTCTCAAAGACGGGCCGACGGCTCAGCACCTCCGACGTGCGCCGGCGGCTGCGCACGTGGACGCGCGCGGCCCAGAGCCGGGCGCCCGCCGTCGCGCAAGCGCATCCCCACACGCTCAGACACTCGTTCGCGACCCACCTGCTCGAGGGTGGAGCGGATCTGCGCTCGATTCAGGAGCTGCTGGGCCATGCCACGATCTCGACCACTCAGGTTTACACTCGGGTAGAGTCCGTGCGCCTCAGATCCGCATATGCTCGCGCGCATCCACGCGCCTAGCGCGCTGGACGATCGCGGTTTGTATGGAAACGAACGTCAAAGCCATCGAGCTCAAGGACCTCTGGAAGCGCTACAAGACCTCCGGTGACGAGCGTGCGCGCGAACGGCTCGTGGTCGCGTACTCGCCGCTGGTCAAGTACGTGGCCGGGCGCATGGGGAGCAACCTGCCCGCGCACGTCGATGAGGCCGATCTGATCTCCTATGGCCTGACCGGCCTGATCTCCGCGATCGAGCGGTTCGACCTCTCGCGCGCGATCAAGTTCGAGACCTACGCGATCACCCGTATCCGCGGCTCGATCATCGACGAACTGCGCACACTCGACTGGGTGCCGCGTTCCGTCCGCGCCCGCGCGCGGGAGATCGAGCGCGCCAACCAGAAGCTCGAAGCGCGCCTCCAGCGCGCCCCGACAGACGAGGAGATGGCCAGCGAGCTCGAGATCAGTGTCTCCGATTTCAACGAGTCGCTGGTGCAGATCTCCACGTCGACGCTCGTCGCGCTCGACGAGCTCTGGAACACCAACGACAACGACGGTGACCACGTGTCGCTCCTGGACACGATCGCCGACCGCGACGCGCCCAATCCCGAGCAGATCGTCGACCAGGGCGAGGTGCGCGACCGCATCGCTGACGCGATCGCGGCGCTTCCGGAACGCGAGAAGCTCGTGATCGCGCTGTATTACTACGAGAACCTGACCCTGCGCGAGGTAGGCGAGGTGCTAGGCGTGACCGAGTCGCGCGTCTCGCAGCTGCACACCAAGGCCGTCCTGCGGCTCCGGTCGAAGCTTGCCACCGAGCTCGACTGAGCTGGTGCGATCGGCCGCCGGATCGGGCCCACCCGCCCGGGCGAGCGGCCGGACGGGTGGGCGCCCGCTTGATCGATCGCTCGGCACTGGCTAGTGTCGGCTGATACGAGCTCCCCGGCGCTCGCCACGGGGAGACTCACCCCCGAGTGAGAGGAGACAGCATGCACAAGGCCGCGGATCGCATTCGCAACGTGGCGCTCGTCGGCCATCGCGGAAGCGGTAAGACCTCGGTGCACGAGGCACTGTTGTTCCAAGCAGGAGCCGTCAACCGCCTCGGCAGCGTCACCGACGGCACCACCATGTCCGACGCCGAGCCCGACGAGAAGGCGCGCCAGATGTCGCTGCAGGCCGCGCTCAGCTCGTTCCAGTGGCAGGAGCGTCGTGTGAACCTGCTCGACACCCCTGGCGACCCAAGCTTTGTGGCCGACGCGCTGGCTGCGCTCCGTGTCTGCGAGTCGGCGGTATTCGTCGTCAACGCCGTGATGGGTGTCGAGGTCCAGACGACGCGGCTGTGGAAGCGCGCGGGGGAGCTCGACCTGGCGCGGCTGGTGTTCGTGAACATGCTCGACCGTGAGCGCGCCGACTTCTTCCGCACGCTCGAGAGCCTGAAGAGCGCCTTCGGACCGCACGTGGTTGCAACCGAGATCCCGATCGGCGCCGAGCACGAGGTCTCAGGCGTGATCGACCTCGTCGACATGCGCGCCTACCAGTACACCGGCGCCGGCCGCGACAACTGCGTGGAGATCCCGATCCCTGAAGCACAGGTCGCACAGGCGCAGGAGTACCGGGAGAAGCTGATGGACGAGGTGGCGGAGAACTCGGATGCGCTGATGGAGCGCTACCTCGACGGCGAGGAGATCTCACACGAGGAGATCGTGGCGGCGCTCAAGGACAGCACCAACCACGGATCGATGTTCCCTGTCACCTGCGGGATCGCGACAGCGAATCTTGGGACGAACCGGCTGCTCGACGCGATCGTCGAGGACCTCCCCTCGCCGGTCAAGCACGGCGGCCTGCAGGCCGGCGACCAGCTGCTCGAGGCCGATGAGAAGCAGGAGCTGTTCGCGTACGTGTTCAAGACCCGCGCCGACCCGTTTGCCGGGCGCATCAACCTGTTCCGCGTCTACCAGGGCGTGATCCGGCACGACTCGCACCTGCTCAACACGCGTGCCCACGCCAAGGAGAGGATCGGGCAGCTGATCAGCTTCGACGGATCCCAGAGCGTTCATGTCGACGAGTTCGGCCCGGGCGACATCGGTGCCGTCGCAAAGCTCAAGGAGACGAGGGCGGGCGACTGGCTGGCGGCGCGCGACGAGCCACTGGAGATGCCGGCGATCAAGCTGCCCGCGGCGGTGATGGCGTTCGCCGTGCAGCCGCGCAACAAGGGTGACGAGGAGAAGATGTTCTCGGCGCTTCGGCGCCTGCAGGAGGAGGATCCGACGATCGACCTCCACCGCGACGCGCAGACCGGCGAGCAGATCGTCGCAGGACTGTCTCAGATGCACGTTGAGGTGATCGTCGACCGTCTGCGTGAGCGCTTCGGTGTCGAAGTCAACCTGCAGCCGCCGCGCGTGCCCTACCAGGAGACGATCCGCCACAGCGCCAAAGCGCACGGCCGGCACAAGAAGCAGACCGGCGGCCGCGGTCAGTTCGGCGACTGCCACATCGAGATCGAGCCGCTGCCGCCAGGTGGCGGTTTCGAGTTCGTCGACGCGATCAAGGGCGGTGTGATCCCGCACGGCTTCATCCCGGCCGTCGAGAAGGGCGTGCGGGAGACGATGCAGGCCGGTGTCGTCGCCGGTTACCCGGTCAAGGACGTCAAGGTCACGGTCTTCGACGGCTCCTACCACACCGTCGACTCATCCGAGATGGCGTTCAAGCTAGCCGCCGGCCACGCCATGCGTGAGGCGATGGCGCTGGCGGACCCGGTGCTGCTCGAGCCGATCATGCTCGCCACGGTCAGCGTTCCCGAGGACTGCGTCGGCGACGTGATCGGCGACCTCAACTCGCGCCGCGGGCATCCGCACGGGATGGAGCCGGTCGGCGGAGGGATGACCGATGTCAAGGCCGAGGTGCCGATGGCGGAGATGCTCTCCTACGCTCCGGACCTGCGCGGAATCACCGGCGGCCAGGGCGAATTCACGATGGAGTTCGTGCGCTATGAGGAGGTGCCGGCGCACCTTGCCGGCAAGGTGGTCGCCCAGGGACGCGAGGAGCCGGTGAGGGTCTGAAGCGGGCACGCAAACGACCGGTCACAACTAAGCAACACCTCGCGGGTCCGCTACGCTGATTGCTCGCCGCGAGGGGACGCGGCAGGTGATGCCGTGAGGCGAGCCCACGCATGAGTCAACCGCGGAGCATCAATACCACCCATGAGCACGACGTTTGCGACGTCTGCGCACGCACGTTGCTGCGTGGCGAGCAGACGGAGGCCTTCGTAGGCAGCGGGCGCCGGTACAGCGTCTGCGAGCTCTGCAAGCCGCACGCGCTGAACGAGGGCTGGATCCGCGAGGGAGCGATTCCCGACTATCAGGGCGGCGGCGACCGCGTGCAGCGACGCCGCTCGCTGCTGCGCCGCCGTCGCGGCAAAGACGACGCCAACGAGCGCGGCGACGAGATTCGCCTCGCGGAAGTGCCGCGTACGCTCGACCAGGAGTTGTCCTACGGCGACTGGGCAGCCGCCGGGGGTGTTGCCGCAGCGACTGAGCCGGCGCCCACCGCACCGGCTTCAGGGCCGGCGCCGGCGCCCGCTGCGACCACGCGTGACCATCTTCGCGAACCGCGCCACGTGCACGCGATCCCGACGAACGGCGACCACAAGATCGCCGCCGCGGTCGATGTGTTCAACAACAGCGAGCACCGCCGCACGGTGGCCGGCGTGGCCCGGTCGCTGGGGGCGCCGGCGGTCAACATCGCGCCAGACGAGACCCACACCAGCATCGTCTGGATCGTTGTCTCGTGGGAGCTCTGCTGGTACCGCTATCAGATCGACCTCTACGAGTCCAACGGCCACGTCAGACTCGACGGCCAGGGCTATGAGCTGGACCAGCTCACCGAGCACGAGCGCATCGGCAACGCGAGCTCTGACGACAGCGGCGCTCTGGTTCTGCTGTAAGGCGTGACCTCCGCATACGAAAGGCTGGTGCTGCACGTCGACGGCGGCTCGCGCGGAAACCCCGGGCCCGCGGCAATCGGGGTCGTGGTCTCCGAG
>Ga0307373_10007140_pt1 | contig 17511 bp, 21 predicted proteins | sample OX2MG_FD_202534 | JGI IMG/M metagenome (GOLD analysis project Ga0307373, IMG submission 202534) | Soil microbial communities from Risofladan, Vaasa, Finland - OX-2 | ecosystem: Environmental > Terrestrial > Soil > Coastal area > Acid sulfate soil | place: Finland: Risofladan, Vaasa | collected... | reverse complement strand
CTCAAGACGGCGTTCGGCGGCGGCGGACGGGTGGGGATGTACCTCGCGCCCCGCTGGTCCATCGAGTTCGAGGACGCCGAGATGCGCGCCACGCGTCCGAACGGCCTCAATGATGTGAACGTCGGCCTGCTGTCGGGGCGACTGGTGGCGGTGCCGTTCAAGTCGGGCGGCGTGTCGTTCCTGCTCGGGGCGGGCGCCGGGGTCTCCACCGAGACCAACTTCATGCACACCTATGGAGTGGACGCGCTGGCCGGCTTCAAGTTCGCGCTCAACGACAATGCCGCGTTGCGCATCGACGGCGTGTGGGACTGGCTGGCCAATCAGGATTGGAAGTCGTACAAGAGTGTGCGCGTGGGACTCAGCCTGTACCGGAACCCGTTCCACGAGACACGGACGGTGACGGTGACGGGCCCCACGGTGACCGTGGTGCAGCATGACGATTCGGTGAGCGCGGCGGAGATTCGCCGGCTCCGCGATCGCGATGCCGCGCTGCAGGCGCTGCGCGATTCGCTCGCCAATGCGCCCGTGACCCAGGCCGCCGTCACGTCGGCCGCGACCCTGGCGACGATGGAAGCGCGGATCCACTTCGCGTTCGACAAGTCGGTGCTCACCGATTCCGCCAAGGCGATTCTCGATGAGAAGATCGAGGTGTTCCGCGCCAACCCGAACATGACGATCGTGATCGGAGGCTACACGGACCTCGTCGGCACCGATGCCTACAACATGGCGCTCGGCACGCGGCGGGCGCAGGCCGCGAAGGACTACATCGTGGACCATGGCATCGCCGCCAACCGCATCATCGTCGAGTCGAAGGGCGAGCGCCAGCAGATCCCCAATTCCGCAGGCGTGGCCGGTGAGGCGCCCAATCGCCGGGCGGTCTTCCACCTGCTGATCGCGCCCGACGTCGTGAAGCCGGAGCGATGACGGCCCGAGCTGATGGTCAGCTCAGCGGCGATGTGCCGGGCGCGGAGGGCGGCGCCCGGCAGATCGCCGATCATGGAGCGCAAGCGGGGAGCGAGGATCGATGGATGCGACCAAGCAAATTCACTGAGGAGCAGATCGTGCAGGCGCTCCGGCAGGTCAGGGCCGGAACGCCCGCCGTGCAGATCTGCCGCAAGCTGGGCATCACGCAGACCACATTCTACCGCTGGCGCAAGAAGCACGACAGCGCCGCCGCGGGCGAATGGCAGGAGGTCCGCGTGCTCCGGGACGAGAATCAGAAACTGAAGCAGATCGTGGCCAATCTCCTGCTCGACAAACAGGGATCGACGGAGACTCGCGGCAAGCATTCATAGCACCGGCGCGCCGTACGCGCGCCGGCGCCTCTACCACCGCCTTCGGGCGCGGAGGAAGACCCCATGTTGATGACGTTGGCGATCATTCTGATCGTCCTCTGGTTGCTCGGAATGGTCACCGCATACACGATGGGCGGGCTGATCCACATCCTGCTCGTCGTCGCGATCATCGTGATCCTGGTGCGCGTCATCCAGGGTCGGAAGGTGCTGTAGCCCTCGAATGGAGATTTCACAATGAACGCAATCAAGCTCGTGGCGATCGTGCTCATCGTCGGCGGCGCGCTCGGACTCGCGTATGGCGGCTTCACGTATACCAGACGCACGCACGAGGCGCAGATGGGACCATTCTCGATGACCATGCAGGACCGGCAGACCGTCGCCATTCCGCTCTGGGCTGGCATCGCCGCGGTGGTCGTCGGCGGCGCGCTGCTGCTCGTACCGGCCAGGAAGAGCTAGGACCGCGGCCTTCCCCTGCGGCCCCACGCACGATGGCCGGCAGGTCATCGCCTCCCCCTCTCCATGAGACACCCATGCAACAGACACGCAGGACAACCACGCTTCACGGTGCGGGACGCGCCGGCGTGCTCGTGGCGGTCGGACTCTCCCTGTCCGCCTGCGCCATGCTCAACAAGAAGGGAAGTGGCGGGCTCATCGGCGCCGGCGCCGGGGGCGGCATCGGCGCCGTGATCGGCAACAACACGGGGTCGACGGCGCGCGGAGCGATCATCGGGGCGGTCGTGGGCGGGCTCGCCGGCACCATCATCGGCAATCAGATGGACCAACAGGCCAAGGCCATCAAGCAGACGGTGACCGGCGCGACGGTGGTACGCGTGGGCGAGGGCATCCAGGTGACGTTCGCGTCGGGGCTGCTTTTCGACCTGAACTCCGAGCAGATCCTGCCCAACGCGGCCACGAATCTGCATAATCTCGCGGTGAGCCTCGACCAGTATCCGAATACCGACGTGCTCATCGTCGGGCATACCGACGCATCGGGCACGGCCGACTACAATCAGGCCTTGTCCGAGCGGCGCGCGCAGTCGGCATCGGACTTTCTGGTCTCGCAGGGGGTACAGGCGAGCCGCATCCGCACCATGGGCCGCGGCGAGATGGAGCCGGTGGCCTCCAACGACACCGACGCGGGGCGCGCCAGCAATCGGCGCGTGGAAGTGGCGATCTTCGCGAACGCGGCCACGCGAGCGGGGGCCGGCAAGTGATCGAGCGGACGCGGGGTGGCGTCGTGCCACCCGCGCCCGCGGCATGACGGCGCTCTACAACATCTTCGCCGTCACCGGCCCCGCGCTCACCACGTGCGGGGCCGGGCTGCTTGCGTACGACGTCATGCGAGGACCCATGCGTCTGATCCGGCGTCAGCAACATGCCGGCAGATTGGAAGCCGCGGCCACGACCCGTGACGAGTCCATGCACCGGTTCGAGATGCCGGAGAGTGAATACTCGACGCAGGAGCAGGCGGTCGTGGCCAAGATCGACGCGAGATTCGACTCCGTGGTGGACCGGTTGAAGGGGCGGTTCGAGAGCGCCGTGACGCAGGAGTACGATCGCGCCTTCTATCTGGGAGTCGCCGGGCTGGTGTTGGTGGGGGTTGGCGGCATCTGCGAGACTGCGGCCGCGCTGCTGGCGTGGGCGGGACACGCCCGATAGGCGCCCACCGGCGCGGAGCGCAGGCGCGCCACCGCATGTCCCTTGGTCAGGCGCTCCCCCGTGGCCTTGACGTGCTGAACCGGCCGCCCGCACGTTGTGGGGGCGCTGCATCCGTCAGGTGACTCATCCCCGAACCGGAGGTCCCCATGGTAGGCATGCGAGGGCTGTGGATTCCCGTGGTGCTGTCGGCGGTGATCGTCTTCGTGGTCAGCTCCATCATCCACATGGTGCTGCCGTGGCACAAGGGCGACTATCCGGCGCTGCCCGACCAGGACAAGCTGCTCGATGCGCTCCGGCCGTTCAATCTCCAGCCCGGGGACTACATGCTCCCGCGGCCCAAGGACATGGCGGAGATGAAGACCGAGGCGTTCAAGGCGAAGCTGGACCGCGGGCCCAAGTTGGTCATGACCGTGATGCCCAACGGGGCCGGCGGGATGGGTTCGAACCTCGTGCTCTGGTTCGTCTACGCGCTCATCGTGAGCGCCTTCTCGGCGTACATCACGGGGCGCGCGCTGCCGGCGGGAGCAACGTACCTGCAGGTGTTCCGCTTCGCCGGCGCGACGGCCTTCCTGGCGTATTCGGTGGCGCTCTGGCAGATGTCCATCTGGTACAAGCGGGCGTGGAGCCTCACCATCAAGGCCACGGTCGACGGACTGTTCTACGCGTGCCTCACCGCGGGCGCCTTCGGGTGGCTCTGGCCGCGGTGAGGAATGGCCGGCGCGCGGTGGCGACTACCGGCCCGCGCCGGTCTTCGCCGCCGCGGCTGCGGCTTTCTTGGTGGTGATCAGGATGACGCCGTTGAGACCGTCGGCGCCGTACTTCGCGGCGGCCGCCGGCCCCTTGAGCACTTCCACGCTCGCGATCGCGTCGACGGCGGGGAACAGCCGCAGCAATTGTCCCTTGCCGGTAGTTGCGGCATCGCCCGGCGCATCGGCCATCGACGCCTGCTTCACTCCGTCCACGAACACGAGCGGTTGACCGGTACCGGGCGCGCGCGCCTCGGCCTTCGACGGCACCGGCGTGATCGGGCCCGCCACGCGTTGCGGCGCCGGCGTCTCACACGCCGCCAGCACCAGGCCCGCTGCCATCGCGATTCCAACGATCGTTCGCATACCACGCCCCCGCGGCGTCTGCCGCATCAAGTGTTCTACTCGCGCTCCGAGTCCCGACCCGCGCGTGAGCGACGGCGCCGGGAGCCACGGCGTGCGAGCGCGATCCCACGCCCCCAACAAGACCCGCGCGTACTGCGGGCGATCCAGGCCGGCCGACAGCACCCGCTCGTCGCAATCGAATTCGATGGCGCGCCGCAACCCGCGCCAGCCCAGCCAGAGTCCCAGATTCCACGGAAAGACCACCACCGCGGCGAGCGCCGCGATCAATAGCGCCGGGTCGCGCGCGCGCTGGTGTTCCCGCTCGTGCTCCACGATGGCGCGCTGCGCGTCGTCGTCCAGCGCCAGCACCCAGCGCGGCACCACGATCCGCGGCCGCAACACTCCGACGGCCGCGGGACCGAGCGTGTCGGACAGCGCCACCACGGTGCCCCCCGCCACGCCCGTGCGCCAGGCCCTGCGTTCGGCGCGCAGTCTCCAGAGGGAATGCGAGAGCACGAGCGCGAACGCGACCGACGCCACGCCCCACGCAATGAGCAACGCCAGCCCGACGCCCGCAGACACCGGCGGCAGGTGGAACGGGAGCGCGCCGCCTGCGGCCGGCAACGTTGCTCCGGCCGGAGGCACGGAGCCGCGCGCCGTGGCGGAACCGGCGCCGGACCCGACCCACACCATCGGGAACGCCAGCGACGCCGCCATGGCCGCCGCCCACGCCCAGCGCACCGGCGCTCCGCGATACAGCGACAGCACCGCCTGCGCCGCCGCCGCGCCGAGCGCGAACAGCAAGGCGGCCACGGTCGCCTCGAGCATCCAGGCGGCGATCATTTCTTCGCCTCCCTGATCCGCTCGTTCACGAGCTTGCGCAGGCGGAGCAGTTCGTCCTCGTCGATCGATTCGTCGGACAGCAGCCCGGCAATGAGCAACTCGCGCGACCCGTGATAGACCTTGTCGAGCAGCCGGTGCACGGCGCTCGATCCCGCGTCATCGCTCTCGAGCACGGGGTAGTAGCGGAAACCCTTGCCCTCCAGTTCGTGGCGCACGTGGCCCTTGGCTTCGAGCGTGCGCAGCATGGTGAGCACGGTGGGGTAGGCCAGGTCGTCGGCGATGCCGTCCCGTGCCTCGGCCACCGTGGCCGATCCGCGCTGCCAGAGCACGGACATCACGTCGAGTTCGCGCCGCGTGAGATGTACGCTCAACCGGTCTCCTATTAGCTTTGTAATAGATAATTGCTCACCGGCCGCCGTTCGTCAAGGGCGAGTGTTTCGGCCGGGCAAATCCGCGTAGCTTCCCGGTATGCCAGGCCCTCCATATAAGGCGGTCGTCGTCGGAGCCACCGGCGCCGTGGGATCGGCGTTGGTGCGCGAGCTGCTCGGATCGCCGCGATGCACCGCCGTCACGGTGCTGGTCCGGCGTGCCACGACAATGTTCGCCAAGACGCCAGGCTGGGAAAAGCTCCGCGTCGAGGTGATCGACTTCGCGGATCTCGAACGCCGCACGGCGGACCTGGCCGCCGGCCATGACGCCGCCTTCTGCACCATGGGCATCGGACAGCCCCGCAAGGTGCCGCCCCAGGAATTCTGGCGCGTGGACGTGGAATACGCGGGCGCGTTCGCGCGCGGCGCGCGCGCCGCCGGCGTTCACCATCTGTCGCTCCTGTCGGCCTTCGGCGCCGAAGAACGCTCCCACGTGCGCTACTCGCGCGTCAAAGGGGTGGCCGAGGCCACCGTGCTCGGCGCCGGTCTCGCGCGCACGAGCATCTTCCGCCCCAGCCTGCTCGTCACGCGCGAGATTCGCTATGGCCTGCAGGATCGCCTCTCGCAGGCGCTCGTGCCGCTCGTGTCGCCGCTCCTCCCCAGTCGGTTCCATCAGATTCGCGTGGAGGATCTGGGCCGGGCCATGCGCCTGAACGCCGAGCAGGGCGGTCCCGACGGCCGCGAGGTGCTGTATTATCGTGAGTGCATGGCGTTGCTGGCGGCCTAGGCATGTCGAGTAGCGTCCTGCTGTACGACGGCCAGTGCGGGCTCTGCAGCGGTACGGTGCGGTTCCTGCTGCGCCACGAACGCCGCCACTCGTTGCGGTTCGCCACGCTCGATGGCGCCGTCTCGCGCCGGGTGATCGCGCGCCATCCGGAACTCCGCGGCGTCGACTCCGTGGTGTGGGTGGACGCCCCGGACACTCCCGCCGAGTGCGTGATGGTGCGGTCCGAGGCCGCGTTGCGCGTGGCGCGCTACCTCGGTGGCGCATGGCGGATGGCCCTGGCCTGCCGGCTCGTTCCGCGGCCCGTGCGCGACCGGGCCTATGATTTCGTCGCACGCCATCGGCACCGGCTGCTCGGCGCTTCCCGCGAATGCTTGGTTCCGCCGGCCGATATGCGGGATCGCTTCCTCGACTGGCCCCTCCCGTGACGATGCCTGGTCGCCGCGTCCTCGCGATCGGGGCGGCCGGCCTCGCGCTCGCCGCCTGCGCGACGGTGCCGCCTCCGCCCCCTGGGCCCACGTACACCTTTCGCTGCGCCGACGGTTATACGGTAAGTGTTCGCTTCTTCTCCGACGGCTTGCGGCTCCGGACGCCCGATACGAGTGTGGTCATGGCGCACACGATCTCGGCCGACGGCGGGCGCTACCGCGCCGGCGATCTGGTATTCTGGGAGAAGGGTGCGACCGCATTCATCCAGCGCGGCGACACGATCATCCACCGGGACTGCGAACGGGGCAAGCATGGCGCACAGCGGGCCGCAGGGCCGTGAGGGACTCTCGTTCGGGCGAGCCCTCGTGTATGCCTGGCTCACGATCGGGATCGTGGACATCGCCGACGCGCTCGTCTTCTACGGATTTCTGGGTGCCACGCCGCGCCTGATCTTCCAGAGCATCGCGTCGGGGCTCCTCGGCCGGGCGGCGTTCAGCGGCGGATTCTGGGTCCAATGCCTGGGCGTCGCCCTCCACTTCTTGATCTCGTTCGTCATCGCGCTGGTCTATCTGGCCGCCAGCCGTCGGATGCGGACTCTCGCCCGACGGCCCTGGGCATGGGGGCCGGCGTACGGCCTGGCCGTCTGGTTCGTGATGTATTTCGTGGTGCTGCCCCTCTCGGCCCACGGTCCGGCCGCGATGAAGTGGCCGACGGTCGTCGACGAGATCGCGATCCACCTGCTGGGTGTTGGACTGCCCGCGGCGCTCTTCGCCAGGGCCCACGCCGAGCGCGGCGTCTAGGGTCGCCCTGGCAGTCCCGCGGGATTTCGCGCAATCTCTCCCCATGCGAAAGCGAATCGAGTTGGTCGCCGTGCTCGCCGCCGTGGCATTCGCGCCGGCGCTCGGCGCGCAGGAGAACGCCGTCCCTGCCCGTGAAGATTCGGTGCCCGCGGTGCGCCTTGCCGCGCGCGAGTGGTTCCGCGAGGCGCGATTCGGGCTGTTCATCCATTGGGGCGTGTACAGCCTGCTCGGGCGCGCCGAATGGGTGATGGAGAACCAGAAGATTCCCGTGGGGACGTACGAGTGGCTGGCCTCCACGTTCGATCCCGTCAACTTCGACGCCCACCAATGGGTGTCGCTCGCCAAGGCGGCCGGCGTGAAGTACATCACGATCACGGCGCGGCACCACGACGGGTTCTCGATGTTCGCCACCCGGGCCACGCGCTACAACATCGTGGACTGGACGCGATTCGGCCGCGACCCGCTCGAGGAGCTGGCCGATGAGTGCCACCGCCAGGGCATCAAGCTGTTCTTCTATTACTCGCAGCTCGACTGGCACAACCCCGACTACTGGCCGCGCGGCCAGACCGGTCACTTCACCGCGCGCCCGGATTCCGGAAACTGGAACCACTATCTGGATTTCATGGACCGGCAGCTCACCGAACTGCTCACCAACTACGGCCCCATTGGCGGCATCTGGTTCGACGGAATGTGGGACAAGCCGGACGCCGATTGGCAGCTGCCGCGCACGTACGCGCTCATCCACCGGCTCCAGCCCGCGGCGCTGATCGTGCCAAACCATCACCAGGCGCCCAAGCCCGGCGAGGACGTGCAGACCTTCGAGCAGGATCTGCCCGGCGCCAACACGGCCGGCTTCAACACCACGACCATCGGCGCGCTGCCGCTCGAGACGTCGCTCACGATGAACGACTCGTGGGGATTCAACATCACCGACCACCACTTCAAGTCGGTGAATCAATTGATCGCCACGCTCGTCCGCGCGGCGGGGCGCGACGCCAATCTGTTGCTCAACATCGGGCCGCGCCCCGACGGCACCATCCAGCCCGAGGCGGTGGAGCGCTTGCGCGCCATCGGCGACTGGATGGGGCGCTACGGCACGTCCATCTACGATACGCGCGGCGGCCCGATCTCGCCGCGGTCATGGGGCGTCACGACGTACCGCGGCGACACGGTCTTCGTGCACGTGCTCGATTGGCCCGATCGCGCGTTGGCCATCCCGTCGTTCGACCGCCGCGTGATCAGCGCATCCATGCTCGGCACGGGCCAACGCGTGGACGTGGTCCAGGCCGACAGCTCGATCACGCTGACGATGCCGTCCGGTGAGCTCGACACGCCCGATCGGGTCGTGGTCCTGACCACCGCGCCACGCCACCCCTGACCGTCGCGCGTGGGGAGCGGGCGTAGGGTCCACACTGACGCGCCGTGGGCACTATCGCCGACGCCCCCTCCAGTGGAATCGGCCATCTTCATGACATGACGCCCCCGACCGCTCCCGAGCCGCCTCGCGCCGGCAACGCCGTGCGCGTCCTCGCGGTGCTCGGCGCGTTCGTGGTGCTCGGGCTCGCGTTCGCGGTCCTCGTGCGCCCCTGGTATCTGCGCTGGGGCGCCACCGACGCCGAGACGGTCATGCCGCTTCCCGGCGACTCGATCGTCCCCGGCGCTGCCGCGCAAGAAACGCGCGCCGTCACCATCCGTGCGCCCGTGGACAGGGTGTGGCCCTGGCTGGCCCAGATCGGCCAGGACCGCGGCGGATTCTACAGCTACGATCTGCTGGAGAATCTCGTGGGCTGCGAGATGCCCACGGTGGACAGCCTGCGTCCCGACCGGCAATCGTGGGCGGTGGGCGACAAGCTCTGGATGTATCCCTCCACCAAGGCCGGCGGCATCGGATTCGCCACCCTGCGCGAATTCGTGCCGGGGCGCGCGCTCGCATTCGGCACGCACATGGCGGGCACGCCGCTCACCGGTCCCGAAGACGGCAGCTGGTCGTTCGTCGTGCGGCCGATCACCGACTCCACCACGCGCCTGCTGGTGCGCGGGCGGGGCGCCCCGGGCCGGTCGCTGCTCGGCGTGACCTTCGATCGCGCCATCTTCGAACCGATGCACTTTGCCATGGAACGCCGGATGATGCTGGGCGTGAAGGACCTGGCCGAGGGCCACGACCGCGGCCGTCTGTGGAACCATGCGCAGGTGGTGCTCTGGTTCGTCACCTTCGCGCTGTTCGTCATGGCGCTCGCGTCGGTGTTCTGGCGCCGCCTGTGGCGGCGGGCGTTGAGCGCCACGTGCATCGCCGCGATCGTCTTCCAGATCCTCACGCTCGGGCAGCCGCCGATCGACATCGCGGGGCTGCTCGTGCTGATCACGGCGGCGGTGCTCTGGTGGCCGGTGGATCCGGGGAGCGCGCTCGGCGCGCTCACCCGGCGCGCCAAGCGCGCGTAGGGGGCGGCTCAGCCCGCCGCGTTCCCGCGCTCGCTGTCCAGCGATGCCATGCCCGGCGCATTGTAGCGATCGCCGGCCACGGCGGCGGCCGGCACGGCCTGCTCGATGCGCGCCAGGTCGTCGGGACTCAACCGGAGATCGAGCGCTCCCAGCGCCTCGGTGAGCTGCGCGCGCCGGCGCGACCCCACCAGCGGCACGATGTCGTCGCCGCGGGAGAGCACCCAGGCCACCGCCACCTGCGCCACCGTGGCGTCCATGGACCGGGCCACCGCGCGCAGCGCGTCGACGAGGGCGAGGTTGCGGTCCACGTTGCCGGCCGCGAACCGCGGGCTGTGCGCGCGGAAATCGCCCCTGGCCGTGGCGCGCTCCTTGGACCAGTGACCGCTGAGCAGGCCGCGCGAGAGCACGCCGTACGCCGTGATGCCCACGCCCAGCTCCCGGCAGGTGGGCAGGATCTCGGCTTCGATGCTCCGCGTGAACAGTGAATATTCGATCTGCAGATCCACGATCGGGTGCACGGCGTGCGCGCGGCGCACCGTCGCCGCCGCGGCTTCGGACAGCCCGATGTGCCGCACGTACCCGGCCTTCACCATGTCGGCCATCGCTCCCACCGTGTCCTCGATCGGCACCGCCGGGTCCACGCGCGCCAGGCGATAGACGTCGATGTATTCGGTGCCGAGCCGCGTGAGCGAGTAGGCCAGGAAGTTCCTGATCGCCGCCGGGCGGCCGTCCACCCCGCCGAACGCGCCCGCGGGGTCGCGGAGCGCGCCGCACTTCACGCTGAGCACCACGTCCTCGCGGCGCCGCGCGCGCAGGGCGTCGCGGATGAGCAGCTCGTTGGCGCCCATGCCGTAGAAGTCGCCGGTGTCGAGCAGCGTGATGCCCCGGTCGAGCGCGGCGTGGATGGTGGCGATGCTCTCCGCGTCGTCCGCCGGGCCGTAGAGAAACGACATCCCCATGCACCCCAGCCCGAGCGCGGAAACCGTGGGCCCGGCGGTGCCGAGCTTGCGACCGATCATCGTACCCTCGTGCGTGGTTCGTCGGTGAAGGCGACTGTTCGCGGCCCGGGCCGCGACGTATCATATGCAGCCATCCAGCCCAGAATCTATCATGACGACCACCGATCGCATTGCCATCGTCACCGGCACCAGTTCCGGCATCGGCGCCGCGCTGGCCGCCCAACTGCTGTCGCGCGGATGGGACGTGCTCGGCGTGGCCCGGCGCACGCCCGGGATCGCCGATCCACGCTATCGGCACCTGGCGCTCGATCTCACCGACGTTCCGGCAACCGTCGCGGCGTTCGAGCGCGAGGTGGATCCGCGCCTGCGTGATGCGCGGTGGCGCCGCGTGGCGCTGGTGAACAACGCGGCGATCATCGGCAAGCTGGCGCGGGTGCCGGCGCTCGAGCCCGAGGATCTGCTCGACAGCTACGCCGCCAATGTCGCCGTGCCCACGTGGCTCATGGGATTCGTGGTGGGCCGCGCGCCGGAGGGCGCCGCCCTGCGCATCGTGAACGTGTCGTCCGGCGCCGCCGTGCACCCGGTGCCCGGCCTCGCCGAGTACTGCGGCAGCAAGGCGGCGCTGCGCATGACGGGCATGGTCCTCGCCGCCGAGTTGGACGCCCGCGACCGGCCCGCCGGCAGGGCCACGGACGTGGCCATTCTCAGCTACGCGCCGGGCACGGTGGACACGCCGATGCAGGCCGTCGCGCGATCGCAAACGTCGGACGTGTTCCCGTCGGCCGAGATGTTCCGGGGATTCGCGGCCCAGGGGGAACTCGTGCCGCCCACGGCGCCGGCCGCCGAGATCGTGCGCTTTCTGGAGTCGGCGCGCGAACCGCGATTCGCGGAGCGGCGCCTGGGCGGCTGAGACGGGGCCGTGGGCGGCTATTGCGCGGGGCGCGACGCCGCGCCATAGTGGAGTTCATATGCGACCCCCCATCGCTTCCATGGCCGGCGCCCTGATCATCGCGTTCGCGGCCGCCGCGTGCGCATCCTCCGGTGCCGCACCCGCCGTCGGCGCCGAGCGCGCCTGCACCCCGGTGTCCGTCGACTCGGCGTTCGCGGCGCTGGCGCCCGTGTACCGCGACTGCGACGTCGACCGGCCGGCGACGGTCGCGAGCACCGGCGCGCGGCCCGACCTGCGGCCGCAGTTGACCCAGCAATGCATGTCCGCCGAGCTCGAGTTCGTCGTGGACGAGCGTGGACGCCCGCTGCCCGACCCGGTGCACATCGTGCGCACCAACTCCCGCGAGTTCGCGCAGGCCCTGATCGACGTGCTGCCCAGCTGGCGGTACACGCCCGCCGAGAAGAACGGAGAGGCCGTGCGCCAGGTGGTGCGGCTGCAGCAATCGGTGCAGGTGCGGTTCGTCGCCGCGCCCATGGGTACCACGCCCGTGGTCAGCGGGAGTACGGTCGCGCCGCAGCCCTGCTGATCACCGATCCGCGCATCAGTCCGGCCGCGCCTCGCTGTCCGGCTTGAGCAGTGCCTGCAGGTGGTGCTGCTGGTCGGGCGTGGGTTTGTCCACCACGTCGAGCTGCCACTGGTCCGCCGGCGAGAACCGGAGCCCGAACCAGTCGAGCATCTCGGCGTAGTCCAGCTCCTGCGTCGAGTCGAGCGCGCGCGCGAACCAGTCGGAAAGGTCGACGCCCGCCACCTCGCTCACCGTCGCGCGGAACTGCGCCGGCGTGTATCCCTGCGCGCCCGAGTACCGCCGGTATGCGAGCCGCATCACATCGTCCAGGGTCTTGGCGCCATTCGTGAGATGGCGGATGTGCGCGTCGAGCAGCAGTCCCACGACCGGCCCCTTGGTGTAGTAGCTCACGGTCTTGCGGGTATCCATCCCCACGGCGGAGTTCTCGCTGTTCCAGACGTCGAGCGACGAGGCGTCGAGCGTCTGCACCAGCCGGCCGGGCGTGCGCTGCAGATCGCGAATCATCGCCGACATCCAGTCCAGGTAATCCTGTTGTCGCGCCAGCCCGGCCCGCGCCACCATGAGATCGCCGTAATACGTGGTGAGCCCCTCGGCGATCCAGAGGCTGGGTGTGTGGGGCGTCCCTTCGTAGTCGAACGGTCCCAGCTCCACGGGGCGCAGGCGCTTCACGTTGAACGCGTGGAAGTACTCGTGGGCCACGAACGTGAGCCAGCGCTCGTAGCCCGCCGGGGTGTCGAGGGCCGCGGCGTTGGACGTGAGCATGGTGGAGTTCTTGTGCTCCAGTCCGCCGCCGCCGGGGTGGAACCAGTTGAGAAAGAGGTAGCGCCGGTAGGGCAGGAATCCCCAGAATCGGCTGGCCTCGATGACGATGCGCATCAGATCGCGTCCCGCGCGCTCGCCGTTGAAGTCGCCCACCGCGCCGGCGTCCACCAGCAGGTGCGGGATGCCGTCCACGTCGAACTGCACCGTGCGCAGCGCGCCGGCCATGATCGGCGAATCCACCAGGTCGTCGTAGTCGGCCGCCCGGTAGTGATCGAGCACGCCGTCCGACGCCGAGTCGAGCGACGTCGCTGAACTCCAGCCCGGCGGGAGCGACAGATGGATCTCGGCCGGCCGGTGCACGGTGTCGGCGAGCGTCATGAACGTGGGCGCGCCGTTGAGGACGACCAGACTGTCGCCCACCCAGTCGGCCGTCACGAACTTCCGGTTGCCGAGCACCTGGTACGAGATCGTGACGCTCGGCGCCCCGTGCGTGTCGATGCGCCAGCGGTTGGGCCGCGAGCGCTCGACGGCCAGCGGGCTGCCGTCGGCGGCGCGCGCGCGCACGCTGTCCACCTGGTTGGCGTAGTCCTCCACCTTGTAATACCCGGGCGACCACGTCGCCATCATCATCTCGATCGACGCCCGACCGCTCGTCGGCACTCGCGCCTGGACGTGGGCGATATGCGTGGCGGGGTCGGGCACGCTCACCGTGTACACGATGGGCGCGGGCGTCTGGGCCGTGGCCCGCGGTGCGGCGGCGGCGAGCGCGGCGCCGACGGCGATGCCGGCAGCGCGCGCGGTGCGGAGTGTTCTCGACATGGGGCGGTGGGCGATGGGAGATCGCGGCATGAGCGTGATGGCCGGAATGATGGCACTCGCGCGGGCCGCCCACAACAACGCCGCGGCGCTGGCGACCGGGGCCGATGGCGCGCCGCGTGGTTCGCGGCCATAATACCGCGCCCGCGCGCGCGGGCCATCCATGGTCTATTCCGCAGGTCTTCCGGAGATCCCCGCCGCATGCGCTTTCCTTCCGTGTCCAGCAGCATCCTGGACGTCGTTGGCCAGACGCCGCTGGTTGCGCTGGACCGTCTCGCCGCCGGCTGCCCGTCCCGCGTGCTCGCCAAATTGGAATCGGCCAACCCCGGGTTGAGCGTCAAGGACCGCCCGGCCCTGCAGATCATCGTCGACGCCGAACGGCAGGGGTTGATCCGTCCCGGCGACACGATCATCGAACGCACGAGCGGCAACATGGGCACCGGGCTCGCGCTCGCGTCGCTCATCAAAGGCTACAAGCTCGTGGTCGTGATGTCGGCCGGGAACACGGTGGAGCGGCAGAAGGCCATCCGCGCGCTCGGCGCGCGGGTGGTGCTCGTGCCGCAGGTCACCGGCAAGCCGGGCCAGGTCACGGGCGCCGACCTCAAGCGCGTGGAGGAGGTGACCAACCAGCTCACCCGCAAGCTCAAAGCCTTCCGCGCCGACCAGTTCAAGAATCCGAGCAGCGTCAAAGCGCACGAGACGGGCACGGGCCCCGAGATCTGGAAGCAGACCGGCGGGCACGTGGACGCGTTCGTGAGCGTGGTGGGATCCTCCGGCTCGTTCACCGGCGTCTCGCGCTACCTCAAGAAGAAGAATCCGGCCGTGCGGTGCGTGGCCGTGGAGCCCACCAACGCCGCCATTCTCTCGGGCAAGCGCAAGCATCCCGGCCGCCACAAGCTGCAGGGCGTGGGCTACATGGAGGTGCCGCAGCTCTACGACCCGGCGCTGGTGGACGAGTTCGTGAGCATCGGCGATCGCGAGGCCATGCACACCGCGCGCTTGCTCGGGCGCACCGAGGGGATTCTGGCCGGATACACGTCGGGGGCCAACGTCGCCGCCGCGCTGCGCGTCGCGCGGGCGTCGAAGACGCCGATCACCGTCGTCACGATCGTCACCGACTCGGGACTCAAGTACTTCAGCACCGACCTCTATGAATGATCGCGGCGCCGCGCTCGCCCACCCTCACCCCACCCACGCGTGAATCTCGATACCTTCGCCACGCCGCGCCTGTTCGCCGAGCGGCTCACCGCCGAACATCTGCCGGAGATCCGGCGGATGCACGAGGACCCGCGCGTGATGGCCACGCTCGGCGGCATCCGCACCGAAGCCCAGACACGCGAGTATCTGGATCGGAATCTCGCCCACTGGGAGCGGTTTGGGTTCGGCCTCTGGATCGTCCGCGACGCGTCCCGCGAGACGATCGTGGGCCGCGCCTGCGTCCGCCACCTGGACGTGGACGGCGTAGACGAGGTGGAGATCGGCTACGCGCTGTACGCGGACTGGTGGGGGCAGGGGCTCGCCACCGAGATCGCCAACGCGTGCGTGGCCGTTGGCCACCGCGATCTCGGGCTCGCCTCGGTGGTGGCCGTCACGCTCCCCACCAATCGCGGGTCGCGGCACGTGATGGAGAAGGCCGGGATGGCGTACGAGCGTGACTTCCTGCACGCCGGCGAGCCGCACGTGTTGTATCGGCGGTAGCGTCCTCCGGAGCCGCCGTCACGCCTCGGCGGTTTGCAAGTACCGGTATATGGATGCGGCGGCGCATGGCGGGCTTGTGCAAGTCTCCGTCGGATCGGCAAGTTGAGGAGTTGTGAAAGCGCGCACCGCCCCCATGCGGCCGGGCAGGGGGGCGGGAGGCGCGGCGCCACGCGGCGGACGCTCCAACGGGTTTCGATCCAGGCCACCATGCCATCTTCGACGGTCCCACTGGTCGTGGGCTATGTGCCGGGCCGCACCGAGCGGGCTCGCATCGCGGGCGCGCTCCGGGGACGCGCCCGCGTGCAGTGGGCGGAGTCGATGGCCGAGCTGCGCAGCACGGTGCGCCGGCACCGGGGGCCGATCGCAGCGGTGTTCGTGGCGCCGCGGGACGCCACCGGCGCCACGGCCGGCCCCGTGGTGCGCGACCTGGCTACCGTGGCCCCCAACGTGCCGGTCATCGCCTATTGCCGCACGGGCATCGAACACTCGCGGGACATCCGGGCCCTGGCCGCGGCGGGCGTGCACGAATTCCTGTTCGTGGGGGTGGACGACGCCGGGGCCGCGGTGCGTACGGTGCTGGCGTCGGCCCAGCGCGCCTGCGCGGTCGAGGCGGTGCTGGCCGCGCTGCGGCCGCGAATCCCCGAATCGCTGCATCCCCTGGCGGAGTACGGCGTGGCCCATCCCGACCATGCGCGGAGCGTGGCGGCGATGGCCGCCATGCTGGGCGTGCACCGCAAGACCCTGTTCAACCACTGCCGGCGGGCGGGCGCACCCGCGCCCGCGGAGTTGCTCACCTGGTGTCGCCTGCTGCTGGCGGCGCACATGCTGGCGACCACGGCGAGCACGGTGGAAGCGGTGGCCATGGACCTGGAATTTCCCTCCGATACCGCGCTCCGCAACACGATGAAGCGGTACACCGGCCAGCGGGCCAGCGATGTGCGCCGCCGCGGCGGCTTGTCGTACGTGCTGGGGGAATTCTCCAATCGTATGAAAGAAACCTCGGCCAGACCCGCCGACGCACCCAGCAACTGACCCCCTCGGGGGTTCCCGGAGTTGGTCGGCGGTTGCGAGCGGGCCGCCCAATGCATGGGTGCGTTGCTCCCTGTGTAACCCTCCTGGGTGGTTCCCGCGGTAGATTCTCGTCGCGTCGGCCCTGCGGGCAGCACCCCAGGTTCCCCCGGGTGCGCGCAGAGCCGCGGAACTTACCCCATGAAGCAACGTTCGACGCCCCGCCAGAACGCCCCCCCGGCGCCCACGGTACTCGTGATCGGCCGTGTTCGCGCGCGGGTGTCTGCCATACAGCGCCTGCTGGAGCGGTACGGATTGCCCACGGTCACCCTGGCCTGGAAAGCCACGGCCTCCGGGCTCTGGCGCTTGGGCGCGTTGCCGCCCGATGCGGTGGTGGTGGACGTTGCGCCGCCAGTCACGGCCGATCACATCGAGGTGCTGCACCGCCTGCGCGACCGCTGGGAGGCGGTGCCGCAGATCGTGGTCACGTCGGGCGCGAACGGGTCGGTGCTCACCAGCCTCCTCGCCGTGGGCGTGGACGACTTCGTGTGCGGCGACAACCGTTCGTCGGAACTTGTGGTGCGGCTTCGACGGCAACTGCGACGCGTATCCCCACGCGCCCTCCCGATGCCGCTCGGCTCCGAAACCGTGGAGTACGACGACATCCGCCGGACCGTTGCGGCAAACGGGCGGCGCATCACGCTCACATCACGCGAGTTCGAGGTGTTCCGCTGCCTCGTGGACAACGCCGATACCCTGCTCTCCAGAGAAGAGATCCTGGAGCGCGTGTGGGGGAAGAGCCACGATCAACTGGGCGCTTCCGGCATCGTCGGTGTGTACGTGCTGTACTTGCGGCGGAAGCTCGCCAAGCTGGGACTCGCCCACGCACTCCGTACGGTCAAGGGAAAGGGCTACGCCTTTCTCGCGCCGAGCAGCTACTGGACGTCAGTCCCGAGTTCAGCGACCGCGAGTCCCAGCGCGTCCCTCGGGCTTGGGAACGGTGATCTTCACGCGTCCTCCACGGGGCGTGCGCGTGGGGCGTCGAATAATGATCTCGACGTCCCGGCCCAGCCGGAGGAGCATGC
>Ga0307373_10007137_pt1 | contig 17515 bp, 11 predicted proteins | sample OX2MG_FD_202534 | JGI IMG/M metagenome (GOLD analysis project Ga0307373, IMG submission 202534) | Soil microbial communities from Risofladan, Vaasa, Finland - OX-2 | ecosystem: Environmental > Terrestrial > Soil > Coastal area > Acid sulfate soil | place: Finland: Risofladan, Vaasa | collected... | reverse complement strand
CCCGGTCACGCCGCCGTCGGACAGGACGACGATGCCGGCGACGCGTTGTCCGCGGAAGCGGGCTCGCACCGCGGCGAGCGCCGCAGACAGGTTGCTGGCCGGCTCGTCCGGCGCCAGCCGATCGACGTCGGCGGTCTCCAGCCGATCGCCGAAGCTGAAGGCCTTCGTCTGGAACTCGCCCGCGAGCAGCGGCTGCAGGCGGTCGCGGACGATCGCCCGGGCGCGCTGCAGCCGCGACTGCGACTCGCCGTCGGTCAGCCGCATGCTCCGCGAGGCATCCACCAGGATCGGCACGATCGCATCCCTCGCCGTGCGCGGCGGCAGCAGCCAGACGGGCCGGAAGAGGCAGAGCGCGAGCAGCAGCAGCGTCAGGCCCCGCAGGGTCCCCAGCGTGGCGCGCCGGCCGGCGGACAGCGGCACCAGCGGCCGGACGTAGCTGAGGGACGCGAGTCCGGCCGCCGCGGCGACGACGAGCACGACGGCCCACCAGGGGAAGGGATACGCGAAGTGCATGCGGAACGGCCTACGGCCGGGGCTTCTGGCGGTCCTTGTCCGCCAGCGCTTTGAAGTAGCTGTCGACCAGCGATCGGTACGACGCCGGCGCGCGATCGTCGCCGCCGGCCGCCAGCCGGTCGCGGCGCACCTGCGCCTGGAGCCGCTGCGACAGTGCGGTTTCCATCTGCGCGAGCGCCGCGTTGGCGTTCCGGCGCAGCGACGCCCACCGGGCGAAGTCCTGCTTGAACGCTTCGGTCCCGGGAGACGACAGCACCATGCCCTGCCCTTCCGGCGTGAAACCAAGACCGGCGCGCAGGCCCACGTCTCCCTCGCGCCGCCGGGCCTCGACCATTTCCTGCGTCTGTCGCAGCATGTTCAGCAGCTGGTCCCGCAGCTGCTCGAGGCCGGCCATCTTCGAGCCGGGTGTCCGCCCCTGCCGCTCCCCCTCGTCCCGGCCTCGCTCCCCCGGAGCCTTCGCGGCCGCTTTCCCGTCGCCCGATTGCGGCGTCCGGGCAGCCTTGGCGAGCTGATCGAGTTGCCGCTGGACGCCGTTCAGCCGGTCACGCAGCGACTGGACGCGGGCGAGCTGCTCGGCGAGCCGCCGGGCGTGCTCCCTTCCGGTCGCACCGGCGGCAGACAGTGCCTGTGACACGCGGTCGAGCGCCTGGCCCAACTGCTGTTCCGCGTCGGCGCGCGCGGCCGGGTCGATCCGGGCGCCGCCCGCCGCAGCCTGGTGCATCTCGGACGCCGACCGGCGCATGCGTTCCGACAGGTGGTCCTTCGCCAGCTCGCGGGCGGCCGCCGCCAGCGCCTGTGCCCCGGCCCGATCCCGCGTCCCGGCCCGATCCGGCGTCCCGTGGCCGGCTTCCTTGTTCAACTGCGCGACGCGTCGCTCGATCTGCCGCGCCTGATCCGCGAGCCGCTGCTTCGCCGTCGCCAGGCGCCGCAGGGCGTCGCGCGCCGGCGCCCCCTGCCCGAACTGCCGCAGCTGCGACGCCATCTGCCGCTCGGCGTCAGCCAGCTCGCGCGTCTGGAGCCGAAGGTCGCCGACCGCCCGCCACGTCGGATCGGCCGCCGGCGCTCCATCCGCCATCTGCTCGGCCAGCCGCCGCAGCTCGTCGCCGGCACGGCCGGCCTGCGCGCTCGCGTCCCGGGGATTCTGCCGGCGCAGCTCGCCGGCGGCGGCCCCCATCGCGTTCGACACGGCGTCCATCTGCTGCCCCGCGGCCGACTGGGACCCGGCGGCGCCGTTCGGAGCCTGCTGCTTCAACTGGCGCGCAAGATCCTCTGCCTGCCGGCGCAGCTCCGACTGATCGCGGGTCAGCCGTTCCAGCTGGCGCTTCATCTCGTCGGGACCGAGTTTCGCGCGCTGCTTCGCCAGCGCCTGCTGCCGCCGGGCCAGATCGTCCTGGCGCCGCGCCAGTTCACGGACGCGGTCGAGCGCCCGATCGCCCGCGCGATCGGCCTGCGGCTCCGAGGCCGGCGGCGTCTCGTAATTGGTCTGCTGGAGCCGCTGCAGCTCGCGATCGAACAGCGTCGACAGGTCGAGGTTCCTCCGGTAGTCGCCTTGCGCCGGCCCGGACGCCTGCTGGGTCACCTGCCGGCGCCGGACTTCGGCCTGCGCTTTCAGCAACTGGTTCAGCGCGTCCATCTCGTGCGGCAGCGCCTTGCCGGTCTCGAGTCCGTCCAGCGACGTCACCGCCCTGCCCATCGCGGTCGCGGCCCCGTTCATCGCCTGCGCCGCCGCCTCCACCCCGCCCGGGTCGCCGGGCGGCTGCGGCTGCCGCGGGTCGCGCATCATCGCCGCATCGAACTGGCCGATCTGTTCCCTGGTCCGCGTGCGGAGCGCCGCCTGCGCCTGGCCGACCGACCGGATGTCCTGCGCCGACTGGCGGTCCGCCGCCCGGGACCGGCGGTCCAGCCGCCAGGTCGCGACGACGATGTCCTTCTGTGCCGCGACCAGGTCGTCGATCGACCGGTTCTGCCCCCCGGCCAGCCCCTGCGTCTGGCTCTGCGCCGCCGCGAATGCCTCCTCGAACGGCTGCACCTCGAGGAAGAAGATGTCGCTGCGCGCGGCGCCGGCGGCGCCGCTGCGCGTCCGGTCGTGCGCCCGCGCGTAGTAGCTGATCAGATCGCCCGGCTTGACGTGGAGGTTCTCGAGATACAGCAGGTACTGCCCGTCCACGCCCCCCTGGCCCGCCTTCGACTCCGCGAACGGTACGACCTTCTCCGCGCCGCCCGGCAGCGAGTAGACGAGGTCGAAGCGGCCCACCCCGAATTCAGCGTCGGCGTGCGCTTCGATGGCCACCTCCTCGAGCGGCGTCACCTGCCGGTCCTGCGCCGGCCGGATGATCCGGACGTCCGGCGGGCGATGCGCGAGCGTCCTGATGAAGTACTCCGTGTCGCCGGGATTCTTCAGCCCTTCGAGGCCGGCCAGCGCCACGCGGTACGACCCGTCCTGCCGGACGTCGATCTCCCCCTCCAGCGTCATCCGGGACAGGGAGGCCAGCGGAAGGCGCTGCCGGCCGTCGAGCGTGAGCGCGCCGGACGCCACCGGCTCGCTGGTCGTGATCCGCAGCCGGACGCGCGTGCCCGGCGGCGCGTAGATGTCGCCGCCGTCCGTTTCCGTCCGGGACGGCAGGCCGAGGCGGGCGGGATACCGATACTGGAGATCGATCCGCGTCACGTGCGGAGGCTGCAGCACCGTGACGGCGTAGCGCCGGCTGGCTGCCTGCCCGGCCGCGACGCGGTACCGGAACCCGCTCGTGACCGTCGCGAACGTGAACGTGTACCGCCCGGTCACGCCCGCCGGCTGCATGGCCACCTGCCGCCACCGATCGCCGCCGCCGAACTCGAGCGTCGGCACGAGGCCGCCGTGACGCGACGGGATGGTGACGGCAATCTGCAGCGGCGTCCCGATCGGAACGCGGGCATCGCCCGGCGTCACCTGCAGCGTGAGGGTGGAGGGAAACAGCGTGAACCGCGCCAGTTCGAGGGCCCGGGCTGCGGGCGCGCGAACGATCGCCACCGCCGCCGCCAGCGCCAGGGCGGCGGCCGCCGCCCAGCCAGCGGCCTGCCGGATCGCGCGACGGCTGACGATCGTGTCGAGATCCACCGCCGCCAGGCGCCGGGCCGTGTCGTCCAGCAGCCGGCCGAGCATCGGCGTCCGCTCCGCCCCGGCGCCGGCGCCGAATTCGACAGCCGACGCGACCCGATCCTCGAGCGCCGGACAACGTTCCTCGATCAGCCGGGCCACCAGTCGATCGGACGGCGCGCGGCCGATCCGCGCGAAGCCCCACGCAACCGCCGCCACCGCCCCGACCAGCGCGGCCGCAGCAGACACGAGCAGCAGATCGCGGCCCGAGCCGCCCAGCGTCCAGGCGGCGAGCGCGAGCAGCAGCACGGCCGCCGCGCCGGCGAACCCGCGGGCGATCCCCAGCAGCACGCGAACAGCACGCCACCGCACCCGGACCCGACGGAGAACCGCGGCGATCTCACGATACTGATCAGTCATGCGCGGCTGCCTCGTTCATACCGCCCGCCGGGCGACGACGCTCTCGATCGCCAGAACGGTGAGCACCAGTACGAGCGCGTACCACCAGAGATTCTGCCGCGCTTCGTCCGAGACCGCGGCCGCCTGCGCCTCGGCCGTCCCTGCCTCCTTCAGGCGGACGATGGCCGCCCGGAACTCGGAGGCGGTCAGGCGCGCCGGGTCCGACTCGCGCGGATCGACGTTCACCGCCACGCGCCGCACCGCGCCGCTCCCGCGCCCGGCCGGAAGACTCACGACCCCGGGCGCCGCCGGCACGCCCGGCGGCACGTCCCCGACGAAATAACCGGCAAGCGCCTGACGCGGGCCGCTCAGATACCCGAGCGCCTCGTACAGGAACGGCAGGAACATCGGGTGCAGCGGGAAATCGTTCCACCGGTCCCCCAGGTCGGAGGCGAACAACAGGACCCGGCCTCCGGCCCGCGGGTACTCCACGAGGGCCGGTGCCCCGTTGCTGAACTGCGCCACGACGTCGGCTCCGGCCGGCACCGTGACCTGCGCCACCCGCCGGAACCGCGCGACACCGAGGTTCGCCGCCGCCGCACCGAGCGCGGCGACGATCGGGTGCCGCGCATCGGCCGGCACCAGCGACAACGGCGGGCCGTCGGCCGACGGCAGCGTGACGTCGAGCAGGCGGCCGGCCAGCAGGCTCCGCAGCACGTCGGCGTCGATGCCCGGCCCGACCGCGACGAACAACCCGCCGCCGCGCCGGACGAACGCCGCCAGCGCCTCCCGGCCGTTGCTGTCCAGCCCCTGCGTCGTCAGCAGCACGACCGCCCGATCGCGCGCCCACTCGCCGGCCGGCAGGGTGCCGACAGCCGACGGCCGGACGGCATGGAACGAGAACCGCGCCTCCGCCGCCCCGCCGGCCTGCAGTGCCTGCGCCAGATAGAACGCGTCCGCCGAGCCGCCGCCCGACGCGGTCACCGCCAGCACCGGCATCGGCGCCGGCGGGTCGAGCGCCAGGAACCGCGTGTTGTCGGCGACGTAGCCGGTCGGATCGTCGATCGACACGGCCGCCGCGCCGGTCTCCGGCAGGGCGGCGGCGAACGGGACCTGCACCGCGCCGCCGGGCGGCACCGAGAACGGCTGCACCCCGCCGGGCCGGCCGTCCACCGTCAGCCGGGCCTGTCCGGTCGCGGCTCCACTCCCCTCGTTCCGCACGGTCGCGACGACGCCCCCTTCCTGGCGGCGGAGATCGACGACCGCGAGATTCCCCTTCGGCGCGCCGACGTCGGCCAGCTCGATGGCCACCCGCCCTGGCAGCGCGCCACGTTCGCCGGCGTCCCATCCGCTCGCCTGCAGGTCGGTGACGAGCACCACCGTGCCCCGTCTGGCGCCGATCGCGCCGGCGGCCCGGGCGAGGGCATTCTGGTAGCGCGTGGCGCCGGCGCCCGGCCGCAGTCGATCGATCGCCGCCAGCACCTGCGGCCGATCCATCGTCGGCGCCACGACGAGGTCGGCCCGATCGGCGAACCGTTCCAGGCCGACCGGCTGGCCGCCCGCCGCCCGGCGGACGGCCTGGCGGGCCAGCTGCCGCGCCCGGGCGAACTGTCCCGGCGCCGACAGGCTGAACGACGTGTCGACCGCGACGATCGTCACCGGCGCCGCGGACGAGGCCGACGCGTCCGGCACGTACGGGCGGGCGAAGGCGAGCGCCAGCAGCAGGAGCGCGGCGACGCGCAGCGCCAGCAGCAGCCATTCGCGCAGGCGGCGGTGCCGGGCCTGTTCGAGCGGGGCCTGCCTCAGCATCCGCACCGGGGCGAAGCGCACGCGCACGTCCGGGTGCCGGCGCAGCAGGTGCAGCACGATCGGCACCGCGGCAGCGGCGGCTGCCGCCAGGAACCCGGGAACGAGAAAGGACAGTCCGAACATCCCCCTGGCCCGTGCGCCGCCGGGCGGCGCGCTAGAACGATCGTCCGCGCGACGACAGATAGGCCATCAGCGCGAGGTCGAGCGGTTGCGACGTGTCGACGAGACAATAGTCGATGCCGGCCGCTCCGAGCTCGCGGCGATACCGCCCGATCAGCCCGTCCATCTCCCTGAGGTAGTGCTGCCGCACGAGCGCCGGGACCGCCACCACTTCCTCGCCCGTCTCGAGATCCTCGAACCGGCTCGCCTGCTCGAAGGGAAACCGGATCTCGTCGGCATCGAGCACGTGGAAGACGATCACGTCCGAGCCGCGGAACCGGAAGTGCTTCAGTCCCTTGATCACCGCCGCCGGATCGTCGAGGAGGTCGGAGATCAGCACGACCATCCCGCGCTTGACGAGGGCGTCGGCCAGCTGGTGCAGCGGCTTCGACACGTCGGTCCGCAGCCCCAGTTCGAGCCGTGACAGCGAGATCAGCAGGGCGCGCAGGTGCCCGGGCCGCGAGCTGGGCGGCAGCCGCGCGACGATCCGGTCGTCGAAGCCGATCAGGCCGACGGCGTCCCGCTGCCGGTTCATCAGGTACCCGAGCGACGCCGCCAGGCAGGCGCCGTATTCCAGTTTGGTCATCGCGCCCGACCCGTAGCCCATCGACCGGCTGATGTCGAGCAGCAGATGGCATTCGAGGTTGGTCTCCTCCTCGAATTTCTTGACGTAGTACCGGTCGCTGCGCGCGAACACCTTCCAGTCGATCGTCGAGATGTCGTCGCCCGGCATGTACTGGCGGTACTCGGCGAACTCGACGCTGAACCCCTTGAACGGGCTGCGGTGCAGCCCGGACAGGAAGCCTTCGACGATCGACCGCGCCCGCAGATCCAGCGTGCCGATCCGGGCGATCACCGTCGGGTCGAGGTACCGGCGTTCGTCGCGCGGGTGCGGATTCATCGGTGGCGTCGCCTCCGGCCCGCCCGGCGGCCGCGGCTCACAGGCCGCTCCTCGGCGTCGGCACCTCGGCCAGCAGCTGCGTGACGATCGTGTCGGGCGTGATCCGCTCCGACTCCGCGTAGAAGTTGGTCATGACGCGGTGGCGCAGAATCGGCAGCGCGAGCGCCTGGATGTCACCGACCGAGACGTGCACCCGGCCGTGCATCAGCGCGCGCGCCTTGCCGCCCAGAATCAACGACTGCGATCCGCGCAGTCCGGCGCCCCACTTCACCCACTTCTCGACGAACGCCGGCGCGCCGGCGCGCCCGGGCCGCGACGCGTCGACGAGCCGGACGGCGTACCGCGCCACCTCCTCCGGCACCAGCACCTGCCGCACGACGCGCTGGAACGCGAGGATCTCGGCGCCGGTCAGCACGCGGTCCGGCGCGGGGCGCTCGGCGCCGGTCGTCTCGGTCACGACCCGCACTTCCTCGTCTTCCGACAGGTAGGTCATGACGAGGTTGAACATGAAGCGGTCGAGCTGCGCCTCCGGCAGCGGATAGGTCCCTTCGAGCTCGATCGGATTCTGCGTCGCCAGCACGAAGAACGGCCGCTCGAGCGGGTAGGTCCGGCCGGCCGCCGTCACGTGGTATTCCTGCATCGCCTCGAGCAGCGCCGCCTGCGTCTTCGGCGGCGTCCGGTTGATCTCGTCGGCCAGCACGATCTGCGCGAAGACCGGCCCTTTCACGAACCGGAGCGCCCGCCCTCCGCCGCGATCCTCCTCGAGGATCTCCGTCCCCGTGATGTCCGACGGCATCAGATCCGGCGTGAACTGGATCCGCTTGAACGACAGGTCCAGGATGTCCGCCAGCGTCTTGATGAGGAGCGTCTTCGCCAGCCCCGGCACACCGGTGATCAGGCAGTGCCCGCCGGTGAACAGCGCCGTCAGCACCTGGTCGATGACCTCGTCCTGCCCGACGATCACCTTGCGCAGCTCGCCGAGAATCCGTTCGCGTCCCTCGACCACCCGCTCCGGCGTGGCCGCCCGTGTCTCCACCGTCTGCTCCATCGGGTGCGTGTCCTTCTGCGTTCAACGGCGGCGGGGCCCTGCCCCGGCCGCCCGCGGTCAGTGCGTCAGCACGTACACGATCTCGTTGATCTCCATCTGATACGCCATGGCCGTGTACTTGATGTACCCGGGGAACTCCACCGCGTTCGACCACTCCCAGCCGTCACCCATGTCGGTGTTCCAGTTGATGAGCACCATCGGCCGGCCGGTGTCGTCCAGGATGGCCCGGAGGTGCGGCACGAAGCCGCCTTTCTCCCACGTGCGCCCGGCGAGGAACGATCCGAGGCCCGGCACCTGCGGATACCGGTCGATCCGGTAGAAGCAGGTGAAGATCGGATGCGGCGGCTGGATCTCCACGATCGGCCGGTTCGGGAACACGCGGTGCAGCTCGTGCGCGACGTTCGCCCATTCGTACGGCCCGTGGAAGTCGTCGAACGTCGCGGTGCCGCCCCGCAGCAGGTACTCCCGCAGGATCGGCACCTCGGAGTCGAGCAGCCGGAGGTTGCCCCCTTCGACGAAGTAGATCCACGGGTACTCGAAGAGCCGCGGGTCGTCCAGCGACAGCACCATCGGATCCTCCACCTGGATCGAGGTCGCCGACTTCACCCGGCGCGACAGATTCTCTTCCGCCGCCGGCGCGTCGATGTACCACGGCTCGCCGAACGCCCGCAGCGCGCTGGCGGGCGTCTGGAAGTGGTAGCGGATCCGGACGAACCGCCACTGGAGCCCGGCGAACCGGGGATCGCCCCGCTGCGGCACGACCTGCGCCTGCGCCGGCCGCCAGCCGAAGGCCAGCAGCGCGACGCCGATCGCCAGCGCACCGGCGACGACCGGCAGCCGGAGGGGGGCGCGGCGGCTCATGGCGAGTCCCCCACCAGCTTCAGCAGCAGGTCCTGCGCGCGCGCGTACAACGGCGCGATCTCGAGCGCGGCCAGCGTCTCCCGCTTCGCCTCGGCCTGGTGCCCGGCCAGGTCGTCCGTCTCGGCCAGATCGCAGTAGGCGGCCGCCCGGTCCGCCGGACCGGCCGCCAGCGCCACCTGGAATTCGCGCAGCGCCGTGGCCGTGTCCCGGCGCTGCAGCGCGAGCCGGCCGAGCTCCGTGTGCGCGGAGGCGTCGAACGGATCGAGCGCGGCAATCCGGCCGTACACCGCCTGCAGGGCGGCCGTGTCCGTGCTGGTCTTCAGCAGCGCCGCCAGCTGGCGCGCGGCCTCGAGGTTATCGTGGTCGGACCGCAGGAGCGCCTGCAGTTCGCTGATCGCCAGGGCGATGTGGGCGCCCTGGATGGCCATCCCCGCGACGATCGCATGCGGGCTGTCGTCGCCGGTCGCCGTCGGCACCAGCTCGGCCGCCCGTTCGTAGACCGCCATCGCCTGGCGGATGTTGCCGTTCCACCGCAGCGCCCGGGCGTACGCCATCATCACGGGATAGCTCACCGGATACTGCTGCGCCAGGCCGGCCAGCGACGGCAGCGGCAGGACCCGCAGCGTCTCCGCGTCGGGCCCGCGGAGCGACTGGCGCAGCGGGCCGAACTGCCTGTCCAGCGCCGCGGTGAACCCGATCTGCAGCTCGGCCAGGCCGACGCCGAACGCCTTCTTCAGCGCGGCCCCGGTGTCCAGCCCGTCACCGTACGCCCGGAGCAGCGCATTCAGACCGGTCTGGCCGTAGACCCTCACCAGGTACGCGACGAACAGCGACGCTTCGTCATACGCCAGCGAGACGCGCCGGGGATCGCCGAAGCCGGCGTCGAGATTCGACAGCGGGAGCACCTGTCCGTGCTCCATCGCCAGCGCGAACGGCACGTCCAGGGCGCGCCCCCACTCGGGGCGCGCCCGCTGTTCCTCGTAGACGGAGATGCCTTCGGTCAGCCAGCGCGGCACCCGGTCGCGCGACATCTGCAGCGTGACCACGTGCGCCAGCTCGTGCCAGAGCGTCGCCTCCCAGAAGAACGTGCCGGGCGGCCGTGCGCTCGGCGAATCCATCGTCACCACGCGGCCGAAGCAGGCGCCGAGCACGCCGATCATGCCCGGCAGCCCGAGGTTGCGCACGGCGAAATCGTCGTGATGCGGGAACACCTCGATCAGGATCGGTCCCGCCGGCGTGAACCCGTACTCCTTCGAGAGCGTCGCGAGCGCCTGCCGGGCGAGCGGGACGATGTACGGACGCAGCACGGGCGCTTCGTCCGGACTCAGGCGGATGGCCAGATCGCCGTCGCGCACGGTGGTGAACCTGCCGAGCGTGTCGAGCAGCCCCAGCAGGTTGTACGTCACGACGTCGTACGGATCGGTCTTGAACGCCCGATCCAGCGCCACCCGCGCGCCCGCTTCGTCGCCCGTTCGCAGCAGGTCGAGCCCCAGGTCCGCCTGCGCCCGCGCATCGTCGGGATCGAGCGCGACCGCCTGCCGGACCAGCGCGACCGCCTCGTCGAAGCGGTAGTGGCGTGCCGCCTCGTCCGCCACGATCCGGTAGGCTTCCCCGGATGCGGGAGTGACCGCCAGCGCACGCCCCAGTTCCCGCTGATAGTCCGCCGAGCGCCCTTCGAGATAGGCGAGCGAGGCCAGCAGCGCGTGCGCCTGCGGACTGGCCGGGTTGACGGCGAGCGCCTGCTGGAGTGCCGCCACCGCCCGGCCCGGATGCCCGTCGTCGAGCGCGAGGCGGGCCACGAGCAGACGCGCGTCGACATCGGCGGGATTCAGCGCCAGCGCCTGCTCGAGCAGCGCGTGGGCCTGCGGCTGGTCCGCGTCCACCGCCGCCTGCGCCAGCCCGACCAGCGCCGGCTCCCACGCCGGATCCGCCTTCAGCGCGCCGCGGAACGACGCGATCGCATCGGCAGGGTTGTGCTTGTCGAGGAGAAGACGGCCCCAGGCCGTGTTGATGGCCGGGTCGTCCGGCGCCGCCCGGGCGGCCGCCCGGAACAGCGCGTTCGCATCCTGAAAGCGGCCGAGCCCTTCGTAGCCGGCGGCCAGCCGCGCCTGCTCCTGCGGCGTGCGCGACCCGCCCGGTGTCGCCTCCAGTGCCGCCACCAGCGCCTCGAAAGTCTGCCGGGCCTGCACGCGGCGGCCGAGGAACGCGTCGAGTCGCGCCAGCACCAGCGCCGCGTCACTGCCCGGCGCACGCCGGGTCACCGGCGTCAGGAGGGCGTCGGCCTGCGGGTAGCGGCCGCGGGCGATCGCCGCACGCGCTTCGAGGGCCGCGACCGCCGGATCGCGTCCATCGAGCCTGGCCAGCAGCGCGTCGACGTCCGGATACCGCCCCTCGCGGAACGCCTGCCCGGCCTGCTCCAACGCCGGCCGCGGCGGCTGCGACCCCGCCACGGCGCCGCCTGCCAGACACAGGACAATCGCCGCGATGGCGACTCCCGTCCGCCGCCACCGCCCCGTGCGAGCGCAGCCTTCACGCAGCCGTGTCCGGCTCATCCTGTCACGCACGTCACGGATCGTGAAATCCCGATCAGGCGGCGTCGGGCGCCAGGATGGAGCCCGCACCGCCGACAGGCGTCGGTCCTGCCCGCCACCGGGCGAGCCCGTTCAGTTGTCGGAAAAAAGGAGCCGCAAGCGTTGCTCTTGCAGAATACCGTACAGTTACGCGGTTCGAGCCGCGAGAGCGACCGGTGGACAAAAAATCCTGGTGGAAGGCAGCGGCGCGCGGGAGCAGGCCGGCGCCAGGGCCGCCCCCGTGGCGGAGAAAGGAATCAGCCCTGTCGTGCGGTCGTCACCGGCGCCGCGAGCACCCGGCGGAACACGTCGCTGGCGCGCCGCATCTCGCTCAGGGTGCCGAGTGAAATTCGCGCATGGGTCGTCAGCGGCGGAAACGGCCGGCCGACCAGCACGCCGAGCGCACGGCAGGCGTCCTGGAACGCCTGCGCGTCGCGGCGGATGTCGACCAGGACGAAGTTCGCTTCCGAGACGCCGACCTTGTAGCCAAGCTGCTCGAAGAAGCGGCGCGTATAGTCCTTCGCTTCGCGATTGAGCCGGCGTTCCTTCTCGATGTGCCCCGCCTGCCCGATCGACCCGAGCGCCGCCGCAATGGCCAGTACGTTGATGCCGAGGCCGAGCTTGAACGGCCGCAGCTCGTTGATCGTGCCGGCATGGGCGACCGCGTAGCCGATCCGGAGCCCCGCCATCCCGTGCACCTTCGAGAAGGTCCGCGCGACGATCACCCGGCGGTTCTCCATGGCGATCGGGATCGCCGTGGCGTACGACGGGGCGTCCACGTATTCGAAGTACGCCTCGTCCATCAGCACCCGGGTGGATCCGGACGCGCCGGTGACCGCGTGGACGAAGCGGCGGACGCTCGCCGCGCCGTGAACGGTGGCGGTCGGATTGTTCGGATTGCAGAAGTACACGAGTCCCGCGCGGCTGCCTGGCCGCTGCATGCCGGAGAGATCGAGCTGCAGCGACGCGTCGACCGGCACGGCGATCACCTCCGTACCCAGCCGCGCCGCTTCCCTCCCGGGCGTCTCGTAGGTCGGCGCCGCCGTGACGAGCGCGTGCCCGCGCCCCGTGTACGCCTGCACGGCGATCCTCAGGATCTCGGTCGATCCACAGCCGAGCAGGACGTTTTCCGGCGCGACGTCGTAATGCCGTGCAATCGCCAGCGTCAGCTGGTCGACCGGCAGGAACGGATACCGGTTCGCTTCGCTCAGGCCCCGGCGGATCGCGTCGAGCGCCAGTGCCGACGGCCCGTTCGGATTCTCGTTGCTGTTCAGCCGCAGCGCGTCCGGCACCTCCAGCGCCGGCACGGCCGCTGCCGCCGCCGGCTCGCCCCCGGACGCTTCGCGCCCGCGAGCCGACACCCAGCCGCCCGGCAACCGGCCGGCCACGGCGCCGGCCGTGGCGCCCATGCCAAGAGACCGCACAAACGCGCGGCGCGACAGAGCCATGTCTCTCCTCCCCGCTGGAGCACTCCCGGCCGTTACGGATGACAAGCGTCGGATCGTCCGCGACCCGCACAGCCCATCTCCGCTCGAACCGGACTGCCGGATGGGTGTCGAAGCGCGGAGTATAGCATGCGCGCGTCGGAGCCTCAGGGACTCATCTCCGCCCACTCACCACTCACCACTCATTCCTCACCACTCACTCCTCATTCCTCATTCCTCATTCCTCTCTTCAACTCCCTCTCCTCCACCGCGATTCTTCGCGCGAGGAGGAGGCCGAACGCGGCGAGGCTGGCGACGCCGGCGACCGGGGCCCTCAGCAGGAGCGCCGCGCCCAGCAGTTCTCCGCAGACGCCGACGTAGTTGGGATGACGCAGCCAGCGATACGGCCCGGAAGTGACGAGCGGCACTTCGGGTAGCACGATCACGCGGAAGCTCCACCGCTCGCCGAGCGCCGCCATGGCCCAGTACTTCAACGCCTTGGCCGCACCAAACACGACGAGGCCGGCGGCGAGCAGCCGCGGCGGGGCCGGGCCCGACAACAGGCCTTCGATCGCCATGGCCAGGAACGCGCCCGGGTAGGCGATGCGCATCAGCGCATACACATCGTCCGGCGCCTCGAACCCGCCGCGCGCCCGCAGCCGCACGTCGTGCCGCGCCGCAATCACCGCCTCGACCGCCAGCAGCGCGAACACCGCCGCCGTGATGGCCAGGATCTGGCCGGCACCGGTCACCACGCCTCCCGCGCGGCCGGGCCGCAGACCGCGTCGCCGGCGGCCCACGTGTCTCCGGCGATCCGGATGACGAATCGGAGCGCGGACGGCGCGAGCATCGCCCCCCAGGCCGCGGCCTGGACGGCTGCCGGCGATCCGACGATCGTGCGCAGGCTGCGGTTGAAGCCGCGCTTGGCGGCGAAGCGGCGGCGGCGGCGCGCCGCCAGCCGCCGGTGCACGCCGTCCCAGCCGGACGACAGCGCCTCGACGGCCGCCCGTGCGGCGAGTTCCCCGCCGCGGATGGCGAAGCCCAGGCCGTCGCCGGTCATCGGATCGATGAAGCCGGCGGCATCGCCGGCCAGCAGCAGCCCGTCGATCGCCGCCGCGCGCACGTCCACGGCCAGCGGCCCCAGCACGACCGGCCGGCCGGCCGGACGCGCGGCCGCACACCTGAGCGCGATCGCCGGGTCGATCGCCATGGCTGTACGCAGCAGGTCCACCGGATCGCCGAACCGGCGGTCGAAGGCCGTGCCGCCGCCCGGGGAGGCGACGAGGCACACGTTGGTCAGCCCGCCGGGCACGGGCGCCATCCCGAGATAGTATCCGCCCCGGATGTGCATCTCGCCGAGCGACGACAGGCCGGCCACGCCGTCGAAGTAGCCGCCCACCGCCCAGCGGCGCGGCGCTGCCGGATGCCGCGCGAGGCCGAGCCCGAACGCGAGCGTCGACCGCCGCCCGTCGGCCGCGATCGTCACGCGCGCACGCATCGGCGTCTCGCCCGATCGGCCGTCGGCCGGCGCCACGACGAGCCCGGCCACTCGCGGGCGGCGCGGCCCGCCCTCCAGGATCGCCCGCCGGACGCTCACGCGCTCCTCGAACTGCACGCCGGCCGCGCAGGCGATCTCCAGCAGCCCCTGGTCGAGGTCGCGGCGGAGGATGGCGACGCCGTACAGGCCGCGCGGATAGCGGCAGTCCACGCTGACGCCGGAGCCGCTGACCCGCATGCCCTCGAGGCGGAGCCCGCGCGCCAGGCCGGGCGGAGCCAGCGCCAGCTGCCGGAGCGCCGCGAGCGCCCCGGGGTTGAGCGTGTCGCCGCAGAGTTTGTCGCGCGGAAATCGCGCCCGATCGACGAGCCGCACGGACGCGCCGGCGCGCGCCAGCAGTGTCGCAGCGACGGTGCCGGCCGGGCCCGCTCCCGCGACCAGCACGTCGACCGGTTCCGTCATGACTGCCCGGGCCAGCCGGCGCCGATCACCAGGGCGCTGTTCTTCGAGCCGAAGCCGAGGCAGCTGCACAGCGCCGCCTGAGGCTCGGCCGGCCGCCCGGTCACGGGGATGAAATCCAGGTCGCAGGCCGGGTCGCCGTCGGTGAGGTTGGCCGTCGGCGGCAGGTAGTGGTGGGTCATGGCGAGGGCGGCGGTGACAACGCCCGCCGCGCCGCTCGCCCCCTGGGGATGCCCGATCATCGATTTCACCGAGGATCCCGCGACGCGATCGGCCCGGGCGCCGAAGACCTGCCGCACGCAGCGGGACTCGACCGCGTCGTTGAGCATCGTCGACGTGCCGTGATAATTGATGTAGTCGATCTCCTCGATCGGCCGGCCCGAGCGGGCGATGGCCAGCTCGATGGCATGGACGATTTCGGTGCCGTCCGGCGCCATCTGCACGCGGTGGTAGGCGTCGCACGTCGAGGCGTAGCCTTCGATGACCGCGTAGACGTGCGCGCCGCGTGCCCGTGCCCGGTCCTCGCGCTCCAGCACGACCATCCAGGCGCCCTCGCCCAGGACGAAGCCGTCGCGGCCGCGATCGAACGGGCGCGAGGCCTCCGCCGGGCGGTCGTTGTAGTGGGTCGACACCGCCCGCATGCGCGAGAAGCCGAAGATCATGCCGGGGGTGACGCACGCGTCGGCGCCGCCCGAGAGCAGCACCTCGGCTTCGCCGGACCGGATGAGGGACGCGCCGTAGCCGATGGCGTCGGTCGAGCTGGTGCAGCCGGTCGACAGGACGTGGCTGATGCCGCGCAGCCGCAGCGAGATCGACAGCTCGCTCGACACCATGCCGACGATGGAGATGGCGATGGCGTAGGGGGTGACCTTGCGGCCGCCGTCGACGAAGAAGTCGTAATACTGGCGCTCGCCGACATCGATGCCGCCGCCGCCGCTGCCGATGATCACGCCGGCGCCCGGCTGCCCCGAGCGCAGGCCGGCGTCGGTCCACGCCTCGCGGGCGGCGATCACCCCGATCAGGGCCGTCCGTGAATAGCGCTTCGGATCGGCCCGCGCGTCGCGGGGGTCGGCCTCCTCGCCGGCGAGCGGGGGAATGTCGTCAGGCGTGATCGGCGGCACGGGCGCCGCGACCCGGCAGGGGAAGCCGGAGGCGTCGAAGTCGTCAATCGCGCGGGTGCCGCTGCAGCCGCGGCTGACGTGCTGCCAGAAGCGGTCGCGGCCGATGCCGAACGGCGACACGACCCCGATGCCGGTGATGACGACCCGCGGTGCTGTCGATCCGGCCATGGGGAGTCCTTGTACAATGGATGCGCAATGGACGCTGTCCGCTCATCGGCTCCGCGCGCGGCCCGCGCAATCGCCTGGCTCGGCGGCGCGGCGTTCGTCGGTTCGCTCGCCTGCTGCGCGTGGTTCATCGCCGTCGCGCTCGAGCGCCCGGTGGCGCCGCTCGGCGCCGGCGCGACCGCACGCGCGATCCTGGTCGACCTGGCGCTCTTCACGCTGTTCGCGACGCATCACAGCGCGATGGCGCGGCCCGGCGTGAAGGCGTGGATCCACCGGCACCTTGGCTCCGGGCTCGAGCGTCCATTGTACGTCTGGACGGCCAGCCTCCTGCTGGCTTTGACGTGCCTGTGCTGGCAGGGGATCCCCGGCGGCCTGTACCACGTCACCGGCGCGGCGGCGTGGCTCGCCCGGGTGGTCGAGGCGGCCGGCGTCGCGATCATCGTCGCGGCGACCCGCGTCATCGATCCGCTGGAGCTGGCCGGCATCCGCCAGCTGGACCGCCCGCGCGATCCGGCGCTGCTGCAGATCCGGGGCCCCTACCGCCGGGTGCGGCACCCGCTGTATCTCGGCTGGATGCTGCTCGTCTTCGCCGCCCCCGCCCTGACGCTGAACCGCCTGCTGTTCGCCGTGCTCACCAGCGGCTACCTGCTCGTCGCCATCCCGTGGGAGGAGGCTTCGCTGACGCGGACGTTCGGGGAGGCGTACGCGGCCTACCAGCGGCAGGTGCGCTGGAAGGTGCTGCCGGGGGTATATTGACGTCGGGCGCTCAGTTCCAGCGCAGGCCCTTGAGCTGATCGAGATTCACGTTGCCGCCGCTCAGCACGCAGGCGATGCGCGAGCCGGCCGGCGCGTCGATCAGCTCCTGCAGCAGCGCGCCGACGGTCGCGGCCGCCGCCCCTTCGGTGACGAGCTTGGCGTGCGCCATCAGCCAGATGACGGCGTCGAAGATCTGCGCATCCGGCAGCGTGACGATGGCGTCGACGAACCGGCTGCAGATGGACCGGGTGATCTCCCCGACGCGCTTCACGCGCAGGCCGTCGATGATGCACTCGACGCGGTCGAGCGTGACGACGCGCCCCGCCTCGACGCTGCGCTTCATGCCGGGCGCGCCGGACGACTCGACGCCGATGACGCGGATGGCCGGGTTGAGCCCCTTGAGCGCCATCGAGACGCCCGAGATCAGCCCGCCGCCGCCGATCGGCACCACCGCGAAGTCCACCTCGGGCCACGCCTCGTAAATCTCGAGGCCGACCGTCCCCTGCCCCGCGATCAACTGCGGATCGTCGAACGGATGGATGTAGGTCAGTCCCCGCTCGTCGACGAGCTGCCGCGCCTTCTCGTCCGCCTCGTCCCAGATCGTGCCGTGGAGGACGACTTCCGCGCCGTACCCCCGGGTCGCGGCGATCTTCGACGGCGTGGCGTTCTCGGCCATCACGACGACGGCGTGCATGCCGTTCAGCGCGGCCGCCAGCGCCACGCCCTGCGCGTGGTTGCCGGCGGACGAGCAGACGACGC
>Ga0307373_10007136_pt1 | contig 17515 bp, 12 predicted proteins | sample OX2MG_FD_202534 | JGI IMG/M metagenome (GOLD analysis project Ga0307373, IMG submission 202534) | Soil microbial communities from Risofladan, Vaasa, Finland - OX-2 | ecosystem: Environmental > Terrestrial > Soil > Coastal area > Acid sulfate soil | place: Finland: Risofladan, Vaasa | collected... | reverse complement strand
TCAACCCAAGGCACCGGCAAATTTTCTGCTCGATTTCAGGTCCCAGGTGCGCGCACGTGCCGACGGCACCCGCGATTTTTCCGACCGCTATTTCTTTGGCCGCCTCGCGAAAGCGCGCCAAATCGCGGCGATTTTCGTCATACCAATTCGCTATCTTCAATCCGAACGTGATGGGCTCCGCATGAACACCGTGCGTGCGGCCGATTTGTGGAACGTCTTTAAACTCCCACGCGCGCCGCTCGAGGATTTCTCCGAAGCGTTCGATGCCCGGTTCAATCAGCGCGGAAGCCTCGCGCACGAGCAGCGCCTGCGCCGTGTCGACCACATCGTTTGACGTCAGGCCGTAATGCAGCCAGCGCGCTGCTTCCGGATCGCCAACTGTTTCGCCGACGGCTACAGTGAATGCAATCACGTCATGACGAACGCGCGACTCGATCTCCAGGATCCGCGTGACGTCGATTCTCGAACGTTCCCGCAATCGCGCCGCAGCCTCGCGTGGAACTACACCAGCATCGGCCAGGGTGTCGGCAGCGGCCAACTCGACTTCGAGCCACTTCTGAAACCTGTTTTCTTCGCTCCAAATCCGGCCCATTTCCGGCCGCGTGTATCGTGGAATCAATGCTTCGTCTCCTAAATCCTTGTACTCCCGATTTAACGAGGGAATGGAAAATCGCAAGAGCCCATGAATCTGCTATTCGCTCTTGGGAAATCCGGAACATCCGTAGGATATAATAACTGAAGTTAGTCACGCATCGAGGTTATTAAAACGCTTCGCCGCGGATGGTGAGAACGCAGAACCGAATTCTAAGCCGGACGCAGCCGCCGTTCGCGAAATGGCACGACTCGTTCTTCCTTCTTTTGGGCGGCCCATGCATTTCGAGTAGGTCGTGTCTCAACGGCGGATTGATCGGCAGAATTTTGAACCGCGGTGCCAGGGAAATCATCGGGCAGATCTCGCGTTCCAAGCATCCGTTGAGCTTTGTGGATCAAGTCCCATCGGCTTCCTACTCCGAATTTAGCGAGCAGAGAAGACACGTGAAACTTGACCGTGCGAACGGAAATGCAGAGACGATCGGCAATCTCCTTATTTACCCTATTGCGCAGCAGTTCCTTGAGAACCTCACCCTCGCGAGGGCTAAGCGGAACCGAGCAGGACAAACTTCGGCCGAGGCGCAGCAATTCTTCTGCCTGCTTCGTGACTCGCTCAATCAAGTTGCCATCTGCCGGGACCCATATCGTGTAATCGGAAGGCAACTCACCGCGAGCCATGCAACCCATCGCTAATAGGCTTGCAGCCCGGTCTATGGCCGCTTCCCGGTCGCCGTTTAATTCGACTTGAAACCGCGATGCTCCGGTGCGGCGCTCGGAGAAAACCAGAACACCCGGAGACAGCGAGCAGATGGGTTCTTTTTTTTCAGATTCTCTGGCGCCGAAAAATCGGCGAACCTTACGATCCTTGGTTAGAATGACCGCCCCCCGTGATACCGAAGATGGACGACCAAATCGGGTGGGTGGGTCAGAAGCTGCTCGACTCAAGATCATGAGAAATATGAACCAGAGCGCGAAAACAAAGAAACCGCAAGAAGTTGTCGATGGCCCAGCTTGCGTTTCTTCCCCAAACCCCACGGCTTGATAGCAAATGGCTTGCCGTCCAAAGACTAAAAAATTAAGGGTACTAGTATCAAGCTTTTACCCCCAAGGTTCTAAGGTGTTCCCAGTTCGAATCTAAGGGACAATTTTCACCATGCACGTAATTTTTTCTATGTATTAGGGCCGGGCTGGAGGGATGCAAGTTATTGATACTAAAAATTTAGCGGACCCATGGGCGTATTCTGAGAGGCAATCATAAGCTCTCCCCGGAAGGCAGCTTCCGCAGGGCGGCGATTGAGAGCCTCCACGGCGGACAAGTGCACAAGGTCAGGATTATTGTTCGTCTCGGAAATGTGGGCAAGAACTAGGAAGCGCGCTCGTCCATCAAAACCCTCCGGGTCAGCCAAGTATTCACTGACGATGTGGTTGGATAGGTGGCCGGTGCGGCTCATGACTCTCTGCTTGATGTACCAGGGGTAAGGGCCAACCTTGAGCATTTCGAGATCGTGGTTGGATTCCAGTATCAGGCAATCCGCTTCGCGCAGGTGGTGCTTCACGAGTTCGGGCAAATAACCGAGGTCCGTGACGATGGCGACTTTCGTTCCATTGGTGCGAAATGAGTAGCCCACAGGGTCGGCAGCGTCATGCGGAACGGAGAATGGAGAAATTTCGATGTCGCCGATGGTGAATCGTTCCCCTGCACGGATATGCTCGACACGCTCAATCTTCTTGCAGGTTGCTTCGGGAAGGGAGCGAACAATTTCGCGGCAGGTTGACTCTGTGAGGTATGCCGTAGCGCGCCAGTGATTCAGAAGCTGTGGGAGACCGCTCGAATGATCAGTGTGCTCGTGCGAGATAAGAATACCGTCAATTCGCTCTGGAGTTTTTCCGAGCGCTGCCAAGCGCCGCAGCGTTTCCTTGCGGCCGAGCCCCGCGTCCACCAAAAGGCAAGTATGCTCCGTTTCGAGCAACGTAGCGTTGCCGGAACTCCCTGACGCCAAAATGGAAACTCGGAAGCTGATGCGCCCTCACTGCCGCTCGAAGCGTGTAGCGGCTTGCGTGCATGATGGCAAACCTACGCGACTGCGTCAACAAGCGTTCGCAGAAAAAACAAGGGAGTTATTGCAGCGCGAATACCGCATACACGATGGCCTGCTGCGAAACCTTCTGAGGGAATAGCTTCAAATTTGGCGGCGGCGGTGGCGCTGGGCTAGCAAGGGACGCACTCTCGGCATTCACAGTGATGAAGCGGTTGGCAGGCGTCTGATTACTCGCGTAAACCAATTCTCCGATCTTTGCGCCAAGACGCGTGGCCATGTTCTCCGCCAGAGTCCGTCCCTTTGCCAATGCAGATGCGTCCGCCTTTGCCTCCAGCGCTTTCGGGTCTGACACTCGCCAGTCTATGCTCTCAATGTTATTTGCGCCCGCTCGCACCGCAATATCCACCACAGTCTGGGCATTCGATGCTGCTAAGCGAATCCTCCAGCTTTGGGAGGCTTCGAATTGCCGTTCTTCTTTTTGTGTCGATGTCCATTCTTTCTCCGGGTCGACAGCCGCCAGCGTGAGTGTCTGTGTCTGTATGTCGGCCTTCGGGACACCTGCTCCAACCAGGGCATCGACGATTTTGTCCGCAGCGCTGATGTTTTCGTTATACGTGGCTTCGTGCGTTCTGCCGTAGTTGTGGTACCCGAGCTGGATTATCGCGACCTCGGCATCGACTTCCACGCTGTCCGTCGCGGTAACGGCGATTGTGCGATTGTCCCGATTTACTTGGATTTGCTGCGCATTTGCAGCGGAGATACCAAACATCACAAGAAAAGCGGCGATCACACACCGTCTCGTTCCCACGGAACACCTCCAAGAGCTCAATTTTATATTTTGACCAGCTAACTAAGCCTTATATCCCGACGAACCGCGGCAAGCAACAGATATCATGTTTATAGAGCGGCGACTTCAACAAGCGAGATGAGCGGGAGTCAGAGCAAAGCCGTTGAGGCTGCCTACGAGTGACGCGGCGATCCGATCGGGTCGGAACAGGTCATTAGCTACTTGTTGGATTTCTTGCTGCGTCACGGCTTCCATCGAGGCAATGCGGTCGTCCGGAGAGAGGTACCGTCCGAAATACAGATATTGACGGGCTAAGTCGCTCATGCGCGAGCCCGTGGATTCCAGAGAAAGGAGAGTTGCGCCTTTCAGATTGGCTTTTGAGCGGCGCAACTCCTCGTCACTCACGGGCTTCTCTTTCAGGTCACGCAGTTCGCTCATCACGGAGCGGATTAATTGCTCCACCGTTTCAAGGCTGGTTCCCGCATAGATGGTCAACATTCCAGCATCCCGGTAATGGTTCGTCTCGCTGAAGACGGCATAAGCGAGGCCTTGCTTCTCGCGGATATTTTGAAACAGCCGCGAAGACATTCCGCTACCGAGCAAATTGTTTAGCACGGAGACGGCATAACGCCGTGAATCGGTCATCGAATATGCGGGCGCGCCCAGGCAAACATGCACTTGCTCCAAGTCCACCTTGGAACGTGAAGCGAGTTCCGCGCGCGGCAGAGGCGGCGCCTCGGAAATACCATTTTCCGTTGCGGCTCGCTCGCCGAAGCGCGGAATGATCAAGTCAAGGAGCCGTTGATGTGACAGATTGCCCGCGGCGGTGACTACCATATTGTTGGGCGCGTACCAGTGGCGAAACCAATTGTTAAGCGTCTGACGGTCAAATCGCTCGACGCTCTCGGCTGTGCCAAGGATTGGACGTCCCAGCGGATGGCGCCCCCAGAGATTCTTCGAAAACATTTCATGAACCAGGTCTTCCGGATTGTCCTCGACCATGCGGATCTCTTCCAGCACCACTGATCTTTCGCGACTGATTTCTTCGTCGGGAAATTGCGGATTGAGCATCATGTCCGCCAACACGTCGAACACCGTTTCGAGATGCTCGTCGAGGACGCGCGTATTGAAGCAAACCATTTCCTTGGCGGTGAATGCGTCAACCATTCCGCCGACACGGTCCACTTCGCGCGCGATGTCTTCCGCCTTGCGGCGCGCGGTGCCCTTGAACACCATGTGTTCGATGAAATGCGAAATGCCGTTCAATTCGGCAGGCTCGCGCCGCGAGCCGCTGCGAATCCAAATGCCCACCGAGACCGAGCGCACATGCTCCATCGGTTCCGTCACCACCACTAGCCCGTTGGCCAGCGTCGTTTCCTCAACTTTGCGATTTCCGGCAGTCATGCGCTCCTATTCTTGCACGAACGAAAATAAAGTCATACTTCCGCTGAAAATGAGTTTCGCAATTTCTACAGGGAGCGACGGGCCTGTTACGCCAGCATGCTATGATTGTAAAAAGAGAGCAATCCGTGACCTTCTCCGATACCAGTATCGCGCCAGCAAATGAGCGCGTTTGCCTTCTTGGCAAATCGCTGGAGGAGCTACGCGAACTTGCCGGTACGTTGGGCGAACCGTCCTACCGAGCTTCGCAGATTTACCACGCTCTTTATGCCGAGCGCGTGCGCACGATCGACGAGATCTCCAGCCTGTCCGTGGATTTGCGCCGGCGGTTGGGCGCAATCGCTCGCCTATCTTTGCCTGAGATTGCTCGCCGCCATCAGTCCGCCGACGGCACTGTGCGGTATGTTTTGCGGCTCGAGGGGGCATCTCGCACGGATGTCGCGACTGTCGAAGCCGTTTTCATGCCCGAGGAGAAGCGTCAAACAATTTGCATCTCGACCCAGGCAGGCTGCGCGGTAAATTGCCAGTTCTGCCTGACGGCGACGCTCGGTTTGCTGCGCAATTTGACCGCCGGCGAAATTCTTGGCCAGGTGATGGTAGCGCTCGAAGACAATCGCGCGGCCTTGAAACCGCGGACAAACGTCGTGCTGATGGGCCAGGGCGAGCCGCTGCTGAATTACGATGCGGTTATTGCTGCGCTTAGAATTTTGCTCGATCCGAAAGGGCTGGCAATTTCGCCGAAGCACGTGACTCTCTCGACCAGCGGAATCATTCCCGGAATCGAGAAACTGGCAACAGAACCAATACGGCCGAAGCTCGCCATTTCTCTGAATGCCTCGAACGACGAACAGCGCAATGCGATCATGCCCATCAATCGCAAGTATCCTTTGAAAGACTTGCTCGACGCGTGCCGGAATTACCCGATGCGTTCCTGGGAGCACTTGACGTTTGAGTACGTTCTGTTGGGCGGATTCAACGACCATCCGGAAGATGCACGGCGTCTCTCGAAATTGATTTCCAATTTGCGCGCCAAGGTGAACTTGATTCCGTGGAATCCTGGAGAATTGCCATACCATCCGCCGGATGCTGCGCGCGTCGAAGCCTTTCGCAAAATTCTTGCGGACAAGGGTCAGCTCGTTTTTGTGCGCTATTCGCGCGGACAGGACGTTATGGCCGCCTGCGGACAACTGGCATTGCTCGAATCGCCCGAGATTGTTCGGACGCAGGCGCTCTCCCCTGCTTCGCGCTAAACGGTTGCGGCGGCATCATCCGCGTTATCCCAAAGATTAAACCACGCCAATGACCGCCATCATGCGCCCCGTGACTCCCTCGCGGCGATAACTGAAAAACAAATCCGTGCGGCACGATGTGCAAAAGTCGGCGGCGAAAATATTCTTGCGCTGCAGGCCGGCGTTGGCCAAGATCGCGGAATTCGCGGCGTGTAAATCCAGATGACATCGAGCTGGAGGCGGCTGGTGTCCGGGAGGCATCATCGTAAGCCACGGCAGCGGATTGGGATCTTCGCCCGATGCGAGCATGGCGAACGGGCCGTCAAACCACTCCGCCGCATCGGAAAATTGCGCGGCAAACTCTTTCACGACATCGGGCCCTACTTCGTAACAACAACGGCCAATCCCAGGACCGAGCGCTGCTAAAACATCTTTTGGCTGCGTCCCGAATTCCATCGCCAGGCGGCCAACAGTCTTGGCCGCAATACGCGCAAGGGTACCGCGCCATCCGGCATGGATCGCGGCGACAGCGCGATGACGCGGATCGATAAGCAAAATCGGAGTGCAATCCGCCGTCTGAATTCCCAAGAGGAGGTTCGGTGTCCGTGTCGCCAGTGCATCGCCTTTTGCAGCATGGCGAGGCGATTCTTGAATTACGCGTAGAACATCGGAGTGAACTTGCCGAAGCGTGACTAAGCATGCGTCACCGCAGCCGAGGGCGTCCTGAAAATGACGGCGATTCGCCTCGACCCGATCGCGACGATCCCAATCCGTAAGGCCGAAATTCAGCACTCTCTCCTTTTTCGAACGGCCACGCTGTGAACCGTTCAACTCACTTATGCCGCCGGGCCTGGTGCTGAAGCCGTGAACGAGCCACTTGAATTGACTGAATGGCCGACACTGCAAAATTTGCAGTTTGCCGGCCTTACGCAATCGCCAGCGCGAGTCTGCCCCACGCACCCAAGCGTGCTTCCCGGCAGGTTTTTTTTTCGGACTCCTCATAACTATTTCAGCGCCCCGACTTCCGCGTACGTTTCCGATTATAGGTATAATGCGCATTCGAAGCGAGTCGGAGCGCGGCAACGTGTTGTTCACAAATGGCGGCGCGCTACTGGCAAAAGCATCAATCCTAGTGCACCGGACGTTCCAAGTGAAGTGAGGACGAAGTGATCGTCGGGCTGGGCGTTGACATTACGGAAATTGATCGTCTGGAAAAAGCGATGCGCCGCCACGGAAACGCCTTCCTCGAACGCGTTTTCACACCGCTGGAGGTCGCTTATTGCGAGCGCCACAAAAGCAAATTCGAGCGTTACGCTGCCAGATTCGCGGCAAAGGAAGCCACAATGAAGGCGCTCGGCACGGGCTGGAGAAAGGGAGTGCGTTGGCGCGACATTGAAATAAAGAACGAGCCCGGCGGCAAACCCGTTCTGCATCTCACAGGCCAAGCTGCCGGCCACGCGACGCGCCTCGGCGCAAATCGATTCTCGCTTTCCATGACCCACACAGGAAATCTCGCGTACGCGCAGGTAATTCTGGAAAGCTAACCCTCGACCGGCACCGGTATCACCGGTTCGTCGGACCCATTCAACATTACATCCATCCAACGATTGCGAGGCCACAAGCCCGCCAAACCCACTTTCAGGAAATTCCCGCTGATGGCGGGCGTCCAATCGCGATTTTTGCGGTCAAGCGTCAGGACACGCAGCTTCCTGCCTTTTTGAGATGCGCGAAACGCTCTCGCCTTTTCACCAGCAAGCGCACGCAATTCCCGAGCGCGATGATGAATAACGCTGTCGTCGACCATTTCAGTAAGTTTTTCCGCCTCGGTGCCCGCGCGCGCCGAAAATGAAAATACATGGAGATATGCGAGCGGCAGGCGGCCGATAAGGTCCATCGTCGCACGGTGATCTTTTTCCGTTTCACCCGGGAAACCGGCGATGACGTCCGTACCGATGGCCGCATCCGGCCATCGATCATGAACGATTTCGACTCGCCGGGCATAGTGCGCGGTGCGGTACCACCGATGCATTGCGCGCAAAATCCGGTCCGCTCCTGATTGCAGCGGCATGTGAAAGTGCGGAGCAATTCTGCTGCTGGAAGCGACTAAGTCAACGAAGTCTTGCGTCACGTCCATCGGCTCGATCGAGCTGAGGCGCAATCTCGCGATCGCCGATTCATTCAGAATTCGTTGGATCAGATCATATAGAGTCGTTCGTGGACTCAATTCGCGACCATAACTTCCCAAATCGATTCCACTCAGCACAATTTCTTGCACTCCGGACTCGACGAATCGTCGAATTTCGGTGAGCACACGATCTGGCGGGAGACTGCGACTCCGCCCTCGCACGAACGGAATCACGCAGTAAGAACAGCGATGGTTGCAACCATCCTGAATCTTCAACGTTGGACGCGTGCGTTCCTCGGCACAATCTTCAGGAGAAGATACAAGCTCTTGTTTTACGGAACTCATTTCTTCCCTGACAATTTGCGTTGGCGAGAAAATCTGTTGTGCAAGACCGCCAATCGAAACCAAATCGCGTTTGCCGACGAGCGACGGTATCTCCGTCTGATGCGAGTTGCCTATCACCCACGCGACACCCTCGATCGCCGCCAATTCTTCAGGAGCGCGTTGCGCGTAACAGCCCGTAACCACAATTCGCGCCTTTGGGCTCATGCGATGAATGTGACGAATTGCATCGCGTGCTTCCGCATCCGCGGCGGCCGTAACCGTACAAGTGTTCAATACAACTAGGTCGGCAGCAGAATCCGATGCAGTCTGCGAATATCCTCGTGCCAGAAAGCTCTGGCGAATGGAAGCAGCATCCGCTTGCGTGGCGCGGCAACCGAAATTCCTGATGAAAAATGTGGACATGTCTGAATCGCTTTACTTTTTTGCGTAGGCAGAGGAGTACCACGCCCACGTTCGCCGTAGTCCTTCCTCGAAATTCACGCGGGGTTCATAACCGAGGATCTCGCGGCTGCGCGTGATGTCTGCTTGAGAATGAAGGATGTCTCCGGGCCGCGGAGAATCATATTTTGCGCGGATCGAGCGTCCACAGATTTTTTCCAGCAGTTTCAGCACTTCATTGAGCGTAATCCGAAGACCTGTTCCGCCGTTGAACACCTTCCCGGAGGCGCCTGGAGCTTCACAAGCACGGAGCGAAACGTCCACAACGTTGTCAACAAATGTGAAATCGCGCGATTGTTCGCCATCGCCATAGATGACCGGCGAAGCGCCTTCGAGCACCGCTAGCATGAAGCGCGACAGCACGCCGGAGTATTGCGATGTAGGATCCTGCCGCGGGCCGAAGACGTTGAAGTAGCGCATGGAGACATTTTCGAGGCCATACACGCGTCCAAACACCTGCGCATACAACTCGCCGACCAACTTCGTTACACCGTACGGCGAAATAGGTTCGGCTGGCATCGTTTCAGTCTTGGGCTGAGTGGTCGTTTCCCCGTAGGCGGAGGAAGACGCCGCAAACACAATGCGCCGGACTTTTGCGTCACGAGCGGCGACCAAAACGTTGAGCGTTCCTCCCACGTTGATGTGATTTGTTTCGATCGGATCCTTGACGGAGCGCGGAACAGAGGTTCTCGCGGCCAAATGCAACACATAGTCGGCACCATTGCAGGCCTCGCGCGCCGCTTCGAAGTCACAGATGCTTCCCCGGATCAAGCGAATTTTGCCGTGCACTCCGGAGAGATTCGCTTCCTTGCCCGACGAAAAATCGTCGAGCACGGTCACCTCTTGACCCCGTCGCACCAGTTCGTCCACCACATTCGAACCGATGAAACCGGCACCACCCGTCACCAGGTAGCGCATTCGATTGCCCTCCTTGAAAGGCTGAACAGCAGAAACGACGTGCGCTAACAATGAGCGATCTTATCGCGATGCTTGGTCACACCGCGTGTCGCGTTGCGCGTGTCAACCACTAGTTGTGCCGCCTCCACAATGGTCGGGTAATCATAAGCCGAATGATCCGTGGCGATCAGCACGCAATCATATGACGCCAACGCAGCGCGGTTCAAATCCACCGAACGCATCGCCGAATAATCGTAGTGCCGCATTTTGTGCAGAGTGGGAAAATAAGGGTCGTTGTAATCAAGCTGCGCGCCCCGTTCCATCAGTAACTGCATCAACTTGAGCGAAGGGGATTCGCGCAGATCGTCGATGTCTTTTTTGTAAGCGACGCCAAGCACCAAAACGCGCGAGCCTTTCAAACTTTTCTGCCGCTCGTTCAGCGCTTCCGCCACTGCGTTGACCACGTGGTACGGCATGGAGGAATTGATTTCGCCGGCCAGTTCAATAAAGCGCGTGGAAAAATCATATTCCTTCGCCTTCCACGAAAGGTAATACGGATCGACGGGGATGCAATGCCCTCCCAGGCCGGGGCCGGGATAAAAAGGCATAAAACCGAACGGTTTGGTCGCGGCGCTATCAATCACTTCCCAAACATCCATTCCCATGCGCTGGCACAAAAGCTTCAGTTCATTGACGAGCGCGATGTTCACGCAGCGGAAGATGTTTTCAAGCAGCTTGGACATCTCCGCCGCCCGCGTTGAGCTGACGCGAACGACGCGCGCGACAATTTGAGCGTAGAGATTCGTAGCCGCTTCGCCACTCGCTCGGTTGATTCCTCCAACCACTTTCGGAATCTGCGCAAGACCGTAATTCTTGTTTCCGGGATCTTCGCGCTCTGGAGAAAACGCAAGGTAAAAGTCAGTCGCTACCGCCTCGTTCTTCGTGCTGCCTTCTATCGGGCAACGCAGCCCGTTTTTTTCGAGAATGGGCAGAACCAGATCTTCCGTGGTTCCAGGATACGTCGTGCTCTCGAGCACGATTAATTGGTCACGCTGAAGATAAGGGGCGATGGACCGCGCCGTGTCTTCGACATAAGAAAGATCCGGATCTCGCCGGTCGTCGAGCGGCGTCGGCACGCAAATCAACACCGCATCCATTTCGCGCAACCGAGCAAAGTCGGTCGTTGCGGAAAAATGACGCGACTTTACGTGTTTTGCAATTTGGTCGGCCTGGATGTGCTTAATATAGGATTCACCGCGATTCAACTTTTCCACTTTGCACGGATCGGTATCGAAGCCGGACACAAAATGCCCGGTCTCTGCAAACCGTAGGGCCAGCGGCAAACCCACGTAGCCGCAACCGATAATGCCGATCTTCAATTCCTTTCCCGAAAAGTACTGCGGATCACGTCTGGCCATCAGCAATCAACCTGCCTTTCTGGGATGCGCCATATTGTACTTGTGTCATAAAAATAGTATTTCTACCGCTTTCTTCCGAACCGTCTTTCGAAACGATAGAATCGAACACCAGCGGTCTTAGATGTCGGCATCGTAATTCAGGTTAGGTGCAAGCCAACGCTCGACTTCGCGCAAATCCATGCCCTTGCGCCGATGGTAATCCTCAACTTGATCACGATCGACCTTCCCGACCGCAAAATATCTCGACTTGGGGTGTGAAAAATAAAGTCCACAGACCGAGGCAGCCGGGTACATCGCGAAATTCTCGGTGAGCTGAATTCCGGTATTCTTCTCTGCCTGCAGCAGATCGAATAGCTGCCGTTTTTCTGTGTGGTCAGGCGAAGCCGGGTAGCCCGGCGCGGGTCGTATCCCGCGATAACGTTCTCGGAGCAAATCTTCGTGAGCTAGTCTTTCGTCCTTGCCAAATCCCCATTCGTCACGCGCTCGCTTGTGCATAAGTTCCGCTAGGGCCTCCGCCAAACGATCCGCCAGCGCCTTAGTCATCAGCGCGCTGTAATCATCGTTAGATTTCTCGAATCCCGCGACAAGCGGCTCGATGTTGATGCCTGCCGTAACGGCAAATCCGCCCAAATAATCGGGCAAGCCAGTTTCTTTTGGGGCGACAAAATCCGCCAACGCATAGTCCGATTCGCCGGCGGGTTTCTCCATCTGTTGACGCAGCGTATGAAAAGCTGTCGCGATCCTGGAACGCGATTCATCCGTGTAAATCTCGATATCTTCGAGCACACTGTTGGCAGGGAAAAATCCGATCACGGCTCGAGCCACAAGAAGCTTCTCGCGCACAATTCGTTGAAGCAGATTCTGCGCGTCGTCGAAAAGCTCTTTCGCCTTGGGGCCCACGCCTTCCTGTTCGAAGATTCGCGGATAGATTCCGCGCAACTCCCATGCATGAAAAAACGGCGTCCAATCGATAAATGGAACGATCTCCGCCAGTGGAATACAATTGTAAACGCGGACTCCCGTAAACGAAGGCTGTGGCGGCTTGTACGCCGGCCAATCCAAAACAGGCTTTCGTCGACGCGCCTCGGTGAAAGAAAGAAGGCTCTGCGTCTTCGGCCCACGATGCTTTTCTCGCGTTTTTTCCTGCTCCGCGCCGTTTTCCGCTACAAAATGGCTCTTTAAATCCGCACTCAGCAGGCTCGCTACTACTCCCACCGCCCGGGAAGCGTCTTGGACATGCACCACCGGTTGTTTGTACATGGGCGCAATTTTCACCGCCGTGTGCACTCGGCTGGTGGTCGCACCGCCGATCAGCAAGGGAAGCGTAAACCCTTCGCGCTGCATTTCCTTGGCGACGTGTGACATCTCTTCGAGCGACGGCGTGATCAGCCCACTCAATCCGATCATATCCGCATGTGTCTCGCGAGCCGCGGTCAAAATCTTATCAGTTGGGACCATCACTCCTAGGTCAATCACCTCATAGTTGTTGCAGCCGAGCACGACGCCGACAATATTTTTGCCGATGTCGTGGACATCGCCTTTGACGGTCGCGAGGAGCACTTTCCCTTTGGCCTTCACTATGCCCGTCGAGAGTTTCTCCGCTTCCATGAACGGTTGCAGGTACGCGACGGATTTTTTCATCACCCGCGCGCTCTTTACCACCTGCGGCAGAAACATTCTCCCTGAGCCAAAGAGATCTCCGACCACGTTCATGGCGTCCATCAGCGGCCCTTCGATCACTGCGATGGGTCTGCCGTATTTCTGGCGCGCCTCTTCGGTGTCCGTTTCGATGTATTCGACGATACCCTTCAGCAACGCATGTTTAAGACGCTCTTCGACCGGACCTCGCCGCCATGCACTTTCCTCGACCGGCGCCCTTCCTTTTTGCTTTACGGAATCGGCAAACGCCAGCAATCGCTCCGTCGCGTCCGGACGCCGGTTTAACAGAACGTCTTCCACTAACTCCAACAAATCCTTCGGGATTGCCTCGTAAATTGTGAGTTGCCCCGCGTTGACGATGCCCATATCCATGCCCGCGCGAATTGCATGATAGAGAAAAGCCGAATGCATGGCTTCGCGCACGGTGTTATTGCCACGAAACGAAAATGAGATATTGCTTACCCCGCCGCTGACCTTCACATAGGGAAGCGTCGCTTTGATTTGCCGCGTGGCCTCGATGAAATCGACGGCATAGTTGTTATGCTCTTCCATCCCTGTCGCGACGGTCAGAATGTTGGGATCGAAGATGATGTCTTCCGGCGGTACGCCTACTTCCTCGGTGGCAATTTTGTACGAGCGCATGCAGATTTCGAGTTTGCGCGCAACCGTGTCGGCTTGCCCCTTCTCATCGAATGCCATCATCACTATGCCCGCGCCATAACGTCGTATCAGGCGGACGCGTTGCTTGAACGCTTCTTCGCCCTCCTTCAAGCTCACGGAATTCACGATTCCTTTTCCCTGAATGCACTTCAGTCCGGCTTCGATTACGCTCCATTTCGAACTGTCGATCATGATCGGAACGCGGGAAATTTCCGGCTCCGAGGAGATGTAATGAAGAAACGTCGTCATGGCCTGCTCGGAATCAAGCATCGCCTCGTCCATATTGACGTCGATGATTTGCGCGCCGCCTTCCACCTGCTGGCGAGCGATGGCAAGAGCTTCTTCGAGTTTTCCATTCAGAATCAATTTGGAAAACTTCGGCGAGCCAGTCACGTTCGTACGTTCGCCAATATTGACGAAATTCGTGTCTGGCCGAATCACCAGCGGCTCGAGTCCGCTGAAACGCGTATAGCGCGCGGGTTTCGACAACGCATGCGGCTTCAGGTCCTTCACGGCGTCGGCGATGGCACGGATGTGCGCCGGAGTTGTCCCGCAACAGCCGCCGACAATGTTCAACCATCCATTGGCAGCGAAATCCCGCAGATCGGTTGCCATCGATTCGGGCGTTTCGTCGAATCCGCCAAATGCGTTCGGCAAGCCCGCGTTGGGATAGCAGCTGATGTAAATGGGCGCGACACGCGAAAGCTCCTCAATGTACGGCCGCATTTGTTTTGCCCCAAGGGCACAGTTAATCCCCACGCTCAGCAGGTTCATGTGTGAGACGGAAATCCAGAAAGCCTCGACGGTCTGCCCAGACAGCGTCCGCCCGCTCCGATCGGTGATCGTCACGGAAGCCATAACGGGAACGCGCCGTCCCGAGTCTTCAAAATACTGATCGATGGCAAAAAGCGCAGCTTTTCCATTCAGCGTGTCGAATATGGTTTCCACGAGCAACAAATCCACTCCGCCGTCAATGAGCCCGCGCGCTTGCTCATAATAGGCATTGCGCAATTGATCGAAGGTGGCTGCTCGTGACGCCGGGCTGTTTACATCTTGCGACATCGAGGCTGTCCGGCTCGTAGGCCCCAGAGAGCCCGCGACGAATCGGGCGCTTCCCGGATTCTCCTTCGTGAAACGCTCGACCGCGCGACGCGCAACTTCCGCTCCAGCGTTATTCAAATCGTAGATTCGATCCTGCAGGCCATATTCCGCCATGGAGATGGCGTTTGAATTGAACGTGTTTGTCTCAATGATGTCCGCGCCCGCTTCGAGGTATTGTCGGTGGATGGACTCGATAATCTGGGGTTGCGCGATATTCAAAACATCATTATTCAGCCGCAGGTCCTTCGGATGATCGCGAAATTCCTTGCCACGGTAGTCTTCCTCGACAAGCACCAGTGCCTGAATCATGGTGCCCATTGCGCCATCGAGTACAACGATCCGTTTGTTCAGAATTTCCCGTATATCCATGACGTGACTTTCTTTGCGACTCAAAGCAAGATCTCTTGCTCAAGTTTCGCGGCGAACCCTCGGGGCGGCTGCTTGTCCTGCTTCAAAAGAATAGCATGTTAGATTCAGTAATTTGTGGGCGGGACGCTGAGTGGCTCCTGGCCTGCCTCGAAGGGCCCTTCCGCAACATTTAACGGCAGTTAGGCGGGGTGCCATCCGGGTTGGCTCGAGCAATATCGAAGTTCACCGCCCGTGCGAGAAAATGCCCGGCGGCATCGAACAGGCGCGCGCGCACAATGTGGAAGCACTGTTGACGGCCGCCGCCTCCCAGGTGGATAGTTTGTGTAAACGCTCCATCAGGCGCGCCCGGAAAAATCTTCCCACCCTGGCGATACCACTGGTTCGTAAAAACATCCGCCAACACGTAGTCTCCCACCCGGATGCTTTTCACAGTCCCGGAAAGCGTGGCCGAATCGCCATCCGTTCGCACTACAGCGCCTTCAGCTGGCGCATTAATCACAATTTGCGGACCATTCAGAGCCGGCGCCGTCGCCGCAGGATTTGTCCGTTCATAAATTTCGATCGCATGGCCAGTGACCGGATCCCGCGTGCTAACGCGAAGACTGTACCGGCCAGCGAGATTGGGTCGTATGGCAGCCTGCATCTCTTGCGCGTCCTCGCCAATGCCTCCATCGAGAACGATATAGTCAAACGAGCCGTCGCGCACCGCGGCAGCATAAGCAGGAAGTCCCGTCTCCGTCCCATAACTGAAGTAAAACGGATCGACCATCTGCCACTGGCGCAGCGGCGGCGAGAAGTAATATCGGAACACGGTGTCGTCGATCAGAATGCGATCAGCGGACGCCAAATGGCCGTCAAAATAGGCAACCGCCGGTTCCACGTTGGGCCAGAAAACAAAGCGATTGATCCTCCATGCGTTCCCCATCCAGCCAAGTCCAACCGCCAGACAGCCGGCCATGACCGTGGCCGGAATTGAATATGACACTGGCGTGATCCGCCGCAGGACAACAATGAGTCCCTGCATTGCGAGCGGAACCAAAAAAAGAAATGAATAATTTACGTGCTTCCAGTAATCGTAATCCGCGCGCGAAACGACCTGAAAAATTGGCATAATCGCGATGCCGCCGAAGAGCAACGCCACCTTTCGCCATGAAGCTTTGCCATCCGGCACCCACGCCAGCATCGCAAGCCCAAACAAAATCCAAAAATCGAGCCGATCGATAAAATAAACGTGCCAGGCGATGGCCGCAGGTGCTTTCAGCGACCCGTATGCCCGACCATATTGCACGAGCGCGATCAGCGATTCCCTGAAATAAACGACATAAGCGCCGCAGAGAACCGTGAGCGTTAACCCAAATGCCAAAATCGCGCGGCGCCCTTTCCACAAACCAAGAATCACTAGAAAAGGAAAATATATCGCGATTAGGAATTTGCACAAAAACGCCGCGAACAGGCTCAGCGACGCCGCCAGCCACGTCGGCCACTCTTGCTCCTGCCAGGCTCGTGCGAATAACCACAAACCAACAGCCAGAAAGAAGATCGAGCCAACATCGCGCGTCGCGATTCGCGAAGCAATAACCGCGGGGCCGAGCAACGCAAAGACTAGTGCGGCCGCCAAGCCGACGGCTCGCGAAAAAACTCGTTTCGAAAAACCGTACACGGCCCAAACTGTCATCGCGCCCATCGCCGCGCCCAATTCGCGCACGCCGACGAGTCCGCGAATCCTATCGGCCCATGCCGCTAGAATGGGCCACAGATACCATCCAAAACTGGAATTCAGCGGGTTATTCAGCGGCGCCTCGAAATGCCTCGTAAGAAACATCCGTCCAAATAAAACGTAAATCGTTTCGTCCATGTACGCGCTCGCGAAATGCGGATTGCGTGCGCGCAGATACCAGGCGAGTCCAACGATCACCACAACCGGCAACCGGAATTTGAGGAGAAAATTCTGCACAGATGCCAGGCGCGAATTGGAAACTGCCGGGACGGTCATGCTTGGCGCTGAGGGTGCACCCTTGGGATTGTTTTGGGAAAAAATCCTGGGCGTCGGCACGTTAAAAATAATGCCGCCAGCTCACGACAAAAAGATGCCGGCGAAATGCGTTGAACGTGTTCAGGTAATCGTATCCCAGACGAAGATCGTTGTTCTCGCTCATGTTCCAGGTGAAGTGCGTGGCAAATGTCGACGCAAATTGCGTGCTCGAAAACGCCGCGAAGGTTGTTTCCGCATTCTGCGCGCCTGCCAACCCTCCCATATCCCATTTGGCGTGTCGTCCCAGATTCGTCGAAAGAAAAATCTGCCCGTAATTTAGCAAAAAACGCGTGGGACTGTAATAGCCTCCCGTAACGCGAGCAGGCTCTCCGCTGCCCGGCGTGAAATCCGCATCGTGGTCAAAGTGTAGATAACTCAAGCCATATGCGATCCGAATGTACGGATGATTGCCGCGAATTGATTT
>Ga0307373_10007135_pt1 | contig 17523 bp, 14 predicted proteins | sample OX2MG_FD_202534 | JGI IMG/M metagenome (GOLD analysis project Ga0307373, IMG submission 202534) | Soil microbial communities from Risofladan, Vaasa, Finland - OX-2 | ecosystem: Environmental > Terrestrial > Soil > Coastal area > Acid sulfate soil | place: Finland: Risofladan, Vaasa | collected... | reverse complement strand
GAAGCCGGGCAGCTTCTCCCCGCTAGCCAGGGACCCGAGCAGGAGGGCGAGCGCCAAGGTCGAGAAGGTGCCGCTCCCCCGCCCAGGCAAGACCTACGCAGTCACAGTGAAGGAGCTCGTCGAGCTGCCAACGCCCAACGTCGACCTAGACCACGCAAGCGTCGTGATCGGGCTGGGAATGGGAATATGCCGAGGGGCAGACGGCACTCCCAGAAACCCGATCGAGGCTTACAAGCTCGCGACCGAGCTGAAGGACCTCATCGAGAGGAAGTGGGGCCTGAAGACCGAGATAGGCGCCTCGCGAGAGCTCGTGATGGCGCAAGTGAAGGCGCTAGAAGGAATAATCACCAGGGACCACGAGCTCGGCCAAACTGGGACGCTCATCAGCCCGGACCTCTACATCGCGCTGGGGGTCAGCGGGTCGGCTCCGCACAGGGCGGGTATTCGGGCGAAGAAGATCCTGGCAGTGAATCCCGACCCCGATGCCCCGATCCTCCTCGCCGCGCAGTACGCGGTGGTCGGAGACCTCTACGACTTCGTGCCGAAGCTCATCGGTACGCTCGAAGCCCTCCCAGATAGGGCTTGAGTGCCGCCGGCGCCGAATACGACGTAATCGTGGTAGGGGCGGGGCCTGGCGGCTCCTCCGCCGCCCTGACGCTTGCGCGGAAGGGCGTGAAGGTACTCCTCGTCGAGAGGGCGAAGGTCCCCGGAGATGGCAACGTCTCGGGAGGAGTGCTCTACGGCGACTTCACAAAGGGCTACGGGCTCATAGACCTCCTCCCAGACTTCGAGTCCGAGGCCCCGCTCGAGAGGAAGGTCCTCTCGCACGAGGTCGACATACTTTCCGCTCCCGACCGCAGGTCGGGGAGCTACCAGCAGTACCGCCTCGACGGGAACTCTATCCTTGCGAAGCTGGGGCTCTTCACCGTCGAGATCCAGACCGGGCACAACTACACCGTGACCCGGAGCGAGTTCGACCGCTGGTTCGCGGAAAGGGCCGCCGCGGCCGGGGCGGAGCTCATGACCGAGACCACCGTCAGCGCTCTCCTCACCGACGGAGCTGGCGGAGAGAGAGCGGGGCACGAGGGGGGCGAACATGAGCCGGCAGTCGTCGGCGTGAAGACCTCGCGCGGAGACATCCGCTGCAAGCTGGTGATAGACTCCGCGGGCGTGACCTCCGGCCTCGTCGAGGCCGCAGGCCTCAGGGAGCAGCTAGGGCCGAGACAGCTGTATCACGCGGTCAAGCACGTCTTCCGCCTGCCGAAGGGAGAGGTGGACAAGCGCTTCAAGCTCAGGGAGGGAGAGGGGCGCGCCGTCAACTGCTTCGGCGACTTCATGCTGGGGGTCGGCGGGAGCGCATTCGTGTACACGAACCGGGAGACGGTCTCTGTCGGGATAGTCGCGTCGGTGGACTCGATGGTGCGCGTCTTCACGGAGCGCTTCGACAAGGTGGGCACGCTCCAGGACGTGCTGGACTCCTTCGAGTCGCACCCCTACGCCGCGGAGTTCCTGAAGGGGAGCGAGCTCCTCGAGTTCTCAGCGCACAACATCCCGCGGGGTCCCACCGCGATGCTGAAGAAGCCGTACGCGAGCGGCTACCTCGCAACGGGCGACGCGCTGGGGGCGTTCATCAAGATCGGCCCCCTCTTCGACGGCATGCGCAGGGCGATTGCGAGCGGAATCATGGCGGCCGAGTCCTACCTCCTCGCGAGCGAGTCAGGCTCGTTCCGGGCTTCCAACCTCTCGCGCTACAAGGACAAGCTCACGCCCCTCTATGAGGACGTGAACAGGTCGGGGAGGGAGAGCTTCTTCAGCGAAAGCGGTTTCGCGTACTCCACGCTGCCGCGGATCCTCTTCTCCTCCTCGCTCTTCTCGAAGCGCGTGAGGTTCGAGGCCTCGGACGAGGAGAAGCCGCGCCCGAAACCATCCGCGCCCGCCAGGGCCGACGGCCCCTCCGCGATCATCACGGTCGACCTCGAGGCGGCGTCGAAGTCCTCGGTCAAGCCCTGGGTCCCGAGCTGCCCGGTGGGCTGCTTCTCGCTGGTGACACCGAAGGGCCGGTTTACGTCCTACAAGGACCTCTACGCAGCGAACTTCAAGCTCGTAGCCTCCTCCCCTGAGAGCAAGGGCGGGCTCGACGTCCTCGCCTACAGGGAGACCGTCAAGGACGTCCTCGAGGGGGCGCTGGCCTTCGACGGCGGCGCGTGCGTGGGGTGCGGAACCTGCGGCGAGATAGGTCCCAAGGACTTGGTCTCCTTCGAGCCGGCGGCAGGAGGGCAGGGCGTGCGCTACACGTACGGCTAGGGTCGCGAGCAAACGTCCGCCCGGGCTTAGCGGGAGGAGTTCAGCCTGTCGAGCTTGAAAGCGGAGTGGATCGCCCTCACCGTGTCCTTCGCGTCCTTCTCGGCCACGATGAGCGAGAGGTTCTGATTCGAGGACCCCGAGGCGATCATCTTGATGTTTATCCGCTTGGCTGAGATCGCACCGAAGGCCGTTGCTGCCACGCCCATAGTCGTCCTCATGGCGCCGCCCACGATGGCTATCGCGCTGACGTCGTCCTCCGTGCGTACGTGCCTGTAGCCTCCCTGGCCCAGCAGCGCGAGCTCGAGGGCGTTCGCCCCCTTCTCCAACGACGACCTTGCCACCACCATGCTGATGTTCGACTCTGAGACGCTCTGCGAGATCATCAGGACGTTGATACCGCTGCGCCCCATGACGTCGAAGATCCTGGAGGCGCTGCCTGGCTTCCCCACCATGCTCGCTCCCGCCACGGTTATCACCGCCACCTCCTTCACGAGCGCCACCGCTTTCACCACGTTCTTTGAATACAACTTGGGGCTCCGCTTTACCATCGAACCCGGGTCCTCGGGCTTGAACGTGTTTCTGAACCTCACGGGGATCCCCTTCTCCGCGACTGGCTCCAGGGTCCGCGGATGCAGCGCCTTGGCACCGAAGACCGCCATCTCGCCGGCCTCCTCGTAGGAGATCTCGCGCAAGACGCGCGCGTCCGGGACTATGCGCGGGTCTGCGGTCATCAGCCCGTCGACGTCGCTCCAGATCCAGACCTCGTCGGCATCGATCGCCGCGGCTATGGTCGTCCCGGTGAAGTCGGAGCCCCCCCTGCCGAGGGTGGTGGTGTCCCCGCGCTGCGTCGCCCCGATGTATCCCGTGACGACCGGGGTCTTCCCTTCGGCGAGGAGCGGGGCGAGCTTCTCCCTGACCTGGAACTTCGTGACCTCCATGAGGGGGGTCGCGTCGCCGAACCTGTCGTCGGTCATTATCCCGGCCTCCCCGCCGGTCATATACACGGCGTCCATGCCCCGCTCGATGAGCGCCCCCATGACGATGGGGTTGGAGAGCCTCTCCCCGCAGGCGAGGATCGCGTCCCTTGACCTTGGGGTCAGCTCGCCGAGCACCGTGCTCCCCCGGGCCAGCTTCTCCAGCTGACTGAGCGTGACGTTGAGCATCCCCAGGACCTGGCGCCTCACCGTCTTGTCGCTCACCGCGGCCGTGAGAGCGGCGAGGTGCGTCTCGCGAATCGAGGCAAGGCGCTCCTCGACGGGCTTCTCCATCCCTTTCGAAGCGTCGGCGCAGAGTGCGAGCAGCTCGTCCGTGACGTCGCCCATCGCCGAGCAGACGACGACCACCTGATGGCCCTTCCCGCTCCCCTTCACCCTCTCGGCGACGTTCTTGATGCGCTCCGCGGAAGCGACCGAGCTGCCTCCGAACTTCATGACGACCTTCATCTCAGCTCCACCCTCCGCTCACCCCGCCGAACCTGTAGGTTGGGATCGCCTCGGTGGGCCCGTTCATGCTGCGCCTTATCTCCAACAAGTCTCTCAGCAGTGAAGACGCTGTCTCTGGTCCTCCGGCCCCCTTCCCTATGATGACCTTCGGGCCTGAGTACTCGCACTCGAACTCGACCGCGTTGTTGGCGCCGCTTATGCAGAGAGGGTGCTCCCGGTCGATCAAGGTGGGCTCCACGGTCAGCCCGCCGTCCTGAGAGGCCGAGGCGACGAGCCTGACGGCCTTCCCGGCCTTTCTCGCCTTTTGCACCTCCCTCGAGGAGATCCCCCTGATCCCGCTCACCTTCACGTCCTTGATGCCTGCCTTGCTCAGGAGGAGGTGGTTCGCAGTGATGACCAGCTTGACGGCGCTGTCGTAGCCATCGATGTCCAGCGAGGGGTCGGCCTCCGCATAGCCCGCCTTCTTCGCCCCTTCCAGCGCTTCGTCGAAGGGGAGGCCTTCCCCCTCCATCTTGGTGAGTATGTAGTTGCACGTGCCGTTGAGTATCCCCCTGATCCCGGTCAGCCGGTCACCCACCGAGCACGTCTTCCCAAAGTCAAGGACCGGGGTCCCTCCGCCCACAGCACCGCTGAACCTCAGCTGGACGCCGTTGTGCCTCGCGAGCTCGTGCAGGGCATAGTATGCCAGCGCGAGGGGGCCCTTGTTGCAAGTCACGACGTGTTTTCTGCTCTCGAACGCCGCCTTCATGTGCGAAAAGCCGGGTTCCCCGGTCTTGAAGTTCGTAGGGGTCGCCTCGATGAGGACCTCAGCCTCGATGTCCCGTATCACCTCCGTGGGCCTCCTGGATGCCTCCCTCCCCGCGCCCTTCCATGCCACCCTGCCCGGGTCCATCTTCTCCTTGAGGGCCTTCTTGAGGTCGATGCCGTGCTCGTCTATGAGCCATCCAGAGCTGTCCATGATGCCGACGACCTGGGGCACCAGCCCATACTTTATCGCCAGCTCCTTCTCTTGGGCCATCAGGAGCCGGGCGAAGCTCTGTCCGACCACGCCGAAGCCGGCCAGGACCAGTCTCAAGGATTGTGCCCAGCCTCGGTTCGGCTTTAGCAGTTTCGGTGGTCCGCGTCAGCGCACCACGAGGTCTACTAACTCCTCGAAACATCGACCTCTTCTGAACTGGCGTCAACTGTCGGGACATGCTTAAGGCTCGAAGAGTCTGGGCTGATGGTTTGGTGTTAGGGTGTCCCGAGTGCGGAACCGCATTGAACTCTACCCCCGCACAATGCACGGGTTGTAACAAGGAAATCATTCCATGCCCACATTGCGGAGGTAAGGGTGATTATATCGCCGCAATGCTTGGCAGCAAAATGCCCTTTGAGGTTCCAGTCCGCGAAGCCTGCCGACAATGTGGGGGGAAGAGAGTCGTCGTCAGGCATTCCGGATGACGAATTAGAATCTGGGAACGCCCCTCAGAGGAGGCTGAAGACCCGAGGAGTTAGGAGAACCACCGCGAGATTCCCGGGAACGGTTATTAGGTCCGAGAGGCTCATCGGTACCCAGCATGAGCGCCCCGAAAGAGCGTGCGACCTTTCTGAAGCAGGACGAAATACCCACTTCCTGGTATAACATCCAAGCGGACCTTCCCGAAAGGCTTCCCCCTCCGCTCGACCCGGGGACGCACCAGCCGATGTCGCCCGAGCCTCTCTTCAGGTTGTTCGCGAAGGAGCTCGTCGCGCAGGAGGTCTCCCAGGAGAGGTGGATCAAGATCCCCGACGAGGTTATGGAGGCATACCGCTGGCTCCCTCGCCCGACGCCGCTCTTCCGCGCCTACAAGCTGGAGAACTTCCTGAAGACACCTGCGAAGATCTACTACAAGTGGGAGGGCGCCAACCCCACCGGCAGCCACAAGCCGAACACGGCGCTGGCCCAGGCTTACTACAACATGAAGGAGGGGACCAAGAGGCTCTCCACGGAGACAGGCGCCGGGCAGTGGGGGTCCGCGCTCTCGATGGCCGGCGCCTACTTCGGACTCAAGGTCCGGGTCTTCATGGTGGCCGCGAGCTACAACCAAAAGCCCGGCAGGAGGACCATGATGGAGACCTGGGGGGCAGAGTGCATCTCCTCCCCCAGCAGCAGGACCAAGTTCGGGAGGTCCCTCCTCGAGAAGGACCCCAACGACCCGGGCTCTCTGGGCATCGCGATCAGCGAGGCGCTCGAGGACGTACTGGCCGACGACGGGGCCAAGTACAGCCTGGGCTCGGTGCTGAACCACGTCCTGCTGCACCAGACGGTCATCGGGCTAGAGCTCAAGAAGCAGCTGGAGTTGCTCGACGTCCAGCCCGACGTGGTCGTCGGGAACATAGGAGGAGGCTCGAACTTCGGCGGCTTCTGCCTCCCCCTCATGGGGGACAAGATCACGAAGAAGCTGCCGATGGACTTCGTCGCCTGCGAGTCGAGCGCGGTCCCCCACACGACCAAGGGCAAGTACACGTACGACTTCGGGGACACCGCGGGGATGACGCCGCTCCTGAAGATGTACACCCTGGGCAAGGACTACAAGACCCCGCCCATCCACGCAGGGGGGTTGAGGTACCACGCCATGGCCCCCATAATCTCGCACCTCATCAACAAGGGCTACATGCGCTCCGTCGCCTTCGGCCAGACGGACGTCTTCGAGGCCGCGGTGACCTTCGCCAGGACGGAGGGGATCATCCCGGCGCCGGAGTCCGCTCACGAGATCAAGTTCGTCATCGACGAGGCCCTCAGGTGCCGCGAGAACAAGGAGGCGAAGGTCATAGTCTTCAACAACTCGGGGCACGGCCTGCTCGACCTAAGCGCCTACCAGAGATACCTCGAAGGGAAGCTAGAGGACTGGGCGCCGACGAAGATAGAGTACCCGAACATCGTAGCGTAGGCTACTTCTTCGGCTCGCGCATGTAGTCGTCGAAGATCGCCTTCACCTTGTCAGCGGCGAGGCCGGTCCCCTCCGTGATCCCCTTGTCGGTGACCTTGATCTTCTCCATGACGATTATCGCCCCGATGTCCTCCCTCACGGAGACCAGGCCGGGGAAGACCCTGCTGAGCCTCTCGCCGAGGGCCTTGAAGTCGAACGGCCTGTCGGTGAGCCTGATCTCTCGGACGTTCTCCCCGTTCATCGCCACCTTGAAGACGTTGGGCCCAGCGCCGACGACCTTGTCCAAAACGATGTTGAGCTTTTCGTCGACCCCGGCGAGCTGGCCGGTGTACTCCTTCCCATCCCCGGTGACAACCACGACGTGCCTCCCCAGGAAGGCATTCAACTCCTCCCCGAACTTGCGAAATACCACTGATGACAACTAGTTTCCGTGCCTGAGCCTCCAGACAGGGTATATAGGAATTATTTCGCTCCCGAGAGCAGGAAACGCAAGAATCCTCGAAATCCCTCGCAACCCGTATAACTGTGTCGTCGGGCGAGGGTCGTGTGAGCGGCCCCCAGCGCTATCTGGCGCTGCGCTTCATCGTCGTCTTCCTCGCAGCGGTCTCGCTCGTCGACCTCCTCTTGGCGCTGGTCGTCGTGAGCACGCACGCCTACGCCCCCGCCTCGGTCGCTACAGGAGCGCTCGCCCCGATGACCTTCATCCTCGCCGGCACCTCGTCAGCGGCGGCTGCGCTGGGGCTCGCCTACGCCCTCCTCGCGTACCCGGCCTACCGCAAGACCGTCTTCCTCTTGGCGCTGATAGTCCTGGGGCTGCTCGCGGCGCACCTCTACACCATCAACCTCCCGGACGCCGCCAACTGCAGCGACTCCTCGAAGGGCGTCCAGGGCTGCATCATGGACGAGGTCTACTACGTGCCCGCCGCGCAGACGATGCTCTCGGGGGAGAAGTGCGCCCCCTACGCCGACAACTGCAACCTGGAGCACCCGTTCCTCTCCAAGGCCTTCGTGGCCGCGGGGATCGCCATCTTCGGGAACACCGCGTTCGGCTGGAGGATCTTCCAGGTCATCCTCGGGACGTTCAGCGTGCCCGTGATCTTCGGGATCTGCTGGGCCATTACCAAGAACCAGCGCCTCTCGCTCTACGCCGCCTTTCTGCTCGCCTTCGAGACGCTCTTCTTCGTCCACTCCAGCATCGCGGTCATCGACGTCGGCGCCATCTTCTTCAGCCTCCTCGGGTTCCTCTTCTACTTCGCGAAGGCCCGCTGGTGGAAGTTCGACACCATGATCCTGACGGGCATCTCTTTCGCGCTCGCCGCCCTCACGAAGGAGACGGCCATCTTCCTCGCGCTCGTGTTGTTCCTCTACCACCTCTTCTTCGCGCCGGGGACGCGTAGGGAGATCATCGTCTCCACGACGGAGCTGGTCCTCTCGGTCTTCCTCGTCTTCGCCGTCGGGCTTCAGATCTACGACGGCGCCTTCGGCGCGGGGAGCGCGACGAACTTCATCGGGCAGGTCGACTTCATCCTGAGGTACGGGGGCTCTCTCACCATGACCCCGACAAGCCAGGGCTGGATCGATCCCGTCCTTCACTCGCCCATCACCCCCTGGAACTGGATAACATACTACTCGCCGGTGGGATATCTGGTCACCAGCGTGAAGGTCACGGTGGGCGCGAACAGCTTCACCTACGTCTCAGCCGGGTACTACGGCGTCACAAACCAGTTCGAGGTCTGGCTCGTCTACCTCTGGGGGGGCTACACCGCCTACCTGTGGTGGAAGACCAGGGGCAAGGCCTTCGCGTCCGAGTCCGACGCGAACGAGTTCCGCGTGGCGCGCCTCGCGATCCTGTGGTTCCTCGTTGTCTTCCTCGGATACGTCGCGCTCTTCTACTACGGGCGCATCACGTATCCATACTACTTCATCTCCGCCGTCCCCTCGCTCGCGATCGGCGGCGCCTACTTCCTGACCCGGAGCTGGTTCCCCCGTCCTGTGGCCTACATCTTCCTGGCGGGGGTCTTTCTCTGGTTCTTCATCTTCTATCCGGACAAGGCCTTCCTTCCGACGCAGGTCCGCGTCTGGCTCGGGCACTAGGCCCTCGGTTCATGAACGTGTTAATCCGCATCGGCATTGCGAAGGTTTTTCTACATCATCGCGCAGCACACGCAGGCTCTTGAGCCGCGTCGCTGAGGTCAAGTCGAGGATATCCTCGGTCGAGCTCCTCTCCACCCTGAAGAAGAGCTACAGCTACAAGGAGCTCTCCGCGATACTCGGGCTCTCGGCGCCGATCCTTAGCAGGTACGTGAGGGGGCACGTCCTCCCCAGCCCTTCCCGCTCCGAAAAGTTCGTCGCAGTTTTCCGCGAGAGGCTCCTCAAGAAGATGGTCACCGAGCACATCAGGACGACCGCCGAGGGGGTCTACGACCTCACGCGCGTGGTCACCGACGTGGGGCTTCTCAAGCAGATAGCGAAGGTGGTCTACAGCGAATTCGAGCCCTCCCACGTCGAGAAGGTCCTCACCATGGAGGTGGACGGAGTGCCGCTAGCCGTGGAGATAGCCGACGAGTTCAACGTGAGCGTGGCGATAGCGAAGACGGAGCGCGACCTGGCCGCGGAGGAGTTCTACGAGCAGCGGATGGTCTACTCCCCGGACTCTGTAAAGTACCTCTTCCTCCCGAAGAGCTCCCTGAAGAAGGGGGAGCACGTCCTGATAGTGGACGACCTCATCCGGTCGGGGGTCACTCTGGACGCGCTCGTGAGGCTCGCCGAGAAGGCGAGGGCGCGGCCCGTGGGGATCTTCACGATCGCCTCGATGGAGGCCTCCCTCCCGAAGCTGAAGGAGCGAATGAAGCTCAACTGCCCGATAGAGACCCTCGTGACGCTCGAGGCCCCCAAGAAGCAGCAATATTCGTTCTAGGAGAGGAGCTCGAGAGCTGCGATGGGTCCCACTTCCACTATCGAGATAGACGAGGAGTTCGTGAAGAGCAGGATCCCGCCCCGGAGGAAGGACTCACACAAGGGGATGAACGGGGTGGTCTGCGTGGTGGGGGGGAGCAGGACGTACCACGGGGCCCCCTTCCTGTGCGCAATGGGCGCCGCGCGGACGGGCGTCGACCTGGTGTACCTGGCGGTCCCGGCGATGGTGGCGACTCCCGTGAGGTCGCTCTCTCCCGACCTCATAGTCTTCCCGCTGCCCGACAGCAAGCTCACCAGGGGCAACGCCTCGCGCCTCGCGAGCTGGCTCCCGGAGCTGGGATGCATAGGGATAGGGCCTGGCCTTGGGCCGCAGAACCCCAACGAGCTGAAGAACGCGCTCGTCACCCTTTCCGGCAAGTGCCAGACGCTCGTGGTGGACGCGGACGCCCTCCGCCCGAACATCCTCGAGGCGCCAGAGCCCCTCAGGGCGAAGATGGTGGTCACTCCCCATGCGCGCGAGTTCGAAAGGCTCTTCGGGCAGAAGCTCCCCGACGCCCTCGACGAAAGGGCCGGGGTCGTGAAGAAGGCGGCCAGGGAGCACAACGTCGTGGTCCTCCTCAAAGGCCCCACCGACGTGGTGAGCGACGGCGAGAGGGTCGGCCTCAACGCCACGCACTCACCCGCAATGACCGTGGGGGGGACAGGCGACGTCCTCACGGGGGTGACCTCCGGGCTCGCAGCGAAGGGCATGGGGAGGTTCGAAGCGGCCTGCTGCGCGGCCTACGTCAACGGGCTCGCCGGCGCAGAGGCGGCGAAGGAGCTCGGCCTCCACATCGTGGCCTCGGACGTGGTGGCGTGCATCCCGAAGGCGATGAAGCGGTTTGACAGGCTCGAGTGAGACAGACGACCCGGGAAGGCCAGGGCTCCACTCGAAGTGGAAGGGGGTCGTCGACTCCCTCGAGGCCATCATCCCCATCTACGAGAAGGGCTCGAGCCGGATCTCCCTCTTCTCGGACAAGGCGATGAGGGAGGAGGTCGCCTCGTTCGCCGTAGGGCCGGAGAGGGGGGCGCTCGTCCTCGACCTGGGGGCAGGGCCTGGGACGCTGTCGAGGGTGGTCTTGCATGCGGGCGGGAGCCCGGTCCTCGCCGACGCGTCCCGGAAGATGCTCTCCAGGGCTCCGGAGTTCGACCGCGTGCAGTGCGTCTTCGAGTTCCTCCCGTTCAGGCCCGGCGCCTTCGGAGCGGCGGTCGCGGGGTTCTCTCTGAGGGACTCGCAGGACCTCGAGACCGCGCTGACGCAGATACGCCAGGCCATCCGCCCCGCGGGGAGGTTCGCGTTCTGCGACCTGGGGAAGCCGGCGTCCAAGGTCAAGGCCGCCCTGGTCGGGGGCTACATCCGGGTGGCGCCCCCCCTCATCGGGTTCCTGACGGGCGGGCGTCCGGGCCTGAAGTTCGGGTCGCTGCACGACACGTACAAGCTCGTCCTGGACAACAAGTCGCTGTGCCGGCTCCTCTCGAGGTACTTCGGCGAGGTCGGCATCACCGAGCGGCAGATGGGCGGGTCGATAGTCGTGCGCTGCAAGGCCTGACCTGCTACTCCCGCCAGGGCTCTTGGACCCCTCCTTTCGCGCCAGTTATTCCGGCGCGAGGTCTTCCAGATATATTCTTAGGGGACGAATTGTTTATAACCTAATGATTCGGCGCCTATGTGTTTATCTTGCAGTACAAGTGGATCGCGCTCTCCAACACCACCATCGGCGTCCTGATGGCGTCGTTGGACGGCACGATAGTGCTCATCTCCCTCCCGGCCATCTTCAACGGGCTCCAGATCAACCCCCTCTCCTCCTTCCAATACCTGCTTTGGATCCTCTTTGGGTACAGCGTCGTCACCGCCACGCTGCTCGTCACGTTCGGGCGCCTCTCCGACATCTACGGGAGAGTGAAGCTGTATACTCTTGGGTTCGCGATATTCACGGTCGGCTCGATCCTCGGGTACCTCACGCCCAACACCGGGGACACCGGCGCCCTCGAGCTCATCATCTTCAGGATGGTCCAAGGGGTAGGCGCCGCGTTCCTCTTTGCGAACGGGGTCGCCATCCTCACGGACGCGTTCCCCGAGAAGGAACGCGGTCAGGCGCTCGGGATCAACATGGTCGCCGTCATCGCGGGGTCCATGCTGGGCCTCACGCTGGGCGGCGTCCTCGCGGCCATCAACTGGCGATATATCTTCCTCGTCAACGTCCCAATAGGCGTCTTCGCGACGGCCTGGGCCTTCCTGAAGCTCAAAGAGGTCGCCAAGCCGAAGCGCAAGCAGAAGATCGACGTCTGGGGCAACGTGACCTTCGGCGTAGGGCTGACCCTCCTCATGGTGGGCGTGACCTATGGTCTGCTGCCGTATGGCACCTCCTACTTCGGCTGGGAGAACCCCTGGGTGGTCGGCTCCATGCTAGCGGGCGCCGCGCTCCTCCTCGGTTTCTTCTTCGTCGAAGGCCGCGTCCAGGACCCGATGTTCAGGCTTGACCTCTTCAAGATAGCCGCCTTCAGGGCGGGGAACATCGCCTCCTTCCTCGCCTCCATCGGGAGGGGCGGGACGCAGATAATGCTGATCATCCTGCTTCAGGGGATCTGGCTCCCTCTCCACAACTACAGCTACCAGTCCACGCCCTTCTGGTCGGGTCTCTACATCACCCCGATGCTCTTGGGATTCGTCGTGATGGGGCCTATCAGCGGGCGCCTCGCCGACAGGGGGGGCGCACGAGAGCTGGCCACGGGCGGCATGCTCATCTCTGCCGTGTGCCTGCTGCTTCTCACCTTCCTCCCATACAACTTCGTCTTCTGGCAGTTCGCCATCATAATCTTCGCCATGGGGCTCGGCGGAGGCCTCTTCGCCAGCCCCAACGTCGTCTCGATAATGAACTCCGTGCCGCCCGAGACGAGGGGCGCCGCGTCGGGGATGCGGGCCACGGTCCAGAACACGGGGATGACCGCGAGCACCGCCGTCTTCTTCTCGATCGTCCTGGTCGCGCTCGGGGCCAGCCTCGCACCCGCACTCACGGCAGCCGTGGCGAGCGCCGGCGTTCCCCAACTGGCGAGCGCCTTCAAGGGCCTCCCGCCCACCGCCGCCCTCTTCGCCGCGTTCCTGGGATACAACCCGGTCGGCTCGCTCATCCCGGCCTCGGTCATGAGCTCGCTGCCAGCACAGACGCAGAGCCTACTCACGGGCAACACCTTCTTCCCCACCGCCATCGCGCCGGCGTTCATGTCCGCCCTGCACGACGCCTTCTACATCGCCTCAGCGCTCAGCCTCGTGGCGGCCCTGGCCTCGTGGTTCGGCATGGGGAAGCCAAAGCCAGTCCAGCCCGTCGCCGCCGCGCCGTTGCGAGAGCCCCAGCCTCAGGTCGTCGTCCCCGTGACCAAGTCAACGGGGGACCAGGTCCCCGCAGACGAGCCGGGGAAAAAGTGAGCTAGCCCTTGGTTTCGCAAAGCGAGGTCGCAAGAAAGGCAAAAGTCGCGGGCGAAACGAGCCATGGGCCGGTCGACGAGGTCGAGCTCTGGCGCTCCATGGTCAACAACTGGAAGCGGCTCCAGCACGACGTCGAGAAGAACCTGTTGCGCCTCGGCCTCAACGTCGCGGAGCTTCGCATCTTGAGGGTCCTCCATGAGCAGGGCTCCTCGCCCATGAACCGATTCTGCGCGGAAACGATGCTCTCGCAGCCGTCTATCACCGGGATAGTCGACAAGCTCGAGGAGGCAGGCCTCGTGGAGCGCGTGAGGAGCCTTGAGGACAGGCGGGAGGTGCTCATCGCGATCACGGCGAAGGGGGATGAGGTCTACGCGAAGGGCATGGACCTGCACAGGCAGTTCGTCGAGAAGGCGCTCTCCGCCCTGGAAGCCGACGAAGTGGATGCGGTCGTGACCCTGCTCAAGAAGCTCGCCGACGCATCCGACGCGGCGATCAAGGCACCCGAGATCTCCGGCCCGCAATAGCGTTCGCCGCTTCTCACGAAGCCGATTCTAGGCGCGACTCTAGGTCGGCGAGGAGCCCCTGGACCTCCGAGGTGGGGACCGAACAGCCTGCCGCCTTCTCGTGCCCTCCCCCGCTCCCTCCGTGCTTCTGTGCGATCAGCCCTATCTCCTTCCCCAAGTGGATCTTGCTCTCCGAAGTGCCGCGAAGGCTGAACTCGGCCATGCCTCCGGGCTTCTCCTTGTAGGCGACCCCCACCGGCACCCCGAACGCCCCGAGGAGGAGCTTCGCCACGTTTCCCGTCGAGCTCTCCCCAGTCTTCATGTACGCGAGCCTTCCGAGGCGCGTCCCTTGAGTCTTCACGTCGTCGGCGAGGAGCCTTACGACCTCAGCCTGCTCGAGCGCCTCCTTCCCCACGTCGTCTATCGCGTGAGGAGCCTTCATCTCGGCGAGCTCCCTGACGAGCATCTCCGGGTAGGCGGGATCTCTCCCCTTCTTCGCAAGGGCGTAGGCGAGCATCGTGCACTCTAGGAGGACGAACTGCCGGTCGAAGGTCTCCATCATCTGGCTCGCGTTGGCGCTCGTGTCCATGTAGTCCGTGACCGCCCCATAGAGGGCGAGCAGCCTCGCCCCTTCTGGCAGGCCGCCCTTGTAGGTCAGGTAGGTGAGCATAGAGGCGCAGTCCCTTACGTCGTGCCTGAGCTCGACCCCGGTCTTGAGGATCTCCTGCTTCGCCTCCTCGGTGAGGTAGTGGTGGTCGATGTATGTGACCGGCATCCTCTTCGCCAGGCCGGCGAGCCTCTCGATGAACTCCCCGAAGTTCGAGGCGTTCGTCCCGAGGTCGCAGATGGTGACGCCCGTCGCCGAGGCGGGGACTGCGTCGATCTCCTTGAGGAGGTCGTCGTAGTCGGTCAACCTGAAGGTCCCGCCCTTGGCCGCGAGGACGAGCGCGGCCGACGACAGGCCGTCGACGTCCTTGACGTGCGAGATGCAGTGGTGGGCCATGTATCTGGTTCGACCCGCCTGAGGGTCAGCGCATATAAGCAAACCTCGGTGAGCTTGGAGGCCGTGACGATAAGCGCCCCCAGGGGCCTCCTCAAGCTCGTCTCCCTCCAGCTGTTCTCGGAGTCCTCCTTTTCGGGGGCCGAGCTGCAGGAAGAGATTCGCAAGACCAGCGAAGGGGTCTGGAAGCCCGGGCCCGGCTCCATCTACCTGCTCCTTGAGGGGCTGAGGAAGGGGGAGTACATCGTCGAGCTTCCGCACCGAGGTGGCACGGTAAGGAAGTACGTCATCTCAAACAAGGGGAAGGTGGAGCTCACCAAGCTCAGAGGGGAGATCGACGCGGAGGTCAGGAGGCAGCTCAGGCTCCTCGCCTACTGCTGCGACAACACGTCGAACCCGAAGATGGCCCAAGGCCTGCGCAACCTCTCCGAGGCGCGCTAGCCAACCCCCCCTCCTCCTCCTTCTCGCCTCCTCCTATCGAAGCGAGTATCTTCAAGGCGGCCTCGTCCGGGGTGGTCGCCTGGGTGTCGACTACGAGCGCGCCCCGCGGCGGCTCGAAGCTTCGCCACAGCCTCACGAAGCTATCGAGGGGGACCTTCTCGGTCCTCTCGGAGTTCCTCTTGTATGCGACCATCGGGTCGCACCGCACCCACACCACCAGCCAGCCCTCGAAGAGCCGGGCTAGGCGCGAGAGGGCCGCGCGCCTGAACTCCTCACGAGGGAAGGTGGCGTCCAGGATGACGTCGTACCCCTGCCTCAGGGCCTCTTCCGCGACCGAGGTGGCCGCCTCGTAGACGAACTTCGACTCTCCCGAGGTGTATTCGGCCGCCCCCACCATCCCCCGGATCGCGTCCGTCTCGACGTGGACGCACTTCTCGAGCCTCGCCCTCAGCGCCCTCCCGACGGTGGTCTTGCCGCTCCCCGGGATTCCGCAGAGGAGGATGAGGCGGCCGCCGCGAGCTTTTCGCACAGCGTAGCTGGCCCGCCCGACCTCCGAAAAACCCTTGCTCACCGAGGTCGAAAGGAGCCTACTGCTTGAGCTTGGGGGTGTACCCGCGCCTAACGACGAAGACGAAACCGGCCGCGATGAAGACGACCAGAGACGCGATCACGAAGGTCCTGATGTCGTTGTAGTCGGTCGCGAATGTAGCGTGCACGACGCTCGGCGAGTTAATCGAGACAGAGGTCTGCAAGTTGTAAGCCAACACAGACGGGAGCTGCGTGCCCACGACCTCGCCTGTCCAGCCGTCGAACTTGACCTCAACAGTGTTTGGTATGGCGAGGAGGGTGACGTTCCTCCCTGGCGGCGGATAGACAGTCGCGTTGGAGCCAGAGGGCACCGTCCCGTTGATCGTGCCATACGAGTAGGCCACCGAGCCCTGGTTGTCGGCGAATATCGTCAGCCCTGGGAAGAATATCGCCGTCTCGTTCGCGGGGCCGGAGACCGTCAGGGAAGGCAGGCGCGTCGTCCCGTTGTAGGAGAAGGCCGTGGCCCCCTGCCAATACGCGAAGCTCCACTTGAGGACCGGTGTCGCGTTGAGGATGACGGAAGCGTTCTGGTCTTCCCACTGGTCTATGTTCGCGACGTGGCCGCCTGCCGGAGTGTTCACGCCGACCTCCACGTAGAACTGGTGCGCGTACAGGACGTCCTGCGAGAAGGGCGCGTAGGTGATGACTGACGCGGTGACGTTCGAGAGCCATCTTTCTCCCTGATGTCCGGGCAGCGTGAGCGGGACTCCCCAAAACGACCCGGAGTCTATCCAAAAGGCGTTCGCCGTCCTGTTTAGCGAGACAAGGGTAGCGGCTCCGATGGAAGAGTAGTTGAGGCTCGGGACGGGGGGCGAGCCTCCCGCCCCTCGAATCGAGTAGCTCAGCGTGCCGAGATACTGGTGGTAGTACAGAAACTCTTCCGCCACCGGCGCTAACGCGGTGCCGGACGTGACCTGCTTCGTGACCCACCGCTCGCTCGGGGCCGAGTTGGGGAGCAAAGCGCTCATGTTCCACTTGGCGCCGTAGTCAATCCAGGCTGTCTCGACAGTGGCGTTGACCTGCGCGGCCGCGGGACTCCCGTACGAGGTGAAGCTCAACCTTGGGTTGTCGTACGTCCCTCCGCCCGAGACCGTGAAGTCCAATGCGAAGGCGTATTGGTGGTAGTACACCTCGCTGACCGTGCCAGCCCCCGAGGCCACGGCCGACTGCGTCGGGGTGGACCAGCGCTCAGACGCCGTGGAGCCGCCGAGCGGGTTCGTGAAGTTGTACGAGGTGCCCGCGTCCACCCACCCCTGCGATCCCTGTAGGGGCGCGCCGAACGACATGAACTCGACTGAGGGAGGGACGTAGGCCGTCCCTCCGCCCACGACGGAGTAGTCGAAGGTCACAATGAACTGGTGATAATACGTGATTGCCACCGACTGGCCGGCAATCGCGGCACCTGAGGTGACCTGAGCATCCCACCTCTCAGTCGACGACGAACCGATGAGGAAAGCGGGCACGGACCAGCTGGAGCCCGAGTCCAACCAGACCAAGGATTCCGAGCCGGTGAGCGGGAAGGTGCTGTTCGCCCCGAAGCCGTTGTAGCTAAGGACGGGTACAGTGGGGGCTGCGGTCGAGCCCATGAGCAAGTATTGGAAGTCCTCCAGCACCTGCGAGTAGTAGCTCGAGCTGTGCCGGACCCCTCCAGAGGTGTCTGTGAAGGAGCTCTCGCCGGTCGCCCATCGCTGGTTCAGGGAGACCTGTAGCGCCCCCATCGTGACTTGGGTGTTGTAGTCGCTCCATCCTGGGCATGAGAACTGCCCCGCTCCTGTCGAGACGGTAATCATGCACACCGGCTTGCCCGCGGCCCCGAGGGCTGTGCCGGTCACGTTGATGTTGCCCGTCGCGGACCACGACGAGGGGCTGGCGGGAGTCACTTGGTACGTGTTGTGGAGTTGATAGTAGATCGTCGCGGAGAAGGCCTGGCAGGAGCTCGAAGAGCAACTAGGGA
>Ga0307373_10007134_pt1 | contig 17524 bp, 17 predicted proteins | sample OX2MG_FD_202534 | JGI IMG/M metagenome (GOLD analysis project Ga0307373, IMG submission 202534) | Soil microbial communities from Risofladan, Vaasa, Finland - OX-2 | ecosystem: Environmental > Terrestrial > Soil > Coastal area > Acid sulfate soil | place: Finland: Risofladan, Vaasa | collected... | reverse complement strand
AAAGAGGCGTTTATGGAGTTATTTGTAGAGAAAATAGCACCGGAGGTGTTTCCGATCGCGGACTGTACTACAGTCGAGATGAAGGAAGAGATTCGAAAGCATGCGATTCAGAAGGAGAGTCGGGAAGACAAACACTGGGAAACTTACGGTACGGATGATAGTTATCGCGAGGCCTTCGATAAAGAGACCCAGGTAAAACAAAACGCAGAAAATGCGGATAGTGCGTTATTTTTAGCAACACTCAAGGTGCATCAGATGGCGAACAAGCACGCATATGAGTTGACCAATACAAGCAAGCGTAAAGTCGATGCAATGGAATATCAACGAGAATTTTGCGGCTTCTTCACAGATAATATGCCGTCGAAAGAACGCCAGGAACTCATTCAGCTCGAGAACGCGATCACTCGCTGGTTTCAATACAAGAAGGTTTGTCGAGCGCCTTCTGTGCCCATGAAAGGGTTCGATGAACAGCAATGTCTTAAAGATTTCTTAGCGTATGCGAAGACGGATGATTGGTATTCTCGATATCGCGAAGATCCGCCGAAAAATGTGTACGTCGTCCACCTACTTGATGGCCATTGGACTTGCGAGCGCGATGAAAGCAAAGTCACTGATTTATTCTCAAAACAGCATCCAGTGCTAATCTCCCGTTACTTTCTTGCACGCGAAGGGAACGAATGGGTCAGAATCAAGCAGATGAAGTCGTTGATTGCAGTGGCGAGACAAATGAGCGTGCAGCAAAATGTATAAATAAACTGAAGGTTCTATTCATCCTCGTCGGTGCCATGATTACTATCATGATCGTCACTGCTGGGTTCCGAATCATCGTCGGTATTGAGTTCGTGCATAATATTCCGTTCAATTGCTCGCTCTAAAATCTCTTCTCGCACATCAGGAGCAAGTTTAAACCAAAGTGGTGGCGAATATTTAGAATCCAGCCGGATTTTCCTCAAGTAACGTGCAATCTGTCGTTTCAGAGAAAACGCTATAATGGTCCAATGACAGCGCTCGGCGACATGTAAATCTTGTAACCACAACACACGATATTCTGTGCGATGCGCGGCGCGAAAGATACTTGTTTTTAGATGTTCAGTGATTCGAGATGAGTCAAAATAATGGGACAAAGCTGTAATAGAATAAGACTTAAGTCTGCATTCAATGGCGACATCCTCTCTATAAAACGCAGAATCACTGCAATCAGACAGTTTTGCATCATATAACATAGTAAGCCATTCTTTAAAGAGCTCGGGCGATATCGCTTTGTTGTCTGCATCGTAAACTGTTAACAGATCAAGCGACTGTTCGGATGAGCCGCCTTCCAACAACGCGCGGAAGTAAGCGCTCTCTCGAAACAAGATGCATTTATGTACGTGAAACATTGTACCACCATAAGTTAGTTGAAAATCACTGTAACATAAGGGCTCGAAGGAAACAATCTTCTCGCCAGCCTTGAACTCTTGGTTGTTTGCGCATTCATCCAACGACTTGACGTCGGCTGCAGGACTCGCCATTCAAAGAATGTGTGACAGTCGTGACAAAACCGAACTTCACTTCTTGCACACAAATGGGACTGGTGCTCGGTCGAAATCGATTTCGTCGTTTAGACAGTGGTAACTTTTGGCGGGGTCCAGTCGATGATCATGGTCATCTGCATGGCCAAGGCACAGTGCGTCTGGCTGCTTCTGATGATTCTACGATCAGTGGTAATTTTGTGCACGGACTGTTGCAGGGACCAGGTAGACATATGGCTGCAGACGGTTATTGTCGCATCTACGAGGGGCAGTACGTCAATGGTCGCCGAGAGGGACAGGGCCAAGATGGAGAAGGCTACACTGGTGATTGGCATAACGGACTAAGGCATGGGATCGGCAAATTGGAAACGACCAAGTTTACGTACAAGGGTGGATTTGTGGCAGGAGAGATGACTGACGAGAATGCGAACATTAGCTATTCTCGTCGAAATGTCTCACATTCGGAGCCGGATTGGTACGAAGGACCCGTCCTTAATGGAAAACGTCACGGTAAAGGCTATCTGAAGTACGGTGGAACTATTAGCTATTATGACGGCGACTTTGTAGATGATTTGAAACACGGAAAGGGCAGAATGGTTCTCGATACAATTACCGATGTCTATCGGTATGTGGGAGATTATCGGTACGACAAACCGCACGGTTCGGGTGTCGAACACAAGGGAAACTACGTCTACAAAGGCGACTTTGTCGAGGGAAAACGCCATGGAAATGGGAAAATGTTGCTACGTTTTCCTGACCTGTACAATTACTACACGCTTCGTCTGAAGCGAACGCACGACCATGCTCAGCTCGTGCATTTTGCGATCAGTATCGAAGGCGAATGGTGGGAAGGTGAGCCACAAAATAAGGTAATAGTAGAGTACGGATTTGGCAAGCACAATGTAGCAAACGGAGTCGTTGCACTGAAAACGGGCAAAACAGTAACGTTTGATGAGTTTATTCAATCGCAAGTGGAGGGCGCAATAGCATCAAATGACTAGGCTTCGTTCATTAAGTCCGATACTTTAGCAAGCCGGAATCCACCAGCGCGCAGTGAGCGAATAAAGTTAGACAGCCCTGTATATATAGTGGTTGTACTCAAATCAGTGGAATCGTACACCATTTGCAAGTTATAAAGTTGATTGAGGATGGCGCGCTCTCTGACATTGTGCAATTCACCGCCTTGACAGAGGCTGATGGCGTTTTCCATAGTAGAGTATTATATGAACCTTCTACCGTCATTTAAAAAATAATTTCGACTGTGATTGATGAGAGAAGTATCGTGGACTATATTCGAAAAACGGCGAGCAATTCAATGGATTCCATATGATAAGACAAAGGAACCAATAACTAGAACCGCTCCCAAAATCATACCAGCTTTATAGCGTTGTCGCTTTTGATGCAGTCTGTCTTTGATTCTTGATTTAAGCCCAGCTTTTCTTCTAGTATCTGCAAGTAATCGAGCTTCGTCTTCTATAGACGAAGCTGATTTAGAGTGAGTGATTTTCATTACATCGACGAGTTCGTTATGATTGCCAAAGAATTCATCTAACTTGTTTGGAAACGTAAAGGAAGAAAAGGATTTTGCCGCGCAATAGGTTCCGATGACTATTCCGCCATAAAATGCGACAGAAGTAAGCATGGCGAGGTGACTAATAATACGTGCGATTGAGTTTTTGTGATTGAAGAGCTAACGTCTTCGTTTGTCACAGAAGAGCGGTAAATGAAGAATCTTGCAAGAAAGGTCGACAGTGTAAATTCGACGCTTGAAGAAAAGATAGATGCGCTCTATGTATAAGAACTTTTAATAGCGTTTTTTTGCTTTGATAAACTCTACGTACTTATGCATTGCTAGGATTTCCGCATCGAAGAACGCCTTTACTGCCACTCCTAGTTCGGTCGCCTGGAACGCAACCTGGGCAATTTGATTTGCGGCCATCTCTACTTGAGCGGCGTCATCGCGACTGTAAATCTCTAGCGGTAACAAACGACATAGTTGCGGGCGCATCTCTGTACGAAAGATGATAAATCGATTCCAGAATTCTGTAAATGGAGTCTGAGAGATATTCTTGCTAATGACTTGGCCGAGCCCGAAGATTTGCAATGCGTATCGGTTGACTTCGAATCGTTTGTGGCTGTTCAAGTCCGCTTTTGGTGCGTCTTCTATTTTGATAAAACGCGGCTGCTTTTCATCTCCTACGATCGCACAATACATCCAATTCTGCAAAGGTCTAAACCATTTCTGACCATTGCTTTCGGCGATATACTCTACCACTGGTTCGGGCGGGTCCGTAAGCACCGACAGGCCGTCTACAGAAGCGATGCGATAATTACCTTGAGTGCGTACATGCTTCCATAATTCGCCAGGCCGAGGTTGGTCGGCCATCGAAAAAAACACAAGTGTGTCAACCGTCGCGCCGAAACTCATCCGAAACTTTTTTTTCATTGTCATTCACTTTGACAGAGTGGTAACCGGGATCCATGCAATGCAACCTTACGGGCTTCCATACCTAACGCCCTGGCAATGTTATCTTTATCAGCAACAGCAGCAACAATTTCTACTTCAACAGTACGCGCTGCTACAGCAGCAGCAGCAACAACAACCAACACTGCACCGACCTCCACGGCAACAGTATATTGCTGGCGACTACCGCATCATGACATTTAACTTAATGCGTGATGATGCTCACGAATACCACAAATCGGGAAAATGGAGTTGGTCCATTAGGGAAAGTCAAGTCTTGCGAGTGATTGTCGACGCGAACCCGGACGTTCTATGTCTGCAGGAAATGCGTGATTTACTTCCGCTACACCCGGCGCGAGACTTTCTGGAGAAGTTGAAGGTGCTTGGCTACGATTACTCGGAACATGTAGATTTCAATAACGTTCGACTGCGCGTGGTCACTGCATGGAAACGAGAGGTGTTCAAATTGGTTCACCGACGCACACTCTTCTTGAACAGTGACAACGTCGAGAGTAGTGTCTTCTACTCAGCAAATGCAAAAGAATTGCATCGTTCGGTGCGTCCTCTAGGCTGCGACACTCTTATCTCGCAAAAGCAACGCGGACCATTGCTACACGTTTGGAACGCGCACTTGGGACATTCTACCGCCGAAAAACAGTGGGCTGTACAGATGTTGCCGCCGAAAATGTTGCATTATTGTGGCGCAACCGCTTGTTCCGTGCTGTGTATGGACGGTAACTTTTTCACACAATCGGGTGGTCTAGAACAGCGCGCAGCACTCTGCAACAATTCCGCCTATCCTCTGCACGATTTAACCGCTAATGCCAGACTGTTCACGCAGCCGACTACCGATTTGAAAATCAACAAGGGTACTTCGATTCTCGGTACCTGGATAGGCACTTCGATTGATAGTTACGCGCTCTCTCCACTGCAACTAGGGGATCCGCTCGATATTATCGCAGGCTATAATGTAATTGCGACCAAATCATTTATTTACAACAAGAGCATGCACGAACGCGGAGAATCACCCTTTTTGCAACAGAACGATGTATTTTGCTCGGACCACTTGCCTCTAATTGTCACTCTTAAACTGCTTAGCTAGATCACATAATGCTTGTGATTTTCCCTTTTTGATTTCGACCGGATTGCAGGCCGAACACATACAATATTGCATTAGCATTGGAAACATCCTTGGTCTTGCGGATTTCCTTGCTTCGGAAATGTGGTCGAAATGGTAACAGACCCAGCCGGTCGGATAACATACCTTGAGTTCAACATCACATGACATTGTTGTGCGTTTTTTTTGTTTCGTGCTACTCACTTGGTCACGTCTTTTTTGCATTAGCAAATGGGCAATCTCAACGCGCCCGAACTTATGGTAGGTACGCAAAACCCGACCGTCGGGTTAAAAATGTTAGTCTTAAATAACGACGGCGTCAACCAGTGGATCGTTACTGCACAAGACGGCACAAAACTAGCGACAGAGGTCATTGTGCGACGGCAATCGGTCGTACCCACTGAAGCGCTTGTAAGATCCGCAGAGATTCGTGCGGAAAACACTATAATCAGAATAGGCGACGAGTTCTTCGACTGTCGCCGCGTATACTTGAACGCCGAAAACAATCTTGTCCTTAAGCGCTTTAATTCTACCGAACCTGTAGTCGGTTCAAACTCGAGACCGCAGGCGCTGTCCCGATACGATATTGAGTCATGCACTTTTCCGCAGTTTGTGCTGAGGTATTACCTAGCCGAAGTCGTATTTATAGAGGAGTGGGGCCACTGGAAACTGTGTGAACCGAGAAAGTAGTTTATATATTCTGTATAATACAACCGCAGACTAGAAAAACAGTATTTAAATAGCAGTAAACTGTTCCAGTCGTTTCTTCAAGTCTTCCTGCGCTTCTTTATCGACGATATAGACATCGACTCGAGCATAAAAATGCTTATAGGCGTCGTTTTCATTCACCGTATAGGCAGTGAATCGCAGAGAGATATACCCCGGCTCTTCATTCTCCACACGACATTTGTAACCAAACAAAGCCTTAAATTGCCAATAATCTGTTTCCATAAGTTTCATGACAGTCTTCACTTCTTCGAACTCAGCTACTTGATCTTCATCGTGACTCGATTCACGATAGACGGCATTTTTCTTGGCGTTTAATCGATTTTGGTGCAACGAGGTAAACATACTTGAAGTGTGTCGTCGTTGTCTGACGCTCTTCGTTGCATGTCCACAGTAGAAACGCGATGTTGATTCTGTGTTCGGCGCTGTTGTCCTACTGTACAGATTTTTATACCGATTATGAAGCGGCAATGTACTTCCGATGCTGCAGACTGCTGGCCTCATTAACATCCCAATACGGAATCAAGAAATGGATAGACTTTGATGAGATTCAGCGTTACAAGCACTGTAAGGTACGCTCTCTGCGTATTCGACAGCAGTATCAATTCCGATTGATTCCTTCGTCAGTACTTCGGATTTCTTGTGTCGTTGAGCCTGTAGAACGTTTGAAGAACTCGCGAATAACCGAAATAATCTTTGAAGACGATTTTACGAAGAATGACTCGTTCTCTGGCCTGAACATAACTCCGAACGCGTTCTTGACCTCATTCACCAATGTAACCCTGGGCTTCTTCTGTAATCGCGTCTTCCAACGAAATGAATTTCATCATGGTCTAACGCACTTGACAGTTGGATTCGCCTTTAATAAAGTTATTGAAGAGAATGTGCTTCCGGAATCGCTGACGCATTTGAAATTTGGATTCAAATTCAACAGCCCTTTCGCAGAACGCGTCCTTCCGCAATCGCTCGAGTGTTTAGAATTTGGCGTCTACTTCAACCAACCTTTTACGAAGAATGTGCTTCCGAGATCCCTGAAGCGTTTAGTGTTCGGTACTGCGTTCAATCGACCTCTGTTGCAGCATACTTTGCCGCCCTGTCTCACTCACTTAACTTCGAAAGAAGACTGCGATCAAGAGCTTTCTTCGGGTGACGCTCTTCGATGTTCGCAGTCAAACATTTCGCTGTTGCGCAAAATTGTACATCGGTGATTTGAAAAAAATCATGCCAATGCATTGTTCAATAGGTAAAATGCCCGCTAAATTCTTTGACGTTGAATTTCGCGATGTTCAGTTGAAACCGATCAATAATACGTGGCATCTCTCAGAGGACGATAGTTTATCAATTCAGTTCAATTTGGATGGTTACAAGGAAATAGCTCTAGAACCAACTCAATATCCCTTTCAATGGCAGGGCTATATTCAGCGTACTCTGTATAGCACGCATTGGGAGAATTTCCTGCCGGAGAAAACCCTCAAGATCTTTGCGGTACGGAAGAATCCATTCTGGAAAAGCGACGAGATCGTTGCGGCTACAGAGATCGATCTGCATACGTTAGTCAGCGGACCGACTCGCTACGAACTCGATCTCTTGCATCCGATTCATCGTCATCCGATTTGCTGCATTCATTTCACCGTCTCGATGGTGCAGATCGTGAAGAACGTGGCGATCAAATTGCACAATGTTGATGTATCGGCTCTGCGATTCTCGAATTCGCCCGATTGCACTATTCAAGCGTTTTGCGGCTATATTGACCCTCTCCATACGCAATGGGAAGCACAACCCGTTGCCCTGTCGCAATCGACTGTTCCAAACTTCAAGGTCAAATTAGCGATGCATATTATAGCTTCAAATTTTATCAAAGCATCCGTACACCTGGTTTTTCTGTGTTCCTCTCACCCGGTAGTGAGTGAACGAGAAATCGGACGCCTCGTGATTCCAGTATTGGGCAACTATGATTCGGAACGCCAGCGCATTTCCCTTAAAGAACGAATTCTATGGAATACTCACAATCTGGCGGCGTGCGGTTTAAACGCTACTGAATCAGCGAGCTATGTCTCTGCAACGCTTCTTTTTCAAAATGGTCCGCGTTTTATGCAACTCCACCCTGGAGCGCGATTTTCCTCGCAACAAGGAATCAATGGATGCAATTTTATTGGGTTTCCACTTCCTAAATTACGCGATGTTGATATTGATGTAACTGCGTTCGATATTGCGCCATTTGTTCGCAAACATGCGCTCTATTTAGAACCACTAACTCTCCTCCGCTATGATGCCCAGTTTCCAGACTGGTTCCTAAACCGTCGACCAAATTCTCATCTGTTACACCTTCAGACGACGCCGGAACGCGCAAAGCTTCTGCAGATAGTGTCTGCATGGGAGGAGAAACTCGCCGCTTACAATGCCGATTGCGAGAATTTACTGCAGTTGCACAATCAAAAACAACTCACCTCGGATCAATATTTGGTACAGACAATGCCGTTGCACCTCGCTCTCCGAACACAGCGCACCCTCTTCCGCTCAGAGATTGACAGGCTGGTATTCAAGTTACCCGAGTGAGAAAAAGCACACAGTCTCGCTTCGGTTGTCTTTGAATGTTATTATTCCATTGATCTACATTCCACTTTTTGTGCGCGGAGCAGCTGTTATCTAATAAAATTGCCGCATTCAGCCCCGAAAAACTGATATGAACCAGCTGGAATTTCGTACCAGCTTTCGATTCTTGAATCTCCTGCACGTCCATCAGCGTTCCATAAAGTGAGAGATCGGGTGGCGCGACCATTATGCATTCCGGAGGCAACAGTGGCTCGATTTTGTACGGATTATCCCACTGCGGCAATTGAACCATCTCACAGTGCCAGGATACCATATCAGCCGTCTGGAGGCCGTGCAACGCCTGGTCTGGATGAAATTCGAGTTTTGCAGAACATCCACAGGCTGAGCCGGAAACCGAATGAAACTTGCAATGCAATCGGGCAGTCTTCTTAAATTCGACTGGTTCAATACGTTTGACCACGCTTAAGAAATGGTCGAGTATAATCATGCTATGAAAAATGATCTCGTTTTTATTACACTGGCTCGAATTCTGACAACTGAGCAAACGACTGCCTGTCCGAATAAACCTCTCGCAAATAGTCGTCGACCGTGCGATAGACTTGACCTGTAGTGGAAGTCAGCGCGTTGGATCCGTATTGCATTTTTAACTCGCGCATGCGATAGTGCTCGATTGTATGACCGCGCCTGTTTCTGATAATATATTCCAACAGATGATTCTCTGGTGATAGATAAAAAATCGTTTTGCCGGCAAGTTGTCCCCTTATCTCGTTGTGCGATGACAGATACAGAGAGCAGAGAAGCGGGTTCGTAAACAGCACGAAGCCGGCTTGAAATAAAGTGATCACTGGGAACAATCTAGGATTAACTTCCCCGTGTGAGATACCTCTGATCAGCCACTGATCGCCATCCCATTGCTCCTCTTCCTCTTCTTCGGAATCATCGCTACTTTGCATTATTTCATCGTTCCAATAAATTCCACCCACAAAATTCGCTTCATTCGATGCTTTTCGCTCTTCAGGCTCCTCAGTCACCTTCTCCTCTTCGGTCTCTTTACCCACGTCAATGAGCCACTCCAACACTGACTTTTTCAAATTCTTGTTCGGAATCATAATGTTCTTATCGAGAGACTGCTTTGATTCTGGACCGATTGGGTTGTTTGCATCAGCAAATAGTCGCTCTATCGAACTTTTGTTGTAGGAGAAGCCGTCGCTTAGCATATAAGGATCATACAGGACATCTTGAGTGATTGTATCCATAAATCCATTGGGTAGTTCAATATTCTCATTACCCTTCACATTCTCGATTGTCACCTTCAGCCTGCTCGCAAGTTCTTTGCATAATTTCACCTTTGATAATGTAGAATAGCGCGGAATTTCCAAGCTCTTGGCGATTTCCCGCAGTTGTTTGACCGTATGCAATTCTCCGGATTGGCAAAGTTGAGTCGCTTTTTCCATTTAAAAACAGTAGTGGTTTAACGAGACGAGAGACGGAAACTAAATTTTTGGGAGTGATGACGCCAAAAATTGAAGTGCGTCGTAGCTCACAAAGGTCACACATTCTTCATAGCAAACCATGAGTGCTTTGCTTGAAGATAAGAAAGAGGATCAGGTATTCGATCCCGTTCCTGAATCGGTTACACAGAAAACTAAATTGCTACTCCAGAAGTCGCACTCTCAACTCATCCCCACAGTTTTCTCGTCCAAGGTCCTGAATGCATTTCAAGCGATTGATGAAATGGACAGGTTTGTGATGTGGGGCTATCAGGCAAAGAGCGTCTGGTCCCGCTTAGGAATCAAAATTTACAAATTTACCGCTGCTAATTGCTGCCACAATGGCTACACATTTGTGCGAGGTTATAATTGTGATCCGGCTGCTGCGGAATACTTTAGTTCCACTCGTTGTAGCCGTGGTAAGTTTTACTGTGTATATTCAGTGGCATTTGACGGCTGGTTCGACTATAACGGCAAGGTGATGGAAATAGTTTGGGATACTGTCATTCGAGACGAAAGTCGTGTAGTGTTTGAAGATAATTTTAAGTGCGGTATCGATGAGCTCGAACTGTACAATCCTCGCCCTATCAGCGACTTAGAAGAATGGAAATCAAAGGAAGTCGCGCGCCATGCCTATGTCAGCAGGAGTATAAACAATGTCTTTCGTGTTCAAAATTCCATGGTACCCGCAATGATAAAGTTCCGAGCTATTGCAAACTGCTTATACCCAAGGCATAGCGCTAAAGAATCTGTCAGGGAAGCGAGTGTAGCTGCGCAGTATTTGTTTATTAAGACAGACCCAGAGTTGCTATTGGAAATCCATCGCCCGGAACGCACGTTGATAGTTGCAGCTTTAAACGAGCGTCCCCATTTAATAATTGATTTGCAAGCAAGGCGTCCAGACTTGGTGGATGACGAGCTGATTCAGCTTGTGCTTCACATCTATCCGTTTCTGTTGCTGGATTTAAAGGATATTAAAGAAGAATGGATCCGTTCGGTGTTTGAAATGCTGATCAGTCTGCACGGGCTCGATGCGTTGGCAAAAGGATTGGAGCAACTGATAGGGAAATTAAGTTCAAAGAAGATTCCGATATCGGATGATTTATTACTCTGGCTCCTGGACCATTTGCCCGATTGCCATTCAGTGCTCGTTAGTAATGATTATGATTCTGATGCAGTGCGTAAAGCGATTATCACCAGCAACCCGATGAATCTGCGCTTTTTTCTTCGATACACTAGTCGCGATTTGTCAGAGGATTTAAAGTGGCACGCTCTGCGTTTGAGCGCAAAGTCTTTGGACTTGATACAAAATCCTACAAATGATATGATTCTCTATGCCGCGAAGATGCACAAGAGCTCTCGATTAACAGATCCGAATGCTCCTATGAGTGAGGGAATCGCGATCCTTTCCGAAGACCCTTCCGAAATTATTCATGTATTGCCACCAGTGCCTTTTGAATTCATTGTCGCCGTGCTAGAAAAGGATCCTACTCTCTGGGACCGTATTCCCGGAGACACGCGTAAAGAAGAATTGGTGCGCTTTCATCCTTTCATTCTCGAGAAAATACCATGTTATCCCGCGTTTGCTCATCTTCCATTTGTCGCAATTGACGAAATGAAGAAAAGTATGGAGAAAGACTCGCAGAAAAAATGGTTTAACGCGTTGCGTTCTACATCGTGGATGACAGGTGAGGTTTGGGACTATTTTTTCAACACGTTTCCGGACTGTTCTATCTAGTTGAGTGCGTTGACTTGACTTGTTGTTTGTAATAAAATTTTTTAGTCACAGTGAAGTGCTTGCACACTCAATCGTCATTTCTGAAGTGCTGTTTGTTGGATCAAAAAGATGTCAAAAACGTCGAGCTCTGCTTTGTTTACTGATATTATCAAATCTAACGGCCCTTTAGATCACGTGCTGTATGTTGGTGTAGTCTCGGAATCTGCCGAGGATGGAGATATGCACTTAAAATATGCCAAGGACTTTGTGCACAAACTACTCGATTCTCCATTAACCGCGGACGTGGAAATTGCGAAGAAGAGAGTAAACAGGCTGGAAGAGTTGTTCGTTTACTGCGCGCCGTCACAGCATACTTCGAGTGGGCCATTTCGTCCGGCGACGACAGCGCAAGATATAAAAGAGTGGTTATTAGAACCGTGGAACACAGGTTCGTACACTATGGTTGATACAGATACAGATCTCAAGGTGCACGGAGCAAGAATCAAGCAAGGAATCCGGGCTGCGATTTGCGGACTGGAGGAAAAGGCGCAACAAGCGCAAGTTTCAGAAGTAGTCCTTATGTACATTCCAGCGGACAAGGTAAACAGCTGTATCTCTATGTCTTACAACTTTACTGCAATAGGTAAGGACTTGACCTATGGTCGTTTTGTCTGCGATGCGTCAATTTTCCCAGGCATTATTGGTAATACAGCACTTGTTGACTATATTCAAGCCGTACCAGCAACCGAGAAAGATAAATCGCTCTACCAATATCGTTCTCACATTGAACGCGCACGCAAAGCAGTACGCTAATAAACTGGCGTTCTAATCCCATGGAGGCAATTTCCAGGGTCTTGCCCGACCTCCCGGAAATTCACTCGTAGCTCCTTTTACTTGAAAGATTGCATATTTTTGCTCTCTCGTCAGTACTATTTCCGTTACAGGCAAATGCGGGGCAATTAGATTCGTCTGCGGTCGATATTGCGGCAAGCACCAATTGATCTCGAGCTTCATTTCCACGGCAGGAGTAGCTTGCGGTACACACTGAGGCATATTCAATGATTCATACGTTGCTGCGATACTGCTGAGAAGTCGCTGCCGCTGGATCGACTCACGGATGTTCTGTGGGCAATGCATGCGTCGGTTCGCAGCGTACTTGGTCTTTGTGGAAATCTCTAGTTGCTTGGCGTAGCGTTCCGGCAAGTTTGGAATGAAATAAAATACTTTCCAAACTCTGGTACCGTCGAGTACTTGATTGCCTCCGCGCATCTTGCAATTCCTTGCACCGCCCTCTGTAATGCGATTGTGCTGGCGTAGACGATTCCGCAAATCGACGGTAATGCCTTTGTAGGTTTGTGCCGCGCCGCGCTGATCACGAACAATCACCAAGGCATGATCGAGATATTCCAAGACAGTCGTAGTCAGCACCGGAATCAGCAGTGTGTCCAATTCAGATCTTACGGCGGGACAATGCGCGGTCGTGTAATCTGCGGTGACTTCAAACAATCCAAGATGGTACAACGTCCACGGTTTTTCGCTCATTGTCGGGTTAGTTCTCAAAAAGGACGGCGTATATAAAAAAGTGCGAAACGAAACTGTGCGCTCGTGAATGAACGCGCGGAACCATAACCATTATTCATCGGGATGAGTACACCTGCATCGAAACCAGTTCAAACCGCAGCTCAGAAGCGTATGGCGGCCACTTTGGCTAAGATAGAAGCAAAGCCAGCGCCACGTCCGCCGAAAAAGATAATTGTCGCTGGCGCAAATGAAGACAATTCTGTACCGAAAGAGAAATTAGAAGAGGAAAAGAAGAAGAAAAAGAAGCGAAAAGCCAAGGTAAAGATTGTAGCCGATGACATATTGGATGAGGAGTTGGCACGAGATCTTGCATCTGATGCGGAATCGGTGGATGAAGATTACAATAACGATCTCAAGGACGGCTCTGACATTGACGAAAAGAATGATATCAACGACGACGATGACAAGTACGAAGAAATGGACAAGGAGCAACAGCTCGAAGCGTTGGAAGCGCACACAAAACGAGTAGCCGCAAGAAAAGCCGCAAACCCACCAGAAGATTTTTATGATGGCTTGTTGGCAAAATATGGAAGCTTTGAAGACATTGAAGGAATGAACTTGGAGCGCAAAATTCCGTCGAAATTTAAGCTGACTCCTCAAGAGATCGCTGCGTTGCCACCGTCTCCTCCACCCGAAGACAAAAAGGAGAAGGCTCCGCGACGTTCTGATCGACCGAATTTATTTCGAGGAAAGCAAGAGGATCCGGGCGATGTGCAATTGATTGATTCCGACGAGGATGACTTCAGTCCCCATACCACTTCGTCCTCGGAGAGCGAATCGGATGAGTCGACATCTTCTTCTTCTTCGTCTAGCGAAAGCGAAAGTGAATCGGAGGAAGAAGAGGAAGAAGAGGAGGAACGACCAAAGAAAAAGGCAAAGCCGGCGACTGCGAAGACAATCACTGCCAAGATGGCAACTGTAGCGCTGAACATTGAATCAAAACCAGTCGTTATGGCCAAGATCATAGAACCAACACCAAAACCTATTGTAGTCGTAGCCGCCAAGGTTGCAGAACCAAAGCCAAAACCTATTGTACTCCCGAAAGTCATTGCTGCGAACACCAAACCTTTGAAAGCAGTAACAACGACTGGAAGTGCAGAAGCAACAAAGCCAGTGATCGCACGAGTTGTGGAGCCTGCGAAAGTAATTGCGGCGAAAGCAACTGTGATCGCAAAGCCGCCCTCCATGGCTGTTGCAGCAGCACCACCAACCGTAATTATCCAAAAGCCGGTATCAGTATTCCATGCGACTGCTGTGAAAAAGTAAATCATTTTTCATTAAACTAAATGACAGACGATTCTGTATTGTGCGCCCAAATCGAGCAAAAGCAGTCGATGCAGCACTCATTGTTGGCACGCTATCTATCAGCTCGTCAGATGCGTACATTAAGCAATAGTCTATTTGATGTCTTTGCAAAGTTTATCAAATAAACATGCGCATTAAGCTCGTCGATTAACCGTAGTGAAACGCTTTTGGTCGCTCATTGCACTAAAGTCAGCCATCATTACTAGACCGCGCACGAAAACTCCACGAACATAAGTGACGTCCTTGTAGACGACCGAGGAAATCGAAGGGTCATGATGCACAACAACCTCGATACCATTGTCGGTAATGTCTCTGGCCTGACGTTCGTTGAGATATGCCTTTCGTTCTTGTTCAGTACGTAAACGTGCACTCGCCCGTCGGTTGTTGACCCTCTGTTCTCCGGCAAGCTTCTCTTCTTGAACTGGCAGCTCTCGGAGGCCAGTCGGTGCCTCGCCCGCGTTGTAACCGTGATTGGGAGGAGCTTTCCAGTCTGCGCTGCCGAAATCGGGTTCGGCTTGAACGTAAGTTTGAGGAAGCGCTGGAGCAGAGAGAGACATGTTCAATGCACCGGACCGTGGTGGCAATACACTATTTTTCAATTCAAACATGTCCAAACCCATTCTCGCCAAGCTAGACTTCAAATGATCTTCGCTTAATGCAACTCCACGCCCTCTTGTCATATCCTTGCCGGGCATCGATTTCGAACTTGACTCCTGTTTGACTGCACTGATCATGGCCTCTAACGGAGTAATATACTTATCGTTGGTGCGCAAGCTGAGATCAACCACTTCGCATCGGACCTGAAGGAAACGCGCTATTGGATCGGTTTCTGCCTTGAGGACATCCTTGCTCGCGTGAAAGAAATCGGGCAACACACCTTGATCCCATATACCGCGATCGCCTAACCACTGCAATATGAAATGTCGCGCTCGCCCGCACTTTCGAATTAAATTGGGCAATTCAACATGCAACTTTGCCTCCAAATCAACCCGAGTGCGTCGCAGCTTGCACTTGTAGGGGAAACGTAGCACTCTCCTGGATACAGCGCCTTGAGCATCACAAAACGGAATACCTTCGTTCGAAGCACCAGCGCCGGGAATGTTGTAATCGATGGTAACAGGGTCCTTGTTCTTTATGGCAATGGCAATACTTTCACCAGAGACCATCTTTTGGAAATGGGCTGGGTCTAAATTGGTCGTGTTCTTCATTTCCATCACTGTCCAAATCCATTTATTAATGGCGCTCTGCAATCCAAACGTAGTTTCCGCTTGACTTTCGACTGCGAAAATATCATGCTGTTCGTACATACTCGTCATCAGTTTGAGCAGCGTAGACTTCCCTGTACCGGCTTGACCTTCCAAAAACAGAAATAACTGCAAGTCATCGCCGTCGTATTTACTCCCAATGTAAAACATTAGACGGCCGAGCATGAAATAAAGCCACATTTTCACCAAAGGTGGGAACCCTTGATCGTTGAGCATTTTCTCTACAAGCGGTGTCAAAATGTCCATAAAACTACGCAGCGGCTTTTGTCGCGTCTCATTCGGATCGTTCTCGTTATAAATGACCTTGCCGTCCAAATCAATGTACTCTCCGTTGCAGACTGCATGGTGCGGGCCGCACGGGTCCAGATCCAGTAGAGGTTGGCGAATGAATTTCGCAGCCGCGGGCGATGGCTGACCTGGCTTGGTCGACGGCGGTAAAGGTTTGCGTGCTCGATCATTGTGTGGATACATCTCATCGGTTTTCGCATCGTACATCAGATTCGTAAACGAAAATCGATGCCGGACACGATCCAACCGAGCACATTCCTTTTCCTGATTCCTCACCCAATCCTCGAGCACGTGCTTGGCCACAGGTTTCAATAATCGCTGGTAATAAAGAAACTGGCTTCGATCGCGAGCGCTGATCTCATAGAATAGATCCACAGCTTGCTGGACGCGTTCATACGCATTCACTGGGTAGGACTGTTGAGCAGGGCGTCGTTCTCCGCTTACCGAATCGACTTCGTGCTCCGGATATTTTGACTCGGCAAAACACCAGGCATCTTGCTTTCGATAGCCACGTTTCATTGCCTCCGTTCCCATTGCGCGTAATAAAAACATCGCCGAATTCTCCTTGTGTAGGATAGGATCGTGCGGGGGCATATTATCGTTGAGAGCTTTGATTGCCGAAGTCGCAGTTTCATTTTCTGCTAGACTTTCCAGAGCGGACTGTGGTACGATCATGCCAGGCAAAGCCTCATTGTAACTAGTGACGCGCTGTGCGTTCAATAAAATCTCATTGAATCGTCGCTTGATCGTTGCATGAAGCCGACCCAATTGTACTTTGACCTTGTCGTGGATGCGGCAAAGTACCGCAATTCCTTCCAAATACTTAAATGCTGTGGTAAATTGCGCTCGCATGTCCTCGCATCGACGAATTTCATCGCCATCACTCTGCGATGATCCCATAAGACGCGTAACTGCATTTGTCCAGTAATTCTCCGCCTTGAGGTCACCTATTGCGTCCTCTTGCGGCCGACGAATCATAAACAACTCCTCCATCTGCGCAATAAGCTCGTCGAATTCAAGCGGGTCGTAAAAAATGAAATTTTCCGGTCGACCTTCCTTCTTCGCCGCAATCCGTTCGTCCTGTTGAGCTTGAATGAGGTTATTCATTGCCAGGCAAATTCGCCTCGATAGCGCAGAGTATCGATTGAAATGCGTGCCGAGATTCAATTTAAGAAGCATTCGTTTGCCCCCTTCGTTGCGTGGGACAGTTGACAGCGTCAATGCTGAACCAGATGAATTCGCGATGGCATGTTCTGACTGCACAATCATTTCTTCTTTCCTGTCCGATGCGCGTTCGCTATTTAATCCTCTTAGGTCCATGAATTTGCGCGTTTGGTCTTTTACAATATCCTCCGTGCTAACAAACGAGTCTGGATCCAACCTTGATCGATTCGCAAAGAACTTCTGTTCCCGAGGTTCAAGTTTACTGTCGTGCGTAGAGCTGGATATTAAATGAAGTCGACCTATCTCTTCTGCTACATCGGTTTCTCGCACACCGGTGGATTCT
>Ga0307373_10007133_pt1 | contig 17524 bp, 9 predicted proteins | sample OX2MG_FD_202534 | JGI IMG/M metagenome (GOLD analysis project Ga0307373, IMG submission 202534) | Soil microbial communities from Risofladan, Vaasa, Finland - OX-2 | ecosystem: Environmental > Terrestrial > Soil > Coastal area > Acid sulfate soil | place: Finland: Risofladan, Vaasa | collected... | reverse complement strand
CAAACTCACCCAGAAGAAGCTGCCCAAGTTCGCCGAGAACCACGACGAACTCCTCAAGATGTACCGCATGATGTCGTTCGTGCGGGTGTTCGACACCAAGTCCATCGCCCTGCAGCGCACCGGCCAACTCGGTACTTACGCCTCCTGCCTCGGCCACGAAGCCACCCATGTAGGCATCGGCGCAGCCATGAAGGCAGAGGATGCCTTCTTCCCCATGTACCGCGAATACGGCACGCAGTTTTGGCGCGGCGTCAAACCTCACGAAGTGCTGCTGTTCTGGGGCGGCGACGAGCGTGGTAATGCGTTCTCCGGCCCGGCACACGACTTTGCCTGGGCCGTGCCCATCGCCACTCAGTTTCATCACGCCGCCGGCGCAGCCCTGGCCTTCAAACTGCGCGGCGAAAAGCGTGTGGCAGTGTCCGTCATCGGCGACGGCGGCACTTCGCAAGGCGATTTTTACGAATCTCTGAATGCTGCCGGGGCCTATCAGTTGCCGGTAGTTTTTGTAGTTTCCAACAACAAGTGGGCCATCTCCGTGCCGCTGTCTGCCCAGACTGCCTGTGAGACCCTGGCGCAGAAAGCCATCGCCGGCGGCATCGAGGGCATCCAGGTGGATGGCAATGACATCATCGCGGTGCGCGACATCATGGGATATGCCCTCGACAAGGCACGCTCCAGCAAAGGTCCGACTCTGGTGGAAGCCCTTACCTACCGCATCAGCGATCACACCACCGCCGACGACGCCACGCGCTATCGCAGCAAGGGTGAGGTGGATGATGCCAAGAAGAAAGAACCCCTGATACGCATCCGCAAATATCTCATGGACATCGGCGCTTGGGATCAGAAGAAGGAAGACAAACTGCTGGCGGAATGTGCCGCCCAGATGGATGCGGAAGTGAAGCTATATAAGGATGCCGGCAAGCCGTCGATCGAAAGCATGTTCGATCACATGTTCGCGAATCTCCCGGAGAGTCTCGTGGCCCAGCGGGATGCGGCTGTCGCGGAGGGTCAGCACCATGGCTAAGGTGGCGATGGTAGAAGCCATAACCCAGGCGCTGGCCTATGAGCTGGAGCATGATCCCGCAGTGGTGGTCCTCGGCGAGGATGTGGGTATAAATGGCGGCGTGTTCCGCGCCACCAGCGGCCTGCAGCAGCGCTTCGGCGAACAACGCGTCATGGACACACCGCTGGCGGAAGCGCTGATCGCCGGCATGTCCATCGGTATGGCGGCCATGGGCATGAAACCGGTGGCGGAAATCCAGTTCTCGGGCTTCATCTATCCCGCCGTGGATCAGATGATCAATCACGCGGGCCGCTTGCGCACCCGCACCCGCGGCCGTTTGCATGTACCCATGGTGCTGCGCGCGCCTTCCGGCGGTGGCATCCACGCACCCGAACATCATTCCGAGAGCAACGAAGCACTGTTTGCACACATGCCCGGCATCCGCACCGTCATGCCGTCCTCCCCGGCGCGTGCTTACGGTCTGCTACTGGCAGCAATCCGCGATCCGGATCCGGTGGTGTTTCTGGAGCCTACGCGGCTGTACCGCATGAACAAACAGGACGTCGAGGACAATGGCGAGGCCCTGCCGCTGGATACCTGTTTCGTGCTGCGGGAAGGTACGGACGTGACACTGGTATCATGGGGCGCCATGATCCACGAGACTCTGCAAGCGGCCGCCAAGCTCGCGGAACAGGATGTGGCTTGCGAGGTCATCGATCTGGCCACCATCAGCCCCATCGATTTCGAGACGGTCCTGGAATCGGTGGAAAAAACCGGGCGCCTGGTGATCATCCACGAAGCACCGAAGAATTGCGGCGTGGGCGCTGAAGTCGCGGCCACTGTGGCCGAGAAAGCCATCTATGCACTCAAAGCACCCATCGAGCGCATAACCGGTTATGACATCCCCATGCCATTGTTCAAGCTGGAGCACGACTACATGCCAAGCGTAGAACGGGTCATGCAGGGAATCCGCAAGGTGTTGGAGGCCTGACATGAAAACATTTAATCTCCCGGATCTGGGCGAGGGTCTACAGGAAGCAGAGATCGTCAATTGGCACGTGAAAGAAGGTGATGTGGTCAAGGTAGACCAGCCGCTGCTGTCGGTGGAAACCGCCAAAGCGGTGGTGGACGTACCTTCGCCTTGGGCTGGAAAGATCCTGAAGCTGCACGGCAAGGCCGGCGACATCATGCCCACGCATGCTGCGCTGGTGGATTTTGATATCGTAGGCGGAAATGCACCGACGGCAAACTCCCAGGCAAAAGTGCCGCTGGTAGCGCCTGCGCAAACGAAATCACAACCGATCGCGGAGGACAGCGGCACGGTGGTAGGCAACATGCCCACCGGCAATGAGCTGGTGGCCGAGACCGCCATCATCCGCAAAAAACAGAAACAGGGTCCGGTGCATGTGAAGGCCCTACCCTCCGTACGCATCCTAGCCAAGCAGCTGGGTGTAGACCTGGCGACATGCCAAGCCACTGGTAAAAATGACACGATCACGGCAGACGATGTGAGACGATCGTCGGCCGGCCATGCAGCGGGGTCTGTTAGCCACGCCTCCACAACACGCTGGGATCTGCCGCCGCCTCGTACCGACATCAGGTATGGTGTCGTCGAACCGCTGCGTGGTCCGCGACGCGCCATGCATGCCAGCATGACGCGTGCGCGAAATGAAGTCATGGAATGCACGCTGTTCGATGATGCCGACATCCATAACTGGGCGCCGGGCCAAGACATCACGGTGCGCATCATCCGCGCCATCGTGGCCGGCTGCCGCGCTGAACCGGAACTCAATGCCTGGTACGACGGCGACAAACTGGAACGCACCTTGCACGAACGTGTGGATGTGGCCATGGCGGTGGATACACCGGACGGACTGATCGTACCGGTGCTGCGGGATGCGGGCCGCAAGAACGCCCAGCAACTGCGCGCCGACCTCAATCGCATCAAGGAAACCACCCGTAACCGCACGGTGGCACCCGCGGACATGAAGGATGCCACCATCACACTTTCAAATTTCGGCATGATGGCTGGACGCTATGCCACACCGGTGGTGGTTCCGCCGCAGGTGGCGATCCTCGGCACCGGCGGTCTGCGCCACGATGTGGTGCCGGTCCTGGGAGGTGTCGAGGTACACAAACGCGTCCCGCTATCCATCACTTTCGACCATCGTTGTATCACCGGTGGCACTGCCTGCCGCTGGCTGGCGGCAGTAATTACAGATCTGCAAAAAGCCCATTAAACGGTGTACGACTCACTGTGGCTAAATTACGGCGGCTTCGGCCGCCGTTTCCATTATGGAAGCCGATGCGCTTAGGCCAATCCAATTGAAAAAGCGTTAAAATACACAGAATTAACCCAGTAACCCCGTAAAGCCCACACCACCATGCAACGCAAATCCGACTCCCGGAAATTCCATCTCGAAAAGATCATTGCCCTCGCCAAAAAACAAGACGCTACACCGATATTTGAAAATTTCCTGAGGCAATATTACGACGACATCGCCGAAGAGGATCTGCTGGAGTGTACGCCACAGTACCTGTACGCCGCGGCTCTCGGCCATTGGAAGTTCGGGCTGAAACGGCCTGCAGGTGAAACACTGGTCAGGGTTTACAACCCTGACGCCAAGAAAGATGGCTGGAAGAGTCCGCATACCATCATCGAGATGGTGAACGGTGACATGCCGTTCCTGGTGGATTCCACCATCATGACATTGACACGCCACGGTATCGGCGTACATCTGACCGTGCATCCCATCCTCTACCTACTGCGCGACAAACAGGATGCCATCGTGCGGCTGGATTCCATCGATGAGCAGCATCAGAGCGGTCTGGTAGAATCCTGGATACATTTCGAGGTGGATCACCAGAGCGATGAAGCCACACTCAAGAAACTGGAAGATGAACTGCGCTCGGTCATGCGTGACGTTCGTGCCACAGTGGATGACTGGCACACCATGCGCGAAAAAATCGGGGAAGTCTGTGCCGCTGTAGACCAGTACCGTCCGAATCTTGGCGACGATGAGATCGATGAAGGCCAGCACTTTCTTGATTGGCTGGCCAATAATCATTTCACTTTCCTGGGATATCGGGAATACGACCTGGTGGAGGAGAAAGGCGAGGATCTGCTCAGGATCGTGCCGCAATCCGGCCTCGGCATCCTGCGTGACAGCGGCGCAAGAATCTCCTCCAGTTTCCTGGTTCTGCCCCAAGACGTGCGCAAACGCGCACGTACCCGGGAATTCATGATCATTACCAAGGCGAACTCGGTCGCCACCATACACCGTCCCGGTTATCTGGATTACGTGGGCATAAAGCGCTATGACAAGGCTGGCAACGTCAATGGTGAATGGCGCTTCCTGGGCCTGTTCACCTCCACCGCCTACAGCCGCAGTCCGCGTGATATTCCGGTGTTGCGTCAGAAAGTCGCCGAGGTGATACGCCGTTCAGGACTGCCGGCTGGTAGCCATGATCTCAAAGCGTTGCTGCATATCCTGGAAACCTTTCCGCGCGACGAGCTATTGCAGAGCACCATCGACGAGCTGTTGGAAGCTGCCATGGGCGTGGTGCACCTGCAGGAGCGCCAGCGGGTAAAATTGTTCATCCGCCGTGACAGTTTCGGCCGGTTCTTCTCCTGCCTCGTGTACATCCCGCGCGACCGCTACAACAGCCAGGTACGCGCCAAGATCGAAAACATCCTGTTCCATGCACTGAACGGCAAGAGCGTCGAACGCGAGGTGCATCTATCCGAATCGGCGCTGGCGCGCGTGCACATCATCATACGCACCACACCCTGGAAACTGCCTGAATACAACCGCGCAGCATTGGAGCAGGAGATCGCCCTTGTAATACGCTCCTGGTCCGACGAATTGCGCATGGTACTAATAGAGCGGTTTGGCGAAGAACAGGGGCTAAAATTATTCAGCCGCTACGGTAACCAGTTTCCGGTTGCTTACCAGGAGGAAATCAAGGCAAAAGCCGCGGCCTTCGACATCGAACAGATAGATGATCTGGTTGGCGAGGACAGCCTGCGCATGAGCCTGTATCGCCCCAAGCACGCACCCGAAGGCTATCTGCGCTTCAAAATCTTCCACCGGGAACAGGAGATCTCCATCTCCGATGCCTTGCCCATGCTGGAAAATATGGGCGTGCGTGTCATGGGTGAGCGCCCCTACAAGGTGGTATTGCCGGATGAATCCATCGTGTGGATCCAGGATTTCGAACTGATCTATGCGGGGGCACTGGATATCGATAAGGTCAGGACCAGTTTTCATGAGCAATTCGCCCGTGTATGGTGCGGTGACGCCGAGAACGATGGATTCAATCGCCTGGTACTGGGAGCGGAGCTCAACTGGCGGCAGGCCATGTTGTTGCGCGCCTATTGCAAGTATCTGTTACAGACCAGCGTTACTTTCAGTCCGGCCTACATGGAGCGCACCCTCTCCAGTAATCCACTGATCGCGACGTTGCTGGTGCAGTATTTCGAAGCCCGCCATAACCCCAAGGGTGCCAAGGAACGTGACACACTGATCGCACGTTACACCGATGAGATCGACAAAGCCCTGGAATCGGTGTCCAGCCTTGATGATGACCGCATCCTGCGGAGTTTCCTCAATGTCGTGCGCGCCACCATCCGTACCAATTATTTTCAGACCTTCAAGGGTGGCGAACATAAACCGTACGTGGCCTTCAAGTTCGATTCTTCGCAAATACCGGAATTGCCGCTGCCGCGTCCGATGTATGAAATCTGGGTGTATTCGCCGCATGTGGAGGCGGTACACCTGCGCGGTGGCAAGGTGGCACGCGGCGGCATCCGCTGGTCGGACCGGCGCGAGGATTTCCGCACCGAGGTGCTGGGCCTCATGAAGGCCCAGCAAGTCAAGAATACTGTCATCGTGCCGGTGGGATCCAAAGGCGGTTTCTACGTGAAACAACTGCCACGCAGCGAAAACCGCGAAACAATTATGACGGAAGTAGTGTCCTGCTATCAGACATTCATGCGCGGTCTGCTGGACCTTACCGACAACATCGTCAAGGACAAGATCATCCCGCCACCGCAGGTGGTGCGCCACGACGACGATGACCCCTATCTGGTGGTAGCAGCGGATAAAGGCACTGCGAGTTTTTCCGACATCGCCAATGGCATATCGGCTGAATACAACTTCTGGCTGGGTGATGCGTTCGCCTCCGGGGGTTCCGCCGGGTATGACCACAAGAAGATGGGCATCACTGCCAAAGGTGCCTGGGAATCAGTGAAGCGCCACTTCCGGGAGATGGGCATCGACACCCAGACCACGGAGTTCACGGTGGTAGGGATCGGTGACATGTCCGGCGATGTGTTCGGCAACGGCATGCTGCTGTCGCCGCATATCAAGTTGCTGGCGTCCTTCGATCACCGTCACATCTTTATTGATCCAAGCCCTGAACCAGGGAAAAGCTTCAAGGAACGTGTGCGGTTGTTCAACCTGGCACGCTCTTCCTGGGCCGACTATGACAGCAAACTGATCTCCACTGGTGGCAGCGTGTTCCCACGCTCTGCCAAGCTTATCAAGATCAGTGCGGAAGCACGTCAGGCTCTTGGCATCGAAGCCCATCAACTGACACCCGCGGAACTCATGCGCGCAATCCTGAAAGCCCCAGTTGATCTCTTATGGAATGGCGGCATCGGCACCTATGTGAAATACAGCCGTGAGAGCAATGCGGATGCCGGTGATCGCAGCAATGATGCAGTGCGCATCAACGGTCGCGATCTGCGCTGCAAGGTCGTAGGTGAAGGCGGGAATCTGGGCTGCACACAGCTTGGGCGCGTGGAATACGCCCTCAATGGCGGGCGCCTCAACACCGATTTCATCGATAACTCGGCTGGTGTGGATACATCAGACCATGAGGTCAATATAAAGATCCTGCTCAATCTGGTGGCGCATGAAAGGCGTTTCACAGAATCCCAGCGCAACACACTACTGACCAGCATGACCGATGAAGTGGGTGCGCTGGTTCTGCGCGACAATTATATGCAGGCCCAGGCCCTGTCCATGGCCGAGTCCCAGGCCACAAAGCGCATCAACGAACATGCCTATCTGATGTACTCTTTGGAAAAATCCGGCGTGCTGAACCGAGGTATCGAATTCCTGCCCAGCGATGAGGAACTCAAGGAACGCCGCTCAACCACCCATGGCCTCACCCGTCCGGAACTTGCGGTGCTGCTAGCCTATAGCAAGATAGCTATCTACAACGCCTTGTTGGTTTCGGATGTAGCCGAGGATCCGTATCTCGCCAATGAACTGGAAAATTATTTCCCCACGGAGCTGCGCAAGAAATATCAGGAGTTCATGCCCAAACACCGGCTGCGTCGTGAAATCGTGGCCACCGCAATCACCAATAGCATGGTCAACCGCATGGGACCGACGTTCGCACAGCGTACTCAGGAGGAAAGCGGTGTCGGTATCGCCTCGGTGGCGCGTGCCTATACCATTGCCCGTGAAAGCTTTGGTATGGTCGGCATATGGTCCGCTATCGAGGCCTTGGACAACCGCATACCGGCCAACGTGCAGATCGCCATGGCGGTACAGACGGTGGGATTGTTGAAGCATGCCAGCCGCTGGCTGGTGGACCACCTCCACGGCCGCCTGGATATCGCCGCTACGGTGCCACTGTACCGCCCCGGCATCGAGCAGCTCACTACCCATATGGCTGCAGTGCTGAGCGAGCCCCAGCTGGACGTCTACCATCGCATGCAACAACAGTATTCCGACGTGGGCGTGCCGGAATCCATTGCCCATCTTATCGCCGCAGTGCCAACCTTATACCCTGCTTTCGATTTGGTGGACGTGGCTCGGAAAACAAAACTGCCGGTGGATGTGGTGGCGCGTATCTACTTCCACATCGGCCGTGAGCTAGGGCTTGACTGGCTGCATGGCCAGATCGAAACCCTCTCGGTCGATGGTCATTGGCAGGCAGAAGCGCGCGCCACCCTGCGCGAAAACCTTTATTTACAGCAGCGCTTACTTACAACCCAGGCTCTGAAAAAGATCACAGACGAGCGTAACGCCATGGATCACCTGAATGCCTGGTTCGCTGAGTACGCGACACGCATCCAGCACACACAACGGATTCTGGGTGACATGAAAAACGCCAATATCGCCGATTTCCCAAGCCTTTCGGTGGCCATGCAAGAAGTCCGCAAGCTGGCGCGCATCGCGGCCAGCTGAAAATTCTTGACAATGGCTACAACGGATAATAGCGCTGACTACAGGCAACTACTGCGTACACTCTCTGATCGTATCGTAGCGGCGCAGAAGCCCATCCGGATTCTTGACCAGATCAAATGGGACGCCAGTATCCAAGCGGACTTCTTCAAGAACGGCGCCAAGGAATTGCCCAGGGTTGATCAGACCTATTATGACAGCCGTCCACTGGGTTTCGACGCTGCTCAGAAACGTCAGGAATTTCATATGATCGAGCTGGATGTCGCCAGCCACCTGGGTCAATACAATCCCCTGGGGGGGATCATGCGGCGCATGTGCCGCGAATACATCCAGGTGGTGCGCATGCTGGAGACCCGCGGTACAGCAGAATTTGCAGCGCTCTCCCAGGAACTTTATGGCTCAGCCAGCGACGCCTTCCATGCAGGCGGCCCGACGCTCGCCGACCTGGGCAAGCTGCTGAGTGACGCCATATCGAATATCGACCAGAGCGAACTGCTAAAGCCAGCGGATAAAAATATTTCCGGCGAGGATGCGGTCAGGATCCTGCAGAAACGCATCAACCAGGCCTATGGTGAATCGGATGCTGCCATGCGCGTCATCCTGTCCGACGGCATCCTGGCGGATGCTGCTGCCGGCGCTGATTACATAAAGATCCGCAAGGATGCCAAATTCAACGATCACGACCTGCGGGTGCTGGAAGTGCACGAGGGTTGGGTGCATCTCGGCACCACCCTGAATGGCAGCAACCAGCCGGTGTGCACATTCCTCTCCAAGGGTCCGCCCTCTTCCACCATCACCCAGGAAGGTCTCGCGATCCTCATGGAGATCGTCACCTTCGCCTCCTATCCGAGCCGCCTCAAGCGGCTGGCGAATCGCATCACTGCCGTGCACATGGCCGAACAGGGCGGTGATTTTCTGGACGTATACCGTTTTTACCTGACCCAGAACCTCGGCGAGGAGGACAGCTTTGCCAACGCCTCGCGCATCTTCCGTGGCAGCACGCCCACCGGCCAGCCCTTTACCAAGGATCTGTCCTATAACAAGGGCTTCATCATGATCTACAACTACATCCGGCTGGCGGTCAAGAAAGGCATGCTGCACCGCATTCCGATGCTGTTCTGCGGCAAAACCACGCTCGAGGATGTGCGCACTCTGGCGCAGTATGTGGACGAAGGCATCATCACACCGCCGCGCTTCCTGCCGCCGCCGTTCGCGGACCTGAACGGTATCACCGCGTGGATGTGTTACTCGAATTTCCTCAACAAGCTGGACCTGGCGCGCATCCAGGACGATTACGCGGCGATTCTCTAAACTCAATTAGTAAGGAGTATTGAGCAATATCTGACTGGAACAGCCATGGTCGCTCATTGCTCAATCGATAGTCATCATTTAAGCAGCGGCTCCACCGCCAGCTCATTGCCCCCAGTTCCGCTGTCAAACTTGATTCTCAACTGCATGCCAAAACCTATGACCCAGACAGATTGCCTCTATCATATTAGGGCCAACGGTGGCCGAAATTCGATCGCTTCAAATCCAGCACGCGGGGTCTGTTGATAAAGCACCTTAAGATTAGGATATGCAAACCGGTCATTACCGGCCCTGCACAATGGCCCCGGTGGATTGGCTGCACTATCTAGCACACGGCGCTATTTAAAGCCGGGGAACATGGGGGGGGGTACACCCCTGCTCCCGAGCTACGATTGCGGCCCTTAAATTGGTTGATTGGCCAGCCGGCACTTGGTGATGGCAGGGTTTTACCTCTACAATTAGCCGTCTAAATCCATTCCATGAGGCTGTCAATGAAGACCACCGTACGCATTATCGCGCTTGCATCCATATTCACGCTTGCCGGCGTACTGACTACCGCCTGGGGCGCGGAGTCGGTCACAAGTCTAATTTCCCAAGGCGAGGCCGTTATGGCCAAGACGAATTCTACCAAAACCACATTGGATGCGGCCGTCAAAAATAATGACTCTCTGGTAGCCGAAGGCAAGTCGATCCAAGCGGAGCAACAACAGTTGCAGGCTGATATCGATGCCTTGAAAAAGGCATCAGCTGATTTTAACCAGAAAGCTAGCGACTACGAAGCAGCATGTGCAAAACCAAAATCAACCGACCAGTACAATGCCTGCAAAACACAGAACGTTGGGCTGAAACAGCAAAGTAATCAATTAAAAACAGAACCTGCCCAGCTCAATAAACGACAAAATGATTTTATCGCACGCGCGACAAAGTACAACCAGGAAGTCAAGGCAGCGCCCAAGGAAGTAAGCACCGCCGATACCGGTTTTCGCAATGCATTGATCAACCAGTATCAATGGCTGGATAAGGCGCGCGTTCTGGTGGCCTCACCAGCATTCGTACCCTATGCCAAGAAGGCAGGTTGCCCGGATGTCAAGAATCCGGCCAAGACTACCGAGTCTGCGATGAAAATGAGCGATGAGATCCTAACCTGTCTCAAGAAAGTGGCGGGATCGAATTAACTTCCAGATTCAGTCCGTTCATTCAATATTCAAACGCCCGGTTCTCACCGGGCGTTTGTTTTTCAGCAATGTTATAAACGTTACGTCATAATTTGAGTGGTTCCATCCCGAGATTTTTCAGTTGCGCATTAAGTGCGGGGATCTCATTCGACTGCAGGCGCTTCCAGCGCACCAGGGCTGTATCAGCATAGCCCATGTAGGTCTTGAAGGTTGCATAGTAAGACGCTGGCGGCATGCGATCCCCATCATCCACCTGGGTTGCCAAGTCTGTCAGGCCTCGATTGATAGCGCTGAAACTGCCCTGCTCTTTGGGTTTGTCCGCCAGCATCGTCACCTGCTGATCCAGGTCGTTCACCGATTGCAGTAATTTTGCCTTGGCGGTTTCTCCCATTAAATGGGATTTGAGCGCCGCTAGCTGTGTATGCAAAACCTGTAGAACCGTATACGCAGCATAACTTTCGCCCATGGATGCGTCGATGCGACGCGCCAGGCTGAGCTGCTGCTCCAATGCACCGGGGGCCGGTTGCATGCGCGGATCCAAAGTCACTATCAGTGGCTGGTGGTAATTGACACCATTCACGGTCAATTCCACGCTGTAATCACCCGGCAAAACCCGCGGTCCTTCCGGGACTACCGGTGTACCCTGGTTATAAAGCGCGGCGATGGAATAATCATAAACGATCGCCCGCGGCCGAGCGTAACGTAGATCCCAGACAAAGCGGTGCACGCCCGGCGTGGATGGCGTCAATTCTGCTGGCACCAGCCAGCCATCGCTGAAATACTGATGGGTCTTGAGTGCGGGGATTGCGGTGTCGCTCGCATAGGTGCGCACCAAGTTTCCATGACTATCATAGATCGCGAACTTCACCGGTCCATGCGCGTCCTTGCTCAGCCAGTAATCCAATACCGCACCCGTGGGTGGATTCTGGGCAGCGGGGATTTCAGGCGGGAGTGGCGTGTCCTTGTTGTTGTTATTGCGTATACGTATCGCAACGGCCGGCTTGAACAGGTAAGCGGTGGTATCCAAGATCGACTCACTGACCTGACGCAGCGGAGTTACGTCATCCAATATCAACAACCCACGGCCCTGGGTCGCAGCGATCAGATCATCGCCGTGCAGCGTGAGATCCCGCACCCGTACATTTGGCAAGTCGAGTTGCAAGGATTGCCATTGGTCACCGTCGTCGAATGACACATAAACACCCGCATTCGTGCCTGCATACAGTAGGCGCGGGTTCTTTAGATCCTGGCGTACTACATACGCATACTGGCTGGTTGGGATGCCGTCAGTAATCTTCGTCCAATGTAGTCCGTAATCATGGGTGCGGTACATGTAGGCACCGCGATCATCTCTACGGTGCGTATCCACCGCAGCATAGGCTGTCGCTGGATCTGTCGGTGAAGCATCGATCTGGTTGACGCGTCCCCAGAACGGCATACTTGGAGGTGTGACATTCTGCCAATGCTTGCCGCCATCACGGGTCAGATGGATCAGGCCGTCGTCGCTGCCCACCCAGATTTCATCACGTTTGATGGTGGATGGTGCGATCGCGAAGATCTCGCCATAGCCGCAAGCGCGCGCCTCTTGGAGGGTGATGGCATCACTGTCGCAATTCTTGGCAGTCTTGGGATCGGCACCACTCAGGTCCGGGCTGATGATGCGCCAGTGTTGGCCTTCGTCGCTGGTCTTGAACAGATATTGTGACCCTAGATACAGTGTATGCGCCGCCTGCGGGTCCGCCACCACCGGATAGAACCAGTTGTAGCGGTATTTAACTGTCGAGGGCCGTTCTCCATAATGAGAGACCGGTGTTGCGGAAATATTCTGTACATCCGCGGTCCGTGCATCAAAACGCGATACATGGCCGCCCAGACCTCCCACGTACACGATGTTCGGATCACCGGTATCGGGCACCGCATAGCTGCGCTCGTCACCGCCCACCGGATGCCAGTCACGGAATGTGATCTCGCCGTATTCGCCGCGGGTCTTGGTCTCCACGGTGCCGCTGTCCTGCTGACCGCTATAGATACGGTAGGGAAAGCGGTTGTCGGCCACCACGTGATAGAACTGGCCGGTGGGCTGGTTGTACCAGCTCGACCAGTTTTGGCCGCCATCCACGCTTACGGTGGTGCCCTGGTCACTGGCCAGGATCATGTAACGGTCGTCGTCGGGGTTAATCCACATGAAATGATAATCGTCGCCGCCGGGCGCGCCCTTGAACCAGGTGAAAGTCTTACCGCCATCGGTGCTGCGCGCCACCGAACGGTTCATGACATATACGGTATCGGGATTCTTGGGATCCACATTCACGCGGCCGAAATACGAATTGCCCAGGCCTTTGAAGCCTATAAATTTCCAGTTATCGCCACCGTCGTCGCTACGGTACAGCCCGTTTTCATCGGCTTTATGTGTATCTATGATGGCGTAAACACGCTGATCATTGGTACCCGGAGCTACCGCCAAGCCAATTCTCCCCAGAGGCGCTGCTGGCAAGCCGTGACCGGATAGCCGTACCCAGGTTTTGCCCTCATTCATGGATTTCCAGATGCCACTACCCGGTCCTGCCTGTGGTTTGTAATAAGAAAGCCATGGGTACATGCGCGTTTGCCAAGTGGCAGCGAAAACCACGTTTGGGTGCGCATCCTCGGCGCTGATATCCACTGCGCCGGTATCGTTGTTGACGAAAAGCACCTTATCCCAATGCTGGCCGCCGTCCGTTGAACGGTATACGCCGCGCTGTGCGCTAGGACCAAAATAATTGCCAAGCGCGGCCACCAGCACCACATCCGGATTCTTGGGATCTATCCAGATACGACCGATGTGCCGGGTTTCATTGAGGCCCTTATGCTCCCAAGTCTTGCCGCCATCCGAGCTACGGTAGACCCCGTCACCCTCGACTACGTCATAACGCGCTGCTACCTGGCCCGTGCCTACATAAAGAATCTTGGGGTCTGAGGGTGCGATGGCCAACGCACCGATGGAGATGGATCCAGCCTGCTGAAAAAACGGCTGCCACGTCAGACCCGCATCGTTGGTCTTCCACACACCGCCGTCAGCGCCCCCGAAATAAAATACATTGGGCTCGCTGGGTATGCCCGCCGCCATGGTGGACCAGCCGCCGCGGAAGGGGCCTACTTCACGCCAATGAAGTTGTGAGTACAGTGGGGCTAGGGATTCCGCCCCGAGTGCAGAAGCACCTAACACAGCAAGCATCCCAGCCACAAACCATCGTGAAATTACAGAACACCAAACATTCAGCATGACGCTCTCCTGTTGGAAAATCAGCTATCAATCATCGATTGAAACAACCCGAGTAATCTCGTTTGACCCTTTGATAATAAAATTGCTACAGACTTGCACACGCAATCAATCGCATAACTCATGCAAGTATATATCAATCCTGTTTTAGATTACTTGCCAGAAATGCATCCAGTTGCCGCCAGGCATCTTCTGCATCGCGTTGGTTATAGGCTGTGGAATCCGGATCATCAAATGCGGCACTGGCATCCGGATAGATATGAATGGTCAGAGTAGCGCTTGCCAGACCTGCGGCCCATTGGAATTTACTAACCACTTCTGCAGGTACAAACGGATCACGGCCGCCGAAAAATGCCAGTATCGGCATGCGCAAGGATGCAAGTTGCGAGGGTTCTGTATAGGGTGACGCATAAAATACCGCCAGCGCATTGAAATCCTGGGGCAGATCACTGGCAATCTGGAATGCCCAGCGGCCGCCAAAGGACCAGCCGATGACACCGAGATTATTTACATGCTGCTGGGCAGTCATATAAGACGTGGCCTGCTCAAGATTGGAGAGTGTGGCTGTGGGATTCGCATCCGCAATATCCGCGAGATGCGCAGCCTCGGTAGGATTACTGGTGGTATGTCCATTGAACAGATCTACAGCCAAGACCACATAGCCCTGCCGCGCCAACTGATCGGCTAGATCACGCATGTGCTGATTCAGACCCCACCACATATGGATGAGGATGAGTCCCGGTGCACTGCTTTGTTTCTGTGCCGGCTGACTGAGATAGCCATACACGAGCTGTCCCTTGACCAGGGCGTATCGCACATCCGCATGAGTGATCTCCAAAGATTGGGGTGCTACGGCCGGAGTTCCGGCACTCATAGCAGGCATAAACGGCAATCCGAACAGTGTGGCTGTCAACAGCAATTGGGCGGTCAGGTACTTAGCTTGCATGCGATACACCCCGAAGAGTTCTGATGGAAAGCACGCGCGCTGGCGTCATGCTGTGTTTCTCCGCATTATCATCTAAACTTCGACACTCACCCACCCCCACTCGCCGAGTACTTCTAGGCAGGAGTCGTCGCATGTCAAAATATCTATCATTAGCGGCTGTTTTTATTGGCATTTTTTTCTCTTCTGCCATTTTAGCCGATTCCCCGTCCGGCTTCTGGCAAAACCCGGTCATCAAGGCGGCAGGCAATATGCATCCGCTGCCGGATGGCGCATTCCAGCCCCAGAAAGACGTCACCTACAAAGCCGTTTTCAGCCTGACCAAGGGTGAAATAAACAAGGACAAAAAGCAGGCGGCGGACATCAATGAGGGGCTTGAGGCGGTGGCGCGGGCGGTGAATCTATTCGCCTCCGCCGGAGTACCCGCGGACCATCTCAAGTTCGTGGCCATCATCCACGGCGGCGCGACACCCATAGTTCTGGATAATGCCCACTACAAAAAAGAGTTCGGTGTGGACAATCCCAATCTGAAGGTTATCAAGCAGTTGGAAGCTGCGGGTGTACAGATCGCCGTATGCGGCCAGGCGGTGGCGGGCTGGAAATATGAATACAGCTGGGTAAACCCGGACGTCAAAGTCGCGCTGTCCGCCATCTCCACCATCATCATTCTGCAGCAGCAGGGTTATGCGCTGATGCCTGAATAAACTGTGAGCGTACGTCACCCCTACGTGCGATTCATGGTGTGCACATGATGCTTCAACGCATTCTGGGTAGTGGCTTGCTGTGCATCGCACTGATGGCCTGGTGTTCTGCCTTACTGGCAGCGGATCAACCAAATTACCTGCCGCCCTGGAATCCACCGCCAGCTAACGGTAAGCATTTCACCATTCCTGAAATCGATATCGTTGCCGATCTGCATGGTGATGTGGTGGATCCGCAACTTGCGGTATTCTTTGCGGGCAACCAGTTCATGGTGGTACATGAGCTGATAGCGGCCTTCCAGAAGCAATACCCGCAATACCAGCGAATATTTGTGGAGACCCTGCCGCCCGGCATCCTTGCGGATCAGATCCGTGAAGGTGCGCTGGTCATGGGCAACCTGCGCGTCGTCTTGAAGCCGGATGTCTACACTGCAGGCCAGAACCGCATCATGGAGTTGCAAAAAAGCGATCGCTGGTTCAGTACCACTGAGAACTATGCGCGTAATCGCCTGGCACTGATGGTATATCGTGGCAACCCAAAACACATTTCCGGCTTGCAGGACCTGGGACGGTCCGATGTGCACGTGAGCATGCCCAACCCCCAATGGGAAGGCATCGCCAGGGTGATCGAAACTTTATATCGCAAAGCCGGTGGTGAGCCCCTTGTGAACAAGATCATGGTGGTTAAGGTAAAGGATGGCAGCACCTACCTCACTCAGATACACCACCGCCAGACACCCTTACGGATCTTGCGACGCGAGTCCGATGTGGGTCCTGTTTGGTATAGCGAGGCCTATTTCCAGGAACACATCCTGCACAATCCCATCAGCATTGTGGAGATCCCGAATCAGGACAATATGGAAGTCACCTATACCGCCGGTTTAATGAAGGCCGCACCGCATCCGCAAGCAGCCCGGGAATTTATGCAATTCCTTACCAGTCCGGTTGCCCAGACCATTTACCGGCATTACGGTTTTCTTGCTTACGACTCAGGACCGAGCGCGCATTGAGCTTTTACAGGGTATATGGGGAGTTTCTCTATGCATGCTCGGATAATTATATTGGTCATCATCATCGCAACAGCTGGTATCGCACCGCTGCACGCTGCCAATACTCCAGTATCGTCACAGAAGGTGCCGGCAAAAGCTCAGGTGTGTGCGGGGTGTCATGGCCCGCAGGGTTTGGGCGGGGGCATATACCCGCGTATCGCCGGTCAGCCAACGGACTACCTGCAGCAACAACTGCGTCTTTTCCACAGTGGCGCTCGAGTCAATGATTTCATGCAGCCGGTAGCCAAGGGCCTGAGCGATAAGGACATCACCGAGCTTGCGGATTATTTCAGCAGCATCAAAGCATCGTATGAGCCTTCAACGCGCCCAATTTCCGTTGCTGAACTCGCCCATGGGCGTGAATTAGTGACGGTGGGAGACTGGCGTGATGGCGCGCCCGCTTGCATGCGTTGCCATGGACCGGATCTTACGGGTGTGGCGCCGGGTATCCCGGCACTGGTAGGACAATCGCCTGAATACATGCTGTCGCGCTTACAGATGTTTAGGGATGTGAATGGCGGTTCATTGCCACTGATGGTCATGAGTCACGCAAGCAAAGGCATGAGTGATGCCGATTTGCAGGCGGTCACGGGATATATAGCGCATATGAAACTTGGTGAACACCTGGAGATGGTCCGTCCACCGCAGGACGCTACCTATCAATTTGTACCCCAGTCACCGGATAATTTTGAACCACCTCCCGATTCTGCCATTCCTACCGGACCTGAGGGCGACATGATCTGGCACGGCTTGCAGATTTTTGAAGACACCCAACATGAGGCCGGCCGCTACGTAGGCGATAACTTAAACTGCTCCAGTTGCCACATGGACCTGGGGCGGCGCGCCGATTCGGCACCCATGTGGGCTGCTTACGTGGTCTATCC
>Ga0307373_10007132_pt1 | contig 17526 bp, 11 predicted proteins | sample OX2MG_FD_202534 | JGI IMG/M metagenome (GOLD analysis project Ga0307373, IMG submission 202534) | Soil microbial communities from Risofladan, Vaasa, Finland - OX-2 | ecosystem: Environmental > Terrestrial > Soil > Coastal area > Acid sulfate soil | place: Finland: Risofladan, Vaasa | collected... | reverse complement strand
GGAGGCAGCTAAGGTGCCGGCAATTGCCAAGATGAAAATCTTCCAGACTCCTGGGTCTTCAGGATTGAATACCATTTGCCTTCCACTGACCTGGTTATACAGGGGCAATAAAAGTATAATCAATATGATGGCCCCTGCAATGGCCATGATAAATAGCAGGATCGTTTCAATGATAAACTGTAAAAAAAGCTGGAACCTGGCAGCTCCAATGATCTTTCGGGTGCTCACTTCCTTTGCCCTGACCAGGGACCTCGCGGTGGACAGGTTGACATAATTGATACAGGAAATCGCTAAAATCAATAAGCCAACCATCAAAAATATCCTGACCGCCTGCATGGCAGAATCGTTCCCATCTGCCCCATACAGGTGCATATTCAGCAAAGGCTGGGGAGTAAAGAATTCCCCCTTCCCTTCCGGCCCTTTTTCTCCCTTGTAGATCCGGGTCAATTGCGCGCAAACGGTGTCGGCTGATATGCCTGCCTGCAGTTGAATGAAAATCTGATAGTTAAAGTTACCCAGATCCGTGTCAATCGTCTTCCAGGAACCATTTCCCAGGAAATTACGGGCCAACAGGCTCATAGGCATCAGCATATCATAGCGGATGCTGGAGTTCTCCGGAAAATCCTTCATGACCCCACTGATCACAAAATTGGTACTGTCATTGGCTACCAGGATCCTCCCCATGGGATTCTGGTTCCCAAAGAATTTCCTGGCGGTAGTCTCCGTGAGGATCAGGGAATGGTTACCGGTAAAAGGTTTTGCAGGGTTCCCATAAATCAAGGGAAAATCAAACATGGAAAATAATGCCGGGTCCACATATGCAGCCTGATTTCCCGTGAATGATTTTCTTCCATTGCGAAATAGCGTATATACATTATCAACACTTATCCTGACTGAATGAACCACTCCGGGGATATCCCTGGTGGCAAATATAGCCAGCGGAGAAGGGGATTCCCCTAGGGTAACCTGAGAATTTCCCGTACCTAAATGGGAAATGACCCGGAATATATTTTTTCCGTTAGGGTTAAACCGGTCAAAACTGAGTTCATCCTTAACCCAATATAACACCAGGATTCCCACGGCAAGTCCGGTGGCCATACCGAATATGTGGAGAATAGTATAAAATTTATTTCTGGTGATGCTTCTCCAGGCGGAGATCAGGTAGTTTTTGAACATGTCGTGAATTATTCTTGGCTGTTTATCGGATCAGCACCAGGGTGGCGGGTTGCCTGACTTTGGCTGAATTGATGGCCCTATCCCCTGTTGCAATCTGATACTGAGAGCGGGTTCAAACCAAAATGTTTTCTGTAACCGTCTGTCCATCCAGCATGCGGATGATCCGGTGACTGAACCGGGCATCGTGCTCACTATGCGTCACCATAACGATAGTTGTCCCCTGCTCATTCAGGTCCGTAAGGAGTTGCATGACTTCATTGCCATTGCTGGAATCCAGGTTCCCTGTGGGTTCATCGGCAAGGATCAGCCTGGGCCGGTTTACCACCGCCCTGGCCACAGCAACACGTTGTTGTTGACCTCCCGATAGCTGCTGGGGAAAATGGTTACGGCGGTGCATGATCTGCATTTTATCCAGCACCTCTTCCACCCTGGTTTTTCGCTCACCAGATTTAACCCCGGTATAAATGAGGGGGAGTTCCACATTCTCAAAAACCGTGAGTTCGTCGATCAGGTTGAAACTCTGGAAGACAAATCCGATATTATGTTTGCGCAGGCTGGCCCGCATACGCTCATTGTAATGGGCAACCTCCGTGCCGTTGAACAGGAAGCTTCCTTCATCCGGGTCATCCAGCAATCCCAAAATGTTCAGCAGGGTGGATTTACCACAGCCTGAAGGTCCCATTACGGCAACGAATTCCCCTTCACCGACTTCGATGGAAAGCTTATTCAGGGCAATGGTCTCCACTTCCTCCGTCCGGTAGATCTTTTCCAGATCAGTTATCTTAATCATGCTCATGGACTCGATTTTAACAATGAATAATAAATATGCTGATGGTTATTTGACTCAGTTCTTCAGTATCAGTTCCTGTACATTCCCGAAATTTTCATAGCCTGAGGTGATCACCCGGTCCCCTGGTTTCAAACCCTGCAGCACTTCATAGTAATCAGGATTCTGACTGCCCAGTTCAATGGTTGTCCGGTAAGCAGTATGACCATCCTTGCTTAATTTGAAAATCCAGTTTCCACCAGTCTGCTCGAAGAATCCCCCCCTGGGCACCAGGATGGCTTGTTTCGGATCACTGAGGGCCAGCAAAATCTGCAGGGTCTGGCCCCTGCGTAATCCGATGGGTGATTTTCCCACAAAGGCCATATCCACCCGGAATCTCCCGTCAGTGACCTGGGTATAAACCTTTTTGATTCGCAGGGTATAAGTGGTATCCGCAAAGGAAAATGTCCCGGTAAGTCCGGTAACGATCCGGTCAAGATAATGTTCATCAATATCCATCTTAACCTTAAATCCACCCAGTTCATCAATCTGGCCCAATTGATCCCCCTTGTTCTTGTTTTCTCCGATTTCCGCATCCAGGGAAGTCAGTTCACCATCCACCGGAGCTTTCACGATCAGGTCCCCCACTTTCTCCTGCATTAACCTAAGGGATTCTTTAGAACCCAGGGAGGACTGCCTGGCCTGATTGAGTTGTTGGGTATTCATCGCCGAATCCTGAGCAAGGATCTTTTGCATGAGCTTTTTTTTCTGCTCCTGGTACTGGTAATTATTGCGAGCCTGCTGGTATTCCTGGTAACCAATGGCCTTCTGGGCTAGCAGGCGCTGATCCAGCTGGTAAATCCTGTTTGCTTCCTTCAGGTTGTTTTCCGCATCAGCCATGAGGTTCAGGTTGGTGATCAGGTTTTGCTGGGCGGCATTGCGGGCGATCTGCATCTGGGTCAGTAGATTGTACACATTGGTCTGCTGGTCCACCAGCTGAAGTTCCAGGTCGGTATTGGACATCCGGAGAATCGGCTGACCTCTTTTCATGATCGAACCCTCCTCCACATATTTTTCTTCCACCCTACCCCCTTCCTGGGCATCCAGGTAAATAGTGGTGAGTGGCAGTACAATACCATTTTCCGTAATGCTTTCCTGGAAGCTGCCTTTGGTCACCGTACTGATCGTCAGCCTGTCGGTGTTCACATTCTGTTTGGACCCACCGGAGGTGTAATAAATGCTGGCAATGATCAGCAGCAGGATCGCCATGATACCAGAAATAGTCAGTATCCGCTTTTTTGACCAAAACTTTTTGGGAATTGCTCTGTCCACAGGGAATTTTTCTATCGTTAATGAATGATCAGGTGTGTAATAATCTCTTCAATTACATGCCAATAATTAAAATAATGATATTCAAATACTTATAAAGTTAATAATTGTTAAAATTGTCCGTTTTCGGACATTGAATGTCCGTTAACGATACAGGGGACCGTTAAGCAATGATTTTTTATCCGGATGAATCGGCATTTACGGTATACTTCTTTTAAAAGGTCAGGGAAGCTGTAACAAGGGTCAATGGTCAAATCCTGATAAATTATGGTAACATTGCAGCGAGCCTTCACTAAGTCAATCCATGCAGCTGAAACAATCCAGTTTACTGGTCATTGATGATGATCCCGATGTCCTCACAGCGGTCAAACTGCTGTTGAAAACAGAAGTCAGGGAAGTGGTCACGGAAAAAAATCCCGGACAGATCCGTCACCTGTTAAACAACTGCCATTTTGATGTAATCCTGCTTGATATGAACTTTGACAGTTCCGTCAATACAGGGAATGAAGGATTATTCTGGCTGAAGAAAATCAGGGAATGGGATATTACTGTGAGCGTGATCATGATTACTGCTTACGGAGATATCAACCTGGCAGTCAGGTCCCTAAAGGAAGGGGCTTCGGATTTTATCATTAAACCCTGGCATAACGAAAGACTGCTGGAGACTGTCCGGGAAACCCTTCGCAAGAAATCTTCAGGAAATGATATTGAGCTCCGGCCAAATTCTTCCCATATCATCGGACCAGATATGCTCGGCCGGTCTGAAATCATGATGGAAGTATTTCATAAAATGGAAAAAATAGCCGTGACTGAGGCTAATATCCTGATCCTTGGCGAAAATGGAACCGGGAAGGACCTGATAGCCAAAGCCATCCATCAGCATTCCTCCCGGTCTGCCAATTCTTTTGTCAAAGTGGATATTGGCGCCTTGACAGACAGCCTGTTTGAGAGCGAGCTTTTCGGTCACACCAAAGGTTCCTTTACAGATGCCACAGGGGACAGGACGGGCCGCTTCGAATCTGCCCATATGGGCACCCTATTTCTGGATGAGATCGGTAATATTTCCCTCCAGCAGCAGGCGAAACTGTTAAGTGCTTTACAGAATCGCCAGATCAGCCGATTGGGATCCAATCTGCCCATCCCCATAGATATCCGGCTCATTTGCGCCACCAATGTGCCGATTGAAGTCCTGAGTAATGAAAAACGCTTCCGCAGAGACCTCATTTACCGCATTAATACCGTGGAAATTACCGTACCCCCGCTTCGGGAACGGGGGGAAGATATCCTCCTGCTTGCCCGGCATTTTACCCAAATCTATGGAGATAAATATTTCAAACCGGATATCAGTTTAGCGGCCAGTGCAATAGAAAAGCTAATCTCCCACCAATATCCGGGAAATGTCAGGGAACTTCAATATACCATGGAAAGGGCCGTCATCATGGCGGAAAGCCAACAGTTACAGGAGCAGGATATTATTTTCTCCCCCATGGAAACAGTCCGGTCTGTTGCGGAACAGTTCCGGGAAACCAAGCTGAGTGAAATAGAACGGAATGCCATCCTGAAAGTGATTGAAAAAAATCAGGGTAATATTACCCGTGCAGCCAGGGAACTGGGAATAACCCGGACCGCACTATACCGCCGTTTAAGCAAATATGATATCTAAGCCATATGACTGGAGTATACTGATCAGGGTCCTGCTGCTTTTTATCACCCTGCTGGGCGGATCATTTTTTACCGTAAACGGACCCAGGATTTACCTGCTAGCCATAGTTCCCTTGGTTATTTTCCAGCTCATTAATTTTTACCGCTTCCAGCTCAAGGCTCAACATGAAGTGGACCAGTTTGTGGAATCGGTCCATTACCGGGATTTTTCCCGGCACTTTAGCCTGAAGGGCACCCCTCCTGAACTCAGGTCGCTAAGAAAGGGGTTCAATCAAATCAACAGCACTTTCAAGGTCATCAGCAGGGAAAAGGAAACTCAATACCAGTACCTGCAAAAACTCCTCGAGTTGGTGAACACCGGCATCATCGCATATGATTCGGATAGCGGGGAAATAAACTGGATGAACGATTCTTTTAAAAAATTGCTGGGAATACCCTATCTGAAAAGTATTCATTCCCTCAGAAAACGGGATGAGCACCTGTATGAGGAGCTGCTTAACCTGAAGAACAGTGAGAGCCGGATAATTAGCATGAACAAGGATAGAAACATGTTTAAAGCCCTGGTAACTGCCACTGCATTCCAGACTGAGGGTCATATATTCAGGCTGATTGCTTTCCAGAATGTGGATGAAGCATTGGATGAGAACGAATCCCAGGCCTGGCAGAAATTACTCAGTGTGATGACCCATGAGATCATGAATTCGGTAGCTCCTATTTCTTCCCTTGCAGAGACTTTAAAAAAACGTCTGGTGGAAAGAGGGGAAACCGGAAATCTGGAGGATCTGGAGCTTGGGATAGACACTATTATGCGGCGCAGTGAGGGATTGTTGAAATTTGCCGAAACCTACCGTAACCTGAACAAGATTACCCAGCCCCGGCTAAGTCCGGTATTGGCCCGGGATCTTTTTGAACATATCCACCAGCTCATGCAACCCACCCTATTATCCAAAAACATTGAACTGGAAATCATTTTGAAAGACCCATCACAGATTCTAAATATAGACAGCAACCTCGTGGAACAGGTGTTAATCAACCTAGTCGTGAATGCTATTGATGCGGTCCGGGACCGTCCTGAGCCCCGGATCATTTTAACCGCCGCTTATGGTCCGGATCATAAAACTGTCCTAAAGGTTTCGGATAACGGGATTGGAATGCCCAAAATCGTGGCTGATAAAATATTCATCCCGTTTTTCAGTACCAAGAAAAACGGCAGCGGGATAGGTCTCAGTCTGTGCAAACAGATCATGTTATTGCATCATGGTAATATCCAAGTGCAGACCATTGAAGGGGAAGGAAGTACTTTCAGGCTGCAGTTTTGAAATTCCTGGTCTGAAATATATTCTTATCTTCCTAAAGTTTCGCCCTCGACGGAATAATTTATCGATCAATTCAGGCGCCAAATCTACACTGATGGTTAAAAAAACGATTACTTCCCCAATCCTTTTGATTTCCATTTCTATCCTGCTAATAACAGGATGTGTTTACCAAAAAGCCTATTATATCAATCCCATGTTCGGCCGGACCAATCCATATATTGCCAAGCCATTGTTGTCTGATTTTGTGAAATCAGCCAATTATGGTGAACTTACCTATTCAGCCGGAAACAATAACTTCTTATTTAACGATCAGGTGAATGCATTGGATGCGCAGTTCTACCATACCAACCAGGTAAACCTTTTTCACTTTTATTATGGGGGAAACCTCAGCTTGGGAAATTACCGAGTGTCCTCATATTCCAACTCATATGAGTCAACAGGGATCGATACCGCATACCTGAATGCCCATTCAGGCTATAAATTCTTTGGAAATCTGGGGATACAGGGGGGTGCAGATTTTACGCTTCCATTGGGTAAAAGCGAATGGCGCTTTATCGGAGTGGATATTTCTGTGAACCGGGAATTCGGTCAATACCTGAACTTCAGAAGATCCCTGAAAGATACCATGGTATCAGGCGTGACCAGAAGCGCTTTCCTGGCCACCCTGGGCATTTCTTCGGAAATGACCTTTCATCTGAAAAATGGTAATTTTGGATGGAAATTGGAAACAGGAACTCAGCTGGGAAACCTGGGTTTTGAACAGGTTTCCAATTCCGGAAATACCCTGACAGGTCATACCACCGGTGTTTTTTTTGACTTTGTGTTTCAGGTTACCTATAAACAATGGACCGGCTATTTCGAAGCGGAACAGGGCACCCTCCAGTCTAATGACATGCTCGGCTTGATTTACAAAATAGGCAGCAAGAGGTATAAAACCAGGAATAGCCGGATTTTCCCCTGAACCAACAGATCTGCAGCAACCAGGGATCAAACTGCCGGTAACGGGAATCCAGTAAGGAAATACGAACCATTTCCAGTATACCTTTGTCCTTAGATAAAATGCACATTAATATGGATATCGGTATTCCTTCCTTTGTCGTCAGTGCAGGATATTTTGATATGTGCATTCTCGGGAGTAAAGAACATTTTCCGGGTAACAGGGCATTTGCATAAAAACCGGTTATTGACATACCAGTAAACCGTTTTGACATCATTGGCAGCCGTACATCCCAACATCAACTGCTGTGCTTCCTTTTTTTCCACATAATAAGACATCCCATCATTAAGCGAAGTAATGATCGGTGACCTGCCCCCAAACACGCGGCTGCATGCGGGGTTATGGGGAGGTATCTTCTCATAAGGTATATGCTGGGAGTCATAGTAAGCAGCCAGTTCTGGGCTGATATTGGGATACCATCGGGTAATATACCCGTTGGCTGGTAGACAACTGGTACAATAGGAAATTTTTCCATCACTGGATATCCATACCTTTTTCAGATGGTCACAAACTTCATTGGACGATACCCCTGGAATATAGTAATCCATGACCTGCTGGTCACAGAATACATTGGGAACTTTCCCGCTTACGGCGCAAACCAGCCGGAAACTAACAGTAGATGGGGGGCTATACCAGTCTCCGGAGGAATAATGATCAATGGCATTAAATATATCGAACATGAGCGGAGTCGCCACAGTGGCCCCACTCAGGTCTGCAATACCGATTCCGGAAAAATTGCCGGCCCAAACGCCAACCGTATAATCCTTATTATATCCAATACTCCAGGCATCCCGCCTGCCATATGAGGTACCCGTTTTCCAGGCAATTTTGGGCAGCCCCCTGGTTCCGATAAAATTACCCGGAAGATCAGGTCTTCCCAGTTTGGAGAGGATATCGGTGACCATAAAGGCAGCGGCTGGTGAAATCAGTCTTTTAGCGGAAACAGGATGCATCAATCTCTTTTTTTGCTTCGCCTGGATTTCTTTGGCGGGTTTTAGCCAGGTTAACGGAAATTGTTTCCCATAATCCGCAAGGGCAGCGTATAGATGGGTCACCTCATCCAGCCTCACCCCGCATCCTCCCAGGATCATGGAAAGTCCAAGCTTCCTGCTATCCGCATGTATCTCGCTGAACCCGGCCAGCGATAACCTGCTGATAAAGGACCCGACTCCAACCTTGTCCAGGGTTTTCACCGCAGGGATATTCAAAGAATTTTCCAAAGCATATTCAATGGTGACATTGCCATTGAAATGCCTGTCATAATTTTCAGGAGCATAGCCCGAGAAATTTACCGGCACATCCGTTATCACGGATTTTGGAGTGGCCAGTCCCAAGTCGAAGGCCATACCATACAACAGCGGTTTCAAGGCGCTCCCGGGAGACCTTACTGCCATGACGCCATCCACCTGACCCCCATCTTGGCTATCTCCGAAATCCTGGGACCCTATATACCCCGACACTGCATGGGTCCGGTTATTTATAATCATCACCGCGGCATTGTGTATACCCCGAAGTTCCAGTCTCGACATAAAGTTTTTGGTAAGCAGTTCCGCCCTTTGCTGGATCCTCAGGTTAAGGGCAGTTTTCACCACAGGCAATTCGGAAAACTGATGATGCATTCTCAGACAAAACTGAGGTGCCAGGGTGGGAATATCATGGCGGTAAGCTCGAAGAGGTTCAGCTAACGCATCTCGGATGATATCCTCAGGGAAGACTCCTGCTTTCCCGAACCTATGAAGCCACTTGTTCCTTTCCTTAACCAGCAGCCCATTGTCCCTGCCTGGACTCAGGGAATTAGGCCTGTTAGGAATGACTGAAAGGGCTGTCAATTCCGCCAGGGACAACCTGGAAGGGGGTTCATTGAAATAAAGTTCAGCTGCTGCCTTTAATCCGTCAATGTTGGAACCATAGGGTACCAGGTCAAAGTACATATGCAATATCCTGGATTTGGAATAATGGAATTCCAGCTGAAGGGCGTGAAACATTTCCAACAATTTATTTCCATAGGTCCTGGGAACCGGATCCAGCAACCTGGCTACCTGCATGGTTATGGTGGAAGCACCGGAGGTCCGGCGGTGATGAATGAGGTTATTGAAAAAAGCGCGCACCACAGAAAAGGGGTTAATTCCCGGATGGACATAAAAATACCGGTCTTCTTTAAAGAGTATGGTCTTTTTCAATTGCTGGCTGATATCCCCGGGTTCAGTTTTCATTCGCCACTGCCCATCATCAGAAAGGTAGGCATGCAGCATAGTCCCATCCGAAGCTTCAATCACCTGGGAATACCTTATATTCACTTTCAGTGGGAAACAAGCATCCAGAATGATAAAAAGGATGAATACTCCGGCCAGCCCAAGGCCGGTCAGCCATATAAACCGCCTGAACCTTGAAATGAATGATTTTCCCCGCATCATAAATTCAAATTCCTGTCTTGCCCCATTTTACTGCATTTCCTCTGCCATGGGATTTATACCCCTATTTTTCTAATACCCTGACTATGCCTGCCCCATTATAGGAATGGTAGGCTCCGTTGTACATGGCATCTGCCTGAACGGGACCCAGCTGGAAAGTACCGGGCGATACTGCCCGGAGCAGGTAATAAAAATTGCTGGTGGTATCTGCCAGGTTAGTGAAAAAGCTGATCCGGTCATCCCGGATATCCGTATAGTCGGCCTTGGTCTGATCCCTGATCCATTGTTCATGAGGCATTTTGCTGATCCGCTGGTTCTCAATTTCCAAACCTGCCGGCAGCATATCTGTAATGACCACATTATCCACCGGTCGCCTAAATTCCGTAGAGACAGCGATCTTCACGACGATCAGGTCGTTTTGATGGAACAGATTACCCACAATGGGTTGGCCATTTCGATCATAATAAGTCCTACGAACCCGGATATGGCTGTCCTCCTGTTTATAACTTCCGTCAGTAGGAATGCCGGATGCATCCCAGAAATAATAATAAGTTCCTTTCCCGTTTACCGTCAAAGTCAGCTGATGATTAGTTTCGTTTCCGATATCCAGGGATAGGTCCATGCCGGATGTGGAGCCCAACAAAGTCCCTTTACCATCATGAATGAAGGCCGTGGCCGAGGTTTGATTAACCTTCCTGGCCAGCTTACCCAATGCCAGGAAACCAAAAGCGCTTTCCTGTGTATTCAGGTCTGGATTTTGATTCATATCTGCCGACAACTGAGTAGCCAGTTGCCCGACCTGCCGGTTTCCTGGGTCCGTTTCCAGCAGGACATATAGAGAAATGGCTTCATCCCGGATATAGGAATAAAAGCTACCGCCAAATGAGGAATTGGCGTTTTCTCCGGTAAAGGAAGGCGGAAGTACCTGCTCATATTTTTTATATTGCCCGCTGAGTTCAAATGCGGCTGCCAGCATGTACCTGCCATCCAGGCTCAACCATTCCGGGTTGGCTTTATAATAATCCATCGTGGAGAGCTGGGGCTGTCCTGCAAGGGATAAAACAAAAAGCGAATATGGTACTTCTTCCGGGGCAATCTCCCTGCTCTGATTGATATTATAATAGTATAAAACCGTTTCCCTACTCTGCAATTTATATTTTAGATAATCAAATAGGTGATTCAATGCCCCGGAATTGACCTCGTAACCCGCTTTCTTCGCCTCCCAAAGGAAATGCGCGGCATATACGCTACCCCACCAGCTTTCTTCGCCCATGCCTTCGGTTGGCCAGAATGACAGGCCTCCGTCAGATAATTGCATGGATTGTAGTTTCATTATCGCTTGCTGTACATTATATGTAGGATTCAATTTATTTCCAGGTCCCCCCAGGCTCCTGACCATATCATCATAATAAAGTTGCGGGAAAGCCGCAGAAACCGTCTGTTCCACGCAACCATAAGGATATTTTAGCAGGTAGTCCAGGTGTTTAGCCAGGAGCCAGACCGGAGATTTGCTGACCACCAATTTGCCGTGAATGGTGGAGGGGATAAAATTGCCTCCGACTTCAAAGGTTTCGGACTTGCCAGCCTTGACCTGTCCGCTAGCTGATCGGTGCTGCAGGGAAGCAGGGGGCCGGATGCTCATATCGGTTTCATCCGTGAAAGTCTGATTCATGGCTCTTACCGATACCGTTACCTTGCCTGCCCCAATCTGCTGCCTGGCATATACTTTGAACAGTACCCGGTTTTCCGCTCCCGCTCCCAGTTCGGCATTCCGGGAAGAACCTCCCACTACCCCCAGGGGGCCGCTGCAAATCAGGGTGATCCTGGCCAAGCCACCCGAACCAGTGGTATTGGTCAGGGTGACAGGTACTAGAACAGTATCCTTTGGACTCAAGAATCGGGGAAGTGCGGTGCTGATAACCACCGGATCGGATACTTTGATATGCCGGTCACCAGACCCGAAAGCATTTCCATCATATGCCAGGGCCATGACTCGGATATCCCCGGAAAACTGTGGTATATCAATGGGAAAATGTATCAGCCCATACCCGTTTGCCACTTTTATTCCGCTCCAGAAAGACACCAGCCTGACCCGGTTCACAAAATCCGGATTCACCCGGAGCTGAAGTTGCTTGGCCGTTTCATCACCCCCAGTACTGGATTTACCGGTGATTTCCGGAAGCAGAAAGGGATAAATGTCATATCCTTTGACCTGCAAGGCCTGTTTTTGGTAAAAATAGCCATGCGGGTCGGGAGTCTGGTAATCCTTCACCTGGAGAATACCCTCATCCACGGCGACAATGGTGACCGAGGCTCCTGGCCTCGTTTTAACGGTGATGATCTGTCTGGTCTTTGACCTGGAATGCATGACAGCGCTTACGCTGACCGGCAAGTAAGAAGCCGGATCATTAACCATAATCGGTTTGTACCCATGGGCAACAGTCAGGGGCATGAAATTATTATCCATTGGCCTGATCAGGGTCGCTGTAATATATACATTGGGCAGATAATCCGCATCCGTCTGCAGCGTCAGTGAGGCAGACTTTTTCACAGTGTTGAGATATAAATATTTAATCAAATGGTCTCTTTCCACCGTAACCAGCAACTTCCCATCAAATGGAGTGGTCAGTAATACTTTCACGGGTGCCCCCACCGTATAACTATCTTTATCCGTGGTAATCTGCACATTACCTTCATTATTCACTTCGAATGAGGAATTTTGGGTATCTCCCCATCCCCATGCGTAGAATTCCTCCATGACATAGCTGTCCGCACCAGGCCTGGATACCCTCACTTCATAATCTCCGCTCTGATCAGGGGTAAATATGAACACCGTTCCGGTACCGCTGATAGTCATGTGTTCATGGAGCACAATCTTGGGTACTTTCTGAGAAACATAGGTATAATTGTTTCCTTCACTGCTGATCACGGTTTGCCAGTCATTCCTGACCACGGTGACTTCAGCAGCTACCTGATCTAGCACCTTTCCGTTCCGGTCAGTGGCCACCAGGGGAAATTCCACCGGGGTCCTGGTACTGACATACTGATCCATCTGTCTGATGCCATAAAAAATATTTTGGGTAAATACTTTGAAATTCCGGAACCTATGCACCGGACGGCCGGTCTCATCAAATACCGTCAGCATCATGTTCCCCTTCAGCACTCCCGCGTCTCTGGCATCCCGGGGAATGGCGAATTGGCTAGTGTGATGATTATTAAGTTTTGCAACTTTTAGTATATTTGTAAAACAAAATGATCAATTATGAGTATCAAACTTAATAAAAGTGAAATGGATTATCTCAGGACATTTAAGAAATCAGGAAACCTTAGTCTTAGAGAATTTAATCGAGCAACAGTTCTCCTATTTCTTAATAAAGGGATAGCAATTACCGATATGGAAGATTTATTAGAAGTAGATCGAACAACCATTTGGCGGATAAAAAAAAGATACCTTGAGCATGGGTTAGAGATGGCACTAACAGAAGACAACAGGTCTGGACAACCGATAAAATATACCACCATTCATGAAGCTGAACTTACCGCCTTGGCCTGCGGTCCTGTTCCGAGCGGAAGAAGAAGGTGGACAATTAGATTGCTAGTAAAGGAGTTGAAAAAACAAAGGGGCTTTGAAACAATAACCTATGGAAGCGTTCGCAAGATGCTAAAAAAAACGAATTTAAACCTTGGCTAAGGCGTATGTGGTGCATACAGGAAATAACAGAGGAATACCGTGCAAGGATGTATAGGTTATTGGAATTATATAAACAGCCATATGATCCCAGTCAACCAATGATTTGTATGGATGAAAAAAGCAAACAGCTACTGGAGGATACCCGTCAGCCAATTAAAGCAAAGCCACGCAAGCCTGAAAAGTACGATTATGAATATAAACGCAATGGGACATGCAACATATTTATAGCGGTAGCCCCAAAAGCAGGTATGCGGATAGTAAAAGTTACAGATACAAGGAAAAAGGAAGATTTTGCATATTTCGTTGAAGACCTGGTGGAAAAGCATTTCCCGAATGCGATTTGCATCCAGTTAGTACTTGACAATTTGAATACACACTTTGAAGGATCATTAACGGAAACGTTTGGCAAAAGAAAGGCCGCAAGGCTCCAGAATAAGGTCAAGTTCATTTATACTCCTAAACATGGCAGTTGGCTGAACATGGCAGAAATAGAAATCAATATAATGGATAGACAATGTACCGGTGGCAGAATAGAAAATCAAGGAACGTTAGAATCAAAGGTATTGTCTTGGTCAAATGAAAGGAATAACGACAAGGCCAAAATAGAATGGAAATTTACCCGACAGGATGCTGATAAAAAGTTATCAAGACACTATGTTTCATAATTAAATAATCATCACACTAGTACAGTTCCCTTTTCCATCCGTTTTACCCTCCAGGTCCTGGGAATTGAAACTGAAATCCTTTTCCAATTTGAACAGGTAATCCGGAAATTGCTTCAGGGTAAAAAGGTCCTCCCCTAGATTAAGTTCATATTGGTAATTCCTGTTAACCGCCGGAGTTCCAAATAAATTGTCCGAATGTCCGGAAGCCCGAATGGAATCGCCGGGGCCGTAGTCCGGCTTATCCAGGTTCAGATTTACCTTGATCCGGTCAGGTATGAATTCCTCAATGCTGAGATCAGTACTGGAAAGCAATACCCCATTACCCGTATATACGGAAAGCGTATAGTCACCGGTCATGGAACTGTTCAGGGTAGGGATGTCAGTTTCACAGGAACCCTGATGACTGAGAATCTTTCTAATAGTAGCATAGGGCTTTCCATCCGGAGCGCTGAGTACTATCTTCACAGGAATTTCTCCGGGGCACTGCCAGTGTTCATCCCGGACTATCACAGACATATGGATTGTTTCTCCGGGACGATATAAATTTCTGTCTCCGTAAATCATCGCCTCTAGACCTGCATCATTTTTCCTTTTGCCTCCTACATCGAAACGGGAAGTCTCAATGCCGGCCTGGCTGAACAACAGACAGTTAAAATCTGCATCCTTTCGTGCGGTAACCATCGATACCGTAAACCCAGGCACCTGGTCCCGGATATGATCAAAGACGGCAACCCCGTCATTTCCGGTCATGGCCGTATATAATTTTTGGTTATTGCTGCTATAGAAAGAAATACTGGCTCCTGCTATTGGCTGGGTTGTTTTTATGGAATTGGCAAAAACATAAATGGCATCCTTTTCACTACGGACAATCAAGCCGATATCAGATAAAGCAATGACCCTGGACTGGGTAATCCAGTATTGGCTGGTAGATGCTACGGTAAGCACATAGATCCCTTTGAAATCCCTGATCTTATCCTGAAAATCCAAATGCAGTACTCGGGCAGCATTCAGGGAAGGGAGGGATTTGGTATCATCCAGATCTGCATCATCATAATACTGGTAATCCCCCCCATCATCATCATCATCTGAGGAACTGCTGCCGTAATTTTCTCCCATGTCCTTACTGAAAAAGTTCTCCAGGTTGTTTTCATATACCTTGACCACAGTGACCCTCACCCGAGGGACACTCACTATGTTCAGTGCCAGGTTTCGGTAACCCAGGCCTGAAAGGTATATGCCCTTGGTATTTGCGAAGCTGATGGCAGGCTGCAATTTTCCGAAACTCACCTGCTGGCTGAATGGCGCTTTCATCATACCTCCGAAAATGCCCTGAGCCTGCTGTGATATGTTCAGCTGATAGTTGGTTTTGGGATCAAAATCTTTGCTGATGAGGAGAAATCCCTGGTCATTGACCTGTACATCGAAATGCACTGAAGGAGACAGGGTGATATCATTTTTAAGACTGTCTTCCAGCATGGGCTGGGAGGTGTACACTGTAATAGTGCCTTCCGTACCGGTATGTTCAGCCAGTACATTGGTGATGCTCAAATTATACCGGGATGGAATGACTGCTTTAACCAGGGTATCTGTCATACAGGTATAATGGCTGTTTACCACACTGATCCCCTTTTTTATCCAAATGGTCAGCGGAGTTTGTTGGTCCAGGTCATTGATCGGCGGAAATTGCAGGGATAAGGTTTTATCTGTTCCAGATCCGGTAACCGTAAAATCAATTTTTCTCCCATCTGACCTGAGGGAAATATAATGGACTGCCTGTGTCAGATTGACATCATAATTAAACTGCAGGTCCGCCTGTACCAGGAGGTTGGACAGGGTTTTTCCCCTTGTCCAGGAAATATTCGTTCCCGTTACCGCTAAGTAGGGGGTATGGAAATGGAATACCGGGTTGGCCGGTAATTGATAATTTTTCTTTGCATGGCTCAACAGCCTGTTGGTCAATGTAGCCGTATACTGGGTGCCAGGTTCAAAACCCTGCTTGGGGGAAAAAAGGAGTTCACTGGCATAATCCCATTTAAATCGTCCCGCCACAGCCGGTTCAAAACGGATATAATGTGTGCTATCCCATGTTCCTAAAAGGGAATCAGGATACAGTTCCCGGTTAAAGGTAAACACCAGGTTTTCCTGTAGCTGTACTTCATTCTGAAAACTTTGTCCGGTGACTGCAATCTCATTTTTATGGGAAATACAACCGGCATTCAGGCAAAACAGGGCAATAATCCCCAGGTAGGAAAGGGTCCGCATATAATAGGCAAAAAAGGTTAAAGGCAACAAGGTATACTTTATACTGCTGAAGTTTCCTCAAAATTTGGCCCCCTTTAGTTTAAAACGCAGTCTGGCGGGGGGGGTAAATGATTTTTGAAAATGTAAGGCCTCCCAATTCTTTTTAGTGATGTTTCCGGAGCCCCTGGCTGCCAAAGTGTCGTTGAATAAAGATTCCTCAAAAAGAAGCGCCCAATGTCGTATAATGCAAGTGGAAACTAAACAATAATACGAACATGGACGCTATCTCTATACGGACGAACCGTTTCAAGGGGCAACTTAGCAAATTTTCAGGAATCATTTCCAAGGAACTTTCAAAGCCCAAACAGCGGCTGATCAAGGAGATGTGCTATGGTATTCAGGCGAGTAAAGATGTGAAGCTGTCCAATATAGCCCGCTCCCTTCAGGAGGATATCCCACTGATTAAAACGGAAGACCGCTTAAGTCGTAATCTGGCCGATGAAGATTTTACTGACAGGGTCAATGATCGGATCCTCAGGCTAGGAGATGATAAAATCACCGAGGATATGGTTATTGCTATAGACCCGGGAGATATCATGAAGCCCTATGCCAAGGCCATGGAACACCTTTGCGGCATTTATGATGGTAGCGACCATGAAAAGGCAAAGGGTTACCACTTGTGCCAGGTGACAGCAGCCAATCTGGAACTGAAGTAAAATTGTCCCTTTATACAGCGAGGCTTTTTCCTCCACCGAAACCGGATATGTAAGCATCATGGAGAAGATGAAAACCATTATCGGTAAGGTAAAAAGCTATATTGGTACAGTCGGTACCTGGGTGGGAGATCAGCAGGGAGACGATGTGAACCTATTTGAATATTTTAATGCAGAACAATTATCCTTTGTCATCCGCCTGAAACTGAACCGGTGGCTATTGACCCACAATAAGAGAGGCGGCGTGGTACCCGTTCAGGCTGAAGGCTTACAAAAGCATCTGGCCTTGAATCACCGGGCTCAGATCACTAAAATTGATGATGGCAAGGAGACGATGATCAATATTGAATTTGGTATTGGCCAGGTGGCCATTTATGGCAAAGATGACCGGTGGTATTATGCGGTGGTAATCAAAGGTTTCGGTGATCATCCGATGGTCCTGTTGACCAATTTGACGCAGGTCAACACCTTCGAAAGTAAATCGATATACAAAATCGTGGAGATCTACCTTACCCGATGGAAATGTGATGAATGCTACCGCTATATCAAGCAATCATAT
>Ga0307373_10007131_pt1 | contig 17527 bp, 20 predicted proteins | sample OX2MG_FD_202534 | JGI IMG/M metagenome (GOLD analysis project Ga0307373, IMG submission 202534) | Soil microbial communities from Risofladan, Vaasa, Finland - OX-2 | ecosystem: Environmental > Terrestrial > Soil > Coastal area > Acid sulfate soil | place: Finland: Risofladan, Vaasa | collected... | reverse complement strand
TCGTGGGGGACATCACCGAGGGCATCGCCGGTACCGGGGTGCGGGCCGGCATGCTGAAGTGCGCCATCGACGAGCCGGGCCTCACCCCGGGTGTCGAGCGGGTGATGCGGGCGGTGGCGAGGACCCATCTGGCCACCGGATGCCCGATCACCGTCCACACGCACCCGGGCACGCGCCAGGGCCTCGTGGTCCAGCGGGTGATGGCCGAGGAGGGGGTCGACCCCGGCGCCGTCGTGCTCGGGCACAGCGGGGACTCGGACGACGTCGACCACCTGTCGGCACTGGCCGAGGCCGGCTTCTGGCTCGGCATGGACCGGTTCGGCATCAACCTCGAGACGACGTTCGAGGCCCGGGCCGACACGGTCGTCGAGCTGTGCCGCCGGGGCTTCGCCGAGCGGATGGTGCTGTCCCACGACGCCGCCTGCTACATCGACTGGATCGACCCCGACGCGCTCGCGTTCCTTCCGCAGTGGCACTACCTGCACATCGAGCAGGACGTGCTGCCGTACCTGCGCGAACACGGGGTGACCGAAGCGCAGGTCACCACCATGCTGGTGGCCAACCCGAGGCGGGTCCTCGAGGGCGGCTGACCCGCGGGCCCTACCGGTGGAGGGTGGCGACGTCCCCGGTCGCCCCGCACGTGGTGGGGGCCGGACTACCGGCCAGACGGGCGTCCATCCACGCCACGATGGTCGGGGCGGCCACGAACACGACGGAGCCGTGAGTCGCCCCGGGCACGTGCAGGTACTGCACGGTGTCCCCGATCGGGCACGCCTTGGTGGTCACGTACGCATCGGTCAGCGGCGGGGGCACCGTGGTGTCGGCCGTGCCCTGGACCACCAGCATCGGGACGTGCGTCGCCACGTCGCCCGGGTCGTTGGCCCGGGCGTGGGCGAGGACGACGGGGTCGGCCTCCGCCCCGGGAGCGAACACCTGCTGGGGCTTCAGGTGGTGGGCGGCGATGGCGGCGGCCACCTGGTCCGAGCAGCCACGGGTGACCTCGGTCGCCGCGAACTGCGCCCCGGCGGGTGTGAACACCGAACGGACGGGAAGGTCGCGGTAGGTCTGCGTCCAGGCCCACGAGGTCGGGATGCTGTACGGGAGGAACTGGCTGCCCGCCGGTGTCCCGACGATGGCGATGAGCGTGCTGAGCCCGGTGGCGGGCGCGGCGGCGACGACGCCGACCACGTGGAGGTCGGGAGCGTAGGTCGGGGCCATCTCGCCGGCGAAGAGTGCGGCGTGGCCGCCCTGGGAGTGGCCGTAGATGATCACGTCCTGCCCGGTGCGGAGTCCCGTCAGGTGGGAGGTCGCCCGGGCGGCGTCCAGCACCGACCGGCCCTCACTGGCCCCGAGCAGGTACGGGTGCACCCCGTCGGACACGCCGAGCCCCTGGTAGTCGGCGGCCGACACCACGTAGCCGGCACGCAGGTAACGGTCGAGGGCGGGCAGCAGGTAGGGGCCGCCGCCGGTGTCGCGGAAGAGCGACGGGCCGCACGGCGCGGCGAAGCCCGAGGTGCCGTGGGCCCAGGCGATCACCGGCCGACCGCCCGCCGGCCCCGGACCGGCCGGTGCGATGACGTATCCGGACTCGGCGACGTCGGCGCCGTAGATGGTGGTCGAGTGGTACAGGATCCGCCACACCGTGGCGCCCTCCGGGACCCCGGGCACGCCGGATACCCGCACCGACCGGATCAGGGTGCCCGGTGCGGCGGGGGGCAGCGGGGACGGCGGCGTGTAGAAGGCGGACGACGGCGAGGACGCGGCGGACGAAGCCGCCGCCGTGGCCGGCCCCGCCGCACCCGACGAGGTGCAGGCCGCGGTACCGGACGCCAGGGCCAGTGCCAGCAGCACCGCCGCGGTCCGGTGCGGGCGCAACGCTCCGGGCCGGATGGTTCGCTGTCGCATGTCTCCCCCCTGACCGGCGTCGGTTGATTCCCCGGACGCGGGGCCGACGCTACCGCAGGCCCGCACCGGACCTCGGCACCGACCGGGGAATCAACCGGCGCCGAGGAGCCGGCCCTGGCGGGCGGCCAGCTCGGGGAGCACGGCGGCGGGCAGGTCGTGACCCATGCCCTCGACCACCCACAGCTCGGCGCCCGGCACGGCCGCGGCCGTGGCCTCGCCCCCGGGCAGGGTGACCAGGGGGTCCTCGGCCCCGTGCACCACCAGCGTGGGGACGCCCACCTCCCGGAGCCCCCCGGTCCGGTCGGGAGAGGCCAGGATGGCGGCCAGCTGCCGGGCGGTGCCCTCGGGGTGGTAGCCGCGGTCGTAGTGGAGAGCGGCCCGTTCCCGGTGCCCGGCCTCGTCGAAGGGGAAGCCCGGCGACCCGATGATCCGGGAGCCGGCCACCGACTGCTCGATGGCGGCGTCCCGACCCTCCGCCGGCGGGACGAGGAGGGCGGCCGACGCCTCGGGCGTCGGTGACCCCACCGCCGGGCTCGGGGTCGACATGATCGAGGTCAGCGTGACCGACCGGTGCGGGTGGTCGATGACGAACTGCTGGGCGATCATGCCGCCCATCGACACGCCGAGGATGTGGGCCCGGTCGATCCCGAGGGCGTCGAGCAGGCCGGCGGCGTCCGCGGCCATGTCGGCGATCCGGTAGGGCACGGGGACCGTCGGGTCGCCGAGCAGTGCGCCGAGGTCGGGGGTCCCGGCGTCGTCGAGCCAGGTCGACTCGCCCTGGTCCCGGTTGTCGAAGGTGACGACGTGGAAGCCCTGCGCCACGAACCCGTCGAGGAAGCCGGGGGGCCAGTCGGTCATCTGGGCGCCCAGACCGTGGATGGCGAGCAGGGTGGGCGATGCCGGGTCGCCACGGGTCTCGTAGGTGACGTCGATCCCGTTGGCTGCGGTTCGGGGCATGGGCACTCCTCGGTGGCGGAGACCGGGCACCCGCCCGGTCGGTCCGGGCGCGACGTTAGCGGCACGACCGGGGCTCCTCCCGGACTCCCCTCCGGGTCTGGAAGACTCGTCGCCATGTACATCTCGGCCAAGGTCGACTACGCCGTCCGGGCGCTGTGCACACTCGCTGCCTCCGACGGTCCGCTGACCGCGGAGTCGCTCGCCCAGTCCCAGGGCCTGCCGGCCAAGTTCCTGGAGAGCATCCTCAACGACATGCGCCGTGCCGGCCTCCTGACGAGCCAGCGGGGTCCCGACGGGGGGTATCGCCTGGCCAGGCCGGCGGCCGAGATCACGGTCGCCGACGTCATCCGGCCGCTCGACGGACCGCTCGCCGAGATCCGCGGGCTCCGCCCCGAGGCGGCCAACTATGCCGGGGCGGCCGAGCACCTGCAGGCCGTGTGGGTGGCGGTACGGGCGAGCCTGCGCTCGGTGCTCGACGAGGTCACGATCGCCGGCATCGTCTCGGGCGACCTGCCCGAGTCGGTGACGCGCTTCACGACCGACCCGGAAGCCTGGCGCTCGCGCTGACCGCTCCGGTCGCCGTCTGTGGGTGCGATGCCCGGTTCCATCCCGCCACTTGACCTTCTGATCCCACTAATCCTATGGTATCGATAGGAAATACGGGGAGGGGTCCGGTATGCACATCGATCCGTACATCGTGATGGGGAGCGCCGCCGTGGGCTTCCTGGTGGGGCTCACCGGCGCCGGGGGCGGCGCCCTGATGACCCCCATGCTGATCCTGCTGTTCGGCATCCGGCCGTCGACGGCCATCTCCAGCGACCTGGTCGCCGCGGTCTTCATGCGCCCGATCGGTGCCGGTGTGCACATCGCCAGCCGCACGGTCAACTTCCGCCTCGTGGGGTGGATGGTGCTCGGATCGGTGCCGATGGCCTTCGCCGGCGCCTACCTCCTCCACCTGATGGGGCACGCCACGGCGTCGGAGGCGACCATCGAGAAGGCACTGGGAGCCGCACTGCTGGTCGGGGCCGCCGCCATGGTGCTCCGCTACGCGCTCGACCGACGGGGTGGACACGAGCGCGTCGGCATCGTGCACGGCGTCGCGGTCCGTCCGGTCCCGACCGTCGCCATCGGGATGGCCGGCGGCCTGATCGTCGGCCTCACGTCGGTCGGATCCGGCTCCTTGATGATCGTGCTCCTCCTCTTCCTCTACCCGGTCCTGGGTGCCGGTCAGCTGGTGGGCACCGACCTGACCCAGGCGGTGCCGCTGACGATCGCGGCGGCACTCGGCGCCCTGGCGTTCGGCCACGTGGAACTCCCCGTGACCGGATCGATCATCGTGGGCAGCGTGCCCGCCGTGCTCGTGGGGGCGCTGCTGTCGTCCCGGGCGCCCGACCGGTACATCCGTCCGGCCATCACCTTCGTGATCTTCGCCTCGGGGCTCAAGTACGTCGGCGTCGGTGCGACGCCGCTCGGTTGGGTGCTGTGCGCCGTACTGCTCGGCACCGCCGTCGGCTACCTCGCCTACGTGCGGCCCCGGCGGTCCCGTCCCGAGCCGTCCGAGGCCGGGGGTGCGCACGCCACGACGGGGCACGAGGTGCACCGGGGTCGATCGACGGTGTACGTCGACGTCGAGCCTGCCGTCCTGGAGTAGACGTCCGGCACCGTCGGGGGTCGGCCGCGCCGCCGACGGCCCCAGGGGACCGGCTCATCCCGGCGCCTCGGTCACCTCCGCGAAGAAGCCGAGGCTGTGGGCATCGCGGACGAAGCGGTTCGCCAGCTGACGGGACACGCCGAAGATGTCGGCGATCTCGGTGATGGTCATGCCTTCCGCGAGGGCGGCCGCCACCACGGCCGCCCGGATCTCGCGCCGGCTCGTCTCGAAGTCGTCCATGATCCGGGTCAGATCCCGCCGGCGGTCGGCCGAGCGGGTCGCCTTCACGGACTCCGACAGGGAGGCCCCGGCGCGCAGGCGCCCGATGTCCTCGCTGTTCCATGCCTGCTGTGCCTCGAGTCGCGTCCTCAGCCGTCCGGTGGCCGCCGAGTAGCGCTCGATGTACTCGATCACCCGCTCGATCGCCGGATCCATGGAGGGGAGCCTACGGGCTGGTCCCGATCATTTCCCGGCGAACACGGTGGGAAAAGTCGACGGCCGCCGGCGGTGCCACGGCGTCCGACCTCCGGCCTCCGGCGGCGGCGCGGCCCTCAGTGGTCCGCGACGGCGATGCAGAACTCGTTGCCCTCCGGGTCGGCCATGACCCTCCACGTGAACCCGCCCATGTCCAGCGACTCCACCAGCGAGCCCCCGAGCTCCTCGATGCGGGCCTGCGCGGCGTCCAGGTCGTCGACACCGGTATCGAGGTGCACGCGGTTGCGTCCGACCTTGAGCTCCTGGACCTTCTGGAGGGCGACCGACACGCCGCCCGGTTGCTGGGGCCGGAGCCATACGAAGAAGCCGGGGATGGTGCGGGCCGGATCGACGCCGAGGACGTCGGACCAGAACGCCTGCTCCCGTTCGAGGTCCACCACGTTGATCACCACGGATCCCACGGTGCACAGTGCCATCGTCACGCCTCCTCGATCCCTCGCATCCGTCGACCGGCCCCATCGTTGCGCAGATCGGCGGTCGCCGTCGGCTCGGCCGGCGGTCCGGCGGTCCGGCGGACGACGGAACGCGCCTACCGGGACGTTGCATCGTCCCGACGACGAGATCGGGGACGTCGCCGGGGGAGGAGCGACGCGTGCCTCCTACGAGGGGCCACCGCCCACGACGGCAGCCAACGAGTCCAGGAGGGACCGGGTGCCCGCTTCCCGCTGGGCCGGGGTGTCGAGGCCGTCGAGGAACACACCCTGTTCCGTGAGCACGAGGCGCGTCGACGCCCCTTCGCCGCGGAACTCGATGGTGGCGACGGAGACGGAGATCCGGGACCCGTCGGCATACATCTCGTACGTGTAGACGATGCGCCGCTCGGGGACGATGTCGTGGTAGCGGGATTCGTAGGTGTAGACGGGCCCGCCCGGAGGCCCGCCGCGGTGGACTTCGCTACCCCCGACGCGGAAGTCGAGTTCGTATCCGGCGCCGAGGGCGTCGGAGGATCCGGCGAACCAGCGGGCCTTGACCGCGGGGTCCGTCCACGCCCGGAAGACGGACGCGACCGGGACGTCGTAGGTCCGCTCGATGGCGAACGTCTCGTGGACGACGGTGGGCGGGGTCATGGTTCCTCCTCGGTGGTGGTCGCTTCGACGAGGACGTCGCCCAGCCGGTCCAGGCGGGACTCCCAACCCTGGCGCCGATCGGCGATCCACCGCTCGGCGGCGGCCATCGCCGCACCGTCGATCCGGCACATGCGCTTCCTCCCGACCTTCTCGGTCGTCACCACGCCACACGCCTCGAGGACCTGGACGTGCTGGACGACGGCGGCGAGGGACATGGCGAGGGGTTCCGCCAGTTCGCTGACCGAGGCGGGCCCCCGGGTGAGCCGCTCCACCATGGTGCGCCTGCTCTTGTCGGCCAGTGCCTGGAAGGTGCGGTCCAGGTCGATCATTTGATCAAGCATGTACTTGAGTATACGGCGTTCGCTGCATCATGGTCAAGTGACTGCTTGGGTGATCGGGCTCCGGCGCGGCCCTTCAGGCCGGGCACCGCGTGCAGCGCACCGCCCCGGTCGACCGGGGCCCGCTCCGGACATGGATGTGCCCCTGGCCTGCGGGAAAACAGGCCAGGGGCAGCGTGGAGGTGGCGGGAATCGAACCCGCGTCCTCCGGCTTCTCAGTAGGTCTTCTCCGAGCGCAGCCGGCGGTGGATTGTCGGGACCCGTCCCGCTACCGGCGACAGGTCGGGTCCGTATCCGACTGAATTGTCCCTGACGGCCCGTCGGCACAGTCGTTCAGGTGAGTCCCGCTAGATGGCGCCCGGCTCCGGCCCGCAGGACAGGGACCGGTCGGACGTCGCAGTTTCTAGGCTGCGAGCGCGAGCTGAGGCTCGGCGTTTGTTGTTGGTTCCGGCTCTTTAACGTGGCTCCGGAGACCACGGCTCGCTTCTCCTACATCGACGACCGGAGTCGAAGCCTGTCACCCCCTGGGGTACTTCCACGGACCGCACACAGCGTGCCGCCGGTTCCCATCCTACCGTCCCTCCGCATCCGCTCACCCCCGGGTGGGCGGAGGACCGCATCCGGGCGAACGCGGCTCCGTGCACGTGCCTAGGTGCGGCTCCGGGCGGCCGTCCGGGCCTCGCGTGCGGCGTCCCGCCCGGCGTCGCGGGCGGCGATGGCGTGCCGCTTGTCGTACTGCCGCCGTCCGCGGGCGAGGGCCAGCTCCACCTTGGCCCGGCCGTCCTTGAAGTAGATCTTCAGCGGCACCATGGTGAGCGAGTTCTGCTTGGACTTGCCCATCCATTCGTCGATCTGTCGGCGGTGCAGGAGGAGCTTGCGCCGGCGGTCCGGATCGTGGGCACCGAACCCGGTGGCCTGGGCATAGGGCGGGACGTGCACCCCGAACAGCCACATCTCGCCGTCGTCGATCCGGGCATAGGAGTCCTGGAGGGCGATCCGCCCCTCGCGCAGCGACTTCACCTCGGACCCCTGCAGCACGATCCCGCACTCGACCGTGTCGATGATCTCGTAGTCGTGGCGGGCCCGCCGGTTGGACGCCACGACCCGGTTCATCTCCTTGGGCGCCCCCGCGGCGCCACCGTGGGCGCCACCGCCCTTCTTCTTCGCCGCGGCCATGTGCCCCGACGGTAGTCGCCCGGTCCGTGGCCGCGGTCCTCTAGCGTGGAGGGGCCATGCTCACCCTGCCCCGGACCGTCCACGACCAGATGGTGGCCCACTGCCTGGTGGGCCTGCCCGACGAGGCGTGCGGCCTGCTGGGGGGCGACCCGGCGACCGGCGGTGCCGTCACCTGCTACCCGACACGCAACCTGGCCGCCTCCGCCAAGCTCTACACGGTCGACCCGAAGGAACACCTGCGGGCCGACCGTGACGCCGAGGCAGGTGGCCACGCCCTCATCGGGGTCTTCCACTCCCACACCCACACCGACGCCTACCCGTCGCCCACCGACGTGGCGCAGGCGCCGGACCCGGGCTGGCACTACGTCCTCGTGTCCCTCCGCGACACCGAGCCGATGGTGCGCAGCTACCGCATCGTCGACGGCGTCGTCGAGGAGGAACCGGTCCGCCTGCTGGCCCGGTAGAATCCTCACCCGACAGGTCAAGATTCGACATCGGACCCGACGTCCCGCCCCTGGCGGGGCCGACGGTCCCCGTCGCCGGACCGCGAGGACCCGAACCGTCCCCGGGACGGCGGAACGCAAAGGAGCACCCGTGCCCGTCAGAGTCAACCTTCCCACCGTGTTGCGGCCCCACGCCGACGGCGCACGCACCGTCGCCGTCGACGGTTCCACCGTCGGGGACGTGCTGACCCGCCTGGTGGCCCGGTACCCCGGTATGACCGGCCAGGTCATCGACGACTCGGGGTCGCTCCACAAGTTCGTGAACGTGTACCTCAACGACGACGACGTCCGGTACCTGTCGGGTGTCGACACCGAGGTGGGTGCGTCGGACGAGCTGTCGATCCTCCCTGCCGTGGCCGGTGGGGCGTTCGCCTGCGGGGTGCGCCACCCGCGATGACCGTCTACGGGTCGGTCCTGGACCTCATCGGCAACACGCCGCTGGTCGACATCACGGCCCTGAGCCCCAATCCGGACGTCCGGATCCTCATGAAGCTCGAGGGCCAGAACCCGGGCGGATCGGTCAAGGACCGCATCGCGCTGGCGATGATCGAGCAGGCCGAGCGCGACGGGATCCTCCACCCGGGCGCCACGCTCATCGAGGCGTCGTCGGGCAACACCGGCATCGGAATGGCCCTGGTGTGCCGGATCAAGGGCTACAAGCTGAAGGTGGTGCTCGCCACCAACGTCTCGATCGAGCGCCGTCAGCTCCTCGAGTCGTGGGGCGCCGAGATCATCGAGTCGCCGGGGTCCGAGGGCTCGAACGGGGCCGTTCGCCGGGCCCGCGCCCTGGCCGCCGAGCACCCCGAGTGGACCTTCCTGTACCAGTACGCGAACCCGGCCAACCCCCGGGCCCACTACGAGGGGACCGGTCCCGAGATCTGGCGCGACTGCCCCGAGGTCACCCACTTCGTCGCCGGCCTCGGCACCTCGGGCACCCTGCTGGGCGTGGGCCGCTACCTGAAGGAGCGGAACCCCGCCGTCAAGGTGCTCGCCATCGAACCACCGGCCGGGGAGCTCGTCGACGGACTGCGCAACCTCGACGACGGCTACATCCCGCCGATCTTCGTCGCCAACGGCGGGGCCGAACTCCTCGACGGAAAGCGCATCGTCCGCCCCCGCGAGTCCATCGAGTGGACCCGGAGGCTGACCGAGGTCGGCATCTTCGCCGGGATCTCGTCGGGGGCCATCCTGGCCGGTGCCGTCCGGGCGGCGTCCACGCTCGAGTCGGGCGTGATCGTCACCGTGTGCTGCGACGCGGGGTGGAAGTACCTCTCGACCGGGGCCTGGACCGACGACATCGACATCGTCGAGGCGCGGGCGAGGGAGATCACCTACTTCTAGGCCCGATCCGATCCGATCCGATCCGATCCGGGCCGGTGCGGTCGGGCACGGCCGCCGGGATGCCCCAGGAAGCCGTCCGGCACGGCCTAACCTGGGCCGATGCCTTCCTCCCGGTCCACCAGGGCCGCTCCGACGACGGTGGCCACGGACCCCGGGGACGCGTTCACGCTGACCGTGCTCGGATGTGACGGCAGCTGGCCCGGCCCGGGCGGCGCCGGCAGCGGGTACCTGGTCCGGATCTGCGACACCGCCGTGGTGCTCGACGCCGGGCCCGGAACCTTCGCCACCCTCCAGCAGGTGATCGACCCGGCCGAGGTCGACGCCGTGGTCATCAGCCACCACCACCACGACCACTGGACCGACCTGTTCGCCATGGACGCCCACGCCCGCTTCGGTGCGCGCCCGCGCCGGGCGCCGCTCCCCGTGTACGCGCCGGCCCGGGTGGCCGAGCTGGCGGGGTCGGACAGCACCTCCATGCTCGAGTGGCACGAGATCACCCACGGCGCCCGGGCGGGCATCGGTGAGGCATCGTGCGCGTTCCACCGGACCGACCACGCGGAGGAGACCCTGGCCGTCCGCATCGACGGAGCGGGTCGGGCCCTCGGCTACTCTGCCGATTCGGGCCCGGACTGGTCGGTCCACGAACTCGGGAGCGGGTTGGACCTGCTCCTGTGCGAGGCCACCTACACGGCCGAGCACGAGGGCACCGCCGGGCACCTGAGCGCCCGTCAGGCCGGTGCGGCCGCACGGGACGCCGGCGCCCGGCGCCTGGTACTCACCCACCGGTGGCCGACCGTCGACGCCGCTGCCGTGGCGGAGGAGGCCGAGGCCGCATTCGGCGGTCCGGTGGAGCACGCGATGATCGGAAGGGAATTCGAGCTGTGAGCGGAGACAACCGGGCCAATCGGTCCGACGGGAGGGCGATCGACGAACTGCGGACGGCCTCGTTCGAGCGGGACTTCACCGTCTTCGCCCCCGGGTCGGTCCTGGTGTCCATGGGCCGGACGCGGGTGCTGTGCACCGCGTCGGTGGAGGAGCGCGTCCCCCCGTGGATGCGGGGTTCGGGCAAGGGCTGGGTCACCGCCGAGTACTCGATGCTGCCCGGGTCCACCGGCGAACGGGTGAGCCGCGAGGCGGCCAAGGGCAAGCAGTCGGGCCGGACCCAGGAGATCCAGCGCCTGATCGGCCGCTCGCTGCGCTCGGTCTGCGACATGGTCGCCCTGGGTGAGCTCCAGATCACGGTGGACTGCGACGTGCTCCAGGCGGACGGCGGTACGCGGACGGCGTCGATCTGCGGTGCCTACGTGGCGCTGCACGACGCGCTGACCCGCCTGGTCCAGAAGGGGACCCTCCGTGCCAACCCGCTGTCCGAGGGTGTGGCCGCCATCTCGGTGGGTGTGGTCGACGGCGTCTGCATGCTCGACCTCCCCTACGAGGAGGACAGCCGGGCCGAGGTCGACATGAACGTGGTCATGACGTCGTCGGGCCGGTTCATCGAGGTCCAGGGCACCGCGGAGGGCATGCCCTTCACCAAGGACGAGATGGACGAGATGCTGAGCCTGGCCGAGCACGGGATCGCCCAACTCCTCGACCTCCAGACGGCGACCCTGGCCGAGCCGCCGGTGCCACGCTGACCGGGGCGCAGGACACCGTGCCCGACCTCACCCTGGTGCTCGCCAGCGCCAACCCCGACAAGGCCGCCGAGATCGCCGACATCCTGGGGTCGGTCCCCGGGCTGACGCTCGTCCCGCGCCCGGCGGACGTTCCCGACGTGGAGGAGACGGGGGACACCCTCGAGGCGAACGCCCGGCTGAAGGCGCGGGCGCTGTGCGAGGCGACGGGGCTCGCCGCGGTGGCCGACGACACCGGGCTCGAGGTAGACGCCCTGGACGGCGCCCCCGGCGTCTACTCGGCCCGGTTCGCCGGTGAGGGCGCCACCTATGCGGCCAACGTCGCCCGCATGCTGGCCGAGCTCGAACGGGTCGGCGCGACCGGACCCGGGGCCCGGCGGGCGCGGTTCCGGAGCGTGGCCTTCGTCGCCTATCCCGACGGGAGTGAGCTGTGGGTCGAGGGCGAGGTGGCCGGGACGATCACTCCCGACGCACGCGGCGATGCCGGCTTCGGGTACGACCCGATCTTCGCACCCGACGGCTACGACGGGCGCACCTTCGCCCAGATGTCGGCCGAGGAGAAGCACGCCGTGTCCCACCGGGGTCGTGCGTTCCGGGCGCTGGCCGAACGGCTGGCGGGGACGGTGCCGTGACCCCGTCGATCGTGCGCACCGCCGCCGGGCGCGCCCGCAGGGTGCTGGTCGAGTTGGCGGCCGGTCACGGCCGGGTGCGCGCCCTGGTGGCCCGGGGCGGGGCCGAGCTGACGGCGGCGGCCGAGCGCGCCACGGCGTTGGCCGAGGCGCGCCGCGCCGGTGTGCCCGACGCCTACGGCGGTGCGTACTTCGGCGAGGGCCGCGACGCGGCGGGCGACCGAGAGGGTCGCTCGGGTTACGCCCGATACGACCGGATCGCCTCCAACGCCGACATCGCCGGCTGGCTGCTGTGGCGGAACTTCCGGGTGGCCACCGCACTCGACGTGGGGTGCGCCACCGGGTACCTGGTCGAGGTGCTGCGCGAACGGGGGATCGACGCCCAGGGGTGCGATCTCAGCCGATTCGCCGTCGACCACGCCACACCCGGGGCGGTGGGCCACATCCGGGTGGCCAACCTGTTCGCGGGCCTCCCGTGGCCCGACGGCGCGTTCGACCTGGTGACGGCCCTCGAGATCCTGGAGCACCTGCCTCCGGACAAGGTCCCGGACGCCCTGGCCGAACTGGCCCGGGTGTGCGGTGGCCACCTGTACGCCACGATCCCGTCCTTCGGACCCAACCGGTCGGGGCCCGACGGCCACCTCGAAGGGAAGGTCCGGCCCGACCGGGTGGACCACTACCAGCGCCTGGGGCCCGACTACCGGGGACCGGTGCCCGAGCACGACCTGGCCGTCGACGCCGACGGCGAGCTGGTCGAGGGCCACCTGTGCATCGCCTCGTTCGAATGGTGGACGGAGCGGTTCGCCGAGGCCGGGTTCCTCCGGTGCGTCGACGTCGAAGCGCGTCTCTACGCCGACATCGCCCCGGCCGACCTCGCCCCGTACTGGAACCTCTACGTGTTCCGACGGGAAAGGGCGGACGCCGCCGTGGTCGAACCCCGGGAGCCGGGACGCTCCTTGGCCGAGCTCGGCCTGTCCCACCCGCTGCTCGGCACCTGAGCGGGGACGCACCCGTCGCGTTCAGCCGTAGTGACGCAGGCCGTTCCAGAACGACGACCACACGCCCCGGGGCCCCGTGCAGGTCCAGATGCCCGTGCCGTTCTCGTCGTTGTTGACGTTGTCGGGGCTGTGGATCGTCGCGTCGTGGCGGCAGTGGGCGAAGTGGGGGCGGAGCTGGTCCACGCTGCCGACGGCGACGACGACCCGGTCCGGAGCATCGCCGGGCCCCCAGAGCCAGTAGGTGTTATGGCCCGACAGCGGCTGCGGCAGGCCGAAGGCGGGCCCGTAGACCGCGAGCGCCCCGGCCTCGCCGTAGTTGGCCGTGAAGATCGAGGCCTCCCTGCGCTGCTTCCCGGGCAGGCCGTCGTAGACGTCGGCGACCTGACGGGTGAGCTGGGGCCACCCGACGGTCTCGCCCAGGTCGTAGCTGGTCTTGTGCAGGAACGACATCCGGGCGAACGTCGAGAGCGGCAACACGGGCAGCACGAGCACCACGGAGAGGACGGCGCCGACCAGGGGAGCGGCCAGCCAGAGCCTCCGCCGCACCCGAAGGGCACCCGGGCGCCCGATGCGGCAACCGCCCGCTGCGAACAGGACGGGCAGCACGCCGGCGGTGTAGTAGACGCGCCCGGGGATCACCGCGAAGACGTAAGCCACCACGACCCCTGCGGTGACGAGGACGAAGTGCAGCTCGCGGCGCGCGGCGAGGTGACGGATGCCGAAGACGACGATCGGGAAGGCCAGGAACCCGACGAGGATCACCTGTCCCGGCAGGAAGCCGAGGTAGTCGCCCGACCCCGAGTGCTCGACGCGCAACGAACGCGCCATGGCCAGCCCCGGAACGCCGTTCGCCAGCTGCCATGCCAGGTTGGGTGTCCAGAGCACCAGGGCGACGACCGCACCCGTCCATGGCCAGCGCGTGGCCAGTACGGCACGGGCCGGGGTCGCCAGGAGCCCGACGGCCAGGGCTGCGGCGAGGAGGAGGATCAGGTCCTTGTTCTCCAGGCCGAGGCCGGCCACGGCCCCGGCGGCCAACCAGCAACGCTCGTGCCCGTCGACGACGGCCTTCAGGACGAACCAGATCGTGAACGTCCACGCGGCCAGATCGAACACCGTGGTGCCGGCCAGGTGGGCCGACACGAGGACGACGGGTGCACAGGCCGTGGCGACCGCGGCGAGCACCTGGGCGAACCGACCGCCCCCGAGCGTCCGGGCGGTGAGTCCCGCGCCCACCACGACGGCGCCGCCCGCCAGGGCGGGGACGATGCGGACGGCGGTGGGATCCGTGCCGAACGCGCTCGTGGCCAGGCGCGCCACGAGCGGTGCCAAGGGTGGCTGGTCGACGTAGCCGAACGCCGCGTGGCGGCCGGCGACGATGAAGTAGAGCTCGTCCCGGTGGAAGCCGTAGCGGGCGCTCACCGCCAGTTCCAGCGCGACCAGGCCTCCCGCGACCCACCACACGTCCCGGACGAGCCGCGGACGGACGCGGTCGTCGGAGTGCGCACCGCCCCCGGCGACCTCGGCGGTCGACCCGGGGCGCCGATCGACGCCGGTCGGCATCCCTGGATGGTAGCGAGGCTGCGTCCGATCCGCTCGGCCGAGCCGGGAGGCCGGACCGCCGTCCGTCCGCGGGACGGGGAAGGCGATCGCCGGCAGTCGGGAGCAGGTGCCGGTGGCGCCGCAGCCTCCCGGGGTGGGGTCGCCCCACCCGTCCGGGTGCGACCCGCCGATCCCTGGCAAGGTGGTCGACGTGGAGCCGATCGACGTCGACGCGTTCGAGGCACTCGTGGCCGACGCGCTGGCGACGATCCCCGACAGCCTGCGCGTGGAGATGGAGAACGTGGCGATCATCATCGACGACGAGAGCCCGCCGGGCCCGCTCCTCGGGCTCTACGAGGGCATCCCGCTCACGGACCGCGACCGCTATTCGGGTGCGAGCCCCGACCGGATCACGCTCTTCCTCGCCACCATCTGCCGGTCGGCCGGCACGACCGAGGAATTGGCGCGCCAGGTCCACGTCACACTGCTCCACGAGGTCGGCCACCACTTCGGTATCGGCGACGACCGCCTCCACGAGCTGGGTTGGTCCTGACGGTCCCGAACCCGACGGTCCCGGACCGGCCGGTCCCGAACGGGCCGACGGGGCGTGCCGGGGCACGGACGGTCGGCCATGATGCACCCATGACCGACGCCCGACCCACCACGTTCACCTCCTACGACGACTTCGCCCACCTCCGGTTCGACCGGCCGGTCCCCCAGGTGCTGCTGGTGACGATCGACCGACCCGAGGTGCTGAACGCCGCCGACGAGCGACTGCACCTCGAGTTCTCCGAGATCTGGCGGGTCGTCGACCGCGACGACTCCGTGGCCGTGTCGGTCATCACCGGGGCGGGCACGGCCTTCAGCGCGGGTGGCGACCTGGCCATGGTGGAACGGATGACCACCGACTACGCCACCACCCTCGAGCAATGGCGCGACGCCAAGGCCGTCGTCGACGAGATGCTCGCGTCGGTCAAGCCGATCGTGTCCGCCATCAACGGCGTGGCCGTCGGGGCCGGCCTGGCCGTGGCCCTGCTGGCCGACGTCAGCGTGATGGGGGAGACGGCCCGCCTGTCCGACGGGCACGCCCGGCTGGGCGTGGCCCCCGGCGACCACGCCGCCCTGTTATGGCCCCTCCTGTGCGGTATGGCCCGGGCCAAGTACTACCTGATGACCGCCGACTTCGTGGACGGGCGCGAGGCGGAGCGGATCGGACTGGTCACCCGGTGCGTGCCCGACGACCGGGTGCTGTCCGAGGCGCTGGCCATCGCCGAGCGGCTGGCGGCGGGGAGCCGCACCGCTGTGCAGTGGACCAAGCGGGTCATGAACCAGTGGATGCTGCAGGCGGCACCGGTGTTCGGCGAGTCCTTGGCGCTCGAGATGCTGGGTTTCCTGGGCCCGGATGCCACCGAGGGCATCCGGGCGGTGCGTGAGCGCCGGCGACCGGACTTCCCGTCGGCCCGCTGACGGGACCTCGTCGGTCGTGACGGCCGACGAGGTCCGGCGACGCCGCTCAGGCGACGGTGACGAGGGTGCCGATCGGCGTGTAGGGGTAGACGACGGCGGCGTTCGCCGGGGGCATCTCCACACAGCCGTTGCTCTGCGGGTAGCCGTAGCCGGGCCGCACGAAGCCGTGGAGAGCGTCGCCCCCGTTGAAGTAGCTGACCCACGGGATGCCCGGGTCGTGGTACTTCGAGCCGTCGGGGTTGGTGCCCGACATCGTGGTGACGGTCAGGTGCTCGAAGACCGGGAACGTGCCGACGGCCGTGTCGGCCCCGGCGACGCCGGTGTTGGCCAGCGTCGTGTAGACGGCGGCCCCGTTGCTGTAGACGGTCACCCGCTGGGGGAGTGCCTTGTCGACGTAGACGTAATTGTAGGCCCCGCTGTCGACCTTGCCGGCAGCCGCATCGGCCAGCAGCGCCGTCCACACGGCCGGTCCGGCCTGACCGTCGGTGGTCATGCCGTGGGTGTTCTCGAAGGTCATGACGGCCCCCTTGGTCAGCACGTTCGCCGTTCCCGGGGTCCACAGCGCCGTCAGCGACGCGGGCTCGGGGTTCCGCCAGGTGAACGTGCCCTCCTGCGGTTGGGCAAGCTCCTGGGGCGCGGTGACGGCTCCGGCCGGAGCGAAGCCGACGGGCAGGTAACCGAGCTGGGCGAGGAGCTGCTGGAGGCGGAGCGTCGACCCGGCGGCGACGGTGAACCGGACGGTGGCCCCCTGGCCGAGGGCGACGCCTCCGGCGCTCTGCACGCCGCCGGCCCCGGCCGGCACGGTGAGCGTCTCGGTCGACGAGGGGACGAGCGGTGCGGCGGCCACGAAGGCGAGCGTGGTCGGGGTGAGGAGCTGCCACGAACCGGCCACCGGAGGGGTCAGGGTCGGCATCGGTGTGTGGGCGGACAACGGTTCCGAGAACTGCACGGTCACCGTCGCGTCCGACGGCACCCCCGTGGCTCCATCGACCGGGGACGCCGAGACGATGGCGAGCGGACGGGTGGACACGACGGCATGGGCCGGTGCGGCCGTGGTCGGTGTCGCCGAGACCTTGCCGCCGGTCGAGCTGGCGGCAGCGGCGGCTCCGACGCCCGCCACGACGCCCACGACGCCGAGGATCATGGCGAACCGGCGACGTCCGGGGTGGCGTGCCGACTTGGTGTGTGTGTGGGCTCCGGACATGGCGAGATCGACCCCAACCTACCAGTGGACCTGCGCATCTCGGTACCGCCTCGGAACAGGTCGGACGGGCGGTGCCCGGGGGACGGTCAGTCGGCGGCCGTACCCACGCCGGCCTGGACGGCCCGTTCGACTGCGGCGATCTGGGACGGGTCGGTGAGCTTGCGCCCGTCGGGTCCACGGACGTAGAAGGCGTCGACCACGGCCGAGCCGAACGTGGAGACCTTGGCCGAGGTCACGTCGAGGTGGCACGCCACCAGTGCGCGGGTGATCCGGTGGAGCTGGCCGACAACGTCCTCGGCCCGCACCTCGACCACGGTGGCCATGTCCGAGGCGTTGTTGTCCACGGTGACCTGGGTGGAGACGAGTTGGGCCACCCGGGCCCGCTGGGCGTTGCGGTAGGTGTGGGCCCGTGCGGCCAGTTGCTCCTCGACCGCCAGGGTGCCGTCCATGACGGCGGCGAGGTCGTCGGAGAGCTTGGCCGGAGCCGGCCAGCGTCCGCGCTCGGGCTCGACGGTGAAGACCTCGACGGCGACGCCGGCGGCACCGGAGACCACGGCGGAGCGCACGTTCAGCCCGTGTAGTGCGAGCACGCCCGTCACCTCGGCGAGCAGGCCCGACCGGTCGGG